>Ga0209638_1002455_pt1 | contig 11365 bp, 8 predicted proteins | sample BarGraNGADG00211_FD_184490 | JGI IMG/M metagenome (GOLD analysis project Ga0209638, IMG submission 184490) | Arctic peat soil microbial communities from Barrow, Alaska - Barrow Graham LP Ref core NGADG0002-211 (SPAdes) (version 2) | ecosystem: Environmental > Terrestrial > Soil > Wetlands > Peat... | reverse complement strand
AGGGCGGGATACACGCGTCGAGGCCCGTTCCCTCCACCCATTCCATGGCGATGAAGTACACGCCGTCCGCCTCGTCGATATCGTGAATGGTGACGATGTGCGGATGATTCAGCGCGGAAGCGGCCTTCGCCTCGTGGACGAACCGCTTTCGGCGGCCAGCATCGGCCACCTTGTCCGGCGGCAGGACTTTGAGCGCGACGAACCGGTCGAGCCGGAAATCGAGCGCCTTATATACGGCGCCCATCCCGCCCTCGCCCAGCTTCTCGAGGATCCGATAGTGCGAGACCGTTCGACCAATCATGGGGCCTCCTCCGGACTCCGGAGTTTCAGGTGTATTTTAGCCGGAAACGGGGCCCGATGGAGCTGCCGGACTGCTTTCTCCGCCGGAGTTGCCTTGGCAGCCCGGAACGCGGTCCAACGCTTCTTGTTGGCTTCCGCGAGGCGCTTCCTGGCTGCCGGGATCGGCTTGCGCTTCTTGACGGCAGGTTGCGCATCCATACTGCCGGGGCGCACCGCGGGTTCGCATGAAAACTCGGCTGTTGGTGGATTGCAGCCGAAGACGTCCATATAGAGGCATGCGTCGAGCGGCGCGAAGCGCGTCAGCAGCCTGAAAGCCGCAGGCGCATCCGGCGGGCCTTCGAAGGCGGATCCCGGCGCCGATCGCAAAAAGCGATGGCCTCACCGCAATCCCTCCACCAGGTAGAGTTCGGACAGCAGCCGGCTAAAGCTGTAGGTGACGGCGTACAGTTCGGCCTGCATGCCCGTTCCGCTGGCGGTGAACCAGATTTCATCGCCGGCCGCCGACCACGCCAGGCCCCAAGCCGACATCCAACTCGAGAGCTTCCTTCTCCGACCGGCGAGGTCGATCACCGCCAGCGACCAGCTCCCCGCCATGCCACGGGGGTGTTCGAAGAAATACTCTTCGAGGTTGTGGTGCGCCGGCATCTCGTGACGCTTCCCGCCTTCTTCAGGCAGCCGCACCGGCTTGAGGACCGGTCGGATTCTTCTACCATGATCGCTTTGGCTGGACTAGTTCCAGCCACCCAAAGTACGCTGAACGACCCGTGGGGACGACGAGGTGGTCGACCGTTGACCGTCATGACCATCGCCGCTGGGGTCCCCTGGCTCGGCTGACCCGGCGTGCGACACGTCCAGCCGCCATCATTTGGATAGCCAGATCAGAAGAACGATCGCGGCCACGGCCACGGCCCCGATCCCAATCAGCATGGGCCACCCGAGTCCGGCTGGTTTGGCGGCAGGCGCGGGCGACGGCGCTTTGGCGAGCGTCACCGTGACGGCTGTCGCTTGGCCGGTCCTGCCGCGCTGAATGACAATCGCCTCTTGTGATGGGATCAGCCGCTGGCGGATGGCGCGCAAATCGGCCGCGAGCTCCTCCATGTACTGGTAACGCTCGCTGCGCGCCTTGGCCAGGGACTTCTCGAACACCCAGCCGAACTCGCCGGGCAGCCGGGGGTCGGCGGCGTGCGGAGAAGGCGGGGTCTCGTGCAGGATTGCCTGCATCGTGCGGTCCATGTTAGGCCGCTCGAAAGGGCGCGTACCGGCCAGCATCTCGTACAGGAGGACCCCGAGGGCCCAGATGTCCGTTCGACGGTCCGCGTCCTCCGCCACCAACTGCTCCGGCGCCATGGCGGTGATGGTTCCCATGACCGTTCCCGGCATGGTGAGCCGCGAGCGGTCCTCCAGGCGCGCCAATCCGAAATCGGTAATCTTGGGCGTTCCCTGCGCGTTCAGGATGATGTTGGCGGCCTTGAGGTCCCGGTGAACAATGCCGCGGCCGTGAGCGTATCCGCACCCCTCCGCGACGGCGATGGCGCAGTCGAGGATTTCGCCGAGCGTCATCCCCTGGTTCATCTTCTGCGCCAGCGTGAGGCCTTCCACGCAGGCCATGATGATGAATGACAACCCGCCGGCCTCCTCCAAGCCATAGACCGTGCAGATGTTGGGGTGATCGAGCATCCCGGCGGCCTGCGCCTCCCGCACAAACCGCTTGTGAGCGGTGGGGTCGGGGAGCGCCGCGAGCGACAGGAATTTCAAGGCGACCGTCCGCTTCATGCGCTCGTCCTCGGCCCGGTAGACGGCGCCCATGCCGCCTTCCCCCAGTTTTTCGAGGATTCGGTAGTGCAACAGAGTACGGCCCGTAAGATCGGCGCTCACTTCGCATATTCTAGTCTCTTTCAGGCCGCGAAAAAGAGGCCGCGAAAAAGAGGAGCGCGCGGGCGTCGGCTCTGGTAGGCTGATTCTGAGATACGCTTTGCCCGGATCGAAAACGGATACACGGTTACCGAGCCAGCAGCGGGAGCGCCTATTTCGCGGATTCCAAGTCGCCGCGGCGCTGCTCATGGTGCACCAACTCGCGGGCAAGACGGCGCGCGACTGGTACTTTCTGAAGCGGTTCGGCCCGGCCCACTTACCCGAGATGGTGGCCGCCGCCGCCGCGTTTTCCCTGCTGGTGAGTTATCTGGCGGCGCGGCTCTTCGCGCGGCGATCTCCGGCCCGCACGTTGCCGTTCGCATTCCTTGCGAGCGGCGTTCTCCAAATCGGCGAGTGGGCCGTGTTGCCCCTCCAGCCGGGGATCGCGGCCGTCCTCGTCTATCTCCACACGTTCGGACTGGGAGCCGTGCTGTTCTCCGGCTTCTGGGCCATGTTGAGCGAGGAATTCGACCCGCGGGAGGCCAAGCGCAAGATCGGGCGTATTTCGGCCGCCGGCACTGCGGGCGGTTTGTTGGGCGGCATCCTCGCGGAACGGATCGTATGGTTGTTCCAGCCCCGAAGCCTGATGCTGTTGCTGAGCCTGGCTCACTTCGCCTGCGGCATCGTGCTCCTCAACCTGGCGCGAAGTTCCGCGGGGGCCAAGGAACCGCGCAGTCGTCCGATGGCGCCCCCTCCTGGGGCGGCGCGGTCCGAGGAGCCGCGATATCTCCGGACCCTGGCCGCCCTGGTGATGTTGGCCGCGGTTTCCGCCGCCCTGCTCGATTTCGCGTTCAAATTCTCCGCCACCGAGCATTTCGGCAAGGGCCCGGAGCTGGGCCGTTTTCTCGCCCTCTTCTACACCGGCTCCGCGCTGCTGACTTTTCTGCTGCAATCGCTGGTCAGCAACAAGGCGCTTGAGACTCTGGGCTTGGGGAAGACCATGGCGGCGCTTCCAGCCACTGCGGCGGCCGGCAGTTGCCTCGCTTTGCTGTTTCCGGGGATCGATCTGCTGACCGCCGTTCGCGGGGCCGAAGTGGGGGTCCGCAACTCCTTGTTCAAGTCCGGCTACGAAGTGTGTTTCACGCCGCTGCCCGCCGCCCAGAAGCGCCGCTTCAAGACCATCGTCGATGTGGGCGCGGAGCGGGCGGGCGATTTTACCGGGAGCGTCGTCGCCGGGGTCGTTCTTCGTCTGGCCGTGCTGCAGCCCCTCTCCTGGATCCTGGCGGCGGCCGGCGTAATCGCAGCCGCAGCGTTGGCGCTGGTCAGCGTGGTGGATCAAGCGTACGTCAAGGCTCTGGCCCGCAGTCTCATGAAACGGGGCGCGGAACTCGACTTGAGCGGGTCGCTCGACCTCACTACCAGGACCGTGATCTCGCGCTCCGGCCTCGGCCCGGCTGCGATGCCGCCTGTCCCGGCTACGGCCGGGCCTGAGACGCCAGCCGGTTTCTCCAGCGATCCGGCCCTTTTGCAGTTGGCTCTCCTGCGCTCCCAGGACGCGGAAGCCGTGCGAAACGCTCTGGCGGCCACCGATGCCGGCCATCCTTTGGTGGCTGCGCAACTCATCCAACTGCTGGGCTCGCGCGACGCGGGCGCGGAAGCTCTGGCGCGGCTTCAGCCCATGGCGGAGCGCTGGGTCGGATTACTCTGCGACTGTCTGGCCGGGACCGAGGACTTCGAGATCCGCCGTAAGATTCCGGGGTTGCTGGCCGGCGTGCCCCACCAGCGGGCGGTCGACGGTCTTCTGCTCGGTTTGAGCGATGAGCGCTTCGAGGTCCGGGCTCAGTGCTCGCGCGCGCTCCTCAGGCTCAAGCGCGCGAAACCGGAATTGCGGACCGGCCGCGAGTTGCTTCTTGCCACGGTGGAGCGGGAGCTTTCCGCGGGAATGCTCTTCGGCGAAGGGCAGCGCCTGATCGAAATGGAATCGGCGGCTTTCGGCGTCGACGGGCTCGACGAATTCCTCAAGGAGCGCTCGCACGCCGGACTCCAGCACGTGTTCAGCCTTCTGGCGCTCGAATACCCCCAGGAGCCTCTGCTAGTCGCCTTCCGGGCTTTGCGCATGGAAGATCGGCATCTCCGCGCCACGGCCCTGGAATACCTGGAGACCATCCTTCCCGCGAAGACGCGCCAGTTGCTCTGGCAAGTAGTCGGCGAGCAGCCGCCCGCAGCCGGACAGCGCCAGGCCCAGGATATTCTGGACGATCTGATGAAAGCCAGCGCGACCGTGGTGATCAAGCTGAAAAACCTTGAGTGAGGATGGCGGGCGTCCCGCCTCCGTTCAGAGCATGTTTGCCGTTTGAAAGTTCTGGGTATGGATATAATGGAACACGCTGGCGCCGGAGTTCCGCTCCGGCCCCCCCAAGGAAGGGAATATGCGCCGATACGATTTCACAATCTCCCGCCGCCTGCTGACGCTCCTGGCAGCCGGCATCCTGACAATCTCCGCACAGACCGGCCCCGCGCCCGCCGCCGGGCTCACGCGCGCGCAAAAGGAGGAGTTCCTGCTGAAGGCCAAGATCGTGAGCGCCAAAGAGGCGGCCAAGGGAATCACCAACACGTTGCGCGCCACCTTGAGCGATGGGCAACTGACTCACGAAGCCAGCATCCAGCGGATTGACGACACCAAACGCAACTACAACAACAACAATAGGGTGGAGGTTCTCTTCCGCGATTCCTGGCAGTACAATGTGGCGGCCTACAAGCTCGACAAGCTCCTGGGGCTGAACATGATTCCCGCGACGGTGGACCGCCCCTACCAAGGCAGTCACGCCAGCTTCACCTGGTGGGTCGACGATGTTCTGATGGACGAAGGCCAGCGGCAATCCAAGAAACAGCAAGCGCCCGACAAGCAGACCTGGGACGACCAAATGAGCATCGCCAACGTGTTCGATCAACTGATCTTCAACACGGACAGGAACGTCGGGAACCTGCTCTACGACAAGGACTGGCAAATGTGGATGATCGACCACTCGCGTGCGTTCCGGATGGATACCAATCTCCTGGACGCCAAGGCCCTGACGAGATGCGATTCCGCGCTGCTCGAGAAACTCAAGCAGCTCGATGCCGCGACCCTGAAGAAGGAACTCGGCGCCTATGATGTCGGTAGCATGCAGATCAAGGGGCTGCTGGCCAGGAGGGACAAGATTGTCAAGGTTTTCGAGCAGAAGGGGCCGTCCGCCATGTATACCTCGCCGCGCCGCCCGGAGTGACGGGCTTGGCCATTGGCTACACCGTGCGCTTGCGGTGCTCCTTGGCGATGCGGGTCGCGGACCACAGCCAGACCAGCGCCAACGCGGCGCCGATAGCGCTGATGGCGCGCAGCCCTGCGCCCGTGCGCACCACCACGGCCGCGGCCATGTCGCCGAACCGCTTGCAGAAAGTATCCACGGCGGCTTTCGCCTTGTACTTAGCCTCGCGGGATGTGGGCAAGAAGAGCGCCTGGTTGATTGTGTTCTGCAGCGAGTAATCGATGGAGTTCTCCGCTACCTTCACCGCGCGCATCAGACCCAGTACCGGCGAGAAGGCGACCGCCGAGTATCCCGCCAGCGAAATGCAAGGCAGTACGAACAGAGAGGCGCGCACGCCCGCGTAACGCATGAGGCGGGAGACCAGCAGCAGTTGCGCGACGAGAGCCACGGCGTTGTACCAAAAGGCGTAGTCGCCCATGTATGCGCCGAAGTAGCTCATGCGTTGCGCCTTGGATGCGTCCGCCGCGCCGTAGAGCAAGATCGACTGGTTTACGACAAGCTGCCGGATCAAGTACTCGCCGCACGCGTTCACCATGTTGAGCGCCACCGCCAGGACCGCGATCCAAGACAGGTAGCGGTCGCGCACCAGCAGTTGAAAGCCGCCGTCGCGTCCCAACGGTTCCTCCGCCTCCCGCGCCGACTCGCCGTCCTCCTTCCGGGTTTCTCTCCGGTTCACGGCGACGACGATCCCGATCGAGACCAACAGCGCGACGGCGCACAGCGCCATGAGCTCATAGGGCGAATGAAGTTTGCGGAAGAGATTGGCGGCCATCCGCGCGCCCGTCACCGCCCCCAGCGCCCCGCCCACGCCGATCATCGGGAACAGCCTTCGGCCTTGGCCCTCCGTATAGATGTCGTTGGCGAACGCCCAGAACTGAGAGACGACGAACACGTTGAAGATGCCCAGCCAAACGTAAAACACCGCGCCATACACATTGCCGACGTGGGCTTCGGCATGGCCGATACCGGCGAAGATCACCAGGTTCACGGCAAAGAACAGGTTCGCCCCGGCCACCAGCTTCAGGCGGTTCACGCGGCTTCCGATCCACCCATACAACGGCACGACCCCTAGCAGCAGCAGCGCCTGCACGCCGGCCAAGTACGCCTCGTACTTCGCCCCGAACCCGGCCAGGACCAGCGGTTCACGCGCGGTTTTCAGCAGGTAGTAGCCGGCCAGCAGCAGGAAGACATTCAGGGCCATCAGCAGGGCGGAAACCCCTTCTCCCGCGCGCACGTCGGCGAACAGGGAAAGGAACTTCTCGACGGCGCTCTTCGGCTTCTCGCCCTCCGTCTTGAACAGGGGGAAAGAAATCTGCGACTTCGGCTCGGGATACTTCAAAAGCGTCTTAGGCTCGGCCATCTCTAAGGACCTCCCATCGCGTCAATCGCGCCTGTGCGCAGAACATCGGTTGTTACTGCCGCAGGTCTGTCTTCTTCATCCAGATGTTCCCCGTGCTCTGAGACATGGGAACAAACAGCCTCTCGCGCGAAACTTCCAGAAAGAACTCGAACCGTGACATCAACACCCCGAATTGGGCAGAATGCCGGCGAAAGACGACGCGGGGTTCTCCAACCGGCTGGCGGGCCGCGAGGTCCAGCCGCCGCACCCAGACGCAAATCTCGCCGTCTCTGTCCGAGTAATAGAGCAGCCACTTCCCGCCAGGCACGATGCGGGGGCAGCTCAGCCACGCCGAGTTCTCCACCGCGGGGACCCAGGATGTTGGAGCTCTTGATGTCGCGGTGCACGATGCCACGCTCGTGGGCCGCTTCCAGTCCTTCGCCGATCTGGATGGCAATCTCGACGGCTTCCTCCAACTGTAAGGGGCGTTGCGAGATCTTCTTCTGCAAGGTAGGACCGTCGATGTAGGCCATGGCGAGAAAGATTTCGCCGTCCTGGTCATCGACTTCGTAGACGGTGCAGATGTTGGCATGGTCAAGGGAGGCCGCGGCCTGGGCCTCGTGCAGGAAGCGCTGCCGCAACCCGGCATCCGTCACCCGGCCGGCGGCCAGGAACTTCAGAGCCACTGTCCGCCGCAGGCGGGTATCCTCGGCGCGGTACACCTCTCCCATGGCGCCCTCGCCGAGTTTCTCGATGAGGTGGTAGTGCGAGATGTCGCCTTCGCGCATGGGCCAAACCTATGTTCGGAGCCTATTATAGTCGAATCGGCGTGAAATGAATGTGCGCGCAAAAGAACCGGATGCTAGCTCGCAACGGTAAGAATAGACCTGAGGCAATTGGGTGTATACTGACTGGCGATCGACAGCAGAAATGGAGATCCCGGATGGTACTGACAAAAGAAGAACTCATCGCATCGCTCCAAAATGAGGTTCGAATCCTTCTCCATCTGGCCGGCAAGATCGACCGCACTCAACTGGACTACCGGCCGACGCCCAAACAGCGGAGCACAATCGAGATGCTCCAATACCTGAGCGTCATGGGACCGGCGCTGATCCCGTTCATCAGGACGGGGGTGTTCGATGGGGCAGCATGGCAGACCGAGCTTTCGGCTGCCAGGGGCACGAACTTCGACCAGGTTCTTTCGGCGATCGAGAAGCAAAGGAACGGCTACGCCGAACTGCTCCACGGATGGTCCGAGGACGAGTTTCGCGGCGAGATCGAGATGTTCGGCCGGAAAGCCAGCCGCGGTTCGCTTCTCGTATACCTGGTGCTTTGCGCGCACGCGGCCTATCGCACACAAGTGTTCCTCTACCTGAAGGCCTGCGGCCACGATGAACTGAACACGATGAATCTCTGGTCCGGCGTGGACGCCCCCATGGCGGGCTGAAACCACGGTTCCAGCTCATCCGCCGCCGAGAATAAGTTCGCCGCCCGCTTCGAGGAATGCGGCGTGGATTTCCTGCCGGCGGCTTTCCGCTTTCCGGGTAAGCTCATCGAACCCCGGCGCCAGACGGAGCGATTTCAGCCAGGGATCTCGATCCAGAGACGATGCGCACAAGAAGCCTGCATCGATCGCGTCCGAGAGAGTAGCCAAGGCTTGTTCCGTCTCGTTGATGCGGGCCAAGTGACGCGCAGCGTAGAAAAGGGATTCCGGGTCCACGCGGGTCTGGACTTGTTCTTCCTCGATGGCCTTGCGGCATTCCGCGAAGTCGCCTTCCAGGTAAGCGCGAAGGGAGCGCATTATGCCGTGGAGCGGGCCGGCCGCGCTTCCGGTCCCCCCGCGCCCGCGGAGCAGCGCCAGCGCTTCCTCGTTCCGATCCAGCGCGGCCAGCGCGGCGGCGTCCAGGTAGTAGCCGGCCTTGGAGTAGTAGAAATCGAGCGTCTTCCGATAATCGCCCAGCACGAAGTACGTGTGCTCCACGCTGGTTACGACGTGCGGATCGAGCCGCCGCGCGCAATTGTGGGCGGCGATGGATGCCTGCAGCTCGCCGCAATAGCGGCAGGCCTGCACCAGCCCCGCCAACAGGTCCGGGTCGTGCCGCCGGAGACGAGCGCGCCCAAGCAGCCGAACCATGGCTTGCCGCGCGCGCCCCTGGTCGCATTCGATGGAGGTGTACAGGTTGTGCGCCAGGGCAAGGTCGGGATTCAGGCTGAAAGCCCGCTGGAACTCCTCGTCGGCAAGCCTCAAATTCTCATCGGCCTCATGGCCGAACTTCTCCATGAAGCGATGAACCCTGCCCAGCCGCGCCCAAGCCGGCGCGTAGGCTGGGTCTTCTTCCAGGCACTGCATGTAAAGAGCGCGCGCGAGCCTCATGTTGTCCATGGTCCGGTGACCCGAGAGTTGGTTCGCGCGAAGGTAGTACTCGTAGGCGGAGGCGCTGGCGGGCACATCGTGCCGGAGCGCCCGGCGCTCCCGCTCCGTGAGGGGCAGCATCAGCGACTGCACGATCCGGTGGACCAAGCCATCCTGGAGTTCGAAAAGATCGTCCATGGACACGTCCACCGTGTCCGCCCAGACCATGGTCCCGCTGGGCGCGGCCAGAAGCTGGCAGGAGAGTCGGAGCTGCCCGCCCACGCGCATCAAGGAGCCCGCCAGAATGGCGTCCACGTCGGCTTCGGCCGCGATCGTCTTGGGATCCGGCGCCTTTCCTTCAAACCGCGCGGCCACCAGGCTGGAGCGGATGATCAGACTGTCGACGCCGGTGAGCGAACTACTGATGGCGTCCGGCAGGCTGTAGGCGAGGAAGGCCGTCTCCTCGTCTTTCCGGAGCACGCGAAACGGCAGCACAATCAGGCGGGTGACCGCGGGGGTTTGCGACGCGGCGCGCGGAGTAACCTCCTGCGAGCGAGGTTCCAGCAGTTTCCTCAACGAACGCAGGTCCACCAGCATGTCGGCTGCGTGCTGGTAGCGTTCCGTGGGGGCCTTCGCCAGCGCCTTGGCCACGATACGGTCCATTTCCACCGGCACCCCGCTGCGCAGGGCGGTGAGAGGCTCCGGCTCCCGGTAGAAGATCGCGAAGATGACAGCCGCCACAGAGTCACCCGCGAAGGGCAACCGGCCGGTCACCATCTCGTACAAGACCACGCCCAGCGACCAGAGGTCGCTGCGCGCGTCCGCTGCCTCGCCCCGCGCCTGCTCCGGCGACATGTACGCCGGCGTGCCCATGATCGCGCCGGCCTGCGTCAGCCGCGTCTGGCCGCCCAGCATGGCCAGCCCGAAGTCGGTGATCTTGGCCTGCCCCCTCGATGTCAGGAGAATGTTCGAGCTCTTGATGTCGCGGTGCACGATGCCGCGGTTGTGCGCCGCCTCCAGCCCCTCGCCGGTCTGGATGGCAATCTCGACGGCAACATCCAGCTTTAACGGACGCTGTTCGATCTTTTTCCGCAAGGTGGGGCCATCGATGAAGGCCATGGCGAGGAAGATCTCACCGTCCCGCTCGTCGATTTCGTGGATGGTGCAGATGCTGGGGTGGTCGAGAGCCGCTGCGGCCTGGGCCTCGTGCAGGAAGCGCTGCCGCAGGGAGGCGTCCGCCACCGCGCCGCTGGCCAGGAACTTCAGGGCCACCGTGCGCTTCAGGCGGGTGTCCTCGGCCCGGTAGACCTCCCCCATGGCGCCCTCGCCGAGTTTCTCGAGGACGTGGTAGTGCGAGATGTCGCCCTCGCGCATGGCAAAACCGATGTTCAGACCCTATTCTATTTGAACCGCTCCTGGATTTCCACTTTCGGGGCCGATTATCTACCGGCGCCCTCGCGGCGGCGGTGATGTATGCGGGTCGCGAGCGAAAACGGAAAGCAGCCGGCGCGGCTAGACCCCCGGTCTCGGAGCTGCCCCGCTCTTGCGCCTCCCGGCGCCCTGCTGCTAGCGTGGAGCTTCATGCCGCCCCCCGTTCCGAGCGCCGAAGAAGAGCTGCACTGGCTGGCTCTCCGATTGATCCCGGGTCTGGGCGCCCGAACTTCCGGGAAGCTGCTGCACCGCTTTCGTACGCCGCAAGCCATTTTCCGCGCGTCGCGCACGGAACTGGAGGGCGCGGGCGTGAGCGGGTCCGTGGCGCAGTCCATCGTCAGCGGATGCGCGTTCGAAGACGCCGCGGAGCAGCGCGAAAAGATGGTGCAAGTAGGGGCCTTGCTCATCACGCTTGGCGACGAGCGCTATCCGCGGGCGTTGCGCGAGATCTTCGACCCGCCCATTCTGCTGTTCGCGCGCGGCCGGGTGGAGCTGATCGACTCCATCTGCCTGGGGGTGGTAGGGACGCGGCGGCCCACTCCGTACGGGCTGGCGGTGGCGGAGCGGCTCTCGGCCGATCTCGCGCATGCCGGCCTGACCATCGATGCGGCGGGCGATCTGTTCGGGACGACGGCGGGTGGCGGTACGCATGGCCATGCTCTACCTCTTGATTGGAGGAGAAAAAGCGTGAGTTTACTCATACAAGGCGGCCTGGTGATTGACCCCGCCCAGGCTCTTGCAGCCCCCCGGGACCTGTTGATCGAAGACGGTAAGATCGCCGCCATG
>Ga0209638_1002450_pt1 | contig 11374 bp, 8 predicted proteins | sample BarGraNGADG00211_FD_184490 | JGI IMG/M metagenome (GOLD analysis project Ga0209638, IMG submission 184490) | Arctic peat soil microbial communities from Barrow, Alaska - Barrow Graham LP Ref core NGADG0002-211 (SPAdes) (version 2) | ecosystem: Environmental > Terrestrial > Soil > Wetlands > Peat... | reverse complement strand
GACCGGCCGGCATACGCCCGGTTGAACGCCTCCGCCGCCGGCTCCTCCTTCTGGTTGTTGTCCAGGTTGTTGTCGCCGAAGAACCGGGGGTCGTTGAAGCCCGCCACGGTCACGCCGTTGACGCTCACCTCCGCATAGGACTTGGGTGTCGGCTCGAGCAGGACGACGTTCTTGATCTGGGCCATCCGCTCCAGCAACGCCTGGTCGGTGAGGCTGCCCGCGTCATGGTTGCCACGCACGAAGATGTAGGGGACCCCGAGCTTCTCGATGGAGGTGAAGATCCCGGACAGCTCCGCCTCGGTGACGCTGCCAAGGTTGAGCAGGTCGCCGGAGTCGATGACCGCGGTGATCTCCTCGTCGGCAATGATCCGCTTCATCACCGGGTACTGATTGGCGCCGTGGATGTCCGAGACCAAGAGGAAGCGGGCGGCCGTCGGTTTGGTGACGTCCTGGGGGACGAACTTCTCCTGCAACGCCTGCGAGAGCGCCAGCAGGTTTCGCACGTATGGCGTGACCTGCTCCGCGCGTGCCTCCACGTCGGCCAGCAACCCGGCATTGCTTCGAACGGTGCCGAGCAGGCCGGTGGTCCGGAAGCTCGAGAGCCGGTCCGGCTGGTAGGTCCCCCATACCCCCATGCCGGTGGTACCAATGGCCAGCAGACCCGCAACGCCGCTGGACACGAGCTGCCGGGCGGTCGGGCGGCGTCGACGGGCGTAGGCGATCAGGACGACCGAGCCAAGCCCCATGGTCAGGACGCCGCCGGCGAACTTCAGCGCAAGCTCGGTGACTCCGGAGCCGAGGGCGTCGCTGATCTCCTGGCCCGAGGGCTGGAGGCTCTCGATCGAGAGGCGCCGGTCGTCAAACAGCTCGGTGATCGTCTCGCGGACCTCAATGGTCGCGTCCACTCCGGGCGCCGGGAACGCGCTGTCGAACTTGAGGTCAAGGTCGCCGAAGGAGGTCGGGCTGTGGATCGTTGAGGCGAGCGTCGGGAGCGCGGACAGTCGCACCTCGGCGCTGTAGTGCTTGGTCTGGACCGTGGTCGGGAAAAGGCTTGTCGCACTGACCCCGCCGAGATAGACCACGAAGACGAGGGCGAGCAGCTCGACCCCCCGGGTGACCCAGAGCCGCCGCCGGAGCGCAGCACTGCGGCCGGGGCCCTGAGGCGCTGCGCTCGATCCGGACATGGTTCAACCCATGCTAGGCGGGCCGAGCTGGAAGGTCTCAAGAACGACATGGCGAGACGTGCCACGCGGGCCCTGACCGAGGTGCGAGGCGATCAGCGCGACCTCGCCCGCCTGCCAGGACGGACCGGAATACGGGTCCAGCACGCGCAGCCACCGGGTAACGTCTTCGGGCCGCCCCAACCGGGCCAGCGTCAGGTGAGGGTGGAACCGTCCGCCACCGACGTCGACCCCGGACTTCGCCGCGGCGGCCCGGGCCCCGCCTGCCAGCCTCATCAGCTCCTGCCCATCGTGCTCAAGACCCGCCCACAGAACCTTCGCGCGACCGGCGTTGGGGAAGGCGCCCGCGCCGGCCACTCGCAATACCAACGGGCTTCGTCGCGACGTAGCCCGCTGGAGGCGCTCGGACAGCTCGTCGGTATGCCGGTCGGCCACCTCCCCCAGGAACGCGAGGGTGACATGCCACTGCGTGGGCAGGGTCCAGCGCAAGGCCGGTCCGGCCTCCTGACGAGGCTCGAGGAACTCAGCCAGGTCATCCTTGACCGCCTCGGGCAGCGGCAGCGCGACAAACATCCGCATAGCTCCACATGGTGACATGCAAATGCAGCGCCGCTCGGAGCCGGAACCGCGTAGATTGGCCAAACGTCAACAGGGGTACAGGCGCCAACGCCCGTACCAGCGCCGCGCCTCATCGGCGTGGCGTTCACACAGACAACGTTCACTCAGACAAGGGACAGTGATGACAGAGCCGGGCACGTCGGGTCAGCCAGCCACCCAGCCACTCCAGCCGCCCGCAACAGGTGCGTCCGTTCTGACACTCGTGGCCCCCCCGCCGGCGCAGGTCGTGTCGGCCACCGCGGCACCCAAGCTGGCTCCGGCCGTGGATGCTGCCGCCCTCCCGGGTCTGGACGCCAAGGTTGAGAGCTACCTGGGGTCCTTGATGGCCGCCCAGCCACGTTCGCCGGAGTTCACCGCCAAGGCCGCCGACGTGCGCGCCATGGGCGACCAGGACATCCGCCGCGCTGCCGAGAGCTCCAACCGGCTGCTCAAGTCGCCGGTCAAGGCGCTGCAGGAGGGCGGGCTGGCTGAGGGCTCCAAGGTCGGCTCGACCCTGCTCGAGCTTCGCCGCACGGTGGAGGACCTCGACCCCAAGGACGCCTCCGGCGCCAAGAAGTTCCTGGGGATGATCCCCTTCGGCGACAAGCTGACCGACTACTTCCACAAGTACCAGAGCGCCGAGGGCCACCTCGACGCGATCCTGCACGCCCTGCGCGACGGCCAGGACGAGCTCGGCAAGGACAACGCCGCGCTCAACCTCGAGAAGCAGCAGCTGTGGGAGGCGATGGGCCGGCTCAACCAGTACGTCTACGTGGCCGAGCGGCTCGATGCGCGCCTGGCGGCCGGGATCTCCGACATCGAGTCGATCAACCCCGAGAAGGCCAAGGCCTTGCGGGACGACGTGCTGTTCTACGTCCGCCAGAAGCACCAGGACCTGCTGACGCAGCTGGCCGTGTCGATCCAGAACTACCTGGCCATCGACATCGTCATCAAGAACAACATCGAGCTGATCAAAGGCGTCGACCGCGCCTCCACCACGACGATCTCGGCCTTGCGCACGGCCGTCATGGTGGCCCAGGCGCTCGGCAACCAGAAGCTCGTGCTCACCCAGATAACAGCGCTGAACACCACGACGTCCAGCCTGATCGAGCGCACGTCGGAGATGCTGCGCGACAACTCGGCGGCCATCCAGGAACAAGCGGCCTCGGCCACGATCGGGCTGCCCCAGCTGCAGGCTGCCTTCCAGAACATCTACGCCACGATGGACACGATCGACTCCTTCAAGATCCAGGCGCTCGACAACATGGCCGCAACGATCGGCACATTGGAGACCGAGGTCGGCAAGTCCCGCGAATACCTCGACCGGGTGGAAAAGCAGAACCCGGCAGTCACCCACGGCTCGCTCGATCTCGACGGCGCTCCCGGCGCTGGTCGCTGACGCTGTTTTCGGGGGAAGATCAACACCATGGCACTGAGTGAGCTCTTCGCGAGGCTGAAGGGTCGCCGAGGCGAGCCCGAACGCCCTGTGCTGCCAAGGGTTCCCACCAGTGACGACCTGTTGGCCGCTCTTGACGGTGTCGAGGCGATGGTGGCCCGCAGCGCTGTCCCCGCACCGGTCGCCTCGCGGGTCAGCAGGGTCTCGCGGACCGTGCGCGACACGATTCCGCGATTGTCCAACCTCGGCGCCGGAAGCCAGCAGGCCTACAACGTCATGGCCACGGCGACCGACTACCTGCCAGAAGCCATCGGCGGATACCTGCGCCTTCCGCGTCAGTTTGCGGACAGCCGCCCCGTCGACCACGGCAAGACCTCACTGATGGTCCTCATCGACCAGCTCGACCTGCTCGCCGCCACGATGGACAAGGTCTTCGACGCCGTATGCCGTGCCGACGCCGCCGCGCTGGTCGCCCACGGCCGGTTCCTCGCGGAGAAGTTCGGCACAGGTTCCACCGGTGGTGGGTTGTCGCTGGGTCCGGAAGTGAGCATCTCACCCGACGTTGCCGCGGCGCCGAATGAGCCAGGCCGCCTGGAGCCACCGACCGGGGCCGGCGCGCCGTGACCACGACACGCACGCTGACCCTGGACCAGGCCATTGAGGCGTTGACCGGGGTGGCCGAGTCCGCCGGCGTGCCAGCCTCGACCGCACGTTCCGAGGGCTCCGCTCTGGCCGCGGCGGTGGCCGAGTCGGCCCCGGGGGCTGCCGCGAGCTGGGCCGACGCATTGGGCGGCGGGACCACCCAGGACTTCTTCGACGCCGCAACGCGGGGGCGGAGATGGAGGGCGGCTCCGACCGCGATACTGAACAGCCTTGTGGCGCAAGGATCTTCGCGCACCTTGGCCTATGCCGAGGCACTGGCCGAGGTGGTCTCGGCCGCGTGCGGTCTTGGCGAACCCACGATGCGAGTGATCGGCAATGCCTCGGTGGCCGCCGCCGCGCAGCTGACCGCAGCCGGTGCTCGGACCACCTTGCCAGACCTCGCGGGGGCTTCGACACCATCTGCCCACAGCTCCGGTGGGCCGGTTGCTCCAGGGTCCACCAGCGAGCTCGCCTCTGCAGAGCCCACAACCGAGCCTGCTCTGCCAGCGCCGGTGAAGCACAGGAGCCTCGACGAGCTGCTCGCCGAGCTCGACGCCTTGATCGGCCTTGAACGGGTCAAGCGTGAGATCCACCGTCAGGTCGCGATCCTGCGGGTCGAGAGGCTTCGATCCGATGCGGGGATGAAGAGCCCCACGATCACCCGGCACCTGGTGTTCACCGGCAACCCGGGCACCGGCAAGACGACGGTGGCGCGGCTGGTCAGCGGCATCTACGCAGCGCTCGAGCTGCTGTCGAAGGGTCAGCTGATCGAGGTCGACCGCTCGGAGCTGGTGGCTGGCTACCTGGGCCAGACCGCGGTCAAGACCGCCGAGGTCGTCGTCACCGCGGTCGGGGGCGTGCTGTTCATCGACGAGGCCTACAGCCTGACCGGCGACCAGTACGGCACCGAGGCGGTGGACACCCTGGTCAAGGAGATGGAGGACCGGCGTGACGATCTCGTGGTCATCGTGGCCGGCTACCCAGCGCCGATGGAGGAGTTCATCGCAGCCAATCCCGGTCTGGCCAGCCGCTTTCGGACCACGATCGAGTTCGACGACTACAGGGACGACGAGCTTGTCGAGATCCTGACGATGCTGGCCCGCGACTCCGACTACGAGCTCACGGCCGATGCACTCGCCCACTTCCGGGAGCTGTTGGCCACGACCCCCCGCGGAGGCACGTTCGGCAACGGCCGCTTCTCGCGCAACACGCTCGAGGCCGCCATCGGAGCTCACGCATGGCGGTTGCGCGATGTCGAGGCGCCCACCACAGAGCAGCTGCGCCAGCTGCTGCCGCAGGACCTCGACGAGGACAAGCAGGGAGACCCGGCGTGAGCCAGACGACCAGGATGAGCCAGCCACCAATCGTGGGTCAGACCACCGGCGTGGGCCAGCCGGCAAGTGCTGTGCAGCAACCCAGCCAGCCGACTCTCTCCGGCCGGTTGAACGACGCTGCGACCTCCGCCCGCCGCGCCATGTCCGGGACCCCGGGACGGCTGCGGATACTGGCCCTGCTGACGGTGGCCGTGTCACTGGTCTTCGCCCTCTCCGCCTTCTCGACATTCGGGTCGACGAACGATGCGCTGCGTCGAGGTGGGGACAACACCACCCAGCTCGTCCGGATCCAGGCGATCCACACAAGCCTCGTCCGCGCAGATGCCGACGCCACCAACGCCTTCCTGGTCGGTGGCCTCGAACCGGCGGACCAGAGGGCCGACTACACCGCATCCCTGGCTCAGGCCTCGCGACTGATCGCCGAGGCAGCCCGGGCCCAACCGGCAGATGGACCCGCGCTCGGAGCCCTCAACAACGCCGTGCTCACATATGCCGGCCTCATCGAGCAGGCGCGGGCCACGAACCGGCAGGCTCTGCCCGTCGGTGCGCAGTACCTCCGCGTGGCCAGCTCCGGCCTGCGCAGCGACGCGCTGCCGATCCTGGACGCCCTGGTCAAGGCCAACGAAGCCAGGGTGAGCGCCGAGCTGGAGAACGCAGCCGGGACATCGGCCTCTCTTATCGCCAGCGGCGTCCTGGCCCTGCTCGTCATGATCGGCGGCATGGTCTGGCTGTCCTTGCGCACCCACCGCTACGTCAATCCCCCGCTTGCTTTGGCCACCGCAGCCATCCTCGTAACCCTCGTGGTCGGGGCGATCTCCCTGGCGGCCGTGGGTTCGCGGGTGAGTGCGGTCCGTGATGGCTCGTATGCCGCGACGCTCGCCACAGCGACAGCGCGCATCGCCGCGTTCGACGCCAAGTCGAACGAGAGCCTGACGCTCATCGCCCGCGGTTCCGGGTCGGCGTTCGAGAAGGCATGGGTGGGCTCCTCGAAGGTCGTGGCAGACGAGAGCGCGGCTGCAGCCCGGCTGAGCACCGACGCCGCGAAGATGGGCGGGCTTTGGAAGGCCTACGTCGACACGCATAAGCAGATCCGTGCGGCTGATGACGGAGGACAGTGGGAGGCCGCGGTCAGTCAGGCAACCGGGAAGGTGGCCACCACGGCCAACGCGACCTTCGACGCCTTCGACTCGAGCTCGGGCGCCGCGCTGACCTCGAACAGCCGCTCGGCCTCCAACAGCCTGGACGCCCCACGCACCTGGCTGCCTTTCGCCGCCTGGCTCGGACTGCTGGTGGGGATCGCCTCGGCCGCCTCGGCCTGGTGGGGCGTCTCCCTGCGGCTGGAGGAGTACCGATGAAGCTCACAGACCGACGGGTGCTCGGTTCGGCGTTCGCCACGGTGACCCTTCTCGTGACGGCCGGATGTTCCGGCAGCGGGGTCTATGCCACGACCCAGATCCCCACCCCGGCGCCGTCTTCCTCCGCCACACCGGCACCGAGTGCTACCTCCGCCGCACCTCCGGCCGCCTGCGGCAACCCGCTGGCGTCCCTGGCACCCAGTGGGCCCAACCCTGCGCCCGGTGCCATGCCGGCCGGCAGCTACATGGCAAAGATCAAAGACAGGGGCCGGCTGATCGCCGGGGTCTCCTCCGACACGTTGTTGCTGGGCGCACGGAACCCGCTCAACGGCCAGATCGAGGGCTTCGACATCGAGATGCTCAAGGCGGTCTCGAAAGCGATCTTCGGCGACCCCAACAAGATCGAGTTCAGGGTCATCACGACAGCCCAGCGCATCCCGGTCCTGACCGACGGCAGCGTCGACATCGTGGCCCGCGCCATGACCATCAACTGCGCCAGGTGGCAGCAGATCGACTTCTCCACCGAGTACTACCTCGCCGGGCAGAAGGTCCTCGTGGCCAAGGGCGCGCCGGTCAACCGCATGGAGGACCTCAAGGGCAAGAAGGTCTGCGCGCCGGTCGGATCCACCAGCATGGACAAGCTCAAGACGTTCGCCGGGCTGGTCCCGGTGGGCTCTGACACCCACACCGGTTGCCTCGTCCTGTTCCAGCAGGGCAAGGTCGACGCGATCACCGGTGACGACACCATCCTGGCCGGGCTGGCAGCGCAGGACCCCTACGCCGTCGTCGTCAATGCCCCGGCCTTCACCGAAGAGCCTTACGGTCTGGGGATCTCCAAGTCACAGCCGGACTTCGTCAGGTTCGTCAACGGTGTGCTGCAGCAGATGCGCACCGACGGCCAGTGGGCCACGGCATACAACACCTGGCTCAAGGGCGCCCTGGGTCCGGCACCCGCACCACCTGCCGCGGTCTACGGACGGTGACCGTGATCACGCATACCGAGACGGCCATCACGCCCGAGCCGCCGGGGAGAATCGGCACGGCGGTCTCGCCCGAGGACGCGCTGCACTACCTCGAGGCCCTCGGCATCTGGCGTGACCAGCGACGGGCCGAGCTCGACCTCCTCGACCAAGCCGCGCTCGCTGCACCCGACACCGACTCCATGACCGGCGACGTCATGTTGTCGATGGCTCTGTGGAAGGCCGTGGCTGATCGCCACGACCTGCTGGTGGCGACGTGGGACTCGGGTCGGGTGGGGCCGGCCGAGCGAGAGCGTCTGTCAACCCTGATCTGGGGTCGCCTGGACGCAACACTGGACCCCAGACTGGCACAGCGGCCCGACGTGCCCAGCTCGAGCGGCGCGCTGGCCGTTTCCCTGCCGGAGGCCATGCGACTGTCTGACGCGCTCGCGGCGTCACTGAGGACGCGGCTGTCCCTTGACCCCACCGACGCCGATGCGACCAGTCGCCTGCGGCAGCTCCGCGCACAGCTGGAACGGGTACGGGATCTGGTGGCGGCCGAGCCGGCGGACAGCCGGGACTCCCTCTCACACAAGCTGACCAAGCTCGACGCGCGCCTGGTTGACATGGTCGAGAAGGCCAAGCGCGGGGCCGATGTCGGGGGGCTGGTCGGGCCCCTGGAGGCCGACGCGGCACGCACCGAGCGTGACCTCATCGTCGGCTCGGCCACGCGAGCCGAGGCCGTCCGCGACGTGACGCGAGCCCGTGGGCTACGCGCCGAGCTCGAAGCCCGAGGTGCTGCGATCCGCGACCTCGCCGGCCGTTGCGTCGCCGCAGTGAACCCCGCCCCCCGGCTCGCCGTTCCTGACGTCGCTGCGCTGGGGCCGGTGCCGCAGACTCCCGGCGAGGTGGGTCCGTACCTGGCGCGGCTCGCAACCGTCAGCCGCGCGATGAACCTCGCGCACGCGGCATACTCCACAGCCCTGGACGAACGCGACGAGCTCAGCGGCCGGCTGGAGGCCTACGCAATCAAAGCGAGCCGGGCCACGGCCCAGAACACGGCCAGCGGCAGGTCCAACCTCGACGCCAGTGACGACCTCGGCGAGCTGTTCCGCCGCGCGCAGGAGGTCCTGCGTGCCGAGCCGACCGACATGGCCCGTGCCCGCGCGCTGGTGGCAGCCCATCAGGCCTACCTCGCATCGCGCTCGACGCCCGAAAGGACGACATGACCACCATCGCCTGCGGCCAACCCGGTTGCACCGGAACGATTCTGGATGGCTACTGCGACGTCTGTGGGTCTCCCGGCGGCGCTGCCCAGTCCCCGAACAACACCATCTCAAGCAGCACCCTCTCAAGCAGCACCCTCTCAAGCAGCACCGTCTCAAGCGCGCCGCCGCTCGCTGCTGACGAGTCGGCCGCGACTCAGCCGGCCGGGGTCGCCAGCAGCATGTCGACGGTTTCGCGAGCCTCCAACCGACTGGCCTCCACCGCGCTGGGGTCCGCCCGGGCGCTCTCCGGTTCCGCCGTGACCCGCCGGCTCGGGACCTCCTCTCAGCGGCTGCGCGGCGCCCGCCTCGGTGCGGGCCTCACGACGATCCCGCCGATCCCGGCCGTGGATGCGGCCGCCGCGATCATGGCGAACCCGATCGTTCCGGAGGAGAAGCGCAACTGTCCCTCCTGCGGTTCTCCCGTGGGCCGCTCCCGAGACGGTCAGCCCGGCCGGACCGAAGGATTCTGCCCCAAGTGCCGCAACCCCTTCTCCTTCACTCCCAAGCTCAAGGCCGGTGACCTGGTCGGCGGCCAGTACGAGGTCGCAGGCGCTCTGGCTCACGGCGGGCTCGGCTGGGTGTATGCCGCCCGCGACCGCAACGTCTCAAACCGCTGGGTGGTCCTCAAGGGTCTGCTCAACTCCGGTGACGCCGACGCCCTGGCCGCGGCAATTGCCGAAAGACAGTTCCTGGCCCAGGTCGAGCACCCGCTCATCGTCGAGATCTACAACTTTGTCACCCATGAGGGTGCCGGCTACATCGTCATGGAGTACGTCGGGGGAACGTCGCTGAAGTCGCTGCTGAAGTCGCGGATGGAGGCAGCCGGAGGCAGGTATGACGCGCTGCCGGTCGACCAAGCCATCGCCTTCATCGTCGAGATCCTGCCTGCCTTCCAGTACCTCCACGATCTCGGACTCGTCTTCTGCGACTTCAAGCCGGACAACATCATCCAGGTTGGCGACGCCGTCAAGCTCATCGACCTGGGCGGCGTGCGCCGGCTCGATGACCTGGACTCGGCGATCTACGGAACGGTCGGCTACCAGGCGCCGGAGGTGCCCGAGGTCGGCCCGTCTGTGGCATCTGACATCTTCACGATCGGTCGCACGCTCCTGGTGCTGGCCATGGAGTTCCGCGGTTATCAGTCGACCTACCTGGCCTCCCTCCCGCCGGTCAGCGAGACGCCGCTGTTCCAGGCGCACGACTCGCTCTACCGGCTGCTGGCCAAGGCGTGCGCGCCGGACCCCGCCGACCGTTTCGCCTCAGCCGACGAGCTCAGGGTCCAGCTGCTGGGCGTTCTTCGCGAGGTCATGTCAGACCGGCCGGACGCCGGGGCAGCGATCCACTCGACGTCATCGCTGCTCTTCGAGGTCCCCGCCGTCTCGGACGAGACCCTCAGCTGGCAGCAGCTGCCCGCTTTGCGGGTGGACGAGAGCGACCCGATGTCCGCCTGGCTCCACACGGTCAGCATCGAGGATCCCGCGGCCAGGCTCGACGCGCTCATGGCAGCTCCGCAGCCGTCCCCCGAGGTGCTCCTCGCCGCCGCGCGGGCGGCACTGGACGGCGGCCGGCTGGACGTGGTCGACACCGTCGTCACGGAGATGCTCACCGCCGATCCCTGGGAGTGGCGGGCCGTCTGGATGTCAGGGCTCGCTTCGCTGGCCCGCAGCGACGCCGCAACCGCCCAGTCCGCGTTCAACGCCGTCTACGGTCAGGTGCCCGGCGAGCTGGCCGCCAAGCTCGCTCTGGCCCTGGCCTGCGAGACCAGTGGTGAGCTCGATGTGGCCGAAGCGCTCTACACGACCTGCGCCCGCACAGATGCCACCTACATCGCGCCCTCGGCGTTCGGTCTGGCCCGCATCCGCTCCGGTCGGGGAGACCTGGACGGCGCTATCTCGGCGTTGGACCTCGTCCCGGCGACCAGCAGGGCGTTCACCCAGGCGCGTCGTGAGCGCGCAGGCCAGCTAGCCGCCTCGGGGCGTGGGCTGCCGGCACTGTCCGAAGCCATGAGCAGCATCGACTCCTTGACCATCGACCCCTCGGACCGGGCCACACTCTCGGTCAGCGTGCTCGACGCGGCGCTGCACGAGGTCCGTGCCAAGGGCGCCCGACCGGACATCCTGATCTCCGGGCTGCCCGCCGTTGAGCCGTCGCTCCGGCAAGGGCTCGAAGCGGCATACCGCGAGCTGGCCGGGTATGCCAGGACCCGCGAGGACAAGGTGCGACTGGTCGATCAGGCCAACTCGGTGCGCGGATGGACGAGGCAGTGACGGAGTGCCCGAGCTGCCATGCAGTGGTCGGGGACTCCGAGCAGTTCTGCGAGGCCTGCGGAGCCGTGCTCGCTCCCACCGTCGTCGCGGCCGAGCCGCCGCCGACCGAGGAGTCCACCAGGGAGACGGCCATGCCGGGCGACCTGGGCGGGACCGAGCCCATCTGCCGGGCATGCGGCGCCGAGGTCTCCAGCGACGGGTACTGCGGCACGTGCGGCACGCGCGCGCCGCGACTTCGGGATCACTTCAGTGAGAACCCCGCACCGTGGGTTGCAGCGGTCAGCGACCGCGGCGTACGGCATACGCGCAACGAGGATGCCATTGCGCTCGCGGCGGACGCCGTGCCCGGAGGCCGCGCGGTGCTCGTCGTCTGCG
>Ga0209638_1002449_pt1 | contig 11375 bp, 8 predicted proteins | sample BarGraNGADG00211_FD_184490 | JGI IMG/M metagenome (GOLD analysis project Ga0209638, IMG submission 184490) | Arctic peat soil microbial communities from Barrow, Alaska - Barrow Graham LP Ref core NGADG0002-211 (SPAdes) (version 2) | ecosystem: Environmental > Terrestrial > Soil > Wetlands > Peat... | reverse complement strand
GTGATGGGTGTCTCTCAACGCCATCTTCCCAGTTCAGATGGGCACCTGATTCGTCATCCGTGTAGCCTCACGAACCTGGTCGATCGGTGGATCCGGGCTAAAGAGTGCGCAAAGCCCGACCCGTCACTAGTGCCGGGGGTCACTTTGTCCTCAATCACAGATCGACTTGCCGAAAGCCGCGCCGAGGCATCCACCCGTGGTTCAGGTTGACGGTCCACGGGCCTAGCTCGAGGTGCCCACTGACCCACGAAGAGGTCTTCGTATTGGCCTGTCAGCTCCACACGAGGGCCTATCGTGTTGGGGATGTGGTACAGAGGCTGGGTCAGGGGGTGAACAGGCCTGAGCGTGGGTGAACGGACGTAGGGCAGACGTGAACAGGAAGTGAACGGGGCTGAGCGCGGAGGTGAGCGGAACGTGGGTCAGACGCTTCGTGTACGTGACCACTTCCTGACCAGCACGTACCCAGCCGTCAGCGGCCGGTTAGCTGTCCCCAGACCTCGATCCTGCCACCCAAGGACACTTCGGTCACCCAGCACTGGATGTCATTGGGGTTGCCAAGGGCCCGCGTGATGCCGAAGGCCGGGACCGCATGGACGACGAACACGGTGCTCGTACCGACGAGCTGGATTGCCATCGCTGCACCCGAGCCGCTCGTCGTGGGGGCGTCGACGATGCCCGCTGACGGGCATGAGATCGATCCCGGCGTCGAGTTGTTCCCGTTGATCGGATCGGCGGTACCTCGCTCGGGCCGAGGCACTGCTCGCGGCGGTGGAGGCTCTCGGCCTGGTGGAGGTCAAGACCATCGTCGCCGAACCGCCCGCGTCGCCTGCCGACTGCTGCTGCGGCAAGGGCGGCTCCTGTGGTCACATCGGCACCTGGAAGAGCTCGGAGCTCGACCACCTCTACGTCTCGCCCGCGCTCGCCTCCCAGGTCACCGCACTCACCGTGGACGTCTCGGCCGTCGACGCCGGCTGGTCGGACCACGTGCCGCTCGTGCTCGACCTCGCGCTCTCGACGGAGCCCACACCCCACGCTTGGGACGAGGAGGCGTTCGCGGTGGAGGTCGGCCGGCGGCATGGCCCGGGGGTCCGCGGCGTCGTCGAGGCGCTCGTCTCCTGGGCCGAGCACAAGGAGCGCGAGCTGGCGTCGACGGCCGGCGTCACGGCCAAGGTGCTCACCCGCTTCCCGGTCAGCGGCGGCGTCACCGCGAAGCCCGAGCTCCTGCTCACGCTCGACGTCCAGACCGAGCCGCGTGCCTCGCAGGTCCTGTGCTCCGTCCACGCGGACGGGCAGGTGGTGGTCTGGTTCGGCGCGTGGAAGCTGCCGCCGTTCAGCGAGCGGACCGAGCGCGAGCGGCTCCGGAAGCTGCTCAACGAGCTCGACGGCGTCCACGTCCACTGGCGCCAGGCGGGCGGCTGGCCGCGCATCCCGATCGCGGTGCTGGAGGACCGCGCGAACCTCCTGCGGTTCACGGGCGTGCTGGACCGGCTGGCGGAGGAGAGTCAGACCGTCACGCCGCCAGAGGCCGATGGGCACGGGGTGGACGGAGCGGCGCCGGGGACAATCGGGGCAGCGACCGCAATCCACGGGGGTGCGACCGTATGATTGGACTCACAGGAGACGCTCCAAGCCGCCGAGGACGCCGACCCGCCCACGAGGGTCCCGGATTGGCGGGATCGCTTCGCGTCTGTGTGCCCCGAGCCAACCCTAGAAGCCAGCAATTGACCGTAGCGTGAGGCCCATGGACACAGTCGCAAGCGAAGCGCGCCTGGAGCCGACCTACGTCGGTGACATAAAGGGCCGCTTCTTCGTGCCGGCCTACCAGCGCGGGTACCGCTGGGGCGAAGTCGAGGTGACGAACCTCCTCGACGACATCCGTGAGAACTACGGCAAGCCGTACTACCTGCAGCCCATCGTGGTGAGGAAGCATGGCGACGAGTGGGAGCTCATCGACGGCCAGCAGCGGCTGACGACGCTCTTCCTCATCTTCCGATACATGGAGCGCGAGCAGCTCCAGCGGCGTGGCGCCAATTATTCGCTCCGGTACGAAACCCGTGAGCGCAGCGCTAACTTCGTTGAGGCGCCTGACCGCGAGGGCAGCAAGGAAAACATCGACTACTTCCACATCTACACGGCCTACAACTGCATCCAGAGGTGGTTCGAGCGGTACGGCGAACGCCTCGGATTCGAGGCCAACGAGTTCTACGGCGCGCTCTTCAAGCACGTCCAAGTCATTTGGTACCAGGCCCCGGACGACGTCGACGGGAACGCGCTCTTCCGGCGGCTCAACGTGGGCCGCATCCCGCTGACGGATGCCGAGTTGGTCAAGGCGATGCTCCTGACGCGCAGCAAGCGGGACCGCAAAGATGGCGACCGATCGGTAGAGATCGCTGCTCAGTGGGACGCGATTGAGCGCGATCTGAGGGAACCCGAGCTGTGGGCCTTCACGACCGGAAAGACTGCGCAGGACGCGACGCACATCGACCTCCTCCTCGACAGCCTGGCCGGCGGGAAGATCGGAAGTGAGCGGCCGGCCTTCCACACGTTCAACGAGCTTCGGGACCAGATCGAGAAGCAGCCGCATCCGTTCTGGGACGACGTCATCGAGCTCCATGGCATCGCGCTCGGGTGGTACGCGGACCTCAACCTGTTCCACAAGATCGGCTTCCTGATCGCCGAGGGGAGAGTGACGCTCGGCCAGCTCATCAAGGAGGCGAAGGAAGAGACCAAGTCCGAGTTCGACGCGCACCTCGACAGCCGCATCCGGGACTACTTGGATCTCACCCCATCCGGCCTTCGGGACCTCCTCTACAAGAGCGAGAAGACGGCGCGCGTCCTGTTCCTGATGAACGTGGAGACCATCCGGCGGCGCAACCTTGAGCGGTACTCCTTCAGCGAGCACGCATCGGGCCACTGGTCGCTGGAGCACATCCACGCCCAGAGCGCGGAGACGATCCGCAGCAGCAAGCCCCACTGGCGGACGTGGCTGGAACTGCAGCGGGACGCGCTCGAAGCGTTGGACGCGGACGACGCGGAGAAGAAGCAGGCCGTCCTCCTGAGAACGAAGGAGGTGCTCGACGCCCCGGACATCAAGGAACGTGCCTTCCAGGACCTGGAAATGGCGTACACAGCCCTGCTGTCGCTGCCGGCAGAGGGCTCCGAGGACGCGATGCACTCCATCGGAAACCTTGCGCTCCTGGACAGTGGCGCCAACAGCGCCCTCGGGAACTCGGTGTTCGCCGTCAAGCGGGCGGTGATCCTGCGTCGGGACATGGATGGCGAGTACATCCCGGTGTGCACGCGGAACGTCTTCCTCAAGTACTACTCGCCACCGGAGGAACAGCAGCTGCACTTTTGGAGCACTCTGGACCGCCAGTACTACCTCGACAAGATGACGGCTGTCCTTGCGAACTACCTGAAGGACGAGGACAAGGAGCCGACGGCGTAGTGGGCGACAACGGCGTGAAGGGCTACCGCACCTCTTTCGTTTCGCTATTCGACGAGCGCCCCGTCGATGCTCCGATCATCAAGAGGATCCAGATCCCGCTGATCCAGCGTGACTACGCGCAGGGGCGTCTCGACCGTGCCGTGGGGGAGATCCGCAGGTCCTTCCTCGAGGCGCTCATGGAGGCAATCTCGGGAGGCGAGCGCATCAGCCTGGACTTCGTTTACGGCAAGGTTGACGTCGGAGAGGGGCCGCAGCCTGGCACGTTCAAACCGCTCGACGGACAGCAGCGGCTCACGACGCTGTTCCTGATCCACTGGTACCTCGCGTCGCTCGCTGGCACGCTGGATCCAACAGCGGCCTGGACGAGCTTCACCTACGAGACACGACCGAGCGCCCGCCGCTTCTGCCGTTCCCTCGTCGAGCACGCCCTGCCGGCCGACCACACCTCTCCTGCGAGGTGGATCCAGGACCAGCCCTGGTACCTGTACACGTGGCGCACGGACCCGACGATCCAGTCGATGCTGGTGATGATCGATGCGATCGACGCGGAGGCGCGACGCCGCCACCTAGAGAAGGTTGCCCTTGCAGCCTGGGAGCGGCTGACCGCAGCCGACATCCCTGCCGTCTCCTTCTACCTCCTGCCCCTGGACGACCTGCAGTCCGAGGAAGAGCTCTACATCAAGATGAACTCGCGCGGGAAGAAGCTCACCGAGTTCGAGAACTTCAAGGCGCACTTCGAGCAGGACATCCGCCACTCCCCACGGGCGGCCGAGTTCGAGCGCAAGGTCGACGGTTCCTGGTCGGATCTCATGTGGTCGTTCCACGGCGGCGACAACATCGTCGATGACGAGTTCATCCGCTTCATCGACTACATCACCGAGATCTGCCGGCTGCGGGATGGGAAGACTGATCCGGGACGCCTGGGCCCGCGCGCCACGGCTGTCTTCGGGCCGAGCAACCCGAGAGCAGACGAGCACCTCGCCTTCCTCTTCCGCGCCTTCGACGTCTGGCGTGACGGCCAGGATGTCCACGAAACGTTCGAGAACGTCTTCTCGCTGGCCGTGCCGGGCCAGGACGGCTACGACCCGGACAAGGTCGCCCTATTTGGACCGGGCAACGTCAACCTGTTCGAGCAGTGCTGCCGGCTGTTCGACGGCGAGCGCGAGGGCCGGAGGGCCTTCACCCTGCAGGAGAGCCTCCTGCTCTACGCGGTGCTCCTCCACCGGATGAACGGCACAGAGGACTTCAAGCGACGCGTGCGAGTGCTGCGGAACCTCCTGGCGGCATCGGGCCCGGACGAGGTCCGAAGCCAGAACATGCCGGGCCTCCTAACGGATGTCGAGGCGATCATCGTCGACGGCGACCTCGCGCCGGTGAGCAAGCTCAGCCGCAACCAGGTGATCAACGAGCAGGCGAAGGCAGCCTGCCTGGACGCACATCCGGAGCTGACCCTGGCGCTGTACCGGCTCGAGGACCACCCGCTCCTGCGGGGTACCCTGGCGGTATTCGAACTGGACGCACGGCACTTCGCTTCGCGGGCGGACGCGTTCGAGGCGGCCTTCGCCGACCCGGCGAACTACCTCGCGCTGACCGGGGCACTGGTGGCCATCGGCGCCTATCAGCGTCGCCGCCCGAAGACGCAGTCGTGGCAGTTCGGAACGGCGGAGCCCGCCAACCAGGATGTCTGGCGCTATCTGCTCACCAGCGCCACGAGCGAGGACCTCGCCCCCACCCGCAACGTGCTGGGCGAGTTCCTCGACGGTCTGGCGGCAAGCGGTGCCGACCTGACTTCGCACTTGAACGGCATCGTGGCGGTCTGGCTCGCGGATCGCGAGCGCGGTTCGCACTTCGACTGGCGGTACTACCTCGTGCGGTACCCGGCCATGCGCGGCGGCAGGGACGACAAGAAGGACGAGGGCAAGACCGGGGTCTACTGGGGCGTGGACGGCGAGTTGGGGTACTCCCTCTGCATGATGCGTACGACCACACTCGCCGGCTACTACCGGGACCCCATCCTGCTGCAGGTCTGGCTCGATTCGGGCGTCAGCGATGCCGCGCTCAAGCCGTGGTTCTCCGGCTGGACTACCACACCGCGCTGGCTGCGCCTCTCGGGCAGCGGTGTAGGCATCCGTAGCGTTGCGGAGGGCTTTGAGGTCGAGGGCCCGTTGGACCTGGACTTGGAGCCGCAGTTCCAGTCAGTCAGCGGCGCGCACAGCGTCGTACGACTGGAGGATGGTCGACTCATGCTACGTGTCCCGCAGGTCGACCACGGAGGGCACCTCGTTGACTGCGTGAACCGGGTGAAGCTCGGCGCGCAGTTCGTCAGCGACCTCGGCCGGGCGGGCCTGTAGGCCGCGAAGAAGGGAGCGCAGGCGGCGTGGCCGGCATGGGTTGGCCACGGCGCCGTTCCAACGGAGGGACCATGGGCATTCCGAGCGACCTGGTGCGAGCCTTGCGCGATGCGTACGAGCAGGCGCCTCACGGTGATGTGGCCGTCCGGGTCCACCTTTTCGGGATCGTGCATGCCGAGCGCCTCGCCGGAGTGAACCGGAAGGAGCTCTGTGCCGCGGCGGGGATCTCGGAGAACTGGGCAACGGAGATCCACAAGGGCATGCGGTTGTCGGAGTACGTGACTCTCCGCTGAACTCGTCCTCCACGGGCTTCGGGAGGTCGCGTGGCGCCGATGTCAACACCGGTGGGCATGGAGGCGGGCGGGCTGCCGCCAGTCCGGAACCCGAGCACCCCCTCGGTGACGAAGGCCTGCCGCGACGCGGCGGCGGCGGCCGCGGTCGCCTACTGCAGGGACCAGTCGATCGGGGTCGCGCCGAGGATGATGAGAGCCGCATTGGCCCGGCTGAACGGCCGCGAGCCGAGGAAGCCTCGGTGCGCGGAGAGCGGAGACGGGTGCGCCGACAACACCTGTGGTAGGCGCTCGCTGACGATATTGCAAGCTCGGTCTTGCGCACGTCGGCCCCACAGGAGGAAGGCGACCGGCTCCGGCTTCGCCGCGATGGCCGCGAGGACGCCATCGACGACAGGGTTCCAGAGGCCTCCGCCGTGGCTTCCCGGGATGCCCTCGCGCACGGTCAGCGCGGTATTCAGGAGCAGCACGCCGTGCCGGGCCCACGGGACCAGTGACCCGCTTGCTGGGGATGCCAGGCCTACGTCGCTCAGCAGCTCTGCGCGGATGTTCCGCAGGGAGCGAGGGAGCGGCGCACAGTCGTCGGCGACGGAGAACGCGAGCCCGTGCGCCTGCCCCGGGCGGTGGTATGGGTCCTGGCCGAGGATAATGGCGCGGACCGACGCGAAGGGGGTGAGCCGGAACGCGGCAAAGACATCGTCGGCGGGCGGGTAGACCGCCCCTCGGGCGCGATCCTCCGCGACGCGCGCCTCGATCGACTCGAGGACCTCGGGGGACGCGGCTTCGCCGAGCGCGCTCTTCCAATCGTCGGGCATGCTCCCGATGCCCTTCGTGGCGGCAGCCTCGCTCATAGGCACTATCGCAGCAGGATCACGAGGCTCAGGACGACAGCCAGGATCCCCGCGACGGCGCCAATCGCGGCTGCTGCACGTGCCTGGTTGGCCACCTCGCGGACCCCGGCGATAGCCGCCGCCACCTGCTCGCGCGTGCGCGTCGCCTCGCCCGACAGCTCGGCTTCAGCCGCCTCCAGCTTCTCGGTCAGGGAGTCGTTCGCCGTCTTCACCTCGGAACGGAGCTCCTCGAACGACGACCAGAACCGGTCGGGATCCAGGGCGGCAATGGTTGTCGATGCAGCACGGAGCGACGTCGCCGTGCTGGCGAGCTCGACGGACGTCGTCTCAAACGTGGCCAAGGCAGCCGCGAGGACGCCCTGCGACGAGGTGACCGCGGCCTCAGCCGCCTCGACCAAGTCCGAGGCGGCTCGATACCGCTCCAGCGCGGACACGATCTCGCGGAGCGCCACCTCCGCCTCCGTGAACGACCGGATCGCGGTCTCGTAGGTGAGCTTCGTCTCGTTGTCGGTCGCCTCAGTCATCTTGGCCCCTGGCTGTAGGTTCTGCGTGGTTGTCGATGCGGTCCGCAACCGCGGTAGCGGTTCGTGAGTGTCTGCCCAGGCGTCGAGTCCTGACGAACACCGCGGCGTCGGGTTCGGCTCGGCTGCGGAGGGCGTCGTCCAGGATCGCCTCTTCGATCAGGGCCAGCTCGTCGCGCGAGTGACCCGCGTCGTCCCAGGTTCGCAGGATGTCCACGAGCCAGCGATTGCGGCGACCGCCGTGCTCCGTGCGCAGCAGTCGAGCCAGCCAGAGAACGCCTGCAGCCGCTTCTGCATCGTCCACGCCGAAGCGCGGGAACTGCGCAAGAGATTCAGCAAGGGCCCGCGTGAAACGCGCAAGGTCGGCTTGGGGAAGCCTCGCCTCGCCGAGGGCGCTGGCCAGGAGCAGTAGCGGATGCGAGGGGAAGGACTCGAGTCCCCGGGCCGCGGTGGCGGCAAGGTCGTCCTGCTCTCGCAGGGCGATCGCGCTCATCACCTCGATGAACCGGCGGACGTTGATGACCGGAGCGCTCGCGGCCTCGAGCAACGCCATGGCGAGTGGTCCGCCACCCAGGTAGTCGTTGATCCGCCGTCGCAGGACCTCCGGGTCGTCCGGTCCGGCGGCGGTCGCGTACATGAAGCGCAACGCCTCGAGGCGGGCCTTCGCGACGATCCGATAGGTGGTCTCGATCAGGACCCGCAGATTGGCGTGCAGGTGGCCCTCGGCGTCCGCCGGCCCGGCGGCGATCTCGCCAACCTGCTGCTCGCGGCGGCCCGGCTCGATACGCACGAGGTAGTCGAGGAGGGTTTCGTCGAGCGACGCGATGGTCCAATCCGCGACGTGGACCGTCACCTCGGTACCGTCAATCGTCAGGTCGGCGACGAGACCGGCCACCGCGAGTCGATAGAGCGCGCGGTCCAGCGCCGATCGTTCGTCCTCCAGCCTCCGGCGCAACTTCTTGTCCGCCCCGGCGAAGGCGCGCGGCAACGGCAGCGTGACCACGGATCGTGGTCGCGGAAGGCCGCCCAGCTGCTGCAGTGCCTGCAAGGCCCGCGAGACCTCGTCCTCGACGCCGGGAAAGGAGTTCGTGAGGAACCACGTTTGGCGTCGGACGTCAGCGCCGACCCGATCTGACAGACGCTTGACGAGCTCCTTTCGGTCCGATGGGGACAGCTCAACGGAGAGAAGCTCCTCCGCGACCTCGGGCGCGGGAAGGATCGCCACCAAGGTGCACAGCGCCGGCCCTTGGTCGCGACCGGCACGCCCCGCTTCCTGGGCGAACGCCTCGAGCGAGGACGGAAAGCCGGCGTGAACGGTGTAGCGGATGTTGGGCTTGTCGATCCCCATGCCGAAGGCCTTGGTGCCGACCAGGAGCGGCGCGAGATTGCCCTTGAACCTCGCGACGCTTTCCTCGCGCTCCTCCTTCCAGCCGCCTTCCTGGCCGTCAGGTGCGCCCCCCGCGTAGATCACGACGTCGATCGGTGCTCCCCGACCTGCGAACGCCTCGCGGAGCGAGCTGGCGAGGTCGACGGCGCCGTACCGACCGTTCACATGAGGCGTGAACACGATCCCGGAGATGGTGTCTGCGCCGGCGGGGATCGCGAGGTCCCCAATCGACACCGCCTGTTCACTGCCGTCGGTCAGGAAGTCGGGGAGCCGTTCCAGGATCACGTCGCCGAGCTCCGCGACCCACGACGCCTCGTCGGTTCGCCGCTTCTCGAAGCGCAGGTTGGGTCGATCGTGGTTGAGCGGCCGCTGCAGGGCCCCGTCCTTCGCCTCGTCGATGTCGAGCTCGCGAAGGACATCTCGCAGGACGGCGGGCGAGGCAGTCCCGGTCAGGGCGAGGAGCGGTGGCGGGATGCCCCGACGATCGCGACATCGGGTGCGCAGCGTGGTCGCCAGGCGCAGGTAGGACGTCCTGAAGTCATGACCCCACTCGGAAACGCAATGCGCCTCGTCGACCACCACGATCCCGATCATCTGTTGGTCGACGGCGCTCGCGAGGTGATCGCGGAATCGCTGGCTCTGGAACCGCTCCGGCGTGGCGAAAACGAAGAGCGACTCGCCCCGGGCCATTGCGCCCAGGACTCGATCGCGCTCCGTTGGATTGTCCATCCTCCCCGCGTGCATCGCGGACACCCGGTCGATGCCGTCCCGCTCGAGCCGCTCTGTCTGGTCGTTGATGAGGGACACGAGAGGGTCGACGACGACGGTGGAGCCAGGCATGACAAGGCCGGCCAACTGGTAGATCAGGCTCTTGCCGGATCCCGTGGGCAGGAGGACGACCGAGTCGCTTCCGCTGAGGACCTGGCGGATCGCCTGGAGCTGGCCGTCGCGGAACTCCCGGTGCCCGAAGAGGTCTTCGACCAGGAGCTGGATGGCGGGGTCAACGAGCGCCGCCTTCGGGATCGCCGCCCGCTCGTGAACCAGCCCCGGACTCCAGGCGAGATCAACGGGCAACCCGACCGCCCTGACGACGATCTCGGGCTGAAGCCGCCGCTCTGGCAGGCGGGCGAAGAAGGGGACCGTGGGCTCGAGGCGGACGATGAGGTCGGGATCCCCGGGGCGTGCGTCGCGAACCGACGACCGACCACCGCCGAGCAGCCAGGTTCGGCCATTGACGATGACTTCAGCTGGGACGACGCCCGCGTCCCAGAGTTCGGAGACCGCCCGAAGCGGGTCGAGCGCGACGCCGGCGAGGTCGGATGCAACGCCGAACCGGTCGATGATCTCGATCCTCCATGGCTGGCCGGGACGGAGGAAGCCCGCGAGGACGCCCTCGACGATTGCCAGGCCGATCCGGGCCGGCGTGGCCGGGGCATGCAGGAGACCGAGGAGGTTTGAGTCGACCGTCTCCTGGCTCTGTCCATCCTGGTAGCGACGAAGCGTCGAGAGGAGCGAGCCGTCTGGCTGCATCGCATCCTGGCCGTCGAAGCGGGCGATGCGCAGCCCCGTTCGTGCAAGGGCCGCGTCGCGGGCAACGTCGGCCCCTTCGCGTCGCTGATGCCCCTTACCGTCGATCTCCAGGACGGCGGGCGCCTTCAGCCACGGCGCGCAGAACAGGAAGTCGACCCATCGCGCGCTGACTCGCTCGTCAAGCTCCCCGGCCAGCGACTCGAGGGAGGCCTGCGGGACGAGCCACCTCGCCAGGGTTGGAGTCCGGTCCACGACCCAGTCCCACAGGGGTCGCTCGTAGGTCGCGTCGAGTTGGTACTCGTCCGCGAGGCGCCATCCCTGGTCGGACCAGCTGATGGCCGCCTCCACCTGTGTTGCACGCACGGCGGGCACGTCACCGAGCGACGCTCGAATGATCTCCTCGGCGCGAGCCGCGATCGCGGGCCTGGCACCCCGTTGGAGGATCTTCCGCGCGACCGTCGCCCACCGCAGCGCCTTGTCGGACAGCGCGGGGATGTCCCCGTCGCTGGCGATCGAGAAGCACGCCTGTGAGAGCAGTCGGGTGGCCATCGCCGACCGCTGCGTTGGCAGCACGGCGACCGGGTCCTGCGCGCGAAGGCGTCCGCCGGCGACGGTGAACTCCTGGCGCCATCCCGGTCTATCCCAGCGCTCCGACCATCGGGCGCGCGGAAGCGAGGAGGGACGTGTCAACGAGCGCGCTTCCGAAACGAGAGGGGAGAGGGGCAACGGGCGCTCCGACTTCCCACGGCGAACATTGGAGGACTCCTCCTGGGGTCATGGCCGCGGCAGCATCTGGGCTCACAGGCTGGCTTCTCACCATACCCGAGCGGGCGCCGGTCGAAGGGGGGAACGTCGCTATGGCTCCTCGGGTCCGCGTTCGATGTTCAGGATCCCGAATCCAGTGCCCTCGAGCACTTCCGCGGCTCGGAGGTAGCGATCCCAGAACCGACGTAGGTTCACGATGCTCCCTTCGGGCGCACCGGCTCCGTCGGGATAG
>Ga0209638_1002446_pt1 | contig 11386 bp, 12 predicted proteins | sample BarGraNGADG00211_FD_184490 | JGI IMG/M metagenome (GOLD analysis project Ga0209638, IMG submission 184490) | Arctic peat soil microbial communities from Barrow, Alaska - Barrow Graham LP Ref core NGADG0002-211 (SPAdes) (version 2) | ecosystem: Environmental > Terrestrial > Soil > Wetlands > Peat... | reverse complement strand
TTAACCAGCCTCTTGCCAATAACTTCTTGGAAGTACTTCCAAGAAGTTATTGGCAACATGCAGATAAATAGGTATTTATAATAAAGCGTTCGCTAGAAATAGCGGCAAAGTTAGAAACAGCGGCAAAGTCAGTTGCTCCCCGGCCATCGGCTCTGTTGCGGCAGCTCCTCCACTCCGGCTAGGGAGAGGATCCTGCTGACAAAATTATCTGCAAACTCTTCGAGATTTGCGGGGTGCATGTAGAACGATGGCGAGGCTGGGGCTATGATTGCTCCGGCCTCGCTTAGTGTTGTGAGGTTGCGGAGGTGTATGAGTGAGTAGGGGCTTTCGCGTGGCACTATGATAAGTGTCTTTCGTTCTTTGAGTTGCACCTCCGCAACCCTCGAGATAAGGTCGGAGGTGGCGCCGCTTGCGATCCGTCCGACAGTACCCATTGTGCATGGGATGATTATCATAATGTCGGCGGGGTTAGAGCCGGAGGCGTTGCGGTTGTAATATTGATTGTTGTCCAGAAGTGGTTGTGGTAACTCTTCGCCAAGTTCATCTGCGTAGACGCTTTTGGCAGTGTCCGTAAAAATTATGTCGAGTTGAACCCTGGTGCCGGGCTTCCCCATACCGCGGAGTTTGTCGATGATCTTCCTGGCATATATCTGGCCGCTGGCACCGGTGACGCCCACCACTACGCGTAATATTTTTGTGTCAGTCAATTTATTATGGATGAATTATTTGGGTGAATTATTCTGTGAAATTTATTTGGGTAACACAATCTAGCTTCCCCAGTAAACCCGCCTCAGCCAGATCTTAAACAGTGGATCCAGGAAAATCCAGCTCTCTCCGTCCTGCTCCAAAATCTCTTTTTTCTGCACGGCCTCTTTAAGGCGAACTACATTGGCTGAGGAGTTGAATTGGTACTCGGCCAAGACTTCGTGGGTGCTTAACTTTACTACTCCGTCCAGGATTGCTTTCAAAAAGTTAAGCTGATATAGGCTGAGTCTGCTTGTGGTCTGCTGGAAAAGGTATTCGTGCAGATCTATGAGTTCTTCAAATGCTTCCAGAAGTATAGTCTCTGTAAGAAACCCTTTTGTGTGTCCGTAGGCAATGTCTGCCAGCTGCTGGGTGTACCATGGATGTCCTTTGGTGAGGTTGTACATGCGGGTGGCCAGCTCTTTTGAAACTACCCTTCCGGCTTTTAGAAAGTTCTTGATTATGAACTCGGAGAAGAGATGTTCTTCGATTGGCGCGAGCTTTACTCTCTCTGCAAATCTGTAGAAACTCTTGTTGTTTACGAAGATCTCCTTCATGGCGTTGACAAACGAGCCGGTGATTAGGTAGGTTGTTTGTGTATGCGAGCGCCACACCCTGTCTAAAAGTGCGATGGTATCTTCCGGATTTTCGAAGTTGAGAAGCTCCTGGAACTCCTGAAAGTAGATTACGACATTTGTGTTGAACTTAGCGGAGAGTGCTTCGGGCAGGTTTAACACGAGGTCTCTGTACTCGCTCATCTCTCTTATTTGGTCGAGCATAAGGTCCTCTTCCAGTTGGCGGATTTGTGATTCCGTATTTGCGAAGCTGTTGACCAGTGAGGTTCGGATGCTTTTGAGTAGTGCTGCCTCGGTGCGGACGTTAAAGAGGTTTATTGTGCAGAGTGTGAAGTTGTATGAATCCTGACGCAGCTTGATAAAAACCTGTTGTACAAGGGAACGTTTCCCGCTTTTTGGTGGTTCGTAAATAAGGAGGTGCTCCTTTTTTTTGATGCGTTCTACAAGTGTGCCTAGATCACTTGCTCTTGCTACAAAGTCGCTCCCGGTTACGTATTTGTTGAATATAAAAGGTGAATCCATAGAACATAAAATATGAAGCCGTGTCACACAAATTTAAAAAAGTTTTGTTTAATAAAGAATTAATTATATATTTGCCTTCCCAAATTGAAAAGAATAAGATTGTTAAGCTATTGAAAAAGAGTTACTTAGTTGTAACCGCTTACGGTCAAAAATATAAATTATATTTATTTATGTACGCAATTGTAGACATTGCAGGGCAGCAATTTAAAGTAGAGAAGGATAGGAAAATTTTTGTTAACCGCCTTAAAGCAGAGGAGGGTGCTTCTCTTAGTTTTGACAAAGTTTTACTTATTGACGATGACGGATCTATAAAGATCGGTTCTCCTTATGTTACCGGTGCAACTGTTACAGCCACTGTATTGGCTCACCTTAAGGGAGATAAAGTAATCGTTTTCAAAAAGATTCGCCGTAAAGGTTATGACAAGAAAAACGGTCACCGTCAGTATCTAACTCAAATCAAGATCGACGAGATCGCTTAATGATTGAAGAGATTGCTTAATTATTAAAAAGAAAAATTTTTAGATTATGGCTCATAAAAAAGGTGTCGGTAGTTCTAAGAACGGCCGCGAATCGCACAGTAAAAGATTAGGCGTTAAATTGTTCGGCGGCCAGGTGGCCAAAGCGGGCAATATCCTTATTCGCCAAAGAGGAACAGTACACTGTCCGGGTCTTAATGTCGGGATAGGAAAAGATCATACACTATATGCTTTGATAGACGGAGTTGTTTTATTTCGCAAGAAGGCAAACAACAAGTCATTTGTATCTGTAATGCCTAAAGTGGCAGCAGTAGCAGCAGAAGCGGCAGTAGCGTAAAGAAGCGTAACTCCAACGGAGTTTTTTACAAACAATTACCAATCAGCTACTTATAAAAATATTTCCGAAGAACTATTGGGAAAATTTTGCATATAAGCCTGTAGGATAAGGACTTGTAAAAAACTCCGTTGGAGTTCGCTGCGAAGCAGCTTTCTTCTGCGGTAGCAGATTTCAACGACGAATACCTTCTTTTTCAGATAGTTGCCAATAACTTCTTGGAAGTACTTCTAAGAAGTTCAATAGAAAGATAAAATTTCCATATCTTTGGTAACACAAATGAAAAACCCACAATTCACAATATTGACAGTGGTTGGTGCTCGCCCTCAGATCATTAAGGCGGCGGCAATTTCACGTGCAATAAAGAACTACTGCTCAGATGCTTTAAAGAGTAACAAAACAGATGCTTCAAAGAGTACTGTGAAGGAAATAAAGGAAATAATTCTCCATACCGGTCAGCACTACGACTCCAACATGTCTGACCTCTTCTTCGATGAACTTGATGTACCTAAACCGGACTTTAACCTGAATGTGGGTTCTGCTCCGCATGGTGCTCAGACAGGTTTGATGATCAGCGGAATAGAGGAAATTTTAATTAAGGTGGAGCCGGATGCAGTTATCCTTTACGGTGACACTAACTCCACACTTGCGGGAGCCGTGGCTGCCTCAAAGTTGCCCGTTCCGGTAGTTCATATTGAGGCCGGGCTTCGCTCATTCAATAAAAATATGCCGGAGGAGATAAACCGGATAATGTGTGACCACTCCTCTACACTTCTGTTCGCTCCCACAGTTGCGGGCATGAAAAACCTTGCTCGCGAGGGTTTCAATTTGAAGGCCAAAGCGCCTTACACTATTGATAATCCGGGCGTTTTCCATACAGGAGACATTATGTACGACAATTCTCTTTATTTTGCCAAGAAGGCAGAGAGTGTTGCTCCACTTGATAAATTTGCCGGACTTGGTCTCAAGCCGGGTAGTTACATACTGGCTACTATCCACAGAGATAGTAATACCGATGATGTTGTTCGGTTGAATAACATCTTTAGAGCTTTGGCCTCTATTGCAGAGGAGAAGGGTATTCAAGTGGTTATTCCGCTTCACCCGAGAACCTCAAAGATGCTTAAACAGAATTTAGAGGCAGGCCTCTTTAAAAGAATATCTGATTCTGCACGAATTAGTCTAACTCCCCCTGCCTCTTTCTTTGAAATGATTTCGCTCGAAAAAGGTGCTCAAATAATTATTACAGACTCCGGTGGTGTACAGAAGGAGGCTTTCTTCTTCTGTAAACCCTCTCTCATTCTTCGTCCGCAGACCGAGTGGGTGGAGATAGTTGATTGTGGATCTGCTCTGCTTGTAGATGCAGATTATCAGAAAATTGTATTGGGTTACGACTCTTTGATTGGTCGTAAGCTGCAATTCCCCTCTATCTTTGGCGATGGCCATGCTTCAGAGGCGATTCTTAAAATATTGTTGAATTTATAGTTTATGAATTTTCGTTGCGCCTTTTTGGTGTTTATCGTAGGGGGCGCAAGCCTTTCCGGTTGTGCGTCGCTCTCTAAGAGTCAGATGAGCTCTATACAAAGCTTCTCAAGCTCTTGTGACAATTTTGCAAGGTACCCGAGTGCCCTGTTTGTGGAGATGGCAAAGATAAGGGCAGAGAGGGGTTGTTACTACGCTGCTTCTTTGAGCGATCCGCTCCTGAGAATTAAGGAGTTAAATTCTTTAAACAAGGCTCTTGCATCTGACCTTGCTTTGGCAAAAAAGATGGACATCTCATTTGAAATTCTTGACACATACCAGCGGGCGTTAAAATCTCTCTCGCATACCGATCGCTATAACAACACCGGCCGGGAGTTCCGCTCTCTGGGCAGGAATCTGGACTCTCTCATTAACAGGTATAATCTGATTGATATTTCTGACCCTCTTCCTTTGGGGATAGGCAAGGCTGTCGGCAAAATTGTGGGTTACGGGGCTGAGCTCTATATGCGCAATGCGCAAACTAGGGCTGTTCGGGAGTATGTGATTGCGGGGGACTCTCTGGTTGGGGCTGTTAGTGAGTCGATTGTGGGGATTCTCTCTTCTAAGTCTGTGGCAGATCTTATCGAAAATGAGGCAAAGGGGCTGGAGGCTAATTATTTGTCATACCTGAGGTCTGACGAGGGTGGCGGGAACTCCGGAGGTCGCGACGTCTCTGGCGGACGGGACTTTTCTGGCGATAGGGAGTACCTCTTGTTGTTGGGCAGGGTAGACGCCCTGGCCAAGATGCGTTCCGGGACTGTCTCTGCTGCCAAGGCTTTGGCCAAGGCTCACAATAAAATTGCTACTGAGGTTGTTAAACGCAAGAAATTGAAGCAGTTGTATCTGGAAATTGAGGAGCTGAATGATGAGCTCTCTGCGCTAAAACTGTCAATTTATGGTTAAAAAAACAAAGGAATTGGGGGAGCTTGGTGAGCTTCGCCGGGCGCTTGAGGAGGTTGAGAAGTTGCGTTTTGCCAGGGGTGTTACTGCTGCTGAATTCGGGCGTTTAGAATTGGCTTCTGTTGGTTTGAGAGATAAGGAGCGGGAAATTATTGCTGCTTTGGGCGAGGAGATTGCGGGTCGGATAAAGGCTTCGTCTTTATCTCTGGCGGAACTTTCTAAGAGAATAAAGGCTCGTACGGCGAAGCTCTCCAAGCTCCCCAAAAGTCTGGACAAGATTTCTGATGTCATTTTGGAGGTTATTGATATTGCGAGGCGTATAGAGAGAGAGTTGTAATGGGAACTATGAATTGGTATGTATTATATACTGCTGCAAGGGCAGAGAAGAGAGTTGAGGTGCGTCTGAAAGAGATGGGTGTGGATGTCTATTTGCCAATACACAGGACTAAGCGCAGGTGGAGCGACAGGGTTAAGATGGTGGATATGCCCCTTTTTAGCTCTTATGTGTTTGTTCGCCATCCGGAGCATCTGCTCTGGGGGTTGCTGGGAATCTATGGTGTGTCCAGAATTGTTTACTACCTTGGCAGACCTGCTGTTGTGAGGGATTATGAAATTGATGCCATAAAGGAATTTCTAAAGATTGCAGAGAACAAGGAGATTGTCTCTGTGGGTGACACGGTTGAGATTTTGAGCGGGGTTTTGGAGAGCAAAAAGGGTGAAGTTTTGAAGGTGGAGAGTAATAGGGTAATACTTTTTTTAGAGGAGTTGGGTGCTAAAATTTGTGTATCTTTGTCGGAAGTTAATAAAATACGATAAAATATATCAAAATATAAGAGAATAGGTGATGGATTACAATACACAAAGAAATAAACTCATTATGCCTGAGTACGGTAGGCATGTTCAGAAGATGATCAAATATGTGAAGGAGATTGAGGACAGGGATAAGCGTAATGAGCAGATCCGGGCGGTTGTGGCTGTTATGGGCATTCTTAATCCGCAGCTTAGGGATCTTAGTGATTTCAGACATAAGCTTTGGGATCATGTTCAGATTATTTCGGATTTTGAGATTGACATAGATCCTCCTTATCCTACCCCCACAAAGGAAACTTTTGCTAATAAACCTAACCCGATTCCTTTGGAAAAAACTCTTCTAAAGGCTCCTCACTATGGTCGTAACATACAGAATATGATTGATATGGTGGCTCTAAAGCCGGATGATGAGATTCGTAGGAATATGATCCTGATTTTGGCTAGTTATATGCGTCAGCAATACCTTATCTGGAATAAGGATACTGTTTCTGAGGAGACCATTTTCAAAGATTTAAAAATTCTTTCTGAGGGCAGAATTACTGTTCCGGAAGATCTTCACCTCTCGGTTATTTCACCTTCTGCGGTGAGTGTCCTCGGTATCCATGCTGTTCATGGTGACCAGCATAGCGGTCCAAGGGGTAGCTTTCGCCCGAGTAACAAGAAGAGGAATTATAAGAGACAATAATTAAATGAGATAACAATGGCTGTTTTTAAGGTTGAGGGCGGGCACCGTCTTAAAGGCGAGCTTATTCCGCAAGGGGCCAAGAATGAGGCTCTTCAAGTTTTATCTGCTGTATTGTTGACCCAAGAAAAGGTGGTTGTGCACAACCTCCCCGATATTCTTGACGTTAATAAGCTCATTGAGCTGTTGATAGATCTGGGAGTGAAGGTGGAGGAACATGGGGAACACGGAGAAGCAAATTGTATACCCGGTGCAGATAGCCCCCATACGTACACATTTTGTGCGAAAAACGTTAACTTGGATTTTGTGCGGTCTGCCGAGTTCTGCAAGAAGTCGGCCGCACTGCGGGGTTCTGTGATGTTGGTTGGTCCGCTGTTGGCTCGTTTTGGCTTTGCCTTTATGCCAAAACCGGGCGGAGATAAGATTGGGAGGAGGCGTTTGGATACGCACCTGATCGGCTTCGAGAAGCTTGGTGCTGTGCTCAACTTTGAACAGGCGGGCTCCTTCTTCGAGTTGCGGACCGCGGGGCTCAAGGGTTGTTATATGCTTTTGGATGAGGCTTCTGTTACCGGGACTGCGAATATTCTGATGGCGGCGGTATTGGCAGAGGGTGTTACTACTATTTATAATGCTGCGTGTGAGCCTTACTTGCAGCAGTTGTGTAAGATGCTCAACCGTATGGGTGCCAAAATCTCCGGGATCGGTTCTAATTTGCTCACTATTAAGGGTGTCTCTTCTTTGAAGGGTTGCGAACACACCATTTTACCGGATATGATTGAGGTGGGTAGCTTTATAGGTCTTGCCGCCATGACTGCCAGTGAGATAACTATAAAGAATGTGGCTTATGACGAGCTTGGTATTATTCCGGATCAGTTCCGCAGACTTGGTATTACGGTGGAGCGTCGGGGTGATGATATCTTTATTCCTACTCATGAACATTATGAGATTGAGAGCTTTTTGGATGGCTCTATTATGACTATTGCGGACGCTCCGTGGCCGGGTCTTACGCCTGACCTTTTGAGTGTCTTTCTTGTTGCTGCAATTCAGGCTAAGGGATCTGTCCTCATTCATCAGAAGATGTTTGAGAGCAGGCTCTTCTTTGTGGATAAGCTCATTGATATGGGTGCTCAGATTATTTTGTGTGACCCTCACAGGGCTACCATAATCGGACACAACCGTGATTTTTGCTTAAGGGGTACTCGCATGTCATCTCCGGACATAAGGGCCGGTATTGCTTTGCTAATCGCTGCTATGAGCGCACAGGGTACTAGTATTATTGAAAATATTGAACAGATTGACCGTGGTTACCAGAATATTGATGGGCGTTTGAACGCTATTGGTGCCAAAATAGAAAGGATTTAAAGAGTAAAAGAGAGGATTTAATTTATGGCTAAGAAAAAGAGTTCTGTTAACGGCGAAAATGCTCCTGCTCCTAAAGGCGGAGAGGCCTTTCGTCTTATTGCCGGTTTATTCTTTGGTGCATTGGCTGTCTACACCCTTGTTGCACTCATTTCTTACCTTTTTACATGGGCAGAGGATCAGTCGCTCCTTTCTCGTTTGGATGTATGGAATAGCCTTGTTCCGGTAGAGAACGGTGGAGGCAAGATAGGTTTCTTTTGGGCCAATCTGCTTCTCTCTAAACTGTTTGGCCTTGGTGCCTTCATTATCCCGTTTTTCTTTTTGGGTATTGCAATTTACTCTCTTAAGATAAGAAGGGTAAATCTTCTGAGAATCTTCTTTTTGTCTGCTTTTGGTGCTATTATTATCTCGGTATTTTTCTCCTATGTGTTTAGTTTTACAAAGGTAGACACTTGGTTTGGAAATGGTGTAGGGGGTTCTTACGGATACTATGTGAACCAGTGGCTCATCTCTATGTTGGGCCCGATGGGTGCCGGTGCCGTTGTTGTTGTACTTCTTATTCTCTGGCTTGTAATTCTAAGTTATAGAGTTGTTCTTTGGTTTAACCATGTTATTGATAGTATTTTCCATAGAAAGCCAAAGGTTTTGGCAGATAAAATGCCTGCTGACGATGCTGCTGCTGCCGAAAACTCTGACGAAAATACGGGTGCCCGGGAGGTTGTTTTTGAGGTAGAGGGTGAAGATAAGAGTGATGACGGTAAAAAGGGGGGATATCTCTCCGTAAATGATGCGGCAGCAGCAGTACCCGCAGATACTTCGTTTGAAATTGAAGAAGATGATGAGAATGAGGACTTTCTAAAAGATCTTTCTAAGGGTTCTCTGGATACTCTTTTCGATCCGCGGTTGGATTTGCCGGACTACCAGTTACCTCCGTTGAGTCTGCTCGATGATTATAAGGATAAGATTTACAAGGTGCCCCACGATGAGTTGGAAAAGAATAACAGAAAGATTGTTAAGACTTTGGGTGATTACAAGATTGCTATTGAGAGAATTTTTGCTCGTACCGGTCCTACGGTTACATTGTATGAGATTGTGCCGGCAGCCGGTGTGAGAATCTCGCAGATTAAGAGGCTGGAAGATGATATTGCCCTTTCTCTGGCTGCCCGTGGTGTCAGAATTATCGCCCCAATCCCTGGGACAAATGCTGTGGGTATAGAGGTTGCAAACGACAAGCCGAGCATTGTGCCCATGCGTTCTATTCTTGAGGATCCTAAGTTTATAAATGCCAATTTTGACCTGCCGGTAGTGCTTGGCAGAACCATCTCCAATGAGGCTCTCACTTTTGACCTTGCGAAGATGCCTCACCTTTTGGTTGCAGGTGCTACCGGTCAGGGTAAGTCTGTGGGTCTTAATGCTATAATTACCTCTCTGCTCTATACCAAACATCCGTCGGAATTGAAATTTGTGCTGGTAGACCCTAAAAAGGTGGAGCTCTCTCTTTACTCGAAGTTGGAGCGTCATTTTCTGGCTAAACTCCCAGATTCCGAAGATGCTATTATCACTGATACTCAGAAGGTTGTTTACACCTTAAGGTCTTTGACAATTGAGATGGATGCTCGTTATGATCTTTTGAAACTGGCTCATGTGAGAACTATCAAGGAGTACAATGAGAAGTTCTTGTCGCGCAGGCTTAACCCGAACAAGGGGCACAGATATATGCCGTTCATTGTGGTGATAATTGATGAGTTTGCAGATCTTCTGATGACTGCGGGTCGTGAGATTGAGGAGCCGATTGCTCGTCTTGCTCAGTTGGCTCGTGCTATTGGTATCCACTTGGTGATAGCTACTCAAAGGCCTACTACTAACATTATTACCGGTCTTATCAAGGCTAACTTCCCTGCTCGTATAGCCTTTAGGGTTATTTCAAATATCGACTCCAGAACTATCCTTGATGCTACCGGGGCTAACCAGTTGATTGGTAGGGGTGATATGCTTATATCTCTCAGCGGTGAACTTACTCGTGTCCAATGTGCTTTCATAGATACTCCTGAGGTTGAGAGAATTACTGAATTTATTGGCTCTCAGCGTGGATACGCAACGGCACACTATTTGCCTGAGTATGTGGGTGAGGAGGGGGATAATTCGGGTGTAGGTGAGGTTGACCTTGGCAAACGAGACAAGCTCTTTGACGAGGCTGCAAAATTGGTAGTTCAGTATCAACAGGGCTCTACTTCGCTTATACAGCGCAGAATGAACCTCGGATACAACAGAGCCGGACGGATCATGGACCAACTGGAAGCAGCCGGAATCGTTGGTCAATTCGAAGGCAGCAAGGCCCGCCAAGTCCTGATCACCGACTTCCACTCCCTCGACCGAATCCTCTCCTCGTTAGAGTAAAATGACTGGATTATAATGAAAACACCAGCTTTCTTTGTAGCACTCCTTATGCTGCTTATACTTAGACCTTTAGTAGACCTACGTGCCAACGTCCCTACGCGCTCTGCTGTGGCCGATTCCTCAACCCGTTCCGCCGATATCCTTCGTCAGTTTACAGCTAAAATGAAATCCATTTCTGCCTTTGAGTTGAAGTTCTCAATGGTATTGGACGGCTCTTATTTTGAAGGCGTTGTGCAATCACAGGGGCAGTCCTTCAAGTTCACAAACTCTCAGCTTGAACTTTACTGTGATGGAACTACAAAATGGGTATATAATATTGATAATAAAGAACTTATAATATTGCCCAACGACTCTTCGCAGACCGATCTCACCGAAAATCCTTTGGCTTTTCTTACCTCTTTGGAGAAGGGATACAGCTATAATGACAAAGCTCGCACCGGATCTGTAGGAGATAAATCGCTATGGTTTATAGAGTTAAAGCCGTTGAACAAGAAATTGGCCTACACCTCAATAACACTTGGAATTGAGAAGAGCACTCTCAGGCCGGTCTCGGTCGAGTACCTCTCTAAAGATGGCACAAAACACATCGCCAAAATCACCTCATTTGTAGAAAAGAGCCCCTGGCCTGCCACCAACTTCACCTTTCCCGCCTCCCGTATGACCGGCCTTAACGTCACCGACCTGCGGTAACAAGAACACCCTGCGGTAGCAGTATAGTCAACTAATTCCTTCTTCTGGAAATTTCGTCGTACTCGTACACATATCAATTACATATATCATACACATATCAATTACACGACATGTGCTTATGTGTTGATTACGTTGATTATCAACGGTATGCCAATAACTTCTTGGAAGTACTTCCAAGAAGTTATTGGCATGAGGCTGGTTAACAACACTGTAATACACACGCCTATTACTAAAAGGAGGTCTTGTGCAAACATACTTTCTTTCATAAAGCATGTTGCATTTGAAGGAAATCGTGTTGAAAGTATGTAAAACATGCGGCTTTCTACAAAGTTTCTAGCGAACGCTTTTTATAAATACCTATTTATCTGCATGTTGCTAA
>Ga0209638_1002444_pt1 | contig 11392 bp, 10 predicted proteins | sample BarGraNGADG00211_FD_184490 | JGI IMG/M metagenome (GOLD analysis project Ga0209638, IMG submission 184490) | Arctic peat soil microbial communities from Barrow, Alaska - Barrow Graham LP Ref core NGADG0002-211 (SPAdes) (version 2) | ecosystem: Environmental > Terrestrial > Soil > Wetlands > Peat... | reverse complement strand
GCGCTATATTTCAGATAGTTGCCAATAACTTCTTAGAAGTACTTCTAAGAAGTTATTGGCATGTTGCTGTTTTTGTGATACTTACAAAGAGTAATAAATGAGGGTAGGGAAACCATAGTGTAACTGTAATGGTCTAAAAGTTTTTTTATAATTACCTTTGCACAAATAATTTTAAATTGAACGAATATGAATTTTCAGATCAGGCAGGCCAGGGAAAGTGATATCAGTACAATATTCAGATTTATCTGCGAACTCGCCGATTATGAGAAGCTTAGTGATGATGTAACTGCAACAGAGGAGATTCTTTTCGAAAGTCTTTTTGTAAAAAAGCAAGCAGAGGTACTAATAGCAGAACTGGATGGTAAACCGGTTGGGTTTGCACTGTTCTTTCATAATTTTTCCACTTTTAAAGGCAGGGCGTGTCTCTACCTGGAGGATCTTTACATAAAGCCGGATTTCAGAGGAAAAGGATTTGGAAAAGAGTTGTTCAGAACACTTGCTAAAATTGCAGTGGAGCGTAATTGTGACAGGTTTGAATGGTCGGTGTTGGACTGGAATGAGCCATCAATAAAATTTTACAAAAAAATGGGGGCTTTTCCCATGGATGATTGGACAGTCTACAGGCTAACCGGAGAATCTCTAAGGAGTTTAACCGGCAAAAATTAAATAATAGACCAATTAAAGTGTATACCCAAGTTTTACCTGGAATATTGAACTTTCACCACGTTTGCCCTCAATAAAGATTGATTTGTCATCCACAGCTCTATAGAATTCAATCTCATCTGAGAGTCTGCTTTCTGCATTAAAGTTGATTACCAGATCGGTAATATTCATTTTTGTAACCATGTCTTCGTCAATACAATCCAGAGCCCATTCGATGTATTTTGCATTGTTGGTGTGCCTGTTAATATCCACATCGCTGAAAGAGACAATCCTTTTACGGGTGAACTCCATTTCTGCCGGTGAAACGAGTCTTTCTGCAGGCTCCTTGATCGCATGCCTGACATCATTATCTCCGGTGTTTTCTTCCATAATGTTGTTTATCCGGTGCAACCTTCTGGTCTCAGTATTAATGAGCAGCCATGATGATGTAGCAATGATAATTTCTTTGCCATCCTTGTCCAGAACCTCGAAATCCCTGTAACCGAATAGCCTGTCACTTCCCTTATGCCATGTTTCAATGGTAATTTCCTCTCTCCATCTTGGTAACCGGATGAATTTTACATGAATTCTGGATAGAACCCAGGCAATCCCCTCTTTAATTAAGTTATCGTAACCAAAACCAAGAGAAGCGGCATGCAGACCGGCAATCTCCTGAGCAAAATTCATAAAAGAATAGATCTTTAAGTTTGCATTAATATCTGTTTCGTAACTCTTTACCTTTAAACTCTCTTTGTAACTATTCATAATATTAAATTTTCAATTTTATAAATTCACAGCAAAAATAGAGATTTAATTGGGATAAAGATTAATTTTCACCTACCTTTGGATCCCTGAATCACAATCCATCTTAATATTTATGAGCACCAAGTATGTATTTGTTTTGGGAGGGGTTACCTCTTCCTTAGGAAAAGGTATTATAGCATCGTCCTTAGCTAAATTATTGCAAGCGAGAGGATTATCAGTAACAATCCAAAAATTTGATCCCTATATCAATGTTGACCCCGGCACACTGAACCCATATGAACATGGGGAGTGTTTTGTAACAGAAGATGGTGCTGAGACCGATCTGGACTTAGGCCATTACGAGAGATTCCTAAATGTCTACACCTCAAAGGTAAACAACGTCACAACCGGGAAAATCTATCGAACGGTAATTGATAAAGAACGCCAGGGAGCATATCTTGGCAAAACAGTCCAAATTATACCTCACATTACAGATGAAATTAAGAGGCGAATGCTTTTGTTGGGTAAAACAGGCAAATACGATGTAATTGTCACAGAGCTGGGAGGTACTGTCGGAGATATGGAGTCTCTGCCTTTTATAGAGGCTGTACGTCAGCTTCAGTGGGAACTACCCGAGGAGGATTGCCTTGTCATACAACTCACATTGGTTCCTTATCTGAGTGCAGCAAAGGAGCTAAAGACAAAACCTACACAACACTCGGTGAGAATGCTGCAGCAAAACGGGGTTCATCCGGATATAATTGTTTGCAGAACAGAACATCCGCTTCCGGCTGAAATAAGAAGAAAGGTTGCACTCTTTTGCAACGTAAGACCAAATGCCGTTATAGAGGCAATAGATGCAAAGAGCATTTATGAAGTTCCTCTTAACATGTACAGAGAAAAATTGGATGAGATAGTTTTAAAAAAGTTCCAGCTTGAGGCTATCAACAATCCTTTGGACTTGACAAAATGGAAAGTATTTCTGGATAAACTTTCTAATCCAAAAGATGAAGTCGATATTGCCCTTGTGGGTAAATATGTTGAACTTCAGGATGCCTACAAATCAATTTTAGAATCATTTATCCATGCAGGAGCAGAAAATGAATGCAAAGTAAATGTTCATTGTATTCATAGTGAATATATTACCGAGAACAATGTAGCTGAAAAACTAAAAGGAATGCATGGAATTTTAGTCGCCCCGGGATTTGGCGAGAGGGGTATTGAGGGGAAAATTGTAGCAGTTAAATATGCCAGAGAGAGTAAAGTTCCATTTTTTGGAATATGTCTTGGCTTGCAAATGGCAGTGGTGGAGTATGCACGCAATGTGCTGGGTATGGAGGATGCTATGACAACTGAGATAAAACAGAACGCAAAGTACCCTGTAATAGACCTTATGGAAGATCAAAAGAGCCTTACAATCAAGGGCGGAACAATGAGACTAGGTGCTTACTCTTGCCAGATAGATGAGGGTTCTTTAGCCTACAAAATATATGGACAGAAAGAAATTTCAGAAAGGCACAGACATCGTTATGAGGTAAACGACGCATATGTGGAAGCGTTGGAAAAAGGCGGATTTGTCCCTACAGGAAGAAATATAGAGACAGGGTTGGTCGAGATCATGGAGATACCTAGCCATCCTTTCTTCATAGGGGTACAATTCCACCCGGAACTTAAGAGTACACCTGAGAGACCTCAGCCGATTTTTGTAGCTTTCGTAAAAGCTTCACTCAAATATAAAAATGATAATAGAGAGAGTTAAATATTTTACTAAGCTTCCCATAGCTATAACCATATTCACCCTATTTATGGTTCAGACAACTGTTGCACAGAAAAGCACAACGCTTCCCAATAAGCCTAAAAATTACAGGGTCAAGGTTCTGGAGGTTTTGCCACATGATGTTAACTCCTATACACAAGGTCTCTTTTTTTTCGACCAGCAACTTTATGAAAGCGCAGGTCAATATGGAGAATCAAATTTCAGAAAAGTAGATCTCAAAAATGGAACAACTCTCAAAAGTATCGACTTTCCAAAAGAGTATTTTGCAGAGGGATCCTCTGTAATTGGAGATAAACTTTATATCTTAACATGGATGGAAAGGGTTGTCTTTGTCTATAATATCAACACGTTCAAGCAAATAGGAACGCTCTTTAATCCAAAGGAGGGGTGGGGACTTACCACAGACGGGAAACAACTTATAATGAGTGACGGCTCCTCGAATATCTTTTTTATTGATCCCAATAATTTTAAAGAGTTATCAAAAATTGAGGTACGGTTAAACGGAAAGAGTATTACGCAACTTAATGAACTGGAGTATATTAATGGAGATATATGGGCAAATGTATACGGATCTGATCTCATAGTTATTATTGACCCTAAAAGTGGCTTTGTTAAAGCGACTGTAGATTGCAGAAACCTTCTCCCGGGGAACCTCAGGACAACAAAGACAGATGTATTGAACGGTATAGCATATAACCCCGTAAGCAAGCAGATCTATATAACAGGTAAATTTTGGCCAAAGCTGTATAGAATTAAGATTACAGATTAATTAGGCTTGTAGGCTAAACCGGTCGGGTCGCCCTTATAATGTGTCTCTTCCCCTTTGGACCCGGAAGTCTGCGGATATCGAATCCTGAATCCCTCAAAGCCTGTTTTACAATACCTTTTGATGAGTATGTGACCAATATTCCCCCAACTTTCAATGAGTTGAACAATCCTTTGAAAATCTCTTCTGTCCAAAGTTCCGGCTGAGTATTGGGAGAAAAAGCATCGAAATAGATAATATCATACATTCGATTCTCCCCTTTAAAGACTAACAAATCTGAATTGATCTTCAAAAGAGTGAAATTTGGCAAAAGTTCAACCCTCTCCTCCCAATTCGAGTACTGTATCTTTTCATAAACTTTCTTAATCTCAGTAACCTCTTCCCGAGAGTAACCTCCAGGTTGACTAAGGATTGCATTGATGTGATCCAGGGTGCGGAACTCTTCATTGGTAACAGGATATTTCTCTATGCATGAATAATTTATTCTTACACTCCTATTCTCAATAGCAAACAATGCAGAGAGCACACAATTCAATCCTGTGCCCAACCCTACTTCAAAAATATTCAACTCCACAGGGTGTATGAAGTTCGAATAATAACTCAGACCACATCCGATATAAATGTAGTTGCTTTCAGACAAAGCACCGTTTATGGAATGGTAAGATTCGTCGTAATCTGCTAATTTTAGTGTATATGAGCCATCTGCACTCCTGATCAATCCTCTTTTCATTCTTTATTATTGAGCAAATTTAGAAGTTTTATATCTATTTTTTTATCTTTGTAGGTTATATTAACGGAGTTTTATTTAAAAAAACATAAAATGGCATTTATTACAGGCCTTCTTAAGAAATTTTTCGGTACCAAATCTGACAGGGACATTAAAGAGATGCAACCTTATGTAGACAAAACAATAGAGGCCTACAAAAGGATTGATTTACTTTCTCACGATGAACTCAGAGCCGAGACTAAAATACTGAAAAACAAAATATTGGAGGGGATAGTTGAGGACGAAACAAGGAAAAAGGAGCTCAGAACCAAGCTCGAAGATGTTATGATAGAGGTAGGGGAAAAAGAGGCACTTGCTACCGAGGTTGACAAGCTGACAAAGAAAATTGATGAGAAAATAGAGGAGGTTCTTCTGGATATACTCCCGGATGCTTTTGCAATTATGAAATCCACAGCAAGACGTCTTAAAGAGAACAAGGAAATACGTGTTACAGCCACCGAAAGCGACAGAGATCTTGCAGTAAAGCGTGATTTTGTTACTATTGAGGAAGATACTGCAATATGGAAAAACAGTTGGATGGCAGGTGGTACTACAATTACCTGGGATATGATTCACTACGATGTTCAGCTCATGGGTGGCGTTGCACTGCATCAGGGAAAGATAGCAGAGATGGCAACCGGAGAAGGAAAAACCTTAGTTGCAACACTCCCTGTATTTCTTAATGCATTGGCAGGAAAAGGGGTACATATCGTAACCGTGAATGATTACCTCTCAAAACGTGACTCAGAATGGATGGGGCCTCTTTATCAGTTCCATGGATTAAAAGTTGACTGTATAGACAAACACGAACCTAACTCGGAAGCTAGAAAGGCTGCCTACAAGGCAGATGTCACATTTGGCACAAATAACGAGTTTGGTTTTGACTATTTGCGTGATAATATGGCAATAAATCAAGATGACCTGGTTCAAAGAAAGCATCACTATGCTATCGTGGATGAGGTTGACTCAGTGTTGATTGATGATGCCAGGACCCCATTGATTATTTCAGGTCCTGTTCCCAAGGGAGAAGACCAACAATTCAATGAGTATAAACCTTTTGTTGAGAGAATCTATTCTGCACAAAGAGTGCTGATTACCCAGTTGTTGAATGAAGCAAAAAAGAAGATTTCCGAAGGTGATGAAGTAGATGGAGGTGTGCTGTTGTTGAGAACATATAAAGGTCTGCCAGGATATAACCCGCTTATTAAGTATCTGAGTGAAGCAGGTATGAAACAAATTCTCTTAAAGACTGAGAACTACTACATGCAGGACAACAACAAGCAGATGCACAAAATTACCGATGATCTCTACTTTATAATTGATGAGAAGCAAAAATCTGTAGAACTTACGGATAAGGGGCATGAACTCATCTCAAAGAGTGTGAGTGACCCGAAATTTTTTATTCTTCCCGACATCGGTTTAGAGGTATCGGAACTTGAAAAAACAGAACTTAAACCGGAAGATAAGGTTGCTGCAAAGGACGCTTTGCTCACAGACTATGCATTAAAGAGCGAGCGTGTACATACAGTTAATCAGCTTCTAAAAGCATATACAATGTTTGAAAAGGATATTGAATATGTGGTTTTGGAAAATAAGATAAAAATTGTTGATGAGCAGACAGGCCGTATACTGGAGGGAAGAAGGTACTCTGATGGACTGCATCAGGCAATAGAGGCTAAAGAGATGGTCAAGGTAGAAGCTGCCACTCAGACATTTGCCACAATTACTCTTCAGAACTACTTTAGGATGTATCACAAGTTAGCCGGTATGACAGGAACTGCAGAGACAGAAGCCGGTGAGTTTTGGTCTATATACAAGTTGGATGTTGTGGTAATTCCTACAAACAGAACAATTGTAAGGAGTGATATGGAAGATCTTATCTTTAAGACCAAGAGGGAGAAGTTCAATGCGGTTATAGACGAGATTGTAAAACTTACAAATGCAGGACGTCCTGTGTTGGTTGGTACAACCTCTGTAGAGGTTTCGGAACTCTTGAGCAGGATGTTGAAAATCAGAGGAATTAAGCACAATGTTCTAAATGCGAAGCAGCATGCGCGCGAGGCAGAAATTGTTGCGGAGGCAGGTCAGGCCAGATCAGTAACAATTGCTACCAATATGGCCGGTCGTGGTACCGACATAAAGTTGGGTCTTGGAGTTAAAGAGGCAGGCGGGTTGGCAATTATCGGTACCGAACGCCACGATTCAAGACGAGTGGACAGACAGTTGAGAGGCCGTGCAGGTCGTCAGGGAGACCCGGGTTCATCTAGTTTCCACGTCTCTCTGGAAGATGATCTTATGAGACAGTTTGGCTCAGAACGTATAGCAGGGCTTGTAGATAAAATGGGAATGAAAGAGGGTGAGGTACTCCAACATTCAATGCTCTCAAAATCTATCGAGAGAGCTCAAAGGAAGGTAGAGGAGAATAACTTTGGTATCCGTAAACGTTTGCTCGAATATGACGACGTTATGAATTCACAGAGGGAGGTAATTTACACCCGCAGAAGAAATGCACTTTACGGAGAGAGAGTGGATGTGGATATCCAGAATATGTTTACAGACTATTGCGAAAATCTGGTTTCATCACATCATGGTTCAACAGATTATGAGCAATTCTCTTATGATACCATTCGTAACTTATCGGTAGAACCGGGAATGGACGAGACTTTTTACGAAAAAGGATCACTGGATGAGATAACAGAAGCATTTTACCAAAACGTACAAGTTGTCTATAAGCGAAGAACAGATGTTCTTGTTCAACAGTCATGGCCGATAATGAAGCAAATATATGAGACACAAAGTGCCACATATGAGAATATTGCAATTCCGATAAGTGATGGCGTCAAAATGATGCAACTTGTTGTAAATTTGAAAAAAGCTTATGATAATCAGGGTAAAGAGGTAATAAGAGCTCTAAATAAATCAATAACTCTTTTAATGATAGATGAGCACTGGAAAGAGCATCTGAGGGAGATGGACGAACTTAAACAGTCTGTACAGAACGCCACATATGAACAAAAAGATCCACTGTTGATTTACAAGTTTGAGAGTTTCGAACTCTTTAAAGGTGTTTTGGACAAGGTAAGCAAAGATGTTCTCTCATTCTTGTTAAAAGCTCATATTCCTTTGAGAGAGGCCCAGCAGCCTCCTGTAAGCGTTAGACAAGAACAGCGTAAAAGGACAGATTTGAGTAATATGCAGACCTCAAGGCAAGACTTGGTAACCTCTTCCGGAGAACCAAAATCTCAAGCTCCGGTTCACGTGGAAAAAAAGGTGGGAAGAAATGAACCGTGTCCTTGCGGTAGCGGCAAAAAATACAAAAATTGTCATGGTGCTAATGAATAAGTTATGTTTGATTTAATTGTGATTGGGTCCGGACCAGGAGGTTACGTTGCGGCAATTCGTGCTTCCCAACTTGGGATGAATACTGCGGTTATTGAGAGAGCAGAACTTGGCGGAATCTGTCTGAATTGGGGATGCATACCAACCAAGGCACTATTAAAAAGTGTACAAGCAATTCATTATGCACAAAATGCGACCGACTATGGTTTTGAAATCGAGGGAGAGATAAAACCCGATATAGAAAAAATCGTTGCCAGAAGCAGAGGAATTGCAGCTAGCATGAGCAAAGGAATTGAATATCTTTTTAAAAAGAACAAAGTTACCGTTATCAATGGCGATGCTAAGTTGGCAGGTATCGGTAAGGTTGAGGTAACCGCTGCCGATCAAACCAAATCTATATTTGAGACCAAAAACATTATTATAGCAACCGGTTCAAGAGCCAACTCATTACCATTTGCACCTATTGATGGTGAGAAAATTATATCTTATCGCCAGGCACTTGTGCCCAAATCTCTCCCGAAAAGCATGGCAGTTATTGGTTCGGGAGCTATCGGAAGTGAGTTTGCATACTTTTACCGCTCTCTTGGAGTGGAGGTTTATCTTATTGAATATTTAGATAATATTGTTCCTTTGGAAGATGAAGAAGTTTCTGCCCAACTCAGTCGTTCATTCAGGAAAATGGGGATGAAGGTGATGGTCTCTGCTCAGGTAAAAAGTGTTGACACAACTGAGGAGTTTTGTAAGCTTGTAGTACAGACTAAGAAAGGCGAGGAGATAATTGAGGCAGAAAGAGTGCTTTCTGCTGTTGGAGTTGTGGCAAATATAGAAAATATCGGACTTGAAGAGTTGGGAATAGTGGTTGAAAAAAGAAAAATTAAGGTAGATGAGTTCTATTCTACAAATATAACCGGTGTATATGCAATTGGAGATGTTATTGATACACCTGCACTTGCCCACATCTCTTCTGCAGAGGCAATTTGCTGTGTAGAAAAAATTGCAGGATTAGACCCGAAACCGCTTAATTACAACAACTTCCCTGGATGTACTTACACCTCTCCGGAGATTGGTTCTGTGGGAATGACAGAAAAAACCGCCAAAGAGAGGGGCATTGAATACAAAGTCGGGAAATTCCCGTTTACCGCTTCCGGAAAAGCAGCAGCTGCGGGAGAAAAAGATGGTTTTGTAAAATTGATAGTTGATTCCCAAACCGATGAAATATTGGGTGCTCATCTGATAGGGGCGAACGTTACGGAGATGGTTTCCGGCTTGGTTGTGGCACGTAATTTGGGTGTTAAGGCAAAAGATATTATTCACTCAATTCATCCTCATCCAACTATGAGTGAGGCTATTATGGAGGCTGCAGCGGCAGCTCACGGAGAAGTTATTCATATTTAAATAATTATAACAATGTCTAAAAATGAGATTGCACCTCAAATTATTGAGGTTAACAGAATTTCAAGCGGAACAGAGTTCAGAGGCACATTGATCTCAGGTTGCGATGTAAGGCTCGATGGTTTTTTTGCTGGGAAAATTCAAACAAAAGGGAAAGTCGTTATTGGCGAAACCGCACAATTTATTGGTGACCTCTATTGTGCCAGCACTGATATCTGGGGTAAAATGGAGGGTAATATTTTCTCCGGGAATCAGGCCGGCTTTAAGAATAAAGCAAAATTCAAGGGATCTCTTCAGTGTCACAAAATTTTCATTGAAGAGGGCGCACAATTTAACGGCACTTGTAAAATGATTACCGAGGAGGAGTACAACCAGATAATAGCAAAAATCAGTTCAACTGAAAGCTAGTTAATCTTCTCTTTTATTTTGTAAGTGTTTCTTTCACTGCTGTTCCTAGAAATCAACTCACCTATAAATCCAGCTAAAAAAAGCTGCATACCAATTATCAATGCAACAAGCGAGATATAGAACAAAGGTTGGTCTGTTACTGCTCTGTACTTGAATCCCTGTGACTGTGATACAATCTTAACTATAATCAGATAAAGAGATGTCATTGCTCCAACAAAAAATGTTAGACTACCGATCAGTCCGAAAAAGTGCATCGGCTTCTTGCCAAATCTGGTAAGGAACCAAAGAGAGAGGAGATCCAAAAACCCATTCACAAAACGATCCATTCCAAACTTACTCTTCCCAAACCTGCGAGACTGATGTTTAACAACCTTCTCTCCAATTCTGCTGAAACCGGCATTTTTTGCGATATAGGGGAGGTATCTATGCATCTCGCCATATACCTCAATATTCTTTACAACTTCTTTTCTGTAGGCCTTTAACCCGCAGTTCATATCGTGAAGCTTTATTCCGGTAACCATTCTGGCTGTAGCGTTGTAGATTTTAGACGGGAGGTTCTTTGCAAACAAATTGTCTTTTCTCTTCCTTTTCCAACCGGATACCAGATCATACTCCCCGGAGTTTACCATGTGATAGAGTGCAGGAATCTCCTCCGGACTATCCTGGAGATCTGCATCCATTGTTACCACAACCTCGCCTTGCGCTGCTTCAAATCCACAGAACAGAGCTGCTGATTTACCGTAATTTCTTCTGAATCTGATACCTTTGATTACCCCCGGATATTTTTCTGACTGCTCTTTTGCTACTCTCCATGACGAGTCCGTGCTCCCATCGTCTACCAATATCACCTCATATTTAAGAAGTTGACCAGAGAGTGAACTATCTATCCAAGATAGAAGTTCTGGAAGAGATTCCTCTTCATTAAAGAGAGAAATTACTATTGAGAGATCCATAGATTATTCTGTAAAAATGTTACCTTTTTTGGTGTAGTTTGCAATAATAACCGAGGCCAAAACGCCAAAAAGGGTATAATATACCAGTGATGCAAGAAATAGTATCTGAGGAAGTTTACCTCCAATCTTATCTAACATTTCCACAGCTTGAGGATTGCTGGATTGTAACGCTGCAGTTGCCTGTTCAAGTGATGCGGCAGCACTGTCAGGAAAAATTACTGCATAATGAAAGAACAGATAACAAGCACAGATAAGTGAAGAGAGCAGGCAGATCATAAATCCGAAACGGAACCCGTCTTTGTATGTGAACAGTTCCTGATCTTTACTGTAATCCTTAACAAAGTAGTATAAAAGACCTAAACTGCCTGTAAGTTTAGCCAGCCAAAGCAGCCAGGTAATAGCTGTACCAGGCACAAAAACAGTTTGAATAAGTGTTGCTGTAATCGAGATGAGAGCCAGTAAAAGACCGTCAAGGGCAGCTATACTCCATTTATTTGTTTGCATAGTAATTTGATTAATAGGTTTATCGATATAATTTAAGTTCATCAAATTTAACTAAAAATGCATACTAACCAAAATTTAAAGATTAATAAAAAATAGTTACC
>Ga0209638_1002441_pt1 | contig 11397 bp, 7 predicted proteins | sample BarGraNGADG00211_FD_184490 | JGI IMG/M metagenome (GOLD analysis project Ga0209638, IMG submission 184490) | Arctic peat soil microbial communities from Barrow, Alaska - Barrow Graham LP Ref core NGADG0002-211 (SPAdes) (version 2) | ecosystem: Environmental > Terrestrial > Soil > Wetlands > Peat... | reverse complement strand
CCGGTGAGATCAACGGCTACCTGACCAGCGCAAACAACAAGCTGCAGGGATGGTACGGAGCCGTTGCTTGTGCGGCGGCCTCGCCGGATTGCGCGAAGGCCCAGGAGATCATCGCTCAGTTGGCGAGCACTCCCGCCAACTGCTTTGACGCAGTGTACGCTCGTACACTTTCCGAACTGCTTCGCCAATCCAACGCGGCTGACTCGATCGGTGGAACAAGGACTCTGACACCGCCGATGAGGCAGCAGGCTCAGTTCCTTTCGCGCAAAGAGGCCGATTGGGCGTTCCGCTTGGACAGGTGGGTTAGCCAGCACAGCTCGGGCTAGTTGCCAGGGCTTCGTTACTCCATTAGCACTTACGACACCACGGTCAGCTTGGCCGTGGTGTCGTGCGTTTGGGGGCATTTCGCGGTTGACAAGAGGATTGTCATGGGGTATACTGATGCCAGGTGCTAAGCGGGCGCCTCAGGTCTGCGGAAAGGGCTAAGCCCACCGATGAAAGAGTGTTCCGACTAACCTTCTTTCTGCCTGTTATTTGCAGACAACGGGCGCATGCTGAAAGGAGGTCAAAATGACCAAACTATTGCCCGTGCGGCCAAGCCTCGAGAACCTGAGGAAGCAGGCCAAGACACTTCTCAAATCCCACTCCTCACGTGACGCATCAGCGTTGCCGTTGCTGCGTCAACTTCGCCGCTTCTCCCGTTTGTCTGACGGACAGATCCTCAGTTCCCCGCTTTCGCTTGCGGAGGCGCAGTATGCCCTTGCGATGGACTATGGGTTCCCAAGTTGGGCCGCGCTGAAAGAGGCTGTGAGCGGCAAAGAGCAGGAATCGCGTTTCATGCACCTGCACTGCGGGGATTCCTCCGCGGAGATGCTGCGCAGAAGCGGGGTGCCGGGAAAGGTGATGACGTGGTACGATCCGCTGACCGAAGGTCCCGTACCTGCGGGGGTGTCGGGAGACGAATGGTTCGCTCTGCGAGCGAACGTGGTTCTGGATCACGTCGAGTCGCTGGAAAGCGGCATTCGGTTCTTCCGAGAGATGTATCGGCGGCTGGAGGACTACCCCGAGTTCGAGGAAGTCGTGCTGTGGTTTGATGCGTGTTTGTTCGACCAGACGATACTGATCCGGCACCTCGATTGGTTCTCTAGGCAGGATATGGGTGATACGAAGCTCAGTCTGATATGTGTCGGCGAGTTTCCGGGCATGCCCAGGTTCAAGGGCCTGGGAGAGTTGAGGCCGGAGCAGATGGCCTCGTTGCTCGATACCCGCCACGAGGTGACACGACGCGAGATGGAGCTGGCGAGGGAGGCGTGGGATGCCTATCGGTGTCCCGACCCGACCGCGATAGAGGAGTTGCTGGCGAGAGACACATCCGCGCTGCCGTACCTCGCCGCGGCTCTGAGGCGGCACCTGCAGCGGTTCCCGTCGGTGCGGAACGGACTTGGGCGAGCGGAGCAGGCGGCTCTTGATGTGATCGCGCAGGGTTACACGGGGTTCATGGATCTGTTTGTGAAGGTGTCTGATATGGAAGAGGCGCCATACTTCGGCGACACGATGATGCTTGGGGAACTCGAGGAGATGGCATCGGGCGATCAGCCTCTGCTGACGATACAGGGCCTGGAGTTGATGGAAGGCGAGCGCAAAGAGTGGCCGCTCAAGAAACTGAGCTTCCATCTCACGGACACGGGTCGTGAGGTGCGGGAGGGCAAAGCTGATCGCGTGCGACTGAGGGGAATCGACCGTTGGCTGGGCGGCGTCCATCTGCAGGGGCGCGAATCCGTATGGCGATGGGACGAGGAGGCAGGCGCGCTGGTGATTGCTTAGGCACTGATATCGAAGACGGGGACTGTCCACACAGCTGCGCCTTGGGACTGTCCCCGTTTTCTCGCACCGATCGTTTCTCCTATTGCAGTTCCAACAGGCTGCCCGCGATGTGCCTGGTGCCGTTGTTCAGGTTGAAGTAGTAGGTCACAAGCACCTTGCCATCGGGCAGTTGCGCGGCCCACGGGTAACCGATGTCGCCGCTGCCGCCGTCCTCGCGGAGCACGAATTCGGGCGCGGTGGTGATGTCCGTGCACTCGGGATCGAGTATTTTCGCGCGGATGCCGAATGGCGCCTGCCTGTAGCCGTAGACCAACACTATGCGGCCATCTTTGAGGTGGATCGCGTGGAACGGATGCCCGAAGAATCCCCCGTCCTGCCACGCCCCGAAGCTCTTCCCGCCGTCGGTCGATCTGGCGTAGACAAGCTTGCCGTCGAATTTGTCCGTGCGTATGAACGCGACGAAGTCGCCCTTTTTCGTCTGAATGATGGAGGTCTCATTGAACGTGATCTTCTCATCTTTGGCGACGGGGCAGGAGTAGGTCCAGTTCTCGCCTCGATCAGATGAGATCATCAGGTGGACCTGGGTCGGACCAGTTCCCCCGTCTCTTCCGGCAACAACCCAGTAGAGCTTGCCGTCCTTGCCCTGGGTCATTGCTCCCCTGTTGAACGCGGGGCAGGGCTTGTCGAGCGCGTCCTTGGCCGGGTTGCCAGGGATCGGAATCGGGACAAACGGACCTTTCCACGACTTCGCGCCATCGTCCGAGCGCACAACATAGCCGCCGAGGAAATAGAACGCGCCGTGGTGGCCCGTGTCCTTGAGTTTGTCGAAGCCCTCAGGAGGCACCAACGCCCACCCGTAGCTGGTGCAGACAATGGAGCCGTCGGATAGCTGGACCATGCAGGGGTCCTGGGAGCCTCCGAGCGGGTCCGCGTAGATGAGTTCGGGCGTCTTTGTCCACGTCTGCCCGCCATCTTTGGAGCGCACGAGCATCAGGTAGCTGTTCGGATCGGTGTGGGTAGGGCCGGGCGCGCCCCACAACGCATTACGGTCGGGAGCCCGGCGGAACGCGCAGATGATCTCTCCGTCCTTGCGCACTACCACCGAGGGAAACGTCGAGTAGTAGCTGGGGTCTTTGTAGATGATGATATCTTTGAGCTTCTTCAATCCGGATCCCTCCACGTTTGCAGTTTGAGCGCACGCCATGGCAATAAGCGTGAGCCACACAAGCCGTTGTATCACGTCAACACTCCTTTTCTGTTAGGTAGTCAGATACGCCGTCGCGCTATTCAGTTATTGATTCGTGCTCGGTGGTAACCGATGCGCCGCGGTCGTCTGTAATCGAGATGAAGTAGGTAAGCGGGCGCTGGGCGGGCAGGTCGGCTTTGATCGTCTGTCCATCGATTTTCGCCTCCCGCGTCTGCCACTTGCGCTGCTCCCAGACTCCCAGATCCGTGGTGAAGCAAAGATCAGCCTTGCGCACCGCGGCGGGCGACTTGAACCGCACTTCGACCAGATTTCCGCGCCGCTTCGGCTTGCCAAGCTCGGGAAGTGCCTTGCCGCCCCGCAGATGCTGGTCCATGAATATGCCGATCTCGACGGGAGACGCTCCCGAACCCTGATCGTGCGGCATTCCGACCTTGACGCAGACGGTGCGATTGCGGACGAGTTGGTAGCTTTTCTGGTAGCTATCGAGGTAGAAACAGTGGTCGTTGGTGCCATTTATGAAGAGCATCGGGGCCTTGGCCTGCGGGAGATAGCGCGAGGGATCGAGGCTATCGATCCAGACCTTCTGTTGCTCCTTCGGCAAGCCCTGGATCTCTTTCGACCAAATGCTGGCTTCGTGGAGGTAACCGCAGCCGTAAATCGGGGCCGCAGCCTTAAGCCGGTCATCGACGCCGGCAGTTATGCACGTCAGATACCCACCCCATGATACGCCCGTGATGCCTATGCGCTTGGGATCGACCTCCGGCAGGGACGACAGGAGTGAGACTCCACGCACGACCTTGGCGATGGCGGCGTAGGTCCAACCTTCCTTGGCTTCGCGAGGATAGATCGTGCCGGGGTCGAGGTTAGGGCCGCCATCATCGGTATGCTTGCCGTCAGGCCCCTGGCCGAATACATCCATCGCAAGCGCAACGTAGCCGCGAGAGGCCCACATCTGAGCCCAATCCGCAAACGCGCGACCCGCGCCACCGTGGACGAGGACAATTGCCGAAGCCTTGCCTTTGAGATTCTCTGGGGTCGCAAGATACGCGAACACGCGGGTCGGCTTGCCTTGACAGGGTTCGCCGTCGTAGTAGATCGACCTGAGATTGCCTTTCGTATCGAGCACGGTGAACTTCGGCGGCTGGCGCAGACTCTTCATGTCCCACGGGATGCTGGACGCCGCGCAGCCTGTAGCCATTGCCAGACAGAGAAATGTTGTCATCAGCTTACCCCAGAACACTGAAGCCCTCTTTCTCGGCGGCTGTACGCAGCCTCGCGTCCATGCATACAAAGTCGAGACCAGTTGGGACGTGCCTTGCCCAAACGAGGGCTGCGGCGAGTTGGAGCGCGTCGGCGGCACGCAGATTGTGCATTCGAACCAGTCTCAGAGCAGTCTGTCTGACTTCCTCGGATGGCTGAACCTCTTCTGCGTCCAGTGCGAGCGGTCCGATCTTCGAGGCTATGCTCGCGTATCCGGCGTCGTCTATCTCCCCCATCCTTCGCAGCCGCGCCGTCGCCGAAGCCAATTCAACAGGCGTTCCCCACCATATTGCCACCCGCGCATCCGAGGCAAGTATGGAGGCTGCCATCGGGCTGCATTGCTGCGGGGCTATGAGCGCGAAGAGCGCGGAGCTATCCCAGAATCTCACACCCGGTCCTCGCGATCTTCCATTACGGCTTGCAGGGCGCGCTCAACAGTCAAGCCAGGCGCGCCTGCCCTGTGTATCAGTTCGGATGAAATCGGGCCGCGTCCAGGCCGCACAAGCCCCTTGGCAACAAGCTCGGCTCTCCGCTCATCATCGGAGATATGCGGGTCAATAGGCACAATGAGCGCTACCGGGCGGCCACGGTCTGTCACCATAACCTGCTCCCCCGCCTTTACGCTATCCAGGTAGCCGGATAGTCCTGCTTTCAGCTTTGCTATCGCCGCGGTTCGCATGATGTGTACCTCCAAGACTATGCGTATGACTATTATAGTCATTTCGGAACGCATTATCAAGACCCCGGCGCAGATCAGTTGGCCGGGGTCTTCAACCGAGAACCGCGTCCTTTAGGGCATACTATCGCCCAGCCGATATATAATATCACACTGGAACCCCTCATTCGCGGCATGAACCGTGCGCCACATGAGGGTGGTTCCGGCACTGCCCAACGTCTCCACAGCGGGAGGTTCCGCGGATACCAGATGTGAGTCGGCCGGAAGACGGATAGCCAGCACATACGCCCACTCTTGCTCCACGCTCGAAAGCTGGCTCCAATGGAATTTCCAGCAGCCATCAGGTTCCCTGCTAGCGAGAAGATTGTCCCAGCGAGCTGCGGTCACGAGATTGTGTATCTCGCCGTCAGCCAGTGATTGCGGGATATTCACCTGATACGCATACGTATTGGGGTAGTTGGGGTTGTCATTCTCTTCTTTGGTGAATGTGAGCTCCTCTCCCTGTGCTCCCATATACTCGAATTCTACTCCTTTGGAGGCGCAAAAGCCTAACACACCACCGCCAAGCATTGAGAACCTGTCCATCATGTAAATCCTGGGCACACCATTCCTGTCTAGTTCGACGATGTGCAAAGTCTTCATGCCATCCTCGAGAGCATCAAGGGCCGACATGATCCTTCTCGTATCGTCGAGCCGGCTTTGGCACGTCTGGCAGCCCTGCAGGTGGCGTTCAACTGCTTCCGTTTCATCCGAAGACAAAGCCCCATAGAGGTAGTCGAGAATCTTAGTTCGGCTCAAGTCTCTGCAAGTCATTCTAATCTGCTCCTCCATCACGCCGAGCGCCTCCTTGAGCTTGCCGATTGCCACGCTGACGCGCCATTTGGCGGTGCCGACGGGGCAGTGGGTGCTCTGGGCGATCTCGCGGTAAGTGAAACCGCAGTAGTGTTTCATTAGGAGGGCAATTCTCAGGTCAGAGCCAAGTGCTGACACGGCGTCGCGGACCCGCATCAGTTCAAGGTGGTCCGGGGTTCCTACGGGCGAGTAAGTGGCCGCACACTCCGAGTCGTCGCCGGTTTCTGAGCGAACATAGCGGCGGCGAATGTGAGCCATGAACGCGTTTCTCGCGACTGTACAAAGCCAGGCCCGGTCGTTTTCGCCCCGATAGCTGGAGAGACCGTCACGGGCTTTGAGATACGTTTCCTGCAGCAGATCGTCCGCCAGGTCGATGTCCCTGGTAAGGCCGATCAGCATTCGCCTCACATGCAGCCTGTCTGACGCCCATATCCGCTCTAAGCGCTCGCAAGTATCATCACTCGTCTGAATATGCACCTGATAATCGCTCCTCCACAAGTATGATGCGATGAGAGGCACAAATGGTTGGCACAGAGCAGACTCAGTAAAGCAGGTAAGGCTTCCGAATCTCCGCCCAGTCGCGCTCGTCTTTGGTGAGTCGGTTGTCGAAGTCCGATGGTGCCGATTTGGGGTTGTCCACCCAGTCGCGCAGGAACGTTCCGCCGCTCAGCAGGTCGATGGCGAGGCGCTCGGTTTCGTATTCGTAGGGGAACTTGCGCCACAGCTCATAGTCCGGGTATTCGAGCCGGATGGCCTTCAGCAGCAGAGCGATCAGCCGATAGGGTCGGAACTCGTCATGCCGGTAACTGACGTTGTCGGTGTGAATCTGAACCCCCGAACACAGCTTGCCTGCGTGCTTGTGGAAAGTGGGCTCGAAGCAGCACCGCCTGATGATACAGCCACCCAGCCACTCCGGAGCGAGGGCGTTCATCCGCGCGAGGATCAGATCGAAATCGATGTCCGGCGCTCCGACTACCTCGAGCGCCGTCGTTGTGCCTCGGCCCTCGGAGAGCGTGGTTCCCTCCAGGAGCACGGTCCCAGGGAAGCAGCGCGCCATATTGAGGCTGGAAGCGTTGGGGCTGGGGTTCACCCACGAGAGTTCGAGGATCGGCCAGCCGAAGCCGGGCGCCGAATCTGGATCGTAGCCGGTCATGGCGACGACATTGAGGTTCACGTTGAGGCGCTTGAGGGCGACCCACCATTTGGCGATCTCGCCGGGGGTGAGGCCGTGCCGCATTATGAGCGGACCCGCTCCCACGAAGCTCTCCCATCCCGGCTCCAGAATCGTGCCCTCGATGGGTCTTCCGGCGGGGTTGGGGCGATCCAGCACCCAGATGGTCTTGCCGTAGTTCGCGCAGGCTTCGATCATATAGGTGAGGGTGGTGATGAACGTGTAGATTCGCGTGCCGATGTCCTGGAGGTCCACGAGCAAGACGTCGAAGGTGTGCATCATCTCCTGGGTAGGCCGCCGCACATCGCCGTAGACGCTGAACACGGGCATTCCGTAGCGCGGATCGAGGTAGTCGCCGGACTCGATCATATTGTCCTGCTTGTCGCCGCGCATCCCGTGCTGCGGGCCGAATGCGGCAGATATGCTTACCTCGGGACGCTGCATGAGCATGTCCAGAGTGTGGTTGCAGTCCTTTGTTACGGAAGCGGGATGCCCCAGCAGCGCGACGCGCCGACCCTTGAGTGCATCCAGCAGTACGGAGTTTGTCAGCAGTTCATCTATTCCCAGGTTCATAGTATCCTCAACGGGTGTCGAATTGATCCTGACTCAGCCACTACTTAGGTATTGAGCAGTCGCGTTCCTCTGCCACCAGAATACCACGATTCCGATACCAGACTTCCAGACGGTTGGCCTTGGAGGGTGGTAGAATCCGAGTAGGATGCAGACAGGAAACGACTTCAACGCATATACGCCCAAAGAGATGGCACAAAAGGCCGTGAAGGTCGGGGTCGCCAAAGCGAACCTCGGCGCGGGGCCGATGTTCCTGCTGGCGGTGCTTGCGGGGGCGTTCATCGCGCTTGGCGCGTGCTTCTTTGTGACGGCGATCACGGGTATTCCGGCGGCGCTGGTCGGGCCTGGACGAGTGCTCGGCGGGCTCGCATTCTGTTTGGGACTGATTCTGGTTGTGGTTGGTGGTGCGGAGCTGTTCACCGGCAATATACTCATCCTGATGGCGTTTCTGAGCAAGAAGGTCACGCTCGGGCGGCTTCTTCGCAATTGGGCAATCGTTTATGTTGGTAATCTGGTCGGTTCGCTGCTGATTGCGGCACTGGTGTATTATGCCTGGCAGTGGAAGATGGGCGAGTTTTCGGTCGGCGCGATGGCGTATTGCCTGGCCGGAAAGAAGATGAGCATGCCGTTTGTAACGGCGTTCTGTTCTGGGGTGCTCTGCAATGTGCTGGTCTGCCTGGCGGTGTGGTTGTGCTACAGCGCGCGCTCGACCGCTGATAAGATCCTCGCTATTATCTTCCCCATTACGGCATTTGTGGCTCTTGGATTTGAGCACAGCGTGGCCAACATGTATTGCATTCCCTACGGAATGGCGCTCGCGCGGACCGGCGAGTTCCTCAGCAGTCCGGCTGCAGCGGAGGCGACAGGCAAGTTCAGCCCGTCGATTTTCACCCTGCACAACTTCATCGTCGGCAATCTGCTTCCTGTTACCCTCGGCAACATAGTCGGCGGCGGTCTACTCGTCGGCGTGGTGTATTGGTTTGCGTATCTGGGAGGCAAGACGGAGGAGTCCGTTCCGGACTATGTTGTTGTGCGTGAGGACGCTCGCATCGAGGCATAGCTGCCCCATCAACCATCAACCGTAAACCCTCTGATGACCTGGGTCACCTGCGGTAGCGCAATGGAATTGCGCGATACGTGCACCTGGCAACGGAATTGCCAGGCGATCGGGATTTGCATCTCTCAACTCCAGACTCTAAACTCTCAACTCTCAACCCTAAAACCGTTGACTAAGCCCGGCTGTAATGCTAACCTTTGTTATCGTTTCTTATCCCTCCATCGGACTCATAAACCATGTTCATCAAATCACTCGAACTGCTCGGCTTCAAAACGTTTGCCGAGAAGACGGAGATACAGCTCAACGCCGGTATTACGGGTGTTGTCGGGCCTAACGGCTGCGGCAAGAGCAATATCGCGGATGCGCTGATGTGGGTGCTGGGCGAATCGAACGTCCGCAACCTGCGTGGTCAGCGCGCGACCGACGTTATCTTCAACGGCAGTGATAAGAAGCGCGCCCTGGGCATGGCGGAGGTTTCGCTCACGCTCGACAACTCCTGCGGCACGCTGCCTGTCAGCTTCAACGAAGTTACAGTTACGCGGCGGGCGTATCGTTCCGGTGAGGGTGAGTTCTTCATCAACAAGAGCCGGTGCCGCCTGAAGGACATCTACGAGCTGTTCCTCGGCACGGGAATCGGGCGAGAAGCATACTCGTTCGTGACTCAGGGCGAGATCGACGCTATCCTGTCGGCTAAGCCCGAAGATCGGCGGGAGCTGATCGAGGAAGCCGCCGGCATCAGGAAATACCGCTATCGCCGCGAGGAGGCGCTCCGTAAGCTCGATAAGACCAAGGCGAACCTCCATCGCGTTTGCGACATAATGTCCGAGATCAGCGGCCAGCTCGACCCGCTCGCGGAGCAGGCCGAGCAGGCGAAACGCTATGACGAACTGACGGCCCGCCTGAATGAGATCGAGATCGGGATGCTCATCCGCGACCTCCGCAAGTTCACGGAATCGCTCCAGGAAACTCGCAAGTCCAAGGAAGGCTCCGCGGAACGGATACAGAAACTGGACGCGTTGATCGCCGAGACCGAAGCCCAGAAGGAGCGACAGTCCGGGAAGCTGCGGAAGCTTGAGGAAGATGTTGACTCCGCGAGGCGCGTGCAGGCCAATCTTGTCGCAAACGTGCAGCGGCTCGACAGCAAGGCCGCGCTGCTCGATGAGCGGCTCAAATCCGCGCAGTCGGAGATCACCCGAACGGACGATGAGATAACGACGCTCGAGCGCAGGCTCGAAGAGACCAAGCTACGCATCGGGCAGTTGGAGATCGACGAACAGGCTTGCGCTGAGGCAGCGCAGCGCGCGAAGGCTGATGTGGACCTCAAGACCTCGGCGCTGGCTGAGTTGGATAGGCTGTTTGACGACGCTGCCCGGGCGGTGAACGACCAAAAGGCCAGCTATCTGGAACTGGCGAAGGAACTCGCCGCCAAGCGCAACGCGCTGCAGAACGCCACAACAAGAGTGGCCCAACTGAAGGCAGCGCTGGAAAAGCACGATGCAGAGGTCGCGGGTTTGGAGTCGCAGCGGCAAGAGGCGTTGAAGATCGGCGAGGATGCGGCGGCTGAGGTGAAAACGCTTGAGGCGAGCATTCAGGAACTGGCTGCTGAGATCAGCCGAGCGGTGGAGCAGCGGAAGGCGATCGAGGCCGAGTTCGCGGAGTTGAACCGCAAGCATGCTGATCTGACGCGCGAGATTGCCGCCAAGGCCTCGCGGCTCGACGCTTTGCGCGAGATGGCGGAGTCCCACGAGGGATTCTTCGAGGGCGTTCGCAGCGTGATGGCGGCGTCAAAGTCCGGCAAGTTGGCGGGACAGTTCGCCGTTATTGCCGACGTTATCAGCGTGCCGAAAGGCTATGAAGTCGCAATCGAGATTGCACTCGGCGCGAATTTGCAGGATATTGTCGCGGACACGGTCGATCAGGCCAAGGGAGCGATTGCGTTCCTGAAGCAGAACCAGGCGGGCAGGGCGACTTTTCTTCCTTTGGATGGGATGCGGGAGCCCGACCGCGAAGTGCGGGGCCGGATGGACAAGCGATCCGGCGCGCTTGGAATCGCCTCGGAGTTGATCTCCTACGAGGCCAAGTATCACCCGGCGATTATCTCCCTGCTTCAGCGGACGGTTGTGGCCGAGACTGTCGATCACGCGGTTGCGCTGTCTCGCGAGCTTACCGGATGGAACAAGATTGTTACCCTTGAAGGCGAGCTTATCGTTCCCACCGGGGCGATCACGGGCGGGGCTCGAAAGTCCAAGGGGCCGGGGCTTCTCGTGCGGAAACAGGAGATAGACTCGCTCACGGAGGGGCTCAAATCGCTCGATAAAGAGGCTTCTTCGTTCCAAAAGCGCGCAAAGGACGCCGAACAGAGCCTTTCCGAGCTGGTATTGTCCGTTGCCAGGACCGAAAAGACGCTTTCGGAGGCGCGAGTCGTCCACGCCGAGCAGTCCAAACGGGCCGATTTTGCCTCGCGGGAGGTCGAGCGCTTCGCGAAGCAACTGCAGACCCTGGCCGTTGAGCGCGATGAGGCGGAACTGCTCCTGAAGGACGAATCGACTAGCGCGGATCAGCTTCAGCAGTTCTTGCAGACCGTGGGCCGGGAGAATGAGGACCTGGATGAGAAGGTCGCGGGGGCGGAGGAGAACATCGAGGCGCTGCAGCAGCGCCGGTCGGCCGCTCGCGACGAGCTGATGCGCTTGAGAGTCGAGATGGCTGCCTCCGTCGAGCGCGCTGCCGCCCTCGGAAACAACCTCAATGATTCGCGGGTGTCCCTCGATCAGATGAGCGTC
>Ga0209638_1002440_pt1 | contig 11398 bp, 12 predicted proteins | sample BarGraNGADG00211_FD_184490 | JGI IMG/M metagenome (GOLD analysis project Ga0209638, IMG submission 184490) | Arctic peat soil microbial communities from Barrow, Alaska - Barrow Graham LP Ref core NGADG0002-211 (SPAdes) (version 2) | ecosystem: Environmental > Terrestrial > Soil > Wetlands > Peat... | reverse complement strand
AGCATGGGTGAATAGGGAAAAACAAAAGAAGAAAATTATTGTCCAACTGTACCTGAGGTTCATATTTTTCATACGATATTGATTAAAGGTCATTATTTGGAATTGGCTTATATCACAAAAGTAATTTTTTAAGGCAGATCAACAACCACGTTAGCTTTCTTTCGAACTCACCCCAACAACCAGGATTTCTTCTTATGACAATTATCTTGTTTTGTGATATTTATTTTTATTATCTTGTCTTCTGAATTTAAGATCAGAAAATGTCTGTAAGTTATTATATATCAGAAAGGTATTTATTTGTCGTCGCACATAATGTTGGCTTCCTCAAGCGGTTTGCCGGTTTGTAGTTTTCTGTCCGTCCGAATTATTGAATTTCCTAATTCATCCCTTCGCCATCATTGTAGCCTATGATAAATGAAAAACTTATAAATCCTGACAGCATTGTTATTGTAGGAGGATCAGACGATCTTTTTAAACCAGGAGGTAAGGTCCTTAAAAATATTATCGACGGAAAATACAACGGAAAACTATATGTAGTAAATCCTAATAAAGATAAAATCCAGGGGATTAAATCTTACAGGGATTTGAATGATATACCGGATGCCGATCTTGCAATACTGGCTATTTCCGCCTCATTATGCCTTGCTGCTGTGGAGATACTAGTCAGGGATAAAAAAACCATGGCTTTTATCATTATTTCAGCCGGATTCAGTGAAGCAGGTGATGAAGGACTTAAGCTTGAAAAGGAAATTGTTGAACTTATCGATTATGCTGGAGGTTGCCTGATAGGGCCTAATTGTATCGGGGTTGTTACTCAATCATATCAGGGTGTATTTACATCTCCTGTTCCAAAACTAAATAGCAGAGGATGTGATTTTGTTTCCGGATCAGGTGCGACTGCAGTTTTTATTTTTGAATCAGCAATGCCAAAAGGACTGAACTTTTCAAGCGTATTTTCTGTTGGTAACAGTGCTCAGACAGGAGTGGAGGAGGTTCTCGAATTCTGGGATAATACTTACGAACCTGATATCAGTTCACCAATAAAACTGATATATGTTGAGAGTATCAGGAATCCGGATAAACTACTTCATCATGCCTCTTCTCTTATACGCAAAGGATGCAGCATTGCAGCAATAAAAGCCGGTACAACAGAAGCCGGTAGCAGGGCAGCTTCATCGCATACTGGTGCAATGGCTTCATCCGATTCAGCAGTAGAAGCGCTATTCCGAAAAGCCGGAATAGTAAGATGTTCTGGCCGCGAAGAGCTGACTACCGTTGCATCTGTATTTTTTCACAAAAAGCTTAAGGGTAAAAATATTGCCATCATTACACACGCCGGTGGACCAGCTGTGATGCTTACTGACGCATTATCGTCCGGAGGTATGAATATTCCAAAGTTAACCGGTATTCATCATGATAATTTACTTGCAATGATGAATCCGGGAGCATCAGCTGTTAATCCGATCGATATGATTGCAACTGCGACTAATGATCAACTGGACAGGGTGATAGAATATGTTGATAAAAAACTACCGGTTATAGACGGCATGAGTGTGATCTTTGGCAGTAATGGTTTGAATGACATGACGGAGATTTACGATCTTCTTCATAAAAAAATAAGAGACTGTAACAAGCCTCTTTATCCTATCTTACCATCTGTTACAAGTTCTTCAAAAGAACTTGAATATTTCCTTAATAAAGGTCATGTCAATTTTCCTGATGAAGTTGTACTGGGAGGTGCGTTGACAAAAATATTCAATACACCCTCTCCGGCAGAAGAGAAGATTTTTCTTGAGAATATTGATGTTTCACTCGTGAGGCAGATCATAGATGAATCTCCGGACGGTTATCTGGAACCGGCAGTCATACACCGACTTCTTAATGCAGTGAATATACCTGTTGTGAAAGAAAATGTTGTCACTTCAAAAAAGGAGCTGCTATCGCTGGCGAATAAAACCGGTTTCCCTCTTGCATTGAAGGTTGTTGGTCCGGTTCATAAATCGGATGTTGGTGGTGTAACACTCAATATAAGATCTGTGAAACATCTTGAAGCTGAGTTCAGAAGAATGATGCAAATAAAAGGAGTAAAGGCAGTACTCGTACAAGAGATGCTATCGGGTACTGAACTTTTTATCGGAGCAAAATATGAACCCCGTTTCGGTCATATTATTCTTTGTGGTTTGGGAGGGATATTTGTGGAAGTTCTGGGTGATGTGTCATCCGGACTTGCTCCTCTCACTTTCAATGAAGCAGAATCGATGATAAGAAGTCTCAGGAGCTACAGCATCATACAGGGGACACGTGGAAAACCGGGGATTAATGAGGCAAAATTTGCAGAGATAATTGTACGTCTGTCAAGTTTATTACGATATGCTACTGAAATAAAGGAGATGGACCTTAATCCACTGATCGGGAGCCTTGATGGCATTACAGTTGTTGATGCCAGGATCAGAATTGAGAGGTAATCTTAACGATGTTATTGCAACCTGATAAAAATTATATATATATTCGAAAATTCTTTTTACTCAAAAATACGTTAAGAATATGATTATCCATCAGTTATCAGTTTTTCTTGAAAACAAATCAGGACGTCTGACAGAAGTGCTTGAAGTTCTTGGAGAGGAAAATATCAGGATAACTGCATTAAGCGTCGCTGACACTGCAGAATTCGGAATTTTACGTCTTATTGTCTCTGAACCTGAGAAAGCGCGGGAGCTCCTGAAAAAGCAAAACTTCACGGTGAATCTTACAGAAGTTATTTCCGTGATGGCTCCGAACGAAGCAAAACACTATGCAAAGGTATTACGGATTTTATCTGATCTGGATATCAGCGTGGAATATACCTACGCGTTTTCTGTAGGTGACAAATCAATCATTATTCTTCGTTGCAGCAATACAGAGGACGCAATTAAGGCACTTAAGAGTCATGAAATGGAATTGCTGAAGGCCAGTGATCTATATAAAATTTAAGATATGGAAATTTGGAACCGTCATTTCGAGTGCATGGACCGGGATGGGATCAGACATGTACAAAGTGAAAGACTGAGAGAAACTGTCGAGAGAGTATATTTTAATGTGCCTTACTACAGGAACCGGATGCAGGAAGCCGGCCTGGGACCGGAAAACATTCAGACAATTGATGATTTAGCCAAATTGCCGTTTACCACAAAACCGGACCTCAGAGATAATTATCCTTTTGGATTATTTGCAGTTCCTATGAGCGAGATAGTCAGGGTCCATGCTTCATCCGGCACTACCGGAAAACCCACAGTAGTAGGATACACACGCAATGATATATCTACCTGGTCAGAGGTAATGGCTCGTACTTTGACGAGTGCAGGTGCAACCAGAAATGACTTCATCCAGGTTGCTTATGGTTACGGACTGTTTACAGGAGGACTGGGACTGCATTACGGAGGAGAAAAGATAGGAGCCTCTGTTATACCGATTTCGGGTGGGAACACTTCAAGACAAATACAACTCATGAAGGATTTCGGGAGCACTGTTCTGGCATGCACTCCTTCTTATGCACTATACCTCGCGGAAGCAATACAGGAGAGTGGAATTAAACGTGATGATTTAAAGTTAAGAGTAGGAGTTTTCGGCGCTGAACCATGGACAGAGAACATGCGCCGTGAGATTGAGGATAAACTGAAGATCAAAGCTATAGATATATATGGTCTGAGTGAAGTAATTGGTCCGGGGGTTGCAAGCGAATGTATGGATCAGGAGGGATTGCACATAAATGAAGATCATTTTTACCCTGAAATTATTGATCCCGTTACCCTGAAGGTTTTGCCTGCAGGAAGTACAGGGGAATTAGTTTTTACAACACTTACAAAAGAGGGTTTACCACTAATCCGTTACCGGACGCGCGACCTGACCAGACTTACTTATGATAAGTGCAAATGCGGCAGGACAATGGTAAGAATGGATAAATGCCTTGGACGAAGTGATGATATGCTCATTATCAGGGGTGTTAATCTCTTCCCTTCACAGGTGGAGAGTGTTCTTCTTGAAATGAGTGAAATTAAACCACATTACCTGTTAATTGTCGACAGAGTAAATAACCTCGATACTCTTGAGTTAAAAGTAGAAGTTGATGAAGCTTTCTTTCAGGATAAGATAAGTCAATTGGAATCACTTCGTCAGAAACTTCAGAATAACCTCGAGAATTCGCTTGGACTGGCAATAAAAGTGACTCTCGTTGAACCAAAAATCATTGAAAGAAGTGAAGGCAAATCCAAGCGTGTAATTGATAAACGGAAATTTTAATTATTTTGAAACGACATGACAGATATTCCAATATCATCTGAAATAATAAAGACCCTGGCTAACACTATAAGTATCCCTTCTCTGGGTAGGTCATCTATACGTGAAATTGCACAGCTTGTAAATAGAATAGAAGAGAAAACAGGTATTAAATTTATCAGGATGGAAATGGGTGTACCCGGTCTTCCTGCTCCATCTATTGGAATTGAAGCAGAAATAGCCGCACTTAAAAGCGGGGTAGCATCACTTTACCCCGACATTTCAGGTCTCAAACCTCTGAAAAAAGAAACTTCCAGGTTTATCAAGCTCTTTCTTGATGTTAATATTGATCCTCAGGGCTGTATTCCCACAGTTGGTTCAATGATGGGTGCAATGGTTAGTTTTCTGGTAGCTAATAGAAATGACAAGACTAAAGAGGGAACTCTGTTTCTCGATCCTGGGTTTCCTGTCCAGAAGCAACAGGTTAAAATGCTTGGACACGATTACTGTTCTTTTGATATTTATAATTACAGGGGGAAGAAACTTAAAGATAAACTTGAATCACATCTGAAATCAGGTAAGATATCCTCTTTGCTCTTTTCAAACCCCAATAATCCCTCATGGATATGTCTTACAGAGGAGGAACTTGCAATCATTGGCGAACTTTCCAGGAAATACGATGTTATCGTGATTGAAGATCTGGCTTATTTCGGCATGGATTTCCGGAAAGATTATTCAGTACCGGGAAAGGCGCCATTCCAGCCAACAGTTGCCCGTTACACGGATGAATATATTATGCTTATTTCGAGCTCCAAAATATTTAGCTATGCAGGCCAGCGAATTGGCATGATGGCAATATCTGATCAGCTTTTTCATAGATCCTATCCTGACCTTTTAAGATATTATTCAACTGATAAATTTGGACATTCAGCTATCTTTGGGGCATTATACGGGTTGTCAGCCGGAGTAACTCATTCCGTTCAGTACGGTTTAGCTGCTTTGCTTAAAGCCGTTAATGATGGAGAATACAAGTACCGCGATGATGTATTGGAATATGGTGAAAAGGCCAGATTGATGAAAAGTATGTTTGTTTCAAATGATTTCCAGATAGTCTATGACATGGACGTAGATGAAAAGCTTGCAGATGGATTTTATTTTACCATCGCTTATCCTGGAATGGCAGGCGATATCCTGATAGAGCAACTACTCTGTTATGGAATCAGCGCTATCTCTCTCGCGACCACAGGAAGTGACAGGCCTGATGGTTTGAGAGCATGTGTTTCACAGGTGCCGCGTGAACAATTCGGTGACCTGGCGAGACGATTAAAAAAATTCAGGGAAGATCATACAATAGAAAAAAATTAATTGATAAGAATATGGCAAAGATCAGGGGAAGTATTGTAGTAAATGTTGAGAGATGCAAAGGATGCGAAGTGTGTATGGTCTCTTGTCCCACAGGGACCATCGCTATGGCAAAAGAGGTGAACGGGAAAGGCTATAACTATGCATTTCCTGCAAATCCCGAGCTGTGTACTGGTTGTGCCAATTGTGCTATGGTTTGTCCTGACGGCGTAATAACAGTTTATAAAACAAAAATATAAGCATATAATGGAAAAGGAATTAAGATTGATGAAAGGAAATGAAGCAGTTGCTGAAGCTGCAATACGTGCAGGAGTAGACGGCTACTTTGGATACCCCATTACGCCTCAGACTGAAATCATTGAATACCTGATGGAAGCAAATCCTGCCGAGACAACCGGAATGATAGTACTTCAGGCTGAAAGTGAAGTTGCTGCAATTAACATGGTTTACGGCGGTGCGGGATGTGGTAAAAAAGTTATGACTTCTTCTTCTTCACCCGGGATAAGTCTTAAACAGGAGGGCATCTCTTATATTGCAGGAGCAGAGCTCCCATGCCTGATTGTAAATGTTGTCAGAGGTGGCCCGGGTCTCGGTACAATCCAACCTGCCCAATCAGATTATTTTCAGTCGACAAAAGGGGGAGGGCATGGAGATTATCACCTTATAGTACTGGCTCCGGCATCTGTTCAGGAGATGGCTGATTTTGTCGAACTAAGCTTCGAATTAGCTTTTAAATACAGAAATCCAGTAATGATGTTGTCTGATGGCGCTATCGGCCAGATGATGGAGAAAGTTTACTTAAAACCACATAAAGCAAGAGTAAAAACTGCTCCCGAATGGGCGACCACAGGTAAACCAACGACAAGAGAAAGAAATATAATTACTTCTCTTGATCTTGATTCCAACCGGCAGGAATTGTTTAACATTAAACTCCTTGCTAAATACGATGAGATAAGGGAAAAAGAAGTCAGATTCGAGGAGTTTCAATGTGAAGATGCTGAATATCTTCTGGTTGCTTATGGCACTAGTGCGCGGGTGTGTCAGAAATCAGTTCAGCTTGCAAGGGAACAGGGTATAAAAGCAGGTTTATTGAGACCAATAACGCTTTTCCCGTTTCCCACAAAAAGAATTAATGAACTTGCCGGTAAAGTTAAGGGAATGCTATCGGTTGAGATGAGCGCCGGGCAGATGGTAGAGGATGTACTTCTGTCTGTAAATGGTAAAGTTCCTGTGTACCACTTTGGTAGAATGGGAGGCATTGTTACAACTCCTGAAGAGGTAGTTGAAAGTCTGAAATCAAAATTTATAGGAGGTTAAGAAATGGTTGAATTTTCAGGAATCAAAGAGATAATAAAACCGGAAAATCTGGTGTATAAGAAAACAAATATTATGACAGAAAACATTTTGTCATATTGTCCGGGATGCGGCCATGGAACGACTCACAGGATACTTGCTGAAATAATTGATGAAGAGGGCCTTCAGTCGGAAGCAATCGGAGTTTCTCCTGTCGGCTGTTCAGTCTTTTTATATTACTATCTTGACATTGACTGGCAGGAGGCTGCCCATGGTCGTGCACCCGCGGTTGCAACTGCCATTAAACGACTTCAACCGGAAAAATTTGTTTTTACCTACCAGGGTGATGGTGACCTTGCTGCAATAGGTACTGCAGAGACAATACATGCATGCAACAGGGGAGAAAATATTCTGATAATTTTTATTAATAATGGTATCTATGGGATGACAGGCGGACAGATGGCTCCAACAACTCTCCCCGGAATGAAATCTTCCACATCACCTTACGGCAGAGATGTTAAAACAATGGGGTACCCACTTAAAATGACGGAAATTGTTGCTTCTCTTCCCGGATCGTACTACGTTACCAGGCAGAGTGTGCATACCCCTGCAAATGTTAAAAAGACAAAGAAAGCTATTAGGAAAGCCGTTAATTATCAGAAGCTTAACAAGGGAACATGTCTGATTGAAATAATCTCTAACTGCCCGTCTGGATGGAAGATGACACCCGTTCAGTCAAATAAATGGATGGAGGAAAATATGTTCCCTTATTATCCTCTGGGAGATTTAAAAACTCCTGAAGAATAGTCAATTCCAAAAATTAAGAAATTCATAATAAAATGACTGAGGAAATAATTATAGCCGGTTTTGGTGGACAAGGTGTCCTTTCAATGGGTAAAATAATGGCATATTCAGGTGTGATTCAGGATATGGAAGTCAGCTGGATGCCTTCATACGGACCGGAAATGCGCGGTGGAACAGCAAATGTCATTGTTATAATCAGCAGTGAAAGGATAAGTTCACCTATCATAAAACATTTCGACACTGCAATCATCCTTAACCAGCAATCGCTTGATAAATTTGAGAGTTCAATTAAGCCGGGTGGTATACTTATTTACGATAGCAATGGTATTACCAGGCATCCTGAAAGAAAAGATATAACTGTCTATCGTGTCGATGCAACTGAAGAAGCTTCAAAGATGAACAGCCCGAAAATATTCAACACAATTGTTCTCGGTGGATTCTTAAAAGTGAAGCCGATCATTAAGCTGGAGAATGTTATTAAAGGTTTAAAGAAATCCCTGCCTGAAAGATATCATAATCTTATTCCTATTAATGAAAAGGCACTAATCAGGGGTAAAGAGATCATATCGGAGGTTCAAAGGGCTGTAGTATAGAGACTTCTTACTTTTCATAGAAATGCATCTCCTTTATATATTTCCAAACTGGTGCCGGAAGGAAGTATGACATATCCTTTCCGGATTTAATTCCATTACGGATGAAAGTTCCGGAGATTTCCATTAGCGGAGCATTTATATGATGAATATCAGCGGCTGAAAGCACCTGATCGAGGAGGAGGGATGCCGGTCTTTTTGAATCGGGTCGCGGATAAACGTATATAGGGTATCTGGCAGCCAGATCAGCGGCATTTTTCCATTTATGAAGCGTATACAGATTGTCTTCTCCCATTACCAGACAAAACTTATTTTTGTTGTATTTCTCATTTAAATATGTCAGGGTATCAATAGTGTATGAAGGAACTGGTAGTTTGAATTCAATATCGGAAGCTTTAATTCTATCGTTATCTCCAATAGCAAGCTGTGCCATATAAAGACGATGATGATCGGCAAGCAGAGTCTCTTTCGTTTTTAAAGGATTTTGAGGGCTTACTACGAACCATACCTGATCGAGATCACTGAATTCAGTCATGTATCCGGCAATAGCTATATGTCCAATGTGAACAGGATTAAACGATCCGAAATATAAACCTATTTTTGCCATGAACGTACCGGGAATTACCTGCCAAGAAAAGATGAAACTATTTTCAAAGCTTCTTCTTTTGCCTTATCCAACTGATGATTTGTAATGATCGTATCAAACTGATTGGAACGTTTTAACTCATTCCCGGCTTTTTCAATCCTTGTCTTTATTTTTTCCGGAGTGTCAGTCCCTCTTTTTACAAGCCGGTTTTCAAGTTCTTCAACTGATGGAGGCATAATAAAGATTGCAATAGAGTCTGTGCCAAATTTATTTTTTAGGTTTACCCCACCTTTAACATCAACATCAAATAAGACATGATTTCCATTTGCCCATATTCTCTCTAATTCACTTTTAAGAGTGCCATAGAAGATATCCTTATAGACCTCTTCCCATTCAACAAATTCGTTGTTTTCAATCCTCTTTTTGAATTCCTGAACAGTAAGAAAAAAATAGTCTACACCATCTATTTCATTTCCACGTAGGACCCTGGTTGTAGCCGATACTGAAAACGAAAGATTTAATCCGCTATCGAGCAGATGTTTAACTATCGTTGTTTTCCCTGCGCCTGATGGCGCTGATATTATTACTAGTTTTCCTCCCATTTACAATTACTCCTCAATCATTTTTGTTTTTTTACCCCTCCAACCCCTCAAATGGGGCTTAAGGTGATACTTTTCTGTGACAGTTCTTCCTGCCTTTTGTCTTGTAACTTTTGTCTTTTGTCTTCTATAAGACATTCAACGTTTGTTCTTTAATCTTCTCCAGCTCATCTTTCATCATCACAACCAGTTTTTGGATTGAAGCATCATTTGCTTTTGAGCCGATAGTGTTTATCTCACGGCCAATTTCCTGGGCGATGAAGTTCAAAATTTTCCCATTGGGAGCAGGAGTGTTGATGGTTTCAACGAAATAATCGCAATGGGTTTTCAACCTGACTTTTTCTTCGTTGATATCATATTTTTCAAGATAAAAGATTATTTCCTGTTCAAACCTGTTCTTGTCGACTTTTTCCGGGCCCAGGTTCTCCTCCAGCAGGGACATCAGCTTTTCCCTGATTTTGGTAATTCTTCCGGCTTCAAATGTCTGGACAGTTTCAAGGAAGGATAATATTTTTGCGATGCACTTTCTGAGATCAGTCATTATTGAATTACCCTCCTCAATCCTATACAGGTCAAGCATTGTGACAGACTCATTGATCTGATTCCTTACAATTTCCCATTCAGCCTCAGACATTTCTGGCTTTTCGGTTTTTAAAGTGTCGGGAAGTTTCATTATAGCAGTAAAAATCTGATCATCAAGATCTATTTTGAGCTCGGCAGCTATCTCCTTAAACTGATTATAATAATTTCTGACAGCAGATTTATTAATAACAGTAACGACTTCATCATCAATCATATCGCAATAAATTGAAAAATCAATTTTCCCTCTGTCAAGTCTCTGGCTTATAAGATTTCTGATTTCAGGTTCCTTTTCCTTATAATGCCACGGTACTTTGGTATTTAAATCAAGTTGTTTTGAATTAAGTGACTTTATTTCAATTGTTACTTTTTTCTGCGGAGTTTCTGCAATGGCTTTTCCGTAGCCAGTCATGGATTTGATCATTTCCTGAATTTTATAAATATAAAAGTGAAGCGAGTGTAAGTTAAATGATTCCCTGCAAAATTACTAATAACAGATCAGCTAACGAGTCAATTATCAAATATTATCAAAATCAAATTAAAGCGTTCCTGAATTCGATATGACCCTTTGTTGTATCAAAATGTGAGTTCCCGGGAACTATGTCACCCTCTTTCACAAGGACAGAGAATAGTATGTTTTCAGCAGCTCTTCCCTGATGAGTAGGCAGGAACAAATTGAAAGAAGCATCTTTGATCCATTTTTCTCTTTGTTCTTTGGTACTTCTGTATATATTTTCGACCATTTTGATTTTAAATGGTTCTGTTAATGGTAAGTCCATAATTTCAATTGATTAATGGGCATCTCTAAAAACCTATTGTTGATATATATGTCTGATTGTTAATAGCATGTGATTGTTTTTGTCGAATATTTTTATAATTTAGCAAGAAAAAGCACGAGATGAAAAATGTAAATGATTCAGGACTATTTGACGAGAGGAGGCCGCCCCCCATTCAACCGATTGATATTGTTCAAAGCCCTCATCATAGAAAGCTTTTATTTCACAGGGTGAACCTCACTTACAATACCTGTCGCTGTACTCAATTAAAAATAGTGGTTGTCATGGAATACCTGCCTGCCGGTAGGCAGGGGTATGTCCAAGTGTAAAAATCACCATGTTATAATGTATTGATTATTAGATATATAAAAAAGGAGGAAGGACAAAAAATAGATTTACAGAGTACTAATACATATATTTGTTTCAAAGAATGGCATCAAAAAAAGTAGTTTTTAGAGATGCCCTTAAAATTAAATAACATGGAATCAAGTTCAGAATTACTTAAAGACTTTCAGGATGAAAGTAAATTAGCCCCACCAACGAATACAGAAGCACTTG
>Ga0209638_1002438_pt1 | contig 11400 bp, 12 predicted proteins | sample BarGraNGADG00211_FD_184490 | JGI IMG/M metagenome (GOLD analysis project Ga0209638, IMG submission 184490) | Arctic peat soil microbial communities from Barrow, Alaska - Barrow Graham LP Ref core NGADG0002-211 (SPAdes) (version 2) | ecosystem: Environmental > Terrestrial > Soil > Wetlands > Peat... | reverse complement strand
CCCCGACTGGATTTTTGAGAATTTAGGGATCAGGGAAAGAAGGATTGCCGGCGAGCACGAATGTACCAGCGATCTCGCCGCCCAGGCCGGCTTAAGGGCGGTTGAACATTCGGGCCTGACGGTAGAGGATATAGACCTGATCATAGTGGCCACTTCCACGCCTGACAGGCTAGCACCCTCCACCGCTGCAATTGTCCAGGACAAAATCAAAGCCTATAATGCGGCGGCCTTCGATATTGCCGCGGTTTGCAGTGGGTTTTTGTTCGGCATGTCCGTAGCTAGCCAGTATATCGCCACCGGAGTATATGACAATATTTTAGTGATAGGTGCGGACACTTTCTCTAGAATCACCGACTGGAGCCGCCGGGATTGCGTATACTTTGGCGACGGGGCCGGAGCAGCCGTCATTACACGTGGCAATGTCAATGAGGGTTTCTTAGCCACCAGAATGTATACCGATGGAAGAGGAAAATGGAATTTTACCATACCCGCCGGCGGCTCTGAGAATCCGGCCAGTGAGGAAACGGTCAAGAATAGGCTGCACTTTTTCCAGATGAACGGTTCCGAGGTCTACAAAACGGGTACTACCGTCCTGCCGAAAGTAATAAACCAAGTTCTGGCCGACGCCGGTCTTTCGATTTCCGACATAGATATTCTAATTCCCCACCAACCGTCCATTAAAATACTTCAAAAAACAGCCGAGATAATCGGGCTGCCTTTTGAGAAGGTGATGACGAATATGGATAAGTACGCCAACACCAGCGGAGGTACCATACCGATTCTGCTTGATGAAGTAAACCGGGCCGACAAACTGAAGAACGGCGACATAGTCCTGTTCGCAGCAGTTGGTTCGGGCTGGACCTATGGAGCATCAATTCTAAAATGGTCATGACATGATACTGTTAACTGGTTCGTCACGGGGAATCGGGAAACATATCTTCGAGCATTTCCCAGTTGAAGAAATCATAGGGACTTATAACAATACTGCGCCGGCAAATTCTCAGCGCAAATCTTACAAGCTGGACATCAGCTGCGAACCAGACGTGGATCTGTTTTTCAAGGAAAATGCATCCCAATTATCACATGTTACTTTGATAAATTGTGCCGGCATTTCCTACAACTCCGTTGCACACAAGGCCGACCTGAATTTGTGGAAAAATGTCGTTGAGATTAATCTTTTTGCAACCTTTAACCTGATCAGGAACGTGTTGCCCATAATGAGAAGAGATAATTTCGGTAGAATAATAGATTTTTCTTCAGTGGCAGCTCAAAAGGGTGTCGTCGGGACCAGTGCCTATGCTGCTTCAAAATCTGCTCTGTGGGGGCTTGCCAAAGCCATTGCCATAGAGAATGGCAACAGGAATATAACTATAAATAGCATTAATTTGGGTTATTGCGAAGTCGGAATGATCGAGCAGGTACCTGATTTGTTAAAAGAAGATATTCTAAGACAAATACCTAACCACAGGTTATGCCCAATTGCTGACGTAATCAACACCGTCGAATATATCATATCAACCCCATATTTAAACGGCACATCCATTGATCTGAATGGCGGCTTGTTTTAGCTCTGAGCTTAAGAAAAGAAGAGAGGATGAATATAGTGGATTCAAATACTTCCCCGCTGGTCTATCGTCTGTACTACTTATAATCAGGCTTCATTTATGAGATATGCCATTGATGGCTTCTTAATGCAGAAGGCCAATTGCCGCATCGAGAGCGCTTGACACCAACTGAGATGAACTTGCAGCCCGGATTTGCGACGACATTGACGACTTGAGCGTGAACCCTCATTACGATGCATATCAGCGGACTGAGTATACACTGTGTGCAAATCACTATGACCACAGCGTCTACATCGAGAACCTGCGAAGATTCTTCGTTGGCGAGTACTCGTATCAATGATTGTGCCAACGATTTGGCTTGCGCATGAACAGACACCACTAAGCAAAGGAGGGTACTATGATCAATGTCACGCGCTCTGAGCTGCCCGAACTGGACGAGTATGTCGCATATCTTACGGGCATCTGGAAAACTCGCTGGCTCACCAACAATGGGGAGTTAGTGCAGGAACTGGAGCGGCGGCTCGTGGACTACCTTCGTGTGAAGAACCTCGCCGTGGTTGCCAACGGTACTCTGGCTCTCCAACTGACATTCAAAGCACTGAAGTTGACGGGTGAGGTCATCACGACGCCGTTCACGTTCGCGGCAACGACGAACGTTCTCTTGTGGGAAGGCTTGCAGCCGGTCTTCGCCGACATCGACCCGGAGACATACAATATTGCTGCGCCTGATGTCGAAGAAAGGATCACCCCACAGACTAGTGCGATTCTGGCAGTGCATGTGTATGGCAATCCGTGCGATGCCGAGGCCCTGCAGGATGTTGCAACGCGCCATGGTCTACCCCTTATCTATGACGCTGCGCATGCGTTTGGTGTCGAGTATCGGGGCAAATCCGTGCTCGACTACGGTGACCTGTCCACGGTGAGTTTCCACGCAACGAAGGTCTTTCAGACCATCGAAGGCGGGGCTGTGATTACGCGGACACCGGAGATGCTCCGCGAAATCCAGCTCCTCCGCAACTTCGGCATCGTGTCAGAAGAGGATGTCATGGTTCCAGGTATCAACGCCAAGATGAACGAGTTCGAGGCGGCAATGGGGTTGTGCAACTTGGGCCGGGTGGATGATGAATGTGCGCTTCGAAAGTCGATCTATGAGAAGTACAAGATGGCACTGTCCTCCGTACCTGGCGTGCGGTTCCAGCGACTCGTGGCATCCCGATACAATTATGCCTACATGCCGGTCCGTTTTTCTACAACCGCAGCGCGTGATGGAGTGTACGACGCATTGGTGGCGGCCGGGATCAAGCCACGGAAGTACTTCCGCCTTCTTACGACACAATTCGACTACTGGCGTTCACGAGGCGGAGCCAGAGCTGGAAACTTGGAAAAGGCAGAGGCTGTTGCACAGACAATCCTTTGTCTGCCAATCTACAGTGAGTTGGCGTTTCAAGATGTCGAACGTATTGCTGACGTCGCTGCGGAGAGCGCGCGTGCCTATTCATAGCATTGGAACAGGAGCCAGTGGCTTGAGAGCCAGCACGATTCCTCACAAGGTTCTGTGCCGGATATGATGACGTATGCCCTGCTCAAGAGAATACTTAAGGCACCGGAATTCATTCGCGACCACGAGTGAGGGGCGGCCGTGCATAAGTCGCTTGAATTGATGTTCTCGGGCGAACTCGCGAAGTCTTCGGTCATAGCGCAGTACGCGGTGTGCGCCTTCTGGCGGTATGGTATGCCTACCCTGATCACCTGCAGTTTCAACAACTCAGTACCCAGAGAAGCTCATCCTCTTCGTCCCTGACCTTCCAGGCACGACAGGAGGTATGCGCTGGACAATGGCCAGATGGCAGGACTGCTGGAACAGGATATAATGTTCGGAGACCCGACGAAGGAGTTTTCCTGCCGTATGTCGGTACAATGTGCCGCTTCTGAGGTGGATGGCTTGGCGTAAATTGGATCGATTGGAAACAGACCATTCGAGTGCTGACATTTAGAAAGGATATGAGATGCCCAAGACCGAACGTATTGAGAACGTAGTTCGAACTATTATCGAACAGGTCAACGCGGGACGAGCGCCTAATCAGCAGGTGTCTGCTGATCGATCAACGCTTCTCGCCACACCCCTTGGGCCCCTTGACCCGCTGTCCATTGTTGAGCTCATAGAAACTCGGTCACCGGTGCCCGTACTACCAGACTGGCAACCTTGCATCAGTCTGAAAGATGGCCGTATGGCGATCGAAGCAGAACCGCAGGAGGAGTGCAATGGCAACCGTTGATGTGCTGGTCCCGACCTACAACCGGTCGGCTATGTTGCGCCGGTCTCTAGAGTCCATACAAGCACAGACATACACGGACATACGGGTCATTATTGGGGACGACTGCTCTGATGACGATACGAGGACGGTAGCACAGGACTTCTGCGGCAGGGATGGTCGATTCAGTTACGTACACAATGCAACGAACCTCTGCAATGGCAATGTGAACGCGCTGTTCACGCGGGTCGCTGCGCCGTATGTGCACTTCATGCACGATGACGACTGGCTGGAACCCAGCTTCTACGAGCGAATGATCGCTGGGCTGGAGGAATCTCCAGAAGCGGGCTTGGCTTGGCCGAGAGTCATTCTGTCTCAGGGAGGAAACGAGACAGCATACAGATTGCCGGAAAGGTTCAACCATGATCAAGTGCTGCCCGCGGAGACTGCGTTCAAGGAGCTGGTGCACGGCAATTTCATCATCTTTCCCGCAGTAATTCTCCGTACATCGGTATTGCGTGAAATGGGCCCGTTTTCTGATTACCTGGCCGGGGACTGGCTGATGTGGCTGCGCATAGCTCTCCATCATGATCTGAAGTTCATCGACACTCCGCTGTTTCACTATTGCCTGCATGAGGGGCAAGTAAGCGCGGACATTCTTCGAGTGGGCAGAGACAACATCGATATGTTTGTATTTGCCTCGGGACTCGAGGACTTCTCTGGTAGGCAGACTGAGATCGCGGTGGCTGGGATTGAGAGCGTCTGCAGCGATATGATGGGGATAGCAGTAAAGGGCCAGCCGCAGGCGCCTCGCTCGATACGCGAACTGTGTTCATACTTCCTGAAACACGTGCCTGATCATCATGGTGCGATACGGAGGGTCGAGATGATCGCACTCGCATACGCGGTGGTTCCCTCTTGGCTCAGACCGCGTAAAGGAGGTAGACTCCGGCATTGGCTTCGATATCTTGTCCTACCTTGGAACAGGAGATAGTGCGGTTTATTGTGCCACATCGGTATGCGATATTGAGCGCACTTGGCCGGAAGAATGCAGCTCCTGTGAACCCAAGTCGTGGCGATAGTCTCGCACATGACCTGACGGACCGCGGCCTCAACGTCCGCGACTGGCTGTACGTCGAAGACAACTGCCGCGCCATCAACGCCGTCCTGCGCAAAGGCGCCCCTGGTACCACCTACAACGTCGGCGGAGGCAACGAGCTGAGCAACATCGACCTCATCCACCTGCTCCTGCACGCACTCGCCGCACAGACCGGCAAACCCGAAGAGAACTACACCAAGCTCATCACCTTCGTCCCCGACCGTCCTGGGCACGACCGGAGATATGCGCTGGATAGCCGGAAGCTCCATGACCAGTTAGGATGGGTGGCAAGTACTCCTGCTAAGGAGTCGCTGGTGCAGTCTGTTGGATGGCTGCGAGGTTCTTGGTGAAAGAGACGCAAGATGGCATTGGAAGTCACAGTGAGCTAGTCTGCCCAGGAGTCAGTGGATTCCAGGAGACGGTGGCGCAAGGTACTCGGAGTGTGGCTGCATGCATCGTTTCGTTCAACCCTGGACCAGAACTGCGATTGGCCCTTTGTAGTGTGTTGCCTCAGGTGTCGACAGTGTTTGTCATAGATAACGCTTCCAGCAGAGAGAGCGGGTTGGCGCTTACAGAACTCTGTGCAGAGCTCGGGGTTGCGCTGATAGCGAACAAGGAGAATATCGGCGTGGCTGGTGCATTCAACCAAGCGGCCAGCATGGCGATAAGCCAAGGGTACGAATGGATGCTCCTGATGGATCAAGACTCTGTTGCGCCGGTCGGGCTGGTTCAACGACTCATGCGTGGTGTCGACAGGTGGGGAGGGACACGTCTCCCTGCAGTACTGTGTCCAATATCCATTGAGAGTGAACCATCTGGGCATCAGAGCCGGGTTCCAGACGCTGACACGGCGGTGGAAGTCTGCATGAATGCTGGCAGTATCGTGAGACTGGCAGCATGGGAGGCTGTTGGCGGCTACGATAGAGGCTTCTTCTTGGACTACGTAGATCACGACTTCTGTTTCAGGTGTCGGCAACATGGTTGGGAAGTCGTCCAAGTATGCGGCGCCGTCATGGTGCACAGCCCAGGGAGTCCCACAAGGCATCGGTTTCTCTGGAGGCGGCCTGCAACTTCAAACCACTCTGCTCTCAGACGATACTACATTACCCGAAATCGAATTCTGTTCTATCGGAAATACTGGCGCTTCGATGCCAGCTGGATTCTTCGTGATGTATATCGTGCGATCAAGGAGGTCATGGCACTCGTTCTGTTCGAGTCAGGTAGGCGTGAGAAGCTGAATGCTATTGGTGCCGGAGTAGTCGATGGCTGTCGAGGAGTCACCGGAAGAACAGACCGGACTCACTTCGTGCGCAGGTGAAGATGAGTCTCAGAGACGTCAAGCGGCTCTACGGATTTGTTGCATTGCGCGATCATTTGCCAAGCGTTTGGAGTGGCCGTGAAGCCTGAAAACGTACCGTGTTCTACTGACCGACATGAGCGTTGGGGTGCATTCATCTTCGCCGGGCTATGCTGTCTCGGGCTTCTGGCTCCTTCCTCAGTTGGCGGTGTGCCATCCTCTCGACTGTCTGCCCTTATACTGCTGGGCATGCTGGCGTTCAGTGTTTTGCTTATCTTGATCAGCAGGAGATTGTCCTCGCGTTGGGGCTTGCTCCTGGGCCTCGTGATCGGAACTACCCCTTGGCTGATAAGCTGGGCACGTTTGGATGAGAATATCCTTCCTGGCATTGGGGTCCAATTTCTGTTATTGGGGTTGGTATTCTGTCTGCCGATGACAACGGTACCCTCTCATTGGGTACGTCGTATCGTCTTGCCCGTCGTCGAGTCGTGGTTGGCCATCTGTGCTGTTGGCGTTATGGCAGGAGTGCCCGCTATTGACCGATTGCTTGTGAACGCGTTCAGCCAGTACTACGAGATACTCGTTCCAAACATGGTAGCGTTGCATCGCCCCGTGGGGCCTTTTGCAACGCATTCGGTGGCTGCGTTTGCCTACTATCTACTGTTGTTTGTACACCTGAGGTCATACAGGCGACGGGAATCACTCGTGGACCTTTCGTGGGCTTCTTTCTGGCTCATCGTTATTGCAGCTCTATCGTCCGGTACTGCTGCGGTCATGCTGGTTCTGGGTGGCCTGGATCTCGTCTGGACCGTGATTAGGTCGAAAAGCGCTTCGACTCGCCGGGTTGGTATGGCAGTGGCAATAACATGCGCCAGCGTTCTTCTCTATTACGCCTGGTTGCAGCGGATGCCCTTGATGGACCTCCTCTCTCGTGTGATTGGCAATGAGAATAGGGGCCTTCTCGGCCGGTACAATACCGCTACTGGCGTGGCAAGCGGATCGATCGCCTACCTGAGCCTTCACCCCTTTGCTCCGATTGGTTTGGCGGATCTCGCGGGGGACAGCGGTCCTTTGACTGGCCAGACACTAGGAGATTCCGGCCCAGTACAATATCTACTGAGGGGAGGACTAGTGCTGTTGGGAGCGGTGTATGGCGGACTCTGGGTGTTCCTTCGCGGGACGGTTGGCAACAAGCGAGTGGCTGTATGGCTATGGGGTGTGACGTTTGCGTTCGAGATAGGCTTCTCTGCGCTCTTAGTGCCACGCGTAATAGTCCTCATCATGCTGATTATGGTGTGTCTGAGCGATATTTATGCTGGAGACAGGGAGACCGCTTTGACGCGATCTGGTGTCTCATGCGAGCTGCATCAGCATGATGATTTGGCCAAAACAGAAGAGGTATCCGAGATGACACCGTGCGTGCCTGATGCCGGTTCGCCACGGAAACCACTGGAGAAGGGAGCCATGCCTGTGGTGAGGGTCATCATGTCGACCTTCAACGGGGCGAAGTTTCTGCCGCAACTACTGACCAGCGTCTCCCGCCAGACTGGTGTGACCATACGCTGGTGGATTCGTGACGATGGCTCGACCGATTCGACGCGAGAGATACTGGAGGATGCAAGCACTCGCATGGATATGCATGTATCAACTGGTGCGAACAAGGGAGTGATATCGAGCTTCTTCGAGTTGCTTCGAACGTGTCCCCAGGATGCAGATTTCTATGCGCTGTGTGATCAAGACGATGTCTGGTTGCCGACGAAATTGGAGCGAGCTACTCAGAAGCTGTCTGCGTGCAGTACGGATACGCCCATGCTGTACTGTAGCAGGTTGATCGTAGTTGATAGTCTGCTGAGAAGACTGAGACTGACTCCGATGCTGCGACGACCTCTCGGACTGCAGAATGCTCTCGTTGAGAATGTCGCCACGGGTTGCACTATCGTCATGAATAGGGCGGCTATGGCTTTACTTCAACAGGCTTCGCCGGATCCAAAGAGAGTTGTGATGCATGATCATTGGGCCTACTTGGTTGTCTCAGCACTTGGAACTATCGTTTTTGACCCGACACCGAACATACTATATCGACAGCACGATGCAAACGTTATTGGTGCTCGCTCAGGTTTTCAAGCGCTGTATCAGCGGGTTAGGCGAGCCTTTGACAGTCGACGTAGACTGGTGTTGACATTGCAGGATGTTGAGCTAGAGCGTCTGTACGGGCAGTCCATGGACACCGCTAGAACCGCGTTGGTAGATCGGTGTCTGACTGGTATGTGCGCCCCGTCTCTTCAAGAGCGCCTGCGCTATGCACTGACCAAGACAGTATATCGACAACGCCCCATTGACGACATCGTCATGAAGGTTCTCATTGCGCTGGGCGGCTATCGCGTGCCTGGGGAGTTTGCAAATGCGAGTCACAAGCGACAAGGGCGTTGAGGTGAGTTGGCTATATTTGCGGTCATTGTATGAGTGCGGAGTGCGTCCAGGTGGCGTTACTGCTGCCGTCATTGAAAAGCTGGCACAGGCAATTCGATTCTCCTCTGCATGTGGTGCTCGTCTGTTGGCCTTGTCAAGCCCCCCTTGGCAGTCTGTGGCTGATCGACGGCTTGGTCTGTACGCCAGCTTGCTGGAAACGATTCTGCCATGAAGATAAGAACAGTACTGTTGCCAGACCGAACTCGACCGCGAGTCCTCTTCGTTGCTACCGTCGACTCCCACATCTGGTATTTCCACATGCCATACCTGAAGATGCTGCGGGACATGGGGTACTCTGTTGAAGTGGCAGCAGGAGTGTCTGGTTTTGCTGAGAGCATCAAAGCTGACGGATATGAGGTGCACTCTATCCCGTTCAGTCGGAACCCGCTGAGCATTCGCAACGTTGCCACTTATTGTGTTCTCCAAAAGCTTATACAGAGCAAACACTACGTGATGGTGCATGCGAATACACCGGTAGCTGGGTTCCTTGGGCGAATCGCAGCTCGGCGACAGGGGGTGCCGCATATTATCTACACGGCGCATGGTTTTCACTTCCACAGCCATGGCAAGTGGTGGTCCAATCGCCTGTACTATACTGTTGAGCAAATGGCATCTCATTGGACGGACACTTTGATCACAATCAATAAAGAGGACTTCGGTGTGGCTTCCCGTGACTTCGGCGGGGGCCGAACAAAGGTCGTCTATGTCCCCGGCGTCGGAACGGACTGCTCTCAGTTCGCCCCTGCAACCGTATGCCAGAGGACACATGTACGTATCTCACTGCACCTGAGAGAGGAAGACTTCGTCATTGCGTGGGTGGCGGAGTTCATCAAGCGGAAACGCCCGGACGACGCTGTGGCAGCAGTTCACGATCTCAGTCACGGAACGCCAGCGCAACTCATAATGCTCGGCGATGGGCTGCTGCTGGACAGCATTCAGAAGACAGTTCTGGAACGTGACATGCGAGACACGATAGCATTTCGAGGGCGCGTATCAAACGTTGCAAACTACTTGATAGCAAGTGACGTTTTCCTGTCCACGGCTAGCCAAGAAGGCCTGCCAAAGGGTGTGATGGAGGCAATGGCTGCAGGACTGCCCGTTGTCGCGTATGACATCCGAGGCTGCAATGACCTTGTGGTCGACGGAGAGACCGGATTTCTGGTTCCATTTGGAGATGTATATGGTCTGGCTGACAAGTTGGCGTGGTTGGCCCAGCATCCCGATGAACGGCATCGCATGGGCGAAGCTGGCAGAAAGCGTATTGAGGAGACGTTCAGTCTTGAAGCTGTTCTGCCACAAATGAGGACAATTTATCAGAATGAGCTGGAAAGGAAGGGGGTGTAACCATGAATGCAGTAGTCACGGGTGGAGCTGGTTTCATAGGCTCGCACATTGTTGATGCTCTTGTCGCGCAGGGCCGCACAGCCACAGTGTTCGATGATCTGAGTTCGGGGAAGCGCGAGAACCTTGGGGCGGGGATCGCCCTCACCGTGGGTGATGTGCGAGACAAGGAGGCCGTGAGAGCGGCAGTGTCCGGCAGCGTCGATTGCGTCTTCCACCTGGCCGCCCAGATCGACGTTCGCAGAGCAGTTCAGGACCCGGTGCTTGACGCGCAGGTGAATGTCGGTGGCACGATCAACGTGCTCAATGCATGTGTCGAGGCCCATGCGCGACGGTTTGTCATGTCGTCGACGGGCGGGGCGCTGTACGGCGAGCCAAAAAACTTGCCGGCAAGCGAGCAGTCCGCCATCCAGCCTCTCTCTCCCTACGGTGTGTCCAAGTACTGTGCGGAGCAGTACATCGAGTACTTTCATCGTATGTTTGGACTGGAAACGGTGATCCTGCGGTATGCCAACGTCTACGGACCGAGGCAGGATCCCACAGGAGAGGGGGGTGTTGTCGGCATCTTCGCGCGGCGCATCCTTCTTGGTCAGTCATGCATCGTCTATGGTGACGGCGAGCAGACACGTGACTTTGTCTTTGTCGATGACGTCGCCCACGCCAACATGCTTGCGATGCAAGGGCCTCTAGGAACGTTCAACGTTGGCACGGGGGTTGAGACATCCCTCAACCAGCTCCTGGCCGCCTTCGAGCTTGTTGTTGGTCATCCTGTTGCCCGGCAGTATGCACTGGCACGTGCAGGCGAGGTACAGAGGATTGCGCTAAGTGCAGAAAAGGCGCGACATGAACTGGGATGGACGCCCTCGGTATCGCTGGAAGACGGCCTCGCTCGGACGCTGGCGTGGGTGCGCCAGACGCTGTAACACTACGGCCATGTCAAAGAAGGCATTCGACTCTCTTGTTGGGTTTGCTCAGGCAGCGACCGGCCTGCTGGTGCTGGGCGGAACGTATTGGGCTGTGTTTGCCGTGCGGGCTGCATTGGGGTACCCATACACTCCTGCGAACAGATTGGCGGTTGAAGGGGTATTCCCCTATCTGGCCACCCTCTATGTTGTCCTGTGGCTGGCCTATCGGCTGCCTGCCTACTATGAGACGACCACCTATGAGGGAGTGCTCAGCCAAGTCTTTGTCCAGCTCGTCCTGGCACTGGCCAGCCTGGCAACGTCGTTTGTTGTTCGCGCGTTTGCATTTCCACGCGGGCTGGTCGCGATGGCGTTTGCCCTGCAGATCGTCGTGCTGCCGCCTCTGAATTATGGCTGGAGCCAGTTCTACTCCCGCATGAGGCCCAAGGCGCTTACCGTCTGCATTGGCGCTGAC
>Ga0209638_1002434_pt1 | contig 11418 bp, 7 predicted proteins | sample BarGraNGADG00211_FD_184490 | JGI IMG/M metagenome (GOLD analysis project Ga0209638, IMG submission 184490) | Arctic peat soil microbial communities from Barrow, Alaska - Barrow Graham LP Ref core NGADG0002-211 (SPAdes) (version 2) | ecosystem: Environmental > Terrestrial > Soil > Wetlands > Peat... | reverse complement strand
GCAGTTCGCGTAATCTTTGCGCAGACGGTTTGACTTTCAGTGGATACTCCTTCGTGTCCAGGTAGGCCCGGACCTTTAGGCCCGTGGTGGTGGTGGTCCTGCGGATCAAGCTGAGGATCGTGTCGTAGTCGGTGAGAGGCTCGGCGGCCCAGTTCCTGCTGATTTGACTGAACAATCGGCGTTCAATCGGGTTGTACTTGGAGGCCCCGGTGGGATAATGGGCCACGGTGACGGTGAGTCCCAAGCCATCACAGAGGTGCTGCTGGAGTTGGTCTTTCCAAGCGCCCCGCGTGGCGGAATTGCTGCCGCCGGTGTCGGCCAGAATCAGCAAGTGTCGGGCGTTTGGGTAGCGCAGGCGTCCTTCCTGGCCCCACCACCGGGAAATGGACGTGACGGCGAAGGCGGAGGTTTCGTGGCTGACGCCGACGAACACGGAACCGCGGTTGGCTTGGGGATCATAAATGCCAAAGGGGAGTGCGATGCCCGTGGCGAGGGAGCGGAAGTCGTGGTCGTTGACGGGGGTGGGGACGCGCTCCCACTTACGGCCAGGATTTTTGAAGTTACCCACCAATTCGCGCTTCTTGGCATCGACGCTGATGATGGGATTGCCATGACGGCAGAAGCGACGTCGCAGTCGGGTAATCTGTCGGAACTGTTGGTCGCGTGACGAACGGTCCCCGGCGGCAATCTTTTTGCAGTTCACCCGGAGCGAGAAATGGAGCTTGTCGAGCAATCGGGCGACGGTGCGTGCGCCGACCCGGATGCCCAGCCGCCGTAATTGGCCGGCGATCTTGGCCGTGGTTTTGTGCGTCCACTTCAGGCTGCTCATCGGATCGCCGGCTGTGTGGTGTTCCAACAACCTTTCGATTTGAGAGATTACTTGGGGCGTTTTTTTTCCACGGGCTTGCGGCCCGCGCCCGGTTTGCGCACCCGTTCCCACTCCACTTCCTGTGCCAGCAGTTGCTTTCGTCCGCGGGCCACGGTGCCTGGATCCAGTTGCAGCAACTCGGCCAATCGCTGATCGCCCCCGCGGCCCAACTTCAGCGATTCCAGGCCGGCATACAAACGGCGCTGGCGCTCGTCCAGCAGGCTGGAGAACAGCACCAGCGATGCCTTTAACTCCTCCGGGGAGACCTCGGCGGAAGCGCTCCCCGGGATTTCCGAGAGAGCCTGTCGTGCCAGCAATTGGCGACGGCGCACGGTCGCATCTGGAGAACAGTACAGAAACAACCCGGTGACCTGCTGGCGGGCAACGCGACGCTGCTGGACCAACTGAAGCAGGGCATCTTTCACTTCGACGTGCAGGATCAGCTGCAATTCATTTGCGAAGTAGCCCTGGGGAGCGGCGCTGACGAGGGTTTCCAGGGTCGTGACTAGATTGCCCCACCGAGAGAACCACACCTCGTGAAAGGACCAAAGGCCCTGGGGATCAAACTGCGGGATCTCGTCGAGGGTGTAGTAGCGGCCGCGGTGGGAGTAGCTGGAGCGATAGGAAAGTTCTTTCAACTTGCGAAACACCGTGATGTCGACGGCGGTTCCCAGGGCTTGTTTCAACTCGGGCAGGGTGGCGATTTTCCGCACGCGGAGGAAGTCGCGCAGACGATCGGAGAGGAAGGCTGGGGTTCTCATAATGCTAAAGTTCCGCCTTTCACGGTATATCCAAGCGGAACTATAGCAAAATCGAGGGTGCCTCGTCCAGCCGCTCCCGGGGGATCGAACAACGCTGTTTACAGGTCCACAGCAACATGCGGATCCCGCGGTTCAATACGGAGATCGCGTAGCTAATTGATTGAATGACGCCCAGACCCTTGTCTTTATTATTGCGGCACTACTTAGCACCAGCAAACCTGAGATGCCCGACACGCATATCGGTTCATTCCTTGCCCGTCTTGTTTGTGATGAGCCGTGGAGAGATAGAAATCCTAGAGCGTGATGGCAAGGTGTTGGGGCGGAGCGATCACCCACCGTGGTGTAGCTGGGCGAGATGCCGGACGCTGTACCGACGTTTTTGTGCTGAGAAAGACCGTCTGTGAAGGTGTGCCGGTGTTTCGTGCGGTCTGAAAGAGGCGAAAGCGGGACGCTCCGGCCAAGTCCTACCAAATTGCGGTTATCGTATAGGTCATGGACTGGCAACACAACGGCGTCAAGATCATTTTGGCCTGCGACCTGGAGTCCAACACACACCCAACCCCCGGCATAACCCGCGCCAGCGCCATCACGCACGTACGAACGGGCGCGAGCAAAGTGCTGGCCGGCACGGTGGTGGTCGAGCCGGTCCACCCCAACGCCAAAGCCGCACCTCATTACCCCGGCGAGTTCGGAACTGTCCTCGATGACGTTCGCGGGAGGGCCCGTATGCGGTGGCGAGAGGCGGCAAGCCATGACAAAATCGGAGTCGCCCAATGAGCCTGAGCCGCAGAAAGCTGATTCGCACCGCCGCTGCCGCCTCGAGCGTCCTCGGCAGCCACGCCTTTCCCCAAGCAGCCGCTACACCCAGACCGAGCCGCGCGGAATTTCCGAAGGTCGAAGGATTGACCCGCGAAGTGGCCGAATTCATCCTGCACACGGGCTATGCTGACCTGCCCGCCGACGTCGTGGAGCTAGGCCGCAAATCGATCCTGGACGGGATGGGTTTGGCGCTCTGTGGATCAGTGGCCGATACGGGTCGACTGAGCCGGGATTACGTGAAGGCGTTGGGGCTGGCGAGCGGCGCCAGCACCATCCTCGGCTCGTCCATGAAGACCGCTGCTCGGTTCGCCGCTTTCGTGAACGGCGTCGGCATCCACGCCGACGATTACGACGACACTCAACTGGCGGTGGCCGAAGATCGCGTCTACGGCCTCCTGACTCACCCCACGGCGCCGGCGCTCTCAGCAGCACTGGCGTTGGCTGAATCCCGCTCCCTGTCCGGCCGGGAGTTGATGGCCGCTTATCACGTTGGTGTTGAGGTGGAATGCAAGATTGCGGAGGCTATCGCGCCCCGCCACTACGACGAGGGGTTTCACAGCACTGGAACCTGCGGAGCGATCGGCGCCGCCGCGGCGGCTGCAAAGGTAGCGGGCCTGGATCTCCACCAGACTCTCCACGCCCTTGGAATTGCCGCCAGCGAGGCTGCCGGTCTGCGCGAGAATTTCGGCACCATGACCAAACCCCTCCACGCCGGCCGCGCGGCCGAGTCCGGAATCGTGGCTGCCGAACTGGCGGCGCTGGGGTGGACCGCCGCCGAGCAGATTCTAGAGGCGCCCCGCGGCTTCTTCCGTGCCGCTGGCGGCGGCTACGACCCCAACGCCATCGTGCATAAACTGGGCCAGCCGTGGACCTTCCGCCAGCCCGGTATCTCCATCAAGCCGTATCCTTCGGGATCGCTCACGCACCCAGCTATGACCGAGATGGCGCGCCTGATCCGCATGCACGCGATCCAGGCGCGGCAGGTGGAGAGCGTGGATGTCGGCACCAACCGCAACATGCCCAACGCCCTCATTCACCATCAGCCGAAGACGGGACTGGAAGCCAAGTTCAGCATGGAATTCTGCCTGGCGGCACTGCTGCTGTACGGCAAAGCTGGCTTGACGGAGTTCACCGGCCAAGTAGTGAATCGCCCGGAGGTCCAGGCCATGATCGCGCGCATTCACTTCGGCGTAAACCCGGTGGCGGAAGCAGCCGGCTACAACAAGATGACCACCATCCTGGACATTCGGCTGTGGGGCGGCCGGACGATCTCCGGCCGCGCGGATTTCGCCAAGGGCAGCCCGGCCATTCCGATGACTTACCAGGAAGTCGCCGACAAGTTCCTGGACTGCGCCGCTTTCGCCCGTTGGTCCCATGAGAAGGCATCCCGCGTGGTCGACATGGTTGGCAAACTCGAAACCATATTGGATATCCGCACGCTGACTGCCTTGCTGGCTGGCTGAATTTACCGCCCACCATGATCGGCCATATATATCAAGCCGCTGGCATGCGGATCATCCTTGGGGGCCAAGCGCGGAGGGGGCTGAGAAAAGTGGTCTGGCGATACAACGTGTGCAGGTGTATAGTGCGGTCTGAAAGGAATACGCATATGACATCGCTTTCTCGCCGGGATCTCCTTCGGGTGGCCGTCGCGCTGCCTGCCGCCGGGCTGTTCGCCCGTTGCAGGGCAATGGCGGCGCCGAATGTGAATCGGGTCAAGATCACCAACGTTCGCGCCATGGCGATCCGCAACATCGCCGGCAATTGCCTCATCCGGATCGACACCGACAGCGGCCTGACCGGCTATGGCGAGGCGGGGGCCACAGGACCGATGGCGCGGGCACGCATCGAAACGATGAAAGGTTCGCTGATCGGGAAGGACCCACTGCCGATCGAGGTGCACTTCCACAATATGGCAACGCTGATGCATACATACATGGCGCACATTCCGACCATCAGCGGCATCGACATGGCACTGTGGGACCTGGCGGGGAAGATCATTGGCGCACCAGTCTCGACGCTGCTGGGCGGGCCGTTCCGCGACGCCATCCCGATGTACTCGCATGGCCTCAACCTGAACATGCTCGACAAATCCTCGTGCCGCGACTGGGCGCAGCGCATCAAAGAGATGCCCGAGGGTTTTACCGCGTTCAAGAACGGCATCGACCCGCTGCTGGGCGTACCCGCGGCCCGATTTGCGCCCACGCTCACCACCCAGCAACTCCGCAACGTGGCGCGCGGCTATGCCAACTGCCGCGAAGCTGTGGGTGACGACATCGACATCGCCGTCCATTGCCACAACGAGCTCGACACGCCTAGCGCGATGGCGGTTGCCAAGGCCGTGGAGCCGATGAACCCTCTGTTCATTGAGGACGCGCTCAACCCGCCGTTCTCCGAAGCGTGGATGGCGCTGCGCCGCTCCACGCGCGTGCCGTTGCTCACCGGGGAAAAGCTCGAAATGGTTCGCGGATTCAAGCCATTCCTGGACAACCAGGCGGTGGATATCATCCATCCCGATCTGGCGTTCGCGGGCGGGATCACGGGGACGCGAAAAATTGCGGATTACGCGGCGCAGTTTCGCATTCCGGTGGCGCTGCACAACGTCGGCTCGCTGGTGCTGACCTGCGCCAACGCGCATTTCGGCGGGTCCATCCAGAACTTCTACCGCTCGGAAAGTCAGCTCGGGCGACCCGGCCGGTACATCGAGGGAATGGCCGCGGGCAACCCGCCCGACGTGCGCAAGGGGCTGCTCCAAGTGCCGACGGGTCCCGGGCTCGGGCTGGAGATCAATCCGGACTTCTTGAGGAAGAACCTGGCGCCGGGGGAAGAGTATTGGGGGTGAGGGCTAATGAGCGAATGCCCGCAGGAGGTCGGCACTGGCCGTCGTCGGGCACCAGTATTTCTCGATGTATTCGATCACCAGTTGCGTGCCTGCGTCGTGACTGACGTGGGGCGGATCTTGCGGATTGTACATCGCGTCGGTCAGGTCCCGGACAAGAATGCAGTGGATACCAAGCGCGGTCATTCTCTTGATGGCGAACGTTCGATTGAGCACGCACATGTTGGTGTGCACGCCCATGACCAGGAGGGTACGAATATCGCGTTCTCGGAGGAAGCTGTAAATCTCCGTGCCACTGTCGGAGATCGCGTCCGATAAGTCGATGCGCAAACCGGGATGCTCACGCGTCCAGGCTTTGTAGAACTGGTCCGGCGTATCGCACCCGCCGCGTTTGTCGTCGATGGGGAGTGGAGGATCGAACAGACTGAGCGGAGGGGGCGGATCGATCTTGGCAAGGGCCAGAACGCGTTTACGCTGAGGCGTGTCCTGGTAGAAAGGCATCGTTTCGGACGGTGCGTGAATAATCTGGATACCTCGTTTGCGAGCTGATTCCAGGAACGGTGCCATCCTCGCCACCAGGCCATTGACCCGCTCCGTGGCGCCACTGCACCAATGTTTGTCCCACATGTCGCAGATCAGGACTGCTGTCTTTTCCACAGGCAAGGATTGCTGCAGACTCACCGCGCGCCATTCACCGCTGCCCTTGAACACTTCGACACGCGAACGAAGATTGACAATCATGTCCGCGGCGCCTACAGGACGCAGTTCGAGCGCCAGCAGGAGGAACAGGAACCAGCGTGAGGGATTCATGCGAGACATGCTATCACGATCTTCGGCTGGAAACCCGTTCCATTCACTCTCGACTGAAGCCACCCGTCGAGCATAGGACCTGGGTTCGGGTCACAATGCGATTGAGCGCAGGTACGTGGGTGAACCTACAGTACCTTCGTGCCGTACTGTTGTAGCGCCTTCTGATTGAACTCGATGCCGAAGCCCGGCGTGTTGTCGAGATACAGGATACTCTTTTCGATGCGGGGCTTCCGATCGTAGATCTCGAACCAGAACGGGTCGCGGTCAGGGTTGGCGAACGACTCCAGGATGTAACCATTGGGGATGGACGCCAGGAGATGGCCGTGCAATGCGGGTTCGTGGTGAGGCGCCATCTTGATGTACGACATCGAGGCCATGTCGGCGACCTTGCGCCACTCGGTGATTCCGCCGTGAGCGTTGCAGTCAAACTGCATGACTTCGATGGCGCCGGTCTCCATCAGTCTACGGGCGCCCCAGCGCGTCAATTCATGCTCACCAGAGGCGAGCGGGATCCGGGTGTTCGCCTTCACCTGTTTGAGGGGTTCGACATCGTCGTACCAGTGTAGTGGTTCCTCCAGCCAGACGATATCCAGGTCGTACATCCGATTCGACGCTCGGATCGCGGTGGGCACATCCCAACCCTGGTTCGCATCCAGCATCAACTTCACGTTCGGGCCGACCGCCTCGCGGACGGCCTTCACGCGTTGGTAGTCGTCGTCCACGGAAAAGCCGCCGCTGATGCCTCCGACCTTAAGCTTGATGGCGTTAAAACCTTGGTCCACGTATCCGCGCACCTCCGTAATCAATTCCGGAATGCCCTTCCCTTCGCGGTAGTAACCGCCGGTGACATAAACCGGAACCGTATCGCGGTACCCGCCGAGAAACTTGTAGACCGGCAGCCCCGCGGATTTGGCCATGATGTCGTAAATCGCGGCGTCGATGGGCGCCATCGCGGAAATTACGTTGGTTGCGGCCCAGCCTCGCGTCGAGGGCTCGCGGCCGTAGGTGACCGCGAACATCTTCTCCCAGATCTTCCCGACCATGAACGGGTCCTCCCCAATCACCAGGTCGGCGAAGCCTTTGCGGAATAGGTCCGCACCGCCTCCGGAGCCTTCGCCGTGACCCGAAATGCCGGCGTCGGTGTGGATGGTCACAATCAGGCGGGAAGCTTTCGGCTGGAAGCCGCCGATGGGAGAATTGGCCATCCAGAAGCGTTCTTTCAGCGGTTTCTCAAGGTGCAGGACTTCGACTTTCGTAATCTTCACCTGCCTTGTCTGGGCGAAGGGTCGATCGGCCTGGGGCCTATCGGCCAAAAGAGCCGCGGGAGTGCTGAGCATGGCGGTCTGAAGCAGTTTGCGACGTGTCATGACCAGGTCAGTTTATCACCCGCAAGGCGTGACGGCCCTGCGCGCCACTCCGAATGCGACACTGGCGGGATGTTCTCCGGAACCAGGCCATCGTCGTAGGACCCTCTGCGGGGGCCGTGGTTGCAGGAAAGGCGAAGGCGTGGCCAAGGCATCCATTTGACAACTGTTGATAAATCCCACCAGCAAACGTTCCAGAGAATCCGGGAAGTTGACCGGACCGGATGCGCACGCCTTCGCAGGCACGTCTGCGGATGCTGGCCGACTTGTGGGGAGTAATCCGCGCGGCGCGACATGGCTGCGCATCGATATGGGCCGGCATGTTCCGCGAAAGGGCGCGGATCGATCGGTAGCGCGCCCCGGCGGACGCTGTTCTCTATCCGACCCGGACCAGGTGCCGCCTCAAACGCCGGAACAGCGTCAGTGGGTGACTTCGACCTCATCCCCTCGACGGCCTGATGCCACCGCCGCCGGACTTCTGCTCGGCGCGAATCGTGGCTGAGATCGCCGATCTCAAGTCGCCGTTTGCGCCAGGCGCGGCGGACAGGCAGCCGCCACCGGCGACGCCGCTGATCTCCTGGTGACTCGCTTTTAGGCCCCGCCAACCCGCGTCGCAAAAAGCGCGTGGTGCCCGAGGATGAATAGCGTGCGATTCTCCGCGCCCCCGAACACGATGTCGATGGGACGCTCCGGCACATCGATCCGCCCGATCTCTTTGCCCGCCGGGTTGTAGACGAAGATCTGTCCGTTCGCCACATACACGTTGCCCCGTCCGTCCACCGCGACACACTCGCCGCCGCGCGGCGCGAACGGCTCGAGATCGCTCAGCGTCCCGTCCGCCCTCACGGTCGCCCGGTATGTGACGTCTTCCGACTGGTTGCTCACGTACACCCGTTCGCCGGGAGCCGCGCTGACGAACCCATGTGTGTCCAGGTTGTCCGAGAATCGCCAGCCCGTGTAATCTGACGGCCCCTGCTGGAACACCCGCGTAGCCGGCAGGAACACGCTTCCGTCCGGCGACACGTACTGCTTCGCCTTCGGCGCGGATACGTCCCGCCGGAACATCTCGCCCAACGTTGTGTAGGTCATCTCGTCGAAGTTGAGTTGATTCGCGAATTCCCCGTTATTCCAGTAACTGACCGGCAGGACCGCCCGCGCCCCGGGGCGCGCCTTCGTATCCTGCGGCGCAATCTCCGTCATCTGCCCGCCAGGCGCGCCCGGACGGAAACTATAGACCGTGCCCTGCGCCCCGGCCGAGGACAGCACCAGCAGGTTGCCCGACTTGTCGAACGCCAGGTTCACCGGATCCAGCGGATGATCGCGCTCGACCGTCAGCCCCTCCGCCTCCGACCAGCCATAGATCCGCTGCTGCCAGTGGTCGACGAAGTACAACTTGCCGGCCGAATCGACGGCCGCGCCGCTAATCGAAAAGAACCCGTCTTCCAGTTTTCGAACACTCGCCCCGGGCGCCAGCACTGCGGAAGCCTTGGCGGGCGCCGGGCCCAAGGGGCGCCCCGCCGGCGCCGCTGGAACGTCCAGCACGGCGAACTCCCGTTCCCGCGCCTCCAGGTGATGCGTCACGTCCTGGATCGCGTTTTCGTACGGAAATCTGCTCGCGCGCAGAAACGTGCCGCAGCCGTTCTGATCGCAGGTGGCAAATCCGCTCTCCGCATTGACGTGCACGTTCCGGAAATGAATGTCGCCGGACTGGTACAGCCGCACCGCCGCTGGGAAGGGCGTGAGCGAGCGCGTCACCCGGTACGCATGGTAATTCGCGATGGTGATGTTCTTCGACCGGCTGATTTCCAATGACAGGCATTCCGCGCTCTCCCCCGCCTCTTCCTCCGTCTGCGGAGCGTGGAAGTCCCAGTTCTCCACGCGGTCGAGCTTCAACTCGGTGCGTACGTGGTGCTCCAACGACATCTGGTACACATGGCCGGGCGTCTTCGTGTCCGAAACATAGAAGCCGGCCTGCGCGAAGGTGCTCGGCGTCCAGATATTGGCGAACGTTCCGCCGCCCCCATTCGTCACCCAAATACTCGGATACTGGCCGTCCCACCGCTTCCGCGGATCGGGATCGGCGGTGTGGTTTGCGTTGTACGGATTCGCCGATCCGCTCCCGTGTCCGCCGAGCAGCCGCACGTCGTCCATCAGCGACGCCGCCCCCGCCCACCACAGCACCCCCACCGCGCGCGGATTGATCCCGCCCGTGTATATGCCCAGTCCGCTCATCAGGTTCCGCCCGCCCGCCGGCACGAGGATTACCGCGCGTGGCGCGCCGAGCCCCTGGAAACCGGCCGTGCCGTCCGGAAGATCGATTTGCGTCATTAGCGGATGCAATCCGATCAGCACCGTGTCCGGTTTGAGCGTGATCGTATCCTTCACGAGATACAGTCCGCTCGGAAAATACAGGACCCGATGCCCGTCGATTGCCTTCTGAATCGCGCCCGTGTCGTCCGTCTTGCCGTCGCCGTTGACGCCGAGCGTCCGCACGTTCGTCCACTCCGGCGTGGGCGGCAGCGGCGGGATCGCGGGAGGCATCGCCACGGGCAGACTGCTCAGGGCCGCCGCGTCGTACCGCTGCCCGAGCACGCCGGGCGCCCCCAGGCCGGGCAGGATCAGCCCGTAGTTGAAACTCCGCACCCGGTAGACCGGACCCTTGCCTGCCACCTTCCTGCCGCTCTCCCGGAAGAGCGCGAACGTCGGCACTTCCTTCGCGATCGCGTTCTCGAACCCGATCTCGTTCAGGTGGCTCTTCTCGTTGCCGATGATGACTGCCGCTCGGGAGACGTTCTCGAACCGGCAGTCCTTCGCCCACAGTTGGTCGTAATACTGGGGGTCGATATCGATGCCGACCGGCACATTGCGGAACGTGTCGCGGATGAGCGTCAGTCCCGCCTCGTGCTCGCGGATCGCGGCCTCGCGCTGCCCCTCAAACACCGAATCGACCAGGGTGAACTGCCATGCGGGCGACGGCTTATCCGTGAGGATGCCGTAGCGCCCGCCGTAGAACTTGAGGTCCTGCGCATAGTTCCCGATCTCGGTGAGCGCGGCCAGTCCCGACCCGGTATGGAAATCCATGTGGCTCAGGTACGCGTGCTGCGCCGCGTGGAACCGGACGCCGATCGCCGCCGGGTTGCCGTCGCCGATCTCGAAATCGATATTGCTCATCGCCGGGTAGAAAGTCCCCGGACCGGCGTCCGCGATCCCCTCATTCGGCGGCACGCTGCCCACCGGTGGAAACGGAATGCGGAACCCGCGGCCGCCTCCGCCCGGCCTAGAGGGCGCCCCACCGCCAATACGCGCGCCGGTGAACATTACCATCACCCCGACGCCCTTCTGGAACCCCGGCGTATCCGGCGGTAGCACGAACACGGGCCGCGTGGCGCCGAACCCGAAGATGCGCACGCCCGGCCACATGTAGATCGTCCGCGTTACCCGGTACCGTCCGGAAGGCACGAACAGGATGCCTTCCCGGACGCGGTTCTCCGCCTTATCGATCGCCGCCTGGATGGCGGCGCTATCGTCCGTCTGTCCATCGCCTTTGGCGCCGAACTCGGCAGCGGAGAGATAGACCGCCCTAGGATCCTCCAACCGCGTCGTGATCACCGATGCGGCGGGGGCGATGCCGGCCAGCAGCGTGGCAAACAACGAATATCGGATGAGTGTATCCATAGGGACTAATCGTGGTATAGCACAGGGCGTGAATCCGCGAAAGCCAAGGCGGCCGTGACCGGAAAGTGGCTGCACGTGCGAGCTGTCAAGCAGCCCAATCGTCCCAGCCGATCTCACAAAGGGGGTTCCGATGGAGAGCCGTGTCCTCGGCGTGCGGTCGCATGTTGTCGCCGAGAAGCCGACTAGGGGTTCTGGTTGACCTCGGTCACGCGCTCAAGAAACCGCGACATGGCTCTTTCGGCGGTCGCACGGGTGACCGGTTTGGCCGCCGTTGCCGACGAA
>Ga0209638_1002433_pt1 | contig 11419 bp, 11 predicted proteins | sample BarGraNGADG00211_FD_184490 | JGI IMG/M metagenome (GOLD analysis project Ga0209638, IMG submission 184490) | Arctic peat soil microbial communities from Barrow, Alaska - Barrow Graham LP Ref core NGADG0002-211 (SPAdes) (version 2) | ecosystem: Environmental > Terrestrial > Soil > Wetlands > Peat... | reverse complement strand
TCTCCGGGGAAAGGTAGAGGGCTTTGGCGACCTGCTGGGTGATCGTGCTTCCCCCCTGGACGATCCTGCCCGCCTCGAGATTCTTGAAGAAGGCCCGGGACATGCTCTGCATGTCGAAGCCGCGGTGCTGGAAGAAGCGGGCGTCTTCTGCTGCGACGAAGGCCTGGATCACGATCTTCGGGATCTCTTCGTACTTGATCACCTTCCGGTCCTCGAGGAAGAACTCGTCGATCAGTTCGTTGTTGTCCGCATAGACCCGCGTCGTAATGCTGGGCCGATAATCTTTCAGGACGGCGATGCTGGGGAGCTCCTTCAGCAGCACGTAATAGACCAGGCTGCTCCCCGCCAGGGCGACGGTGACGAAAAGCACGAGGCTCACGACGATGATGATTCCCAGGAGGGAGCGCCGGGAGGACGATCTCTTCCTTCGCGGGGCAAAACGCTTGACGGGGGTCATGGGTTCTTATCTTCCATCTCTGCGGCGGTTTCTTCCGCTTCTTCCGGTGCGGGTTTGTTTCTGCGGGCGAATTTTGCCACAAAAATGCTCACCTCGTAAAGCACCATCAGCGGGATCGCCATCAGGATCTGGCTGAGGGCGTCGGGAGAGGGGGTCAGCACGGCGGCGGCGATGAAGATGATCAGGATCGCGTAACGCCGCTGTTTTGATAGCATTTTCGCGTTGACGATGCCGATCTTGGCCAGGAAGAACATGAAGACCGGCATCTCGAAACAGAGGCCGAAGGCGAGCAGGAATTTGAGCGTCAGGTCGAGATACTCCCGGAAAGAGATCATCGGTTTCAGGAAATCCGTCGAAAAACTGACGAAGAAACTGAAGGCCGGCGGCAGGGCGACGAAATAGCCGAACAGGACGCCGCCGATGAAAAGAATCGCGGAGAAGAATACGAACGGAAAGACGAAGCGCTTTTCGTTTTTGTAGAGCCCCGGGGAGACGAAGCGCCAGATCTCGAAGAGGGTGTACGGCGCGGTCAGAAACAACGAGGCGAAGAAGGCGATCTTCATGTGGATGAAAAAGGCCTCCGGAAGCCCGGTAAAGATCATCGAACTCTGGGCCGGCATCGCGTCGACGAGGGGCTTGGTGATCACACGGAAGGACCAATCCTTAAACAGGTAGCAGACGCCGAAACCTGCGCCAACGACGACGAGAATGCGGATCAGCCGCATCTTCAGCTCTTCGAGGTGCGACGTAAGCGGCATTCTTTCTTCTTCAGGCTTTTCGTTTTCCATAGACGAGGGGATTAAAGCGGCTCAGGACTGGGGTTTGGGGTCGGCGGTTTTCGGGGCGTCGCTTCCGGACCCAATGGGCGGAGCGGACGTGACGGACCCGGCGGGCACGACGGGAGGAGCAGAGGCTCCCTTCTCTTCCCCCGTGCCGTGGAGCAGGGAATCCTTGAACCCGTTCATGTCCTTCTTCAACTCGTCCGTCTTCAGCGTCTCCTTGATCGTTTCTGTGGCGCTGTCCGTTGCCTTGCGGAATTCGGAGAGACCCTTTCCCAGCGCCTTTGCGATGTCGGGCAGTTTCTTGGGGCCCACCACGAGCAGGGCGACGACCGCGATGACCAGCAACTCCGGCATACCGATACCAAACATGATCTCACCTTTTCTTTTTCCGGATCGTCGGAAAATCCCGGTAAAAACAAGCGGATTTTCCCTGCAGCCATTCCGGACTGATATTTATAACCGCAGTCGGAAATGTTTGTCAATGTTTTTTCCGGCAGCGGAGCGACCGCGAAATCTTTTGCCATATCAGGGTTTTTGTGTTAGCTATCCTACTGTCCGAGGCGATGCGTTCATCCGCAGGGGAAGGTGGCCGATGTCAAAGAACACGGGGGTTGTTGAGGACTTGCGGTATATCCGGCACGGCACCGGATATACCCATCCCGAAACGCCCGAACGGCTTATCGCGATCTACGAGATGCTCGACAATCCCGACATGGCCTGGAAATTTACCGGGATCGATGCGAGGCACGCCACGCGCGAGGAGTTGGAGCGGGTCCACAGGCCTTCCTTCATCGATTTCATCGCCCAAACGGCGGGAAAAGCGATGACGATGCTTGATCCCGATACGGTGGCCACCGCCGAGACGTATGATACGGCAAGGTTGGCGGCCGGCGGGTTCATGAACGCCATCGACAGCGTGGTGTCCGGGAAGACGGACAACGCCTTTGCGCTGGTCCGGCCTCCGGGACACCATGCCCAGGCGGCCACCGCGGCGGGGTTTTGCATCTTTAACAACATCGCCGTCGGCGCCCGTCATGCGCTGGCCCGCTGGGGACTGGAACGGATCCTGATTGCGGACTGGGACCTCCATCACGGCAACGGCACCCAGGAGGCCTTTTACGAGGAGAGTCAGGTCCTCTACTTTTCGACGCACCAGTCTCCCGGTTACCCCGGGACGGGCGGCCTGGAGGAGATGGGAAAGGGGCCGGGTCTCGGCTACACGATCAATGTCCCCCTGCGGCCCGGGGCAAACGATGCCTTGTACGTCCGCGTGTTCCGGGAGCTCCTCTGTCCGGTTGCCCGGAGCTTCCGGCCGGAGCTCATCTTAGTATCTGCCGGATTCGATCCCTATGTCGGCGATCCCCTGGGGGAGATGAAGGTGACGCCGGAAGGCTTCGCCTGCCTGACCCGCGTCCTCCTCGACCTGGCGGATGAATGGTGCGGCGGCCGTCTGGTGATGGTCCTCGAAGGGGGATATAATGTTCAGGGGTTGACGAAATGCATCCGGGCGGTTCTGCTGGAAATGATCGGAGAGACCCATGTGACGGAGGGGACGCTGAGCCGGATGGCCGGCGAAACGGGTGAGCAGGCAGACCGGATGATCGGTCGGGTGCGGGAGCAGTTGGCGCCCTACTGGAAATAGGAGGATTCATTGGAGAAGATCAAGATCAGCCAGGATGAAGTCACGTACGTGGCCCACCTGGCGAGGCTGGAGTTTGGCGAGGAAGAGAAAGAGAAGTTTACCTTCCAGTTGAACGAGATCCTTCGGTATATGGACAAGCTGGGCGAGGTCGACACGGCCGGCGTCGAACCGATGACCCACGCGATCGCCCAGAAGAACGCCTTCCGGGAAGATGCGGTCGGCGTGTCCCTTCCCCCGGAGGTCTCCCTGGCCAATGCGCCGGAGTCTCGCGGGGGCTGTTTTCAGGTCCCGAAGGTGATCGAGTAAAAGGGGAAGGTATCCGATATGGAATTGTATTCGTTGACCATTCACGAACTCTTGGACAAACTCCGGAAGGGGGAGACCTCCTCCGTGGAGATCACCGCCTCCGTCTTCGGGCGGATCGACGCGGTGGAAAAGGATGTCCGCGCCTACATCACCCTGATGCGGGAGACGGCCCTTGCCGAGGCGGCGCGCGCCGATGAGGCGATCCGAAAAGGCGGGATCGGGGCGCTTACAGGCATTCCCATCGCGCTGAAGGACATCTGCTGCACGAACGGCGTCCGGACGACCTGCGGCTCGCGGATCCTCCAAAATTTCATCCCGCCGTACGACGCCACCGTCGTGGAGAAGCTCCGGGCGGCCGGCGCCGTCTTCGCGGGCAAGACGAACATGGATGAATTCGCGATGGGCTCCTCGACGGAGACCTCCTTCTTCGGCGCGACCCGGAATCCGTGGGATCTCACGAGGATCCCCGGCGGCTCCAGCGGCGGCTCCGCGGCGGCGGTGGCTGCCGGCGAGTGCATCGCTGCGCTGGGCTCCGACACCGGTGGCTCCATCCGCCAGCCTGCGGCCCTCTGCGGCGTCGTCGGGATGAAGCCGACCTACGGCCGGGTCTCCCGCTTCGGCCTTGTCGCCTTCGCCTCATCGCTGGACCAGATCGGCCCTTTCACGAAGGATGTGGAGGACTGCGCCATCCTGATGAACGTGATCGCCGGCTATGACCCCAGGGAATCGACTTCGGTGCCGGAGGAGGTTCCCGATTACCGGCAGTTCCTGGGCCGCGGAATCGAAGGCTGGACCGTCGGCATCCCGAAGGAGTACTTTATCGCCGGGATCGATCCGGAGGTCGAGGCGGCCGTCCGTCAAACGATCCGGGTCGTCGAGGGGGCGGGGGCGAGGTGCATCGAGGTGTCGCTTCCCCACACCGAGTACTGTCTTGCGGTTTACTACATCGTTGCGCCGGCGGAGGCGTGTTCCAACCTTGCCCGCTACGACGGCGTCAAGTACGGCTTCCGCTCCGAAGAGGGCCGCGACCTGATGGAGATGTACAAGAAGACCCGCGCCGCGGGTTTCGGCGCCGAGGTGAAACGGCGGATCATGATCGGCACCTACGCCCTCTCCTCGGGTTACTACGACGCCTATTACAAGAAGGCATCCCAGGTCCGGGCGCTGATCAAGCGGGATTTCGACGAGGCGTTCGCGAAGTGCGACGTGATCCTGACCCCGACGACGCCCACGCCCGCCTTCCGGATCGGCGAGAAGACGGACGATCCGATGCAGATGTACCTGTCCGACATCTTCACGATTTCGACAAACCTGGCGGGGATTCCGGGAATCTCCGTCCCCTGCGGCTTCACCGCCGCCGGGCTCCCCGTCGGGGTGCAGTTCCTGGCGGGACACTTCCAGGAGGGGCAGTTGATCCAGTTCGCTTCGGCCTATGAAAAACAGGCCCATCTTGAGAAAAGGAGACCCACGCTGTAATGGAATTTGAACCGGTCATCGGGCTGGAGATCCACGCCCAGCTCCTCACGGATGCGAAGATCTTCTGCGGTTGCTCTGCGAAGTTCGGGGCGGCGCCCAACACCCATACCTGCCCCGTCTGCCTCGGGATGCCCGGGGTGCTCCCGGTACTCAACCGGAAGGTCGTGGAGTTCATGATGAAGATGGCTCTCGCGACGCACTGCGACCTCAACCGGGAGTGCAACTTCGCCCGCAAGAACTACTTCTACCCGGATCTTCCCAAAGGGTACCAGATCTCCCAGTACGCCCATCCGCCCGCCGAGCACGGCTGGGTGGAGGTGGAACTCGACGGCGGGAAGAAGAGAATCGGGATCACGCGGATCCACATGGAGGAGGACGCGGGGAAGCTGATGCACGACGAGCACAACCCCGCAAGCTACGTCGATCTGAACCGGACGGGCGTGCCGCTGATCGAGATCGTAAGCGACCCGGACATCCGGAGCGCGGAAGAGGCGGCGGCCTACCTCCGGCGTCTGCACGAGATCCTGGTCTATCTTGAGATCTGCGACGGGAACATGGAGGAGGGGAGCTTCCGCTGCGATGCGAACATCTCTCTCCGCCCGCGGGGGACGGAGCCCTTCGGGATCCGGGCGGAGCTCAAGAACATGAACTCCTTCCGAAACGTCCAGCGCGCCCTCGAATACGAGATCAAACGCCAGCAATACGTCCTCGAAGGGGGCGGCCAGGTGGTCCAGGAGACCCGCCTCTGGGACGATACAGCGGGCGTGACCCACTCCATGCGGAGCAAGGAGGAGGCTCACGACTACCGCTACTTCCCTGATCCGGACCTGGTTCCCGTTGTGATTGACGACGCCTGGATCGACGACGTCCGGAAGACCCTGCCGGAGCTAGGCTCAGAGAAACGGGAGCGGTACGTCCGGGATCATGGGATCTCCGCCTACGATGCGGGCGTCCTTACTTCGACACCGGCCACCGCTTCCTTTTATGAGGCCACAGTCGCTTCTTTCCCAACAATAACGCCAATCTTAGTAAAGACATCAAGCAATTGGATCACGGGTGATCTTATGAAAATGCTTAACGAGGATAAAAAAGATTTTACGGCTTCGCCCATTACACCGCGTGCCATTGCGGAACTGATACAGATCATTGATGACGGGACGATCAGCGGGAAGATGGCCAAGGACGTGGTCGAAGAGATGTACAAGAGCGGAAAGCCGCCGGGGGAGATCGTCAAGGAAAAGGGACTTGTCCAGATCACGGACGAGGGCGCCCTCACGAAGACGGTCGCCGGAATTCTGGAGAAGAATCCCGAACAGGTTGCCCAGTACCATGCCGGAAAGGAAAAGGTGTTCGGCTTCTTCGTCGGCCAGGTGATGAAGGCGACGCAAGGGAAGGCGAACCCCCAGATGATCAACGACCTCCTGAAGAAGATGCTTGCATCATGAACGTGAGGCGGAAGGCGTGAAGAGTAAGGCGTGAAACTTTCCTTACTCCTTAACTCATGTGCCGATATGGAAAAAGAGATCCGCACGATTTTCTGGAAAGACAATGCGGTCGTCCTGCTTGATCAGCGGGCGCTGCCGCTTGCGGAAAAGTATGTGACCTGCACCGATTACCCTGAGGTCATCGCCGCGATCAAGGACCTGACGATCCGCGGCGCCCCGGCGATCGGCGTCGCCGCGGCGATGGGGATCGCCCTCGGCGTTCGGCGCCTTCCCGACGCCTCCCCCGCGGCGATACGGAACGCCTTCAACGAAATCTGCAAGCAATTCGCAGCCGCGCGTCCGACGGCTCGGAACCTCTTCTGGGCGATCGAGCGCATGAAACGGTGTTTCGACGAAACCCTTGCCCATCTCCCGGGATCGGATGAGGAATCCTGCCTTCCGGCGGCGGCCTCTTCCCCCCTTTCGGAACGATCCGCCTCCGGCCCACAGAGCCGCGCTGAAAAGACGCTATCCCTTTTTCCAGGAGGCGATAGCAGCGGCTTGGGGGATGAGGTTCCGGTCAGGCAGGAAACGGCAGGAACCTTGCGGCCGATCCGGGAGGCGCTGATTGCCGAGGCGATCCGGATCGGCGAGGAGGATATCGCGATCAACCGCCGTCTCGGCCAAAACGGCCGCGAACTGATCCCGGACGGCGCCCGGATTCTCACCCACTGCAACGCCGGGGCGCTGGCCACCGCCGGTTACGGGACCGCCTTGGGCGTCATCCGCGCGGCTCGGGAGGAGGGCAAAAAACTCCATGTTTACGTGGGTGAAACCCGTCCCGTCCTGCAGGGGGCGAGGCTGACCGCGTGGGAGCTGATGCGCGAAGCCATTCCCTGTACGCTGATTGCGGACAACATGGCGGGCTTCCTGATGCAGCGGGGAGAGGTCGATCTGGTCATCGTCGGCGCGGACCGGATCGCCGCGAACGGGGATACGGCAAACAAGATCGGGACGTACGCCATCGCCGTTCTCGCCCGGGCGCACGGGATACCCCTCTACATTGCAGCGCCCCTCTCGACGATCGATCCGGCGCTCGCCGACGGCGGGCTGATCCCGATCGAGGAGCGAGACCCCGCCGAGCTGACCCATTACGGCGGCGTCCAGACCGCCCCGGAGGGGGTTTCAGTCTGGAATCCCGCCTTCGATGTGACGCCCCACGATCTGATTACGGCCATCGTTACCGAGGCGGGTGTGATCCGTCCGCCGTTTGCGGAGGGGATCCGGAAGGTCTGGTCAGCCCGCTTTTCTGATTGACATAAAAAGGTCCTTAAATCATAATCATATAAAATCGAGATTTAGAGGCAATCGTCGGGTCGTCGAGCCCCCGGACCGCTGCGGGACCCGGCGGCAGGTCGATGAGTTCCGGCAGCTGGGGCAATCCTTTTTTGAGCGTATCACCGAGGAAATCCGCCGATATGCCTCACCTTCTCCACTCATACCGGCATAGGCAAACTTACCGGGAAGGAAGTTCTGACGTGCAGTGCGGGCAGCGGGTGGCCTTGAGAGCGATAGTGGTCAAGCAGAAGGGGCACTCGCGGGTCACGGGGGCAGCGGTAGGTGTCTGGCGTTTCAGGCGGTTGACCTGCCGCACCAGGATGAATATGGCAAATCCGACAATTAGAAAGTCGATCGTCGTGTTGAGAAATAGCCCGTAGTTGAGTGTTGCGGCGCCTGCTTTTTTAGCGTCGGCCAGCGACTCAAACGATTTTCCCGACATGTTGATGAAGAGATTGCTGAAATCCACCTTTCCGAGCAGGAGACCGACGGGAGGCATCATCACGTCGGTCACAAACGAGGTAACCACTTTGCCGAACGATGCGCCGATGATGATGCCAACCGCCATGTCCAGCACGTTTCCTTTCAGAACGAACTCCTTGAATTCTTTAATCATAACATTACCTCCTCTTCTTGGGTTTATTGAAAAATCGTTTTCTCCACCCTCTATCGCTTTTGCAATGACGGGAAAAACTTTGTCCCAATAATACGATGAATTAGGAAAAATTAATAACATTTGCTTGCGCTTTCTTCTATAAATAAATGTGTATGGGAGAGATCTCCTCTCCGATACTTACGTACACAAAAAGAGCATTCATAGGAAGATAGACCATGCCCGAAACCTGGAGAGATGCAGGCTTTCAGTCGATCATTATGCCGCCCCGGTATTCCACGACCGCGACGATAATCTCTTCGAAGGGCAGTTCCGGCGCCGGTGATCTCCTCGGCCATCCCCATCCACGGTCCGGAAAATCGTCTTGATTTCGTACTTGATATCTACTACGAAAATATGATAAGTATGCTTCCATGATATCAAGACCCTTCTGGCTCAACCGCATCGAAAACGCCTGGCGGGAAGCGCCGATCTGCTGGCTCGCCGGGGTGCGGCGCGCGGGGAAAACCACATTGGCAAAGAGTCTCGGCGAGGAGCGGATGGTCTATGTCAACTGCGATCTTCCGATCACACGCGACAGGATTGTCGATCCCGAGCTTTTCTACCGCAATTGCACCCGCCCTGTGGTCGTCTTCGACGAGGTGCATCAGTTGCAAGACCCGAGCATGGTTCTGAAAATCGGGGCCGATTTGTTTCCCCATTTGAAAATCATGGCCACGGGTTCGTCCACCCTTGCCGCAAGCCGAAAATTCCGGGATACGCTGACGGGAAGAACGCGTTTCGTCCGTCTTCCGCCGGTCCTCTGGGACGAGCTCGACGCCTTCGATAAAACGCCGCTTCTCAAGAGGCTCTACCACGGCGGTCTGCCCCAGACCCTGCTATCCGAAACCAAGGAACCCGACTTCTACCGAGAATGGATCGATTCGTTTTTCGCCCGCGATATCCAGAGACTTTTCGCCTTCCGCAATCCGGACAAGTTTATCCTGTTTTTCGAGTACCTCATGCGACAGAGCGGCGGCCAGATGGAGACGACCAAGACTGCGAGCTCCCTCGGGATCAGCCGGCCGACCGTGGAAAGCCATTTGAGGGCGCTGGAGATCACCCACGCCGTGACGCTGGTTCGCCCCTTTTTTGGCGGCGGCAGCAAAGAGATCGTCCGAATGCCCAAGGTTTATGGGTTCGACACGGGCTTTGTCGGTTTCTGCCGGGGATGGGAGCCGCTGAGACCGGATGATTACGGGATCCTCTGGGAACACCTCGTCCTGGAATATCTGCAGGCGCACCTTCCCGACCGGACCATTCAGTATTGGCGAGACGCCGACGGCCGGGAGATCGATTTCATTCTGGTGCGGAAACGCGATGAAGTCGACGCCATCGAATGCAAATGGAGCCCGGATCATTTCAATGCCGATGCCCTGAAAATATTCCGGGGCTTCTATGGCCGAGGCGTAAACTATCTCGTCTGCCCCGTTCCGGCGCCCGGTTACCGGAAACGGATTTCAGGGATGGAGATCCAGGTCTGCAATCCGGATGGGTTGTTGGGCTGAAGGCAAAATGATATCATTCGGTTCATGGAAAGATCGCGTCAAGGCCCTGAAGCGGGAGACTTTCACCCTCTACCTGGCCTGCCGCCACCCCCGCGTTCCCTGGTACGCGAAGCTCGTCGCCCTGATTGTCGTCGCCTACGCATTGAGTCCGATCGATCTGATCCCGGACTTCATCCCCGTGCTGGGATACCTGGACGACCTGATTCTGATCCCGCTCGGGCTCATGCTCGTGATCCGTCTCATCCCTGCGGATGTCCTCGCGGAATGCCGTCAGAAATCGGAGGAAATCGTCGGAAGAGCGACCCGTGCGGGGAAGATCGCGGCCGTCGTGATCGTCACGATCTGGCTCCTCACCGCGGCGCTCGTCGTTTGGCTGATCCTCCGGGCGGCGGATTGATGCGGCTCGTCACCTCTACGAAGCATTCGGTTTTCACCTTGTCTCCCAAGGGGAGGGCGAGCAAAGGGTCATTCCTCTTTGATCAGATCGTACAGCAGACGGTCCATGGGGTCGATGAGGCGCTTGAAATGTCCCCCATGACTCATCGCCGATGCGAAGAGCTCATGCCTCAGACGACTGATCTCCACGTCCGAGCACTCCACAGGAGAAAGAAAAGCGTTCATCATATACAACCTCTCCTTGACCAGAAGGCGCTTAGCCTTTTCACAAAAGGGGATGAGCTGCCCCCGGATCTCTTTCAGCTCCTCTTCCCAGCGCGATGGATCAATCTCCTCAGGAATGGCCGGCAGGCCGTCGGGACCGGAATCGCCGGGGTTGTTGAGAATTCTTTTAATCTCCCCGATCATTGCAGCCAGCGTGGAGTACTCCAGACCCCGGACGCCCCGTCGCCATTGGAGAAGCAGGGGATTCCGCCAATACCACAGGAAGTTTCTCGCACCTGTAGCGATCAGCTCGGTGATGGCCGCGTGGATTTCTTCGATCGATTCAAGAATGTTCTTCGGAACACCCTTGAAGGACCGTCCCGGCTCATATTTCACCTCCATCGGAGGATCGGAAGGACGGCATGAAGCCAAATGGCTCCAGAGATTTCGCAGAACGGCGGCGCCGTTCCGGTCTCCGGGCGTATCGAAATGGACCAGCGACAGGATCACCCTCCCGCGGCCGAACCGTCCCTCCAGAACCCCGGGCTCACCTCGCAAACGCGACGGGTCCAAAAGAATCCCGTAGCGCTGTTCCAGCTCGGACCAGCCGATGATCCTTCCGTCCACCACATTGATGTCCGCGCTGAAAGCGTCCGCTTGCGCCTCTTCATACCTCGCCAGTACTTTGATATTCGGATCCTCGACCTGGAACTGGGAAGGCCACCAGACGAAGAATACGGGGGTATCGATCTCTTGCCACATCGCGTGCTCGGCACAGGAGAAACGGATAGGACCGCTGAAGCTGGGGACCCTTTCTCTCGGAGGCTTCCTTTTGATCGGCAGGAGACCAAGCCCGCTTTCCGTGGCCATTCCCGCACCACCGCAGATCCCCAGGTAATTGCCTCCTCCTGCTACAAAACGCCGGATCTCCTCCATCCCCTGATCTCCAAGGGCGTTGATCTTGTTCGACGCCCAACCGCCCGGGACAAAGATCATCCGGTAACGGGAAAGCGCCCCGCTCCGAATATCCTCCGCCCGGAGGAGATCGAAGGGCAGCCCCGCTTCCCTGAGTGCCCGCCAGGCCATCACTCCCCAGAGGAACGATTCATCCCAGAACAAGGCGCAGGGTCTTTTGGGAAGGGTTTCCATATTGCAAGAGGTACGATCCGTGGTCACCGATGCCATATTTCCTTTGCCTCGCGCTGATGGGATAAGGAGGAAAAACCACAGAATG
>Ga0209638_1002432_pt1 | contig 11423 bp, 2 predicted proteins | sample BarGraNGADG00211_FD_184490 | JGI IMG/M metagenome (GOLD analysis project Ga0209638, IMG submission 184490) | Arctic peat soil microbial communities from Barrow, Alaska - Barrow Graham LP Ref core NGADG0002-211 (SPAdes) (version 2) | ecosystem: Environmental > Terrestrial > Soil > Wetlands > Peat... | reverse complement strand
ACCGGTGCCGGTGCCCCACCAGTTGTGGTGCTGGCGGCCGCTGACTCCCAGCAGTAGTGGGGGCGCCTTCCTCGGGCAGTGAAATGGATAGCCCACTTCGGCAGTTGAGGCAAGGCAAGGCAAGGCAAGGCAAGGCAAGGCAAGGCAAGGCGACAGCAAAGGCGACAGCAAAGGCGACAACGGCAACGGTCCCGTCGACTCTTCGTCCCGAACCACGAGCGAGCTTGCCGCCAAAGGGCATTGAGCACGTGAGAGAAGCAGTGGGGGGCTTTACGTATCGTCGAAGAGTGGCCCCGCTGCTGTACTTTGCTGCTGTACTGCTGGCACAGTCTCATCGGCCTTGAACCGACGACCTACGGAAACCTCCGGAACCACCCAGCGAGTGCCCCCATATGGCCGCTGCCCTGGGCAGATGACTTCGGCCGGCTTGGGTCGTTGGGCACGAGCTTGGGGACATGTGTCCCCGAGGCAACAGTCGGGCTCGTCGTCCCTCACCCGTGCGCGTGGCCGCAGGACGGTTGTGCAACGCATACCAGCGCGTCACGTGAGACGCGTCCCATTCTCCAGGCGCACTCGGCGGGGCGGGTGATCATCACCGTGAAATCGCCCGCGCGCCGACCTGCAGGGGGCCGAACCAACGACCTGGGGCGCGTGACGAAACGCGACCCGGCGGCGAGCGCCTGATCGTTTGTCAGCTTGCCGACTGGCGCGCCAGTTCTGGCAGTTCTGTGCAACACTGAATGGTTCTTCGTGTTGTTCAGCCACCGGGAAGGTGCGCCGTGCCGTCGCTGTGGGACCTCGTACCTTCCGGCGTCCAGAGCTCCGGTGCCCTCGACCAGGCCCGCCCGCTGCTCCAGGGGCTGAGCGGCTCCGACGACGGTCTCCAGACCGACAGCGACGGCATCTGGCACATCCACACCGCGACTGGCACGTGGCCGGATCCGATCTCGTTCGACCCCGGCTCCGGCGGCTTCGGCAACGGCGGCGCCTTGGCGACCACCCCCATCGAGTTCCCTGACCCCAGCGTCAGCGTCGAGGTCGCCATCCACCAGTCCAGCGGGGTCGACGACGGAGGCTGGCGCCTCACCCTGTCCGTACCGATCTGCCTGGTCAGGCTGCCGTTCCTGCGCGGCGCCGACCTCGACGGCCAGGGCCAGCTGCGCGCCAACGGCATGCCCGTCACCTTCACCCTCCCCGCGCTGCGCATCCGCGCCAAGCAGCTCACCGGCCAGTCGGTGGGCCTGGAGCTCCTCTCTGCCGAGACCGGCGGCACGCCCACCGACCACATCTACGAGTTCATCAGCATGAACCCGCCCTACGCCCTCGTCGGTCCCTCCGACGTCGTGGGTTTCGCGTTCCGCACCGCCGTCCTCGACCTGTCCGGCACTGCCGGTCCCGGGGTCCCCGCGGGCGCCCGGGCGATGCCCACGGACTGGCAGGGCTTCTGGCTGCCCGAGGCCCGGCTCTTCGTCGCGCCCACCGGGCTCGAGGGGATCGCGGTCAGCGCTGGGGTGCGCGACCTTTGGATCGGCCTGGGCGTCCACGCCGGGGTCACCGGCATCTTCGAGGCCGAGGTCCTCAACCGCGGCACCGCTCCGACCCTCGCCGTCAGCTTCCGCACCCCGACGGGGGAATGGGTCGGCGACCCCGGAGTGGGCGCCGCCCAGCTCCCCGAGCACGCCACCCTCTTCGTCGACACCGCGGGAGGCCTCGCCCCGGTCAACGTCACGATCAGCGTCGACGGCACGGTCACCGCCGACGACCGGATCGACATCAGCGTCCCCTCCGCCGGCAGCCTCAGCATCATCGTCACAGCCACCGACGGCGGCGCCCACACCACCACCCGCACGTTCGGCGCCGTGCGCCGTGCCGCCCCCAGCAGCTCCGGCACTGGTGACTCCACCGTGACGGTGACGCCGACGAACACTCGGCCCCACGGCATACGCCGCGTGTCCGTCACCGCCACCCACGTCACGCTCACCACCGAACCGCCCGTCGCCGCGAACTGGACCTGGGCAGGCGGCTCCGGCGGCCCGTCGGTCACCGCGGACGTCCCGGTCGGGGCCAACGCATCCGTCGACGTCACCGCCGTCGTCCCGGCCACCCAGCCGCAGGTCATCGACGCCTACTACCTCTTCGCCAAGCCCGACCCGTTCAACCCCAACACCACCGGCGCCCTGCCCGCCTGGGCCACCAACGCCTCCAACGTGCACGTCGGCAAGGCGTCCACCCGCACCGAGCCCGGCAGCTCGCAGTCGCTGACCGACGCTCTCAGCCCGGCGGTCAGCGCCGAGATCGGCGCCGCGACCCCGCTCATCGTCACTGGCTACGCGTCGTGGGAGGGCCCGCAGCACGACTCCGACAACGACGCGACATACAACATCGGCCTGAGCGAGCGGCGCCGCGACGTGCTCATCGACCTGCTGCTCAGCAGGGGTTTCACGAACGTGACGGCCGCCGCGACGCACTCGGCCGACGGCTTCGCCCTCGCCAAGTCGCAGACCACCTCCGTGGAGGGGACCACCCCGCCGCCCGCCGCCGGCGACGGGGCGTGGTGGCGTGCCCGCGCCACGACGGCCGGCAACGGCCCCGAGACCATCACCGCCCGGGTGCGCCGGGCCGTCCCGCCGCCCCAGCGGCAGATCGACCAGCGGCCCCCGACCGGCGGCCGACCCGACTGCTTCCGCAAGATCGGGGTGCGCGTCGAGCTGCTTCGCAGCACCTTCATCCGGGCCGAGGTCTACGGCGAGTTCGACATCGAGACCGCAGCCGAGACCGCGCTGCGCCAGCACTCCCAGCCCGCCCTGCGCAGCGGCCCGCGCAACCCCTCCGACGGCATCTGCACCTTCCTCGTGCGACTGCGGATCGCCGAGGACCGCGACTCCTGGCTGGTCAGCGCCGAGTTCCGCGCGGCCGAGGCCGACCTCGACGGGCTCGCGCAGATGGACCGCGCCCACTCCGACGCCACCGCGCTCAACGTCCTGGGCGCCGTCAGCATCCTCGCGCCGCTCACCTCTGCGGCCGCGGAGCTGTCGCCGGCCGCCGGGGCGCTGGTCTCCCTCGGCACGGTCGCCCTCGGCGCCAGCAGCCTCATCAACACCCAGAAGATCATCCTGCGTGGCGGCGAGCTCGTCGTCAGCCAGGGCACCATCGCCCCCGACGGCTCCGCCACGATCGACCCGCGCGGCACGACGATCAGCATCCTGCTCGACGTTGAGGTGACCTTCACGTTCGACCTGACCATCGTCAAGGTCAACCCCGACCACCCGGTCACCACGCGCTACAAGGCGATCGGTGTGAAGTCCTCGTGGAACACCGCGCCGGGACCCGGAGGCCACGTCGACTACCTGCCCATCCCCGTCTTCGACCCCACTATGGGCTACAGCCTCGACATCCCCGCCGGCGCCCTCACCGCCAGCCCGCCGCTGGACGAGCTGCTGCGGGTCCTCGGCTTCCGGGTCAGCCGCGACAACCCGACCTACATGGAGGTCGAGGTCGGCATGGGTCTCGACCTCGGCATCGTCACGGTCGAGACGGTGCGCATCCGGGCGCGCATCGACGGCCCGTTCGAGCTGTCGCTGACCAAGCTCGCCGCCTCCATCGAGATCCCGGGGACGCTGCACGGCAAGGGATCCCTGGAGTTCACCCCCCTGGGCTTCAAGGGCTACTTCGACCTCACCGTGATCCCGGTCAACCTGCGCGCGAGCGCGGTCCTCGCCGTCGAGACCCGCGATGGTGTCACCGGCGTGCTCATCGGTGCGGAGGTCGAGTTCCCGGTCCCGCTGCTGCTCGGCAACTCCGGCCTGGGCATCTACGGCTTCCTCGGTGGCGTGGGCGTCAACTACGCCCGCAACGAGGCTCCGTATGCCGCGCGGCCGGTGCCCTCCCTCGACTGGCTGACCGCGCAGCTCCAGCGCGGTCACGTCATGCACCCCGACGGCTGGAGCATGGAGCCGGGCGCCTACGCGTTCGCCGCAGGCATGCTGCTCGGCACCGTCGACGGCGGGTTCGTCGTGCACCTCAAGGGCATCGTGCTCATCGAGGTGCCCGGGCCACGCCTGCTGCTCGTCATGAAGGCGGACGTCCTCAAGATCCCACCGGGCCTGAAGGACGCCAGTGCCAGCGCGACCTTCCTCGCCGTCCTGGACATCGACTTCGGGCGAGGCACGATCACGCTCGGCATCGTCGCGGCCTACGAGATCAAGCAGCTGCTCAAGATCCGCGTGCCGGTCACCGCGTTCTTCGACACCCGGAACCCCCAGAACTGGCTCGTCGACCTCGGCAGCTACGACGACCGGGTGACGATCGAGGTGCTCGACGTCATCACCGGCAGTGGCTACCTCATGGTCCACGGCAACGGCTTGTCCATCCCCGGCCTGCCACCCGCGACCGGCGGTATGGCCATCGCGACGGGCTTCCACATCAGCTGCGTGCTCATGGGGAGCAAGAGCGTCGGGCTCTACCTCGAGGTGGCGGCCGGCTTCGACGCGATCCTCGGCTTCGACCCGTTCTTCCTCGCCGGAAAGATCTACGTGCGCGGCGAGCTGCGGCTGTTCATCGTCAGCATCGGGGCCAGTGCGGAGCTCGACGTCATCGTGGGTCGCGTCAGCCAGTCAAGCCCCGACGTCACCTACGTCCACGGCGAGGTCTGCGGTGAGGTCGACTTCTTCTTTTTCAGCGTCAAGGGCTGCGTGTCCCTCACGATCGGCACCCCGCCGTCTCCCACCCTCAACCCACCCCCGCTGGTCGCCGGCGTCAGCCTCGTCTCCCGCTCGCCCGCCCTCGTGGAGGGCACCGCCTCCGAACGCGCCGTCGACGGCAAGCTGACCGACGCCCTGGCCGCCACCGACTCCGGCACGCCCCCGTCGGTGCCCCTGGATGCGATCCCGGTCGTGCTGTTCAACACGGCGCCCGGCCTCAGCGGCCAGGTCCTCGCGGGCACGCCGGTCGGCAACAGCGGGGCCCAGCCCTGGGAGCGCCTCGGAGACCGGTGGTGGGCCTACGACGTCACCGAGGTCACCCTCACCGGCGACCTGCAGCCGACGCCGCCGACCGGCAAGACGCCGAGCGCATGGTGGAAACAGTTCTCCCCGGCCGACCCATCGGCGGGGCCCGCCCTGGCCCTGCTCGACTGGCTCCCCACGCCGTTCAGCCGGGCCGTGCCCTACGGCGAGGCGCTCACCACCAGCGTGACCGACCGGTGGGGCTCCGTGTGCCACCCGGCCGCACCCCCGGCCCCCGTGCTCTGGACGTTCGACCGGAAACCGCTGGGGCCCAGCACGGTCGGGTGGGACCTCACCGGCATACCGTGGCCCGACCCTCCCGCCACGGTGCGCACCCGCCCTGTGACCGCCGAGTGCGACGTCACCGAGCCGTGGCGCACCGGCGACCCCGCGATCGACATCCTGCAGGGCACCTCACCGGCCGTCGTCGTCGGCGACTCGGTGCCGTGCACCGACCCCGAACGCGCCGGTGCGGCAGCGAACCCGCTCAAGAACTGGGCCGCGGTCGCCGGCTCCAGACCTTCCAACCGCACCACTCTCACCGACGGGCGCGCGTGGGCCGAGGCAGCCGAGGCGATGGCCGACGGCACGCCCCTGGGCGACCTGCTCGCCACCCGGCTGGCCGACGGATGGGACCCCGTCCTCGCGGGGGCTGGTGGCGGCGACGAAGCAGGCGCCCCCGACCACGGGCAGGGCAGGGTCGGCTGCGAGGGCCGCATCCTGCGCTCACCGGTCCTCGACGCCGACCAACCCTCCCCCCTGGGCACCGATGCCGACAAGGAGCGCGTCAAACGTGCCTGGAGCCGCACCAAGTTCCGGCCGAGCGTCCTGCGCGACATGGTCCAGGTCACACCCGACGGCGGCGCGGGCGACCTGACGCTCCTGCTGCTGGCGCCCGTGGAGATCTTCACGGACCGGCTCGTGGTGCGCTGGCTCGACGCCACGGGGCAGGTCCTCGACGAACGGGCACTCAACTCGGGCGACCGCGTCAACGCAGGCAACCCGCTGCCGGCCGCCTGGCTCGACGGCGCCGGCCCGTGGGCAGACCCGGTATGCCGCGCCGGGCTGGTCGCGGCAGGTGTGGCCGCCAGCGCCACCTGGCCACAGACTCTCCTGCTCGTGCGCAGCAGCGACCTGCATGACGTCGCCGTCGTCGAGATCGGTTGGGCCGCGGAGCGGTTCGCCAACGACCAGCAGCGCCCCGCCTTCCACCTCGTGGCCATGACCGGCGTCACCACGAGCGAGTCCACGCGCTTCGACTGGGACACCCAGGTGGTCACCAGCGAGCAGGACGCGCTGTCCACCGCGATCAGCCAGGACCCCGACGACCACGCCCTGCTCGTCCCGGGCCGCAGCTACACCGTCACCGTGAAGTGGCGCGCGGCCAACGTCAAGCAGGACACAGAGCCGACGACGGCCCCAGCCTGGGACGGCGGGCACACCGACAGCTACCGGTTCACGGCGGACGGGGCGGACCAGTCGCCCAAGGACCTCGCGCCGTGGCTGCTCGCCTCGGCTCCCGGCATGGACGACGTGGGCGTCCTGTGCGACGAGCCGATCAGGATCGCCCTGGCCACCCAGAACGTCGCCGCCCTCTTCGACGCGTACGGCAAGGAGCTGCGCGTCATCGTGCTGGCCGCCTCGGGCAAGCACCCGGCCCCGCCCGGAGGAGGGGCGCCCGGGTCAGCGTTCACCGTGCCGCTGTCGCTCGACGGCGTCCACCTCAAGAAGGCCACCGGCCTCGTCGTGTCGACGCCGTGGGAGGAGGCGGTCCTGGAGATGCTCGCCGACGACCGCGACCCCAAGCCGTGCATCGACACCAGCGGCGAGCGGACCCGCCACGACATCCTCGAGCTGCCCTACGACCTCGAACCCCTCACCGACTACCTCATCGACATCCATGCGGTCCACAAGGGCGCGCCGGCCAGCGCGCGGGCGATGGTGCACCGGATCGGCTTCACCACCAGCGCGTTCGGCACCGTCGGACAGCTGGCGGACCTGATGCGCCGGGCGCGGTGGCGGCACACCGTCGTCCCCGCCATCGGGCCACTCACCACCCTGCCCGACGCGCCCACCGGGGACCAGCTCGACGCGGCGTTCCAGGCCGCCGGCCTCGCCGTCCCCCAGACCCCGCAGGCGCCCGGGGTGCAGGTGCTGTGGTCGACCGACGCCACCCCGGCACCACTCGCGGTCGTCGTCGAGTGCACCGAGCCGCTCTGGCGCTCCCGCCTCATGCCGACCGTGGTGACCGGCCCCATCGACGCCGTCGACCCCAGCCACCACTGGTGGGCCGCCCGCCCGACCGACTGGCTTTCGCTACGCACCAGCACCGCTGCCGCGCAGGCGACCGCCCTCGCCGACGCCGGCGTCACCCGCATCATCCGCGGACCCGGCCTTAGCCGGGCCGTCGTGCTGCTCGCCCCCGGGGCCCGGGGCAAGCGCGTCGCGCTCGACCTCGTCGTCGCAGCCGACCCGCTCGCCGCCTCGCCAGAGACCCGGGCCGTGGCCGTGGACGTCCCGCTGCAGCGCGCTCCCTGGGAGGAGGAACTCTGATGGCCCGCAGGTCCGACTCCTCGAGGTTCCGCGCCAAGGCGGTCCGCATCCCGTGGGCCACGCTGGCTGCCCGCCAGCGCCGCGCGCTAGGCCGGTTCGACGTGGTCGAGTTCGACCGGCACGCCCCCGTGTTCGACGACCATCAGCTGAAGTCCCGCTCGCTCGACATCCACCTGACCTGGGCATGCGGTCCCGGCCTGGGCGTGCCGCGCGGTCCCTTCACCGTGTGGGTCCGTGGGCCGAAGGACGCCCCCAAGAGGACCCGGACCACGACGTGGGGGGGCGGCGTTCCCTTCGTCTGGTGGGAGGGCATCGAGGCCGGTTGCGTGCGGGTCACCTGCCGGCCGGTGGACCCCGGCAGCCCTGTCGCGGTCTACCTCTTCCGCAACGGCGACGACACCGACCACGTAGTCGCCGCGGGCTCGGTGCGTCCCACGAGCCCCAACCCGCTGACCATCAACGTCCGGACCTCAGGCGCCACGTACGCGCGGGTCTACAACGCCACCGACATCAGCGTCGCCATCGACCCCCTCGGCCGCATCGTCAACGACCCGGCGTGGACGCCGCTGGAGCTCGTCGGGCTGCCCGTCGACCAGCCGGCGGCGGGGTTCGACTACGACACCAGCGACCAGGGCCCACTCGCGAGCCCCATGTCGCCGGTGGACGCCGCGATCGGCCGTCTGATGCGCGGCGGGCCGCCGATCGGCTGGGGCTCGGTGACCGAGGCCGGGCGCGTGGCCCCGCCGTGGGCCGCCCCCGACCCGAAGCTGCTTGTCGAAGAGGTGCGCAAGCAGCTCTTCCCCGAGCTCCCGCCGATGTACTCGACCTCGGTGCGCGAGTACCAGCAGTTCACCGTGACAAGGACCCGCGCGGTCGACCCGCCCCAGCAGGGCAGCAAGGTCTCCTCGGCCAACGCCAGTGCCGAAGCCGGGCCGTGGCCGATGCTCATGCTCCCCGCGCTCAGCGACCCCTTCCTCAACCTGGCGTGCGGTTTCGGGGCGTCCTACTCGATGGAGCGGCTCGACGACCAGCAGGTCGCCGTCGGCCACTGCGACTTCCTCGTCACCGGGCGCTACTCCCAGCTGGCCCCGCCCGACCGAGGAGGTGCGGAGTTCGCCGCATACGCCCCCGCTCCCGACGCCCACCTCCTCGTCCCCACCCCCACGGGCCTGGTCTCCGAGCTCGCCGGGCTGGTCGGCCCCGTGCACCCGGACGTCCCGTGGCGCGAGTCGGTGCGCCTCACCTGGGACCGCGTCCCCAAGAACGCCGGCACGTCACCGGTGACCGAGGCGGCCCTCGCCCGCTACGACCTCGCCAGCGCCGGCTCGGCCGCCTCGCTGCTGCCCAAGCGCGACGCCGGCGGCGACCGCCCGCTGCTCGTCAGCCCGGACGGCCTCGAGGGCAAGCCCGGCAACGACCGCATCGCCCTCGTCGACGGAGGACAGGAGATCGCGATCGGCAGCGGGGGCCGTCACGTCGGCTACGCCGTCGCGGTGAGCGACGTCCACGGACTCTGGTCGCCGTGGCAGGACGTGCCGTGGAACGGCTCCGAACCCGCACCCCACCCGCCGCGGTTCGTCTCGCTGGCACTCGACACGCGGTATGCCGGGTCGCCCAGCTGCCCGTCGACCCTCAAGGCCGAGGTGGCCGTGGAGTGGGCCGAGCGGACGCCCACCCAGGTCGACGTCGCCGCGATCTACTACCCGATGGCGGCCCCGTCGGACCCGCCCCCCGCGGGCCTCTCGCCGGCGGCGGCCACGCCAGCCGGGTGCTTCCGCAGAGACTTCGGGTTCACGTTCGCCGGGGACGAGCCGGTCCCCAACGGGTGCATCGTGCGTCCGCTCAGCGCGGACGGCACCGAGACGGCTGCTCCCGCCGGCCCCGCACAGGGCGACGGAGGGCGGCGCTACGCCGTCACGGCCGACGTGCCGGCGCTGGACTTCTCGGCCACCGGTCGCTGGGGCGTGCAGGTCTGGACCCGGCGCCACCTGCTGGTGGGCGCCAGCCCGAGCGCTTGGGCCCCGGACGCGACACACCCCGCCCTGGCGCGGGCCGCCAGCCCGGTGCCCGTGGCGCCGCTGCCCCCGCCCGCCCTGCCCGGGGTCCCGTTGGGCAGCACCATCGACGCTCAGGGCTGCTCGCACGTGCGGGTCGAGTGGTCGCTGCCCAGCGGCGCGGACGTCCGCACCTGCACCATCTGGGAGGTCTCGGAGACGTCACTGCGCCAGCGGGCTGGCTTGCCCGCCCGGGCGCCAGACTCCGACTCGCCCGGGGCCCGGCTGGCCGCCCTGTGGACCGCATACGACGCCATGACGGCAACTGCCCGCCGGGCCGCGTTCCGCCGTCTCCACGAGCTCGACGGCGCGGTCCGGGCCCACGACGTGACCCTGCCGAAGGGCTCCACCGACATCCACCTCTTCGCCGTGACGACCATGACGAAGACCGGGGTCGAGAGCCCGTGGCCCGAGGGCGGTGGGTCGCCGCACGTCCACCTCCGCCCGGTCACGGCCCCCCGCCTGCGGCGGCCGACCCCGCCCCTGGCGCGCCCCGCGATCGCCCTCGACGGCACCGTCACGATCGCCTTGTATGCCGCGAGCACCATTGCCGTGCAACGGTTCAGGCTCTACCGCACCACGTCCGACGAGGCGGCGCGGGACGTGTCGACGATGGGTCCGGCGTTCGCCGAGGTCGTGGTGACGACCGTGCCCTCACCCACAGACGTCGACCCGGTGCTCGGCCAGCCGATCTGGACCGCGACATGGACCGGGACTCTGCCTGGACGGTGGGACCCGTGGCTGATCCGCGCCATCGCCGCCCCGGTCGACACCGTGCCCGTGAAGGCGGAGCGCGGTGTCCCGTCACCCGCTTCGGACGTCGTGTCGCTGACGGTGCCGCCCGGCCTGCCCGAGCTCGAACCCCTCGTGGCCGAGGTGTGGGGCGGCAACCACCGCGGGGTCGTCGTGCGGACCGCCGCCAGCGCGCCGCCGCGGGTGCTACCCGCCGGTGTCCACCGCCTCGATGGCCAAGCCGGTCTCCAAGCCGTGGCGGGTGTCGAGCTGCAGGCCGTGCCCACCACGCCCCTCACGACGCCACCGGCTGCGGCCGCGACCGACACCGTGCTCGAGCAGGGCGTCCGGGCCGCGGGGCGCTCGCCCTTGGCGCTGTGGTTCACGCGGTCGGTGGCCGCCGACCCGGTCGACGTGACGCTGCGCCTGGTCGACCCGCTCGGGCGGCAGACCATCCGCACGCTCACCGTGCCCGGCTGGGTGGCGCCGCCCCCCGGCGTGCACGTGTCGATCCTCGATGTCATGGCGATCACCGGCCGCGGGGTGCGGGTGGCCATCTCCACCGACGCCAACGCCCGTAGGCGGCCTCCGTACGTGATGGAGATCGCCGCGCAGCAGCGTCTCCGGCCGCAGCTGTTCGGCCGCTTCCTGCCCGGAGACGGGCCGTTGATCTTCCCGCCCCGGCCACGCAGCCTCAGCGGCTCGTTCGCCCTGGACGAGATCCCGTGGAACGACGACGGCTTCGTCAGAACGACGGAGATCCAGGTCGTCCGCATCCGGATCCGCCGTCGCGGCCGGACCTCACCGCCGCCCTACGAGGCGTTCATCCCGCTGACGGGCACGCTGCGCATCACGGTCTCGATCCTGGCGCCCGACGGCACCCGAGTCACCGCGGTCGCCGGGGGCTGACGCCTCGTCAACAGGACCCCGTGAGATCTCAGCTAACCCGCGACACGTTGAGACCGTGATCCATCGAACACCAGTCCTGCATCTCTGCTTGAGTGCAGTAGGATTGGGGAATGCCGCCGAGCGCCCGCCCAGTAGGCGGGATCGACTACCCGAGGACGTACCAGGAGTTTCG
>Ga0209638_1002431_pt1 | contig 11425 bp, 8 predicted proteins | sample BarGraNGADG00211_FD_184490 | JGI IMG/M metagenome (GOLD analysis project Ga0209638, IMG submission 184490) | Arctic peat soil microbial communities from Barrow, Alaska - Barrow Graham LP Ref core NGADG0002-211 (SPAdes) (version 2) | ecosystem: Environmental > Terrestrial > Soil > Wetlands > Peat... | reverse complement strand
CGTGTCAAACCGCTTCTTATCCCTCCTACCTGAGAGCGCTCCCGAAAAGGGTCCCCGCCAATGCCCCTCACCTTAGAAGACATCGCACGCATGAGTGGAGTATCACGCTCCACAGTTTCGCGTGTGATCAATGGTGATCGCAACGTCAACACCCAAACCCGGGAAAAGGTTCAGGACGTTATCCAGAGTATCAATTTTCAACCGAACCTGGCAGCACGCGGACTGGCGGTTGGCCATACCGGTGTGCTGGGCCTGATCATTCCGACCGGGGTTTCTTCCATCTTCTCCGATCCCTATTTCCCGCTGCTGATCCAGGGAGTTTCCGCGGCCTGCAACGCCCTCGATTATTCGGTCATGCTGTGGCTGGCAGAGCCAGATTTTGAACGGAAAACGATCAACCAGATCATGTATAACGGCCTGGTGGATGGCGTGATCGTTTCATCCATGCTGGTGGATGACCCTCTGATTGAAAAACTTACCGAGAGCAAGCGTCCGTTCATTACCATCGGGCGGAACCCCACCAACGAGCGAGTTAATTACGTGGACGTTGATAACCGCACCGGCGTTTATCAGGCCGTTTCGCATATTTTGCGCACCGGTCACCGGCGGGTGGCTGTGATTAACGGGCCTCAAAATACCATCGGCGGCCAGGACCGCTACCAGGGTTACCTGGACGCCATGCACGAACGCGGGATCCCAGTTCTGGCCGAACTGGTGGTCGAAGGTGAATTCAGCGATACCACGGGCTACCTGGCCATGAAGCAGCTGCTTCCAAAGCGCCCGGATGCCGTGTTTGTTGCCTCCGACGCCATGGCTATTGCGGCCATGCGTGCCATCGGGGAGGCGGGCTTACGAGTCCCTGAAGACATTGCGGTGGTTGGTTTTGACGATATTCCACCGGCTGCTACGTGCAAACCGCCTCTCACCACCGTCCGGCAACCAATCCAGCGAACGGGATGTGTGGCCGCAGAGATGCTGATAGACCTGATAGCGCATCCCGACCCGCAGCCCCGCCGCATCGTGCTGCCCACCGAACTGGTCATTCGCTCATCTTGTTGAGCGTTCCTATCCTAAAGGAGGTGAACCTTACAAATAAAATCCGAACGGTTCCTGGTTTTTTGTTTGTTCAACTCAAACTTTCAACTATAAAGGAGAAGACCATGCGTAAAACACTTTTCACTTTGTTCGCCGCCTTCATGATCGTTAGCATGCTTGCTGCATGCGGCCCCGCGGCGACCCCCCTGGTCGTGATTCAGACGGTACAACAGACCAGCGTTGTTGTTCAAACCCAACAAGTCGTAGCCACCCAGCTTGTCCAGGTCACCGCAGTACCAACCGTTGCGCCAACCCTGGCTCCGGGTGCTGCACTCCCCCGCACTGAAACCCTGTACTTCAATGGTCAGCAGTGGGGTGCGGTTGTGTGTTGGAATCCCTACTCTTCCAACTGCAACAATGCCATGGCTGTCGTCCAGCAGGATAGCGCCCGCGTTACCATGTTCGAAACCCCGTACCTGTTCGACATGCTTGATGGCAAGGTATATCCTCTACTGGCGGATGGTCCCTTCGCCTGGAACGCTGCGCATACCGAAATCACCTTCAAGCTCAAGAAGGCCGCCCATTGGAGCGATGGCACCCCGGTCACCGCGGATGATGTCGCTTATACCTGGGCCTCCCACGCCAAATACAAGGACAATGTCGGCGCTGCCAACACAGATTACATCGACACCATTACAGCTTCTGATCCCCAAACCGTTGTAGTCAAAGCCAAACTGGATGCCAGTGGCAAAGCAGTCAATCCTCTGGTCGTTGCTGCCTACGTTAGCAGCAACTATGTCATCCAGAAAGCCTGGACCCAAAAACTGGAAGCTCGTGTCAGTAGTGATGCCACCAAGTTTATGGCCGATGTTGCGGACGATGTCGTTTACTCCGGTCCCTATCACAAGTACTTCGCTGACGATTCGAAAGTTATCCTGGTTCGTGATGACAAGTACTGGGGTGCGGATGCTTCCATGTTTGGCAAGCTGCCTATTCCGAAGTACCTGGCGCATGTGATTTACAAGGATAACGCTGCCGGTTCTGTTGCTTTGGCACAGGGTGAAGTGGATGTCAGCCAGCAGTTTAATTCCAATATTCAGGTTTTGTGGCTCAGCTATGGGCTGCCCGTCTCCACTTACCTGCCCGATGCTCCCTACGGCATTGGCGCCAGCCTCCCGACCGTCTTCTTCAACAAAGCTTCTCCCGGTTTGGACCAGGTTGCGGTGCGCAAGGCCATTGCCATGGCGGTGAACTATGACACCATCAATGCCAACGCTATGACCTACCAATCGGCTACCTTCGTCCAGGCTCCACGCTCGCTCATGAACCCATCCGCTGGCGAACAGGCTCTGTACGACTCCACTGATCCTGCCATCAAGGCTCTGCAGTTTGCTGGTAACGATATCGCCGGCGCCAAGAAACTGCTCGATGATGCCGGGATTAAGGTTGGTGCTGATGGCTGGCGTGCATACAATGGCAAGAAGCTGACCTACGTCGCCACCTGCCCCAACGGCTGGTCCGACTGGCAGGCTTCCATTGAAGTGGTTGCTGCCGCCGGCAAAGCCATCGGGATCGACATCACGACCAACTACCCCGAAGCGAACCCGTACCAGAGCACCGTCACCAACTGGCCTCTTCCCGCCACCGGCTTTGACATCTTCATGATGTGGAGCGATGGCGCTGGCCCGACCCAGCCTTGGGGACGCATCAACCATTTGATGAATGGCGTTTATGCTGAGACCAAGAACAACTGGAACGGTAACTGGGGCGGCTATAAGAATCCTGCCGCCGATACATTGATCAACGAGATCCCCACTTTAACCGATCCTGCTAAGATTAAGGCAGATTACACCGCCTTGGTCAAGATCTACCTGACCGATATCCCCTCCTTCACGGTCATGTACCGTCCTCAATCGTTCCACGCGGTGAACGAGACTGTTTGGACGAACTTCCCCCACCAGGGTGATAAAACCAACCCGCCCGTCCCGCCGCTGGACCTGACCGACGGCTGGAGTATCGCAGGGCTGTATAACCTGACCCTTGTCAAGAAGTAAACCTTAGTTCATAAAAGACAGCCATGTTCCATAGCTTCGGAACATGGCTGTCGATTATTTTTACCCGGAGGCGCTGCTTTGAAAGGATACCGGAAGTATTTCCTTAACAAGCTGCTTTGGTTGGTGGTCACTTTTGTTTTCGCCTTCATCCTGAATTTCACCCTGCCCCGCCTGATGCCGGGAGATCCTGTGTCAGCCATCGTAGCCAGGCTTGCCCGGGGCATGTCCAATTCAACCGGCATGAAAGCGGTCTATGAGCAATACACAGCACTGTTTGGAACCAATAAACCCATTATTGAGCAGTTTTTCCTTTACGTAGGTAATGTGTTGCAAGGCAATTTTGGCACATCCTTCAGCCAATATCCCAGAACGGTTGCAGACATTCTCAGCAATGCCATCTGGTGGACAATCGGTCTGCAGTTTCCGGCCATCATCGTCGGCTGGCTGATAGGCAACACGCTCGGCGCATTGGCAGCGTATCTTAAAAAAGGCTTTGATAAAGTCCTCATGCCCGTCAGTATTTTTGTGAGCAATTTCCCGGCATTTGGCATGGCAATCGTTTTGCTGGTCGTCTTTGGGGTCGGATTAAAATGGTTCCCGACCTCGGGTGGATATGGGTTTGACCTGATGCCCAGCTTTACCTTGTCATTTATGTGGTCGGTGATCGTCCATTACCAGCTGCCGTTCTGGTCGATCGTGTTGATCGCCATCGGTGGCCAGGCCATTGGCATGCGCTCCATGGCTATCTATGAGCTGAATGCGGATTACGTAAAGTATGCCCGTTTTCTTGGAATCAAAGACCGTAAGATCGTAATGTATGTATTCAGAAATGCCATGCTTCCCCAAATAACCGGTTTGGCGTTATCGATCGGCACCATGGTCGGCGGCGCCCTGGTAGCGGAGATTATTTTCAGCTATCCAGGGCTTGGCACTACCTTGCTGTCTGCCGTGACTGGCCAGGATTTTCCGCTGATCTCGGCAACCACCATGATCGTTACAATCATGGTATTGGTCGCGAACTTTGCCATTGAACTTGTCTATGGCTTTATTGACCCACGCATTAAAGCGGCGCAGATGGATTAGGCAGAGATGCTATTATGAAAAATACACTCCGACAAGTTTTTCAGTCTGGCAAATTTCTGGTGGGTTTTTGCATCTTTGTAGCGTTACTGCTGATCGTGTTCCTTTATCCGATCTTCATACCAGATCCACCATTGGCAATCCTCGGTCAGGGTACTTTCTTCCCACCCGGGATTTATGTAAGTACTTTTGACAGCATTAATTCGCAAACTATCTATACCCTTAATCTGCCTGATGCCGCTGCCAGGCGAATCGACACCAGACTGAATGACCAGCAGCGCCAGGACATCAAAGACTGGCTCGTGTTAGATGACATCCCGGCGGACCAGATCGATACCACCAACACCGCACAACTCCTGGATCTGTGGGGAAAAAATTATGACCCCAATAAGGATATCCCTGGGTTGACCAACGCCAAGCGAAATTACTATCAAAGGCTCAGTGTGTCGCTCCAGGGACTTCTGTTAACCGCAGGCCAGGTCATTGCATTACCAAACGCGACCACGGGTGCGCTTGAGAAAACAGGCGCCGTCAACCAATCGGATTATGTGAATATTGGCCAGGTTGCAAATGTACGGGTGCTGCCGCTCGGAACCGATAACTTCGGCCGGGACGTGCTCACGGAGCTGGTCAGGGCCGCCGGCGTATCCCTGGAGATCGGTTTTGTGGCGGGTATTATTGCAACCTTGATCGGTTTGAGCCTGGGATTGCTTGGTGGGTATGTCGGCGGCTTCTTGGATGACATCATTATGTTCATCACCAATCTCTTTTTAGTCATTCCTGCTTTTGTGTTGTTGATCTTGATATCCTTCAGCATCGGGCAGGAAAGCCGCGGCGCCTTTACCATCGCAGTAGTGATCGGGTTTACCTCCTGGGTCTGGACGGCCAGGGCCGTGCGGTCGCAGGTGATTTCCCTGCGTAATCGCGACCACGTCAACCTGTCGAAACTATCCGGTCATTCTATCGCTCACATCATCGTCGCCGATATTCTGCCTTACATCGCTTCCTACGTGGTTATGGCGCTCATCCTGCAGATTTCCTCGGGTATCCTGGCAGAGGCCGGGTTATCGATCCTTGGTTTGGGACCCAGAACTACGGAAATGCCAACCTTGGGGCTGATGATGAACTGGGCAATGATTTACCAGGCACAGATCCTGGGAAAATGGTGGGCGTATTTCCCCGTGCTCCTAACCATAGCCCTGATCACATTCTCGATGAATTTGATGAATACCGGTCTTGACCAGGTATTCAATCCGGCCTTGCGGGACTAGGTGATTGAAATGTCAAGAGTAATGTTAGAGGTTAAGGAACTGACCACCAAATACATCACCCGCTTTCGGGAAGATGTTTACGCAGTTGACCACGTTTCCCTGAAAGTCGTAGAAGGGAAATCGCTGGGAATTGCGGGAGAATCCGGCTGCGGTAAATCGACCCTGGCCCTCAGCCTGATGGGATATTACTTCGCTCCGCTGCACTACACGAGTGGAGAGATCATCATCGACGGGAAAAATATTTCCGGGATGAAGCCGGATGACATTCGCAAATCGATCCTGGGGACAGAGATTGCCTATATCCCCCAGGCCGCAATGAACGCCCTCAACCCCACCCAGAAGATCATATCCTTTATCAATGATGTTATTCAAGCGCACGATCCAGCCACGTCTAAGAAAGATTGTTATGATCTTGCCAGAAGCGTCTTTGAGAACGTGGGACTTCCGGCGGAAGTACTGCAAAAATACCCTGTTGAACTTTCGGGCGGCATGAAACAGCGCACGGTGATCGCCACTTCTGTGATCCTTAGTCCAAAAGTGCTGATCGCCGACGAGCCTTCCTCCGCACTGGATGTCACCACACAGAAGGTGGTCATCAAGATGCTGCGTGACTTGATGGAAAAGGGCATCGTCAAATCGATGATCTTCATCACGCATGAGCTTCCGCTGCTTTACAACGTGACCGATGATATTATGGTCATGTACGCCGGGCAGATCGTCGAGTCGGGCACTGCACAGCAAACCGTGTTTGATCCACTCCATCCATATTCCAAAGGTCTCATGGGCTCGATCATTGTGCCTGAAGCAGGCCTAAGAGATCACAAATTGACCGCCATTCCTGGGGTACCGCCTAATCTTAAAAAACCACCGGCTGGCTGCCGGTTCGCCGACCGCTGCAAATACGTTATCCCAGAATGCAAGACGAATTCTGTGGGGCTTCACGTTCTTGAAGATGACAAACGCGCCTACCGCTGCATCCTACCGGAAGAGGAACTGAGGAGGTATTATAAAAATGCCTGATGAAAAGAAACCATGCCTGAGCGGAACCGGGCTTACCAAGGTATTTGGTTTTGGCCGCCAGAAGACTGTAGCCGTTGATCACGTGGATTTCGATTTCTACGAGGGCGAAATCATCTCGATCGTGGGCGAATCAGGCAGTGGAAAGACCACCCTGGCGAAGATGCTCCTGGGATTGATCAGTACTTCGGAAGGGGAAGTTTACTTCCAGGGGAAAAAGCGCGATTTGGGGAAGGGTATCTGGGACCAATGGAAGAAGCGGGAATACTGGAAAAATATCCAGGCGATCTTTCAGGATCCGTACTCTTCCTATAACATGTTTAATAAGATTGATGCCGTGCTCTTAGATTGTATTCGCATGCGTGGCGGTGGAAAACTTCCGCAAGCGGAAAAAATAGCAATGATGACGGAGGCGTGCAGCTTCGTCAACTTGAAGTACGAGGAACTAACCAACAAGTATCCTTTTGAGCTTTCCGGTGGACAGATGCAGCGTTTAATGATTGCCCGCATCTTCCTGCTGAAGCCGAAGATCTTGCTGGCTGATGAGCCAACCTCGATGATCGATGCCAGTTCACGCGCCACCATCCTGGATATGCTGTTGAAGTTACGGAAAGAAACGGGGATGACGCTTATTTTCATCACCCATGATATTGGCCTGGCGTATTATGTTTCTGACAGCGTATACATTATGGAGCACGGAAAATTTGTTGAACACGGAACTGCCGATGAGGTGATTTTGCATCCGAAAGAGGCTTACACCCAACGCTTGATCAATGATGTTCCAAAGATCCATGAAGAATGGGATCTCTCAACTGTGTAATGCATTCCTCTTGAGTTCGGATTCGAGCGAAATATGGGACAGCTGGTGGAACAAGGAACGGTAGAACAGGTCCTCGAATATCCCCAGCACGATTTCACCAAGCGCTTGGTGACCGATGTACCACTGCTTCACGGAAGGCACAGCATCCTGACGAAAACGAGTGAGACTCTATAATCCAGGCCTACAAAGACCTGACAGGCTTGCTTCTTTTTGAAACCTGTCAGGTTTTTATCCCATACCGAAATAAATATAAAAAGAGGAAAACAAATGCAGATTCAGTCCTTGACAGGTACCTGGCAATTCCATCAGGCCGGGACGGAAGAATGGCTTCCTGCCCATGTGCCGGGGGGCGTCCATACCGACCTGATGGCCGTTGGCCTTATCCCAAATCCTTTTGTGGGGGATAACGAAAAGCACGTCCAATGGGTCGCCGAGGCCGATTGGGAATATCGCCGCAGCTTCACCTGTGCCCCCGAGCTGCTGGCTGAAGAGCAGGTCTTTCTTGTCTGCGACGGATTGGATACCCTGGCGACAGTCTGGCTGAATGGTCAGACTCTGGGCCAGACGGATAACATGTTCATCCAGTACCGCTGGGATGTGAAACCAATCTTGCGCGCTCAGGATGCATCTGGCAAACCGGCTTTGAACGAGCTGAAGATCTCATTTGCATCGCCGGTGCGCTATTGCACAGAAAAGCAAGCCGCCCGGCCTTTGCCCGGCGTTAGCCAGGCGATTCCCGGAGGCCCCTACATTCGCAAGGCTCCCTGCCAGTTTGGCTGGGACTGGGGACCGCAGCTGCCCCCGATCGGAATCTGGAAAGACCTGCGCCTGGAGGGATTCAGCGGGGCGCGTTTCGATGAAGTGCACCTGCGGCAGCAGCATCACGCAAATGGGCAGGTGATGGTCGAGGCGCTGGTTTCCATCCAGCGCTGGAGCGACGTATCCTTGACGGCCGTGGTTCGCGTGAGCGCCCCGGATGGCAAGGTTGCTGAAAACCGCAGTGAAATCACACCAAAGGGGGAAACGGTTTTAAAGGTGATCATCGCCAATCCACAGCTCTGGTGGCCAAATGGATATGGCCAGCAGCCTCTGTACCAGGTGGATGTTAGCCTTTGGCAGGCCGATTCCGCCAACTCGGGGCCGCTCGACCAGTGCACTTACCAGATTGGGTTACGCACCCTTGAACTGCGCCAGGTCGCAGATCAATGGGGGCGATCCTTTGAGTTTGTGGTCAATGGGGTGCGCATTTTCGCCAAGGGCTCGAACTGGATCCCGGCTGACTCCTTCCCCACCCGCATCAGCGATGGCTACCTGGAAGGGTTGATCCGTTCGGCAGCCGAGACACACCAGAACATGCTGCGGGTGTGGGGCGGCGGATTCTACGAGGAGGAGCGGTTTTACGATCTCTGCGATCGCTACGGTATTCTAGTATGGCAAGAGTTTATATTCTCCTGCAGCATTTACCCGCTCGACCAGCCCGAGTTCATTGAGAACGTGCGCGTTGAAGCGCAGCAAGCCATCCGGCGCCTGCGCCACCGGGCCAGCCTGGCGCTATGGTGCGGCAACAACGAGATGGAATGGGGCTGGGTAGATTGGAACTGGAACCGCCCCGAGCACCAGGAGCTAAAAGCAGCCTACGACCAATTCTTCCACCACACCCTGCCCGCCTGGGTTAAAGCCGAGGACCCCGATCACGCTTACTGGCCTAGCTCCCCATCCTCAGATACACCCTTCGAGGATCCAAACGGCCAGCGCCAGGGTGATGCCCACTATTGGGATGTGTGGCACGGGCGCAAGCCGTTTACGGCCTACCGAAGCCAGTACCCGCGCTTCATGAGCGAATTCGGCTTCCAGGCCCTGCCTCCCCTGGCAACCATCCGGACATACGCTGCCCCGATAGATTGGAATATGACCTCTTACATCATGGAGCAGCACCAGAAGAATGCCAGCGGCAATTCCTTGATGGTCGGGCAGATGCTCGACACCTTCCGCTTGCCCAAGGACTTCAGTTCTCTGGTCTATCTGAGCATGGTGCTCCAGGCTGAAGGTATTCGCTACGGCGTGGAACACTGGCGCCGGCATATGGACCGGGTCTCCGGCACCCTCTACTGGCAGCTCAACGACTGCTGGCCGGTAGCGTCCTGGTCGAGCCTGGATTATTTTGGGCGCTGGAAGGCGCTGCACTACGCCACCCGCCGCTTTTATGCCCCGCTGATGCTATCAATCGAAGATAAACCCACCGAGCAGGGCCTTTACATCACCAACGATCTGCTCCAGCCCTGGGAAGGCGCCATCCGCTGGTCACTGGAGACATTACAGGGGGTTGTTCTGGCTTCCGGCCAGGAGCAGATCAAAGTTGCGGCGCAAGCCGTGACCCATATCCGCACCCTGGACTTCGCAGACCGGGTCACCGACGCCAACCAGAGAGAGCTGGCCTTTGTGGCCGAGCTGCTGCAGGGTGAGCAGTTCCTTGAAATGAGGGTGGCGAGCTTCGTCCCGACCAAGCATCTATCGCTGGAGGACCCTGGCATGAAGGTAGTTATGCGCAGCGATAAAGACCATCTGGTGATCGAGCTGGCTACCCGCTCGCTGGCGCGCCTGGTTGAACTATCCCTGGAAGGCGCGGACGTTGTCTTCAGCGACAACTATTTCGATCTGCCTGCCGGACGTACAGTCACCGTTTCCTGCCCGATGCCAGTGGGGTGGACAGTGGATCAGGCGCGCACTGCGCTTAAAATTCGCTCGGTGTACGACTCGTACGCCTGAAAGAAGCATCTTCTCAATAAATAAGGGTATGTAGTGTTTTTTTGCCCCGTTTTTGCGGGACAAAAAAACACTACACCCTCTTTATTGAGAAAATACTAAAAAAAACAATTGCAGCAAGGAGCAAATAATGGCTGATATTCAATCGATCCTATCGCAGATGACGCTCGAGGAAAAAGCCGCCCTGTGCACAGGGGCCAGCTTCTGGACTACGACCCCGGTGAAGCGGCTGGGAGTGCCGGAAATGCTGGTTACAGATGGGCCACATGGCGTTCGCCGGGTGCCTGACGTGACGTCGATCCTGACCGAAAGCCTCCCCGCTACCTGTTTCCCGACTGCCTCCAGCCTGGCTTCCACCTGGAATGTAGATTTACTGCGCGAAATGGGGCAGGCCCTGGGGGAGGAGTGCGTTGCGTTGAACGTGGACGTGATCCTTGGCCCAGGCGCTAATATGAAACGCACCCCACTCTGTGGGCGTAATTTTGAATATTTCGCCGAAGACCCTTTCCTTGCCGGGGAGCTGGTCACCAGCCTGATCAACGGTATCCAGAGCAAGGGGGTTGGCGCCTCGCTCAAGCACTACGCCGCCAACAGCCAGGAATTCCATCGCCATTCGGTCAGCGCCGAAGTGGATGAACGAACCTTGCGCGAAATTTACCTGCCTGCATTTGAAAAAGCCGTTAAAAAAGCGAAACCCTGGACGGTGATGTGCGCCTATAACAAGCTCAATGGCACTTTGTGCTCCGAACATCACGAGCTACTGGTAGACATTCTTAAAAATGAATGGGGGTTTGAGGGGTTGGTGGTTTCAGATTGGGGAGCTGTGCATGACCGGGTTGCTTCATTGAAAGGCGGTGTCGACCTGGAAATGCCTGGCCCGAAAGAGGTGCGGGTGAAGAACGTGGTGGAAGCGGTACAGGCTGGCGAGCTGGACGAAGCCGTGCTGAACGAAGCAGTGCACCGGATCTTAACCATTATCTTCAAAGCAGCGGAAACCCCCAAGGGCGGCAAGTTCGACATTGATGCCCACCATGCCCTGGCACGCCGGATCGCCGCTGAAGGGATAGTTATGCTCAAAAATAACGGCGTTCTACCGCTCAAGGGTGCGCAGGAAATCGCCGTGATCGGCCGGGCGGCCCGCGAACCCTACTTCCAGGGCAGTGGCAGCTCGCATATCAACTCGACCCGGGTGGACATCCCAATTGACGAGCTAAAAAAACTGGCCGGTAATGCCGAGCTGACCTATGCCGAAGGTTATCCGCCAGATCTCAGCTTCCAGCAACCGCTCATCGACGAAGCAGTCTCTGCGGCAGGCGCGGCAGATGTTGCCCTGCTGTATATTTGCTTGCCGGCAGCGAAAGAATCCGAAGGCTATGATCGGGCTG
>Ga0209638_1002429_pt1 | contig 11432 bp, 6 predicted proteins | sample BarGraNGADG00211_FD_184490 | JGI IMG/M metagenome (GOLD analysis project Ga0209638, IMG submission 184490) | Arctic peat soil microbial communities from Barrow, Alaska - Barrow Graham LP Ref core NGADG0002-211 (SPAdes) (version 2) | ecosystem: Environmental > Terrestrial > Soil > Wetlands > Peat... | reverse complement strand
GACCGGCGCGCGGCGGCTCCCCGACCTGCACGTCCTGCCGCCGCTCCTACACGGCAGCGGTGCATTCGCATCGCTGCAGCAGCGGCTCGGGACGGAGAGCGGGCCACTCCCTGGAAGCGGCCGGCACGCGGCCCTCGCGGCCGTGCCGCACGGTGCCAAGACGTACCTGGCCGCGGCCCTCGCGCTCGGCGACGACCCGAGTCGCCCGAGTGGCGACGCGAGTGGCGCCGCGAGTGGCGCCGGGGAGCGGCTCGTCTGGATCGCTCGTGACGCCGAGATCGGCGACCGCGTGGCCGAGGAGCTGCAGTCGTGGCTCGGCGACCCCGATGCCGTTGCCATCCTGGAGCCGCGTACCGCCCTCGCCTATGAACGCAGCGAGCTGGTTCGCGACGAGACCGCCGCGCGCGTGGCCGCGCTCTCCCTGTGGCACTCCGGCCGTTCCCGGGTCCTGGTGGCGAGCGTCCAGGCGCTGCTCCAGCACACCCTCGATCCTGATGAAGTGCCGGCCTCGCCGCGCCGCCTCCGGATCGGTGCCCGGATCCACCAGAACGAGTTGCTCCACGAGTTGCTGGCCCTCGGCTACGACCCGGTGACCGAGGTTGCCGGACGCGGCGAATTCGCCCGGCGCGGCGGCCTAGTCGACGTCTTCCCGTCCGCGGCGCCCCTCCCCATCCGGATCGAGCTGTTCGGCGACGAGATCGACTCGATGCGCGTATTCGATCCCACCGACCAGCGCAGCCTCCGCAACGTGGACGAAGTGGTGCTGCTTCCCGCCAGCGAGTTCCTGGTGCCGCGGCGTGGCCTCGCGGAGATCGGTGCGCGGCTCGCCCGTTTGCCGGGGCGCCTCTCCGCGAGACTCCCCGAGCGGCTCGCCCAGGATCTGGTGCGCTTCGAGGAGGGAATCCGCGCCGGTACCGGAGAACTCGGCGCCCATTCGGGCCACGTCCACGACATCGCCGCCTCCGCCCGCGCCCTCGAAACCGGCGACGCAGCCGAGGTCTGGGCCGCGGTCCTGTGTCCGGCCACTGGGTTGGACCACATACCGGCCGGGACGCTGCTGGTCCTCGACGAGCCGGGTGACATAGCGGAGTCGGCCGACTTCCTGTGGCGCCAGGCGAAGGAGCGCCGCACCGAGCTCGTGACCGCCGGCGATCTACCGACCGAATGGCCGGAGGCCTACCTCGGGCCACGGGACTGGAAGACGCGCCTGCTCAAAGGTCGAACGCTCGAGCTGACCTGGGAGTCCGAAGCCTCAGCGCCGACAGGCGGGGGGACGCCCATGGGCGACCTCTTCGGCTGGCGAGAACCTTCCCTGCCGCCTTCTCGAACCGAACGCCTGGCGCAGACCGTCTCGGCCTGGACCGCCGAGGGCGATCGCGTCGTGCTGGCGTCGGATCAGGCGCCGCGCCTGGCCGACCTGCTGACGGAGCAGGACCTGCCGACGGCCGCTGTCGACCGCCTCGACGAAGCACCTGCCCCAGGCACTCGCACCCTGGTGGGGCGAAGCCTCAACGGTGGCTTCGCCGGTGGCCCCGACCGACTCGTGCTGGTCACCGATCGCGAGTTATTCGGTTCCGTGCGTGTGCGGCGGCCGAAGGCCCTCCGTCGGGTCGTGCCTCGAGATGTCCTGGAACGGCTGACGAAGGGCGATCTCGTCGTCCATATCGACCACGGCATCGCCCGTTACGAACGCATGCTGCGACGCGGCAGCGCCGGCGAGGAGCGCGACTACCTGGAACTGAGCTTCTCGGGCACGGACAAGATCTTCCTGCCGGTCGAGCAGATCAACCGCATCAGCCGCTACTCGGGTGGCGAGAATCCGGCCCTCTCCAAGCTCGGTGGGGCCGATTGGCTGCGGACGAAGCAGCGGGTCAAGCGCGCGGTCACCGACCTCGCCAGGGAGTTGCTGGAGATCTACGCCGCTCGCGCCGCGGCGCCCGGCTTCGCCTACCCGTCCGACACTCCATGGCAGCAGGAGATGGAGGCGTCGTTCCCGTACGAGGAGACGCTCGACCAGCTGCGTGCCGCGGCTGAGGTCAAGCTCGACATGGAAGCGGGCCGGCCGATGGACCGTCTCGTCGTCGGCGACGTCGGCTACGGTAAGACCGAAGTCGCTCTCCGCGGCGCCTTCAAGGCGATTCAGGGCGGCAAGCAGGTGGCCGTCCTGGTTCCGACTACCGTGCTCGCGGCCCAGCATTACGCCACGTTCGGGCAGCGGTTCGCCGCCTACCCGCTTGCGGTACGCCTGCTGAGCCGGTTCGTGGCGCACAAGGACCAGGCGGCGACAATCGTTGGGCTCGCCGATGGCACGGTCGATCTGGTCATAGGAACGCACCGGCTGCTGAGCAAGGACGTCCGGTTCCGCGATCTGGGCCTGGTCATCGTCGACGAAGAGCAGCGCTTCGGGGTCGCGGCCAAGGAGCGGCTCAAGAAGCTGCGCCGCGAGGTGGACGTCCTGACGCTCTCCGCCACGCCGATCCCGCGCACCCTGAACCTGGCCCTGGCAGGCGTCCGCGACCTGTCACTCATCGAGACGCCGCCCGAAGATCGACTGCCGATCCAGACGCGAGTTGCCGAGGCCTCGGCCGGCCTGGTCCGCGACGCCATCCTCCGCGAGCTGGACCGTGGCGGCCAGGTCTTCTTCGTCCACAACCGCGTCGAGACGATCGAGGCCCAGGCAGAGCAACTGCGCCAGCTGCTGCCCGGCGTCGGGATCGCCGTGGGCCACGGCCAGATGCCGGAGGGCCAGCTCGAGAAGGTGATGCTTGCCTTCGCCGGGGGCGCGACCGAAGTCCTGGTCTGCACCACGATCATCGAGTCGGGCCTGGACATCCCCAACGCCAACACGATCATCATCGACCGCGCCGATACGCTCGGTCTGGCGCAGCTCTACCAGCTGCGCGGTCGCGTTGGGAGATCCTCGCGTCGTGCCTACGCCTACCTGCTGTATCGCCGCCGCGAGCGCCTGTCGGACGTGGCGCGCAAGCGCCTCCAGGCCATCTTCAACGCCTCGGAGCTCGGCGCCGGGTTCCAGATCGCCCTCTCCGACCTGGAGATACGCGGCGCGGGCAACATCCTGGGTGCCGAACAGCACGGCCACGTGGCCGCCGTCGGTTTCGACCTGTACACGCGGCTCCTGGCCGAGGCGGTCGAGGAGCAGAAGGCCGAGTTCGAAGGCAGGCCGGCTGAGGTCGAACGGCCGGGCGCCACGGTCGATCTGCCGGTAGACGCCCACCTGCCCGACTCCTACGTCCCGGAAACGGCCCAAAAGCTGGAGCTATATCGCCGTCTCGGGCGGGTCAGGACGGCCGGCGAGCTGGCCGCCTTCCGCCAGGAGCTGGCCGATCGCTTCGGGCCGCCCCCGCAACCGGTCCTGCGCCTGCTCGAAGTGGTCGAGTTGCGGATGGCCGCCGAGGCTGCCGGCGTGGCCTCGATCTCACGAGAGGAAGGCGACCTGGTCGTGCGCTTCGGGACGCTGTCGCGTTCCGCCGCGATGCGGGTCCTTGCCCCGATGGGCCGCGACGTTGTGCGCTTCGGGACAAGCCAGGCCCGCGTCCGCCTGCCCCGAGATCCCGCCCGTGCCTGGAGCCTCGCCCAGTCGATCGTGGCGCGACTTCTGCCCGCCGCCGAAGAGCAGCGTTTGCAGCGCGAGCGTGCCGCCGCGGCCCAGTCCTAGGTGGGGCATCCGGCGATCGGGTAGTCCGGCGGATGGGCTCAAAAGGTCTGTCTCAAGACCTTCGCGTACCCTATTTGCAGATTGCCTCGCTTGGGAGCATGCAGGCCCGACCCGGAAACTGAGCCCGGGTCCAGTCACGGGTGACCGGTCTGTTCCGTCGCATCCCGCGTCTATGGCCACTACTGGGGAAGGACTGGGATGCAGTTCCTGAGCAAGAGAACGCGAGCCGCCGGGGCCGGGGAGAAGGACAACTTCCGGCCGGACATCGAAGGGCTGCGAGGCATCGCCGTCCTGCTCGTTGTGCTCTATCACGCTGGGACGCTCTCCCAGTCGAGCCTGGCGATCCCCGGCGGCTTCGTCGGCGTCGACCTCTTCTTCGTGATTTCGGGCTTCCTGATCACGGGTCTGTTGATCCGTGAGCGCGAACGCACGGGCAGGGTCAGCTTCTCCAGGTTCTACGCCCGCCGAGTACGGCGGATCCTGCCGGCCGCTTCGGTGGTTCTGCTGATCAGCCTTCCGCTCGCATTCGCGTTGGTCGCTCTCAGCGGCAGATCGGCGGTCATGGAGGATGGCGCGGCCTCGGCCGTGTCGATCGCCAACATCCGTTTCGCGATGACCACCGACTACTTCAACCCCACCAACAACAGCTACTCCCCCTTCCTCCATTTCTGGTCGCTGGGGGTCGAGGAGCAGTTCTACTTCGTCTGGCCGGCGCTTCTTGCGCTCGTGGCGTGGCGCCGACCCCGCCTTGGGGCTGCCCTCGCGCTGAGCGTCGTCGTCGTCGCCTCATTTGCGGCCAGCGTCGTCGTCACCCAGAGCTCGCCCGCGACGGCCTTCTACATGCTGCCGACTCGGGCCTGGCAGCTGGCGGCCGGAGGTCTGCTCGCCCTCGGCGTGGGGTCGCTGGCACGAACGCCGCAAGTCCTTCGTACAGCCGTCGGGCTGGCGCTTACCGTCTTGGGCTGGGTCGCCCTGGCCGCTCTCGCCTGGACCGCCCTGACCCTCGATTCGGCGACCGTGCCGTATCCCGGCACCGCGGCCCTGATCCCGACGCTCGCCGGCGTCCTGCTCATCGCCTCGGGTCCCGAGCTGGCTGGGCCCGGCATCTTGTTGCGGCTGCTGCCGATACGATTCCTCGGCAAGATCAGCTACTCGCTGTACCTGTGGCATTGGCCGATGCTGATCCTCGGCGGGCTGTACCTGGGAGGGCCGCTGGCACAATCGCTGACACCGCTCCAGGCTCTGACTCTGGCCGGCCTCTCGATCCCGGTGGCGACGGTGAGCTGGGGCCTCATCGAAGAACCGTTCAGGCGCGGTTATGTCCCTCTGCCGCGACCGAGCCGCGTCGTGGCCGGAGGAGTGGCGGTGATGCTCGCTGTGGCGCTCATCGGAACGAGCCTTCAATGGAACGCAGATGCCGCGCTGGCGAATCTGGGTGGCGGGGATATCGCCGCCGCGGACGCGACGCCGACTCCGACCGACGCCATGAGCACTCCCACTCCGACGGCCTCGCCGGTCCCCGCCTCGCTGGCGCCGGGCGAGACACCCTCGCCGAGCCCCGAGCTGACGCTCGGCCTGTCGCCTAATCCCCACCCTGGGACGAATTCGGGCGGGCTCAACAGCGCCACCCGGCCGTCGCTCGCCAACGCTCCCAACGACAAAGAGAGGACGTGGCAGAACAGCTGCCTCGGCTGGGACGCGACAACGGTGCCTTCGACATCGAGCAAGTGCGTGTTCGGGGATCCCAACGGGGCGTTCACGGTTGCGCTGGTCGGCGACTCCCACGCCTCGGCACTGTTTCCCGCAGTCGAGGTCGTGGCCAATGCACACGGCTGGCGCCTGCTCGTCTACCTCAAGATTTCATGCCAGTTCCTCGACATGCGCATCACGGATCCGAATGTCAACCGCGAGTACACGGAATGCGCAACCTGGAACGACAACGTCATCGCCAGGCTGCGGGCCAATCCGCCCAACCTCGTCCTTGTTTCTGGGAGTCGCTGGATCTACGCCCTCGACCCCAAGCAGAAGACGGTGAGCTACGAGGCCAACGCCCTGGCGAGGATGATCATGAAGATCCCCAGCAGCAGCCGGGTGGTCATAATCCAGGATCCGCCACTGCCCAGCGAAGACGTGCCCCTGTGCCTTTCGGCGTATCCGACCGATTACCGCATGTGCTCCTACTCGCGGGCGGTAGGGTTCGGATCGGCGATGGGCACGCGAGAGGCGATAGCCGCGAAGGCAACGGGGGCAACGGTGGTCGCCCTCACCGGGGAGATCTGCCCCGGCACCGACGCATGTCCGGTCGTGATCAACAACATGATCGCGTGGCGAGATCCGCACCATCTGACCGCGACCTTCTCCAGGTCGCTGGGCCCTGCCCTCGACGCCAAGATCGTCGCCGCCCTGACGGTCCAGTCGAGTCCCAGATCGTCTGCTGCGGCGGGACCATAGCCGCCTCGTGCAGGCGGGCCGATCGCCAAACGAATGGTGCGGGACTTGTCGAGGCCCCTGTTGCGCTGCGGTAGACTTCGCCTGCCGTAACTATCCGCCGCCTGTCGGGAGGACCGCTTCATCCATGTCAGCCGAGGAGCTGCGCGCCAAGATCCGCGAGATCCCGGACTTCCCGAAGCCGGGCATCCTCTTCTACGACATTACGACTCTGCTGAAGGATTCCGGCGCCTATCGCGAAGCCATAGACCTGATGGCGGAGCCCTATCGCGATGTCGGAATCGACGCCGTGGTCGGCATGGAGTCGCGCGGGTTCATATTCAGCGGCCCAATCGCGATCCAACTCCAAGCCGGACTGATTCCGGTGCGCAAGCTTGGCAAGCTTCCTGCCGAAACCGTGTCCGTCGAATACGCGCTGGAGTACGGCTCGAACACGCTCGAGATACACAAGGACGCCATCACGCCCGGCCAACGGATCCTGATCGTGGATGACCTTCTCGCAACGGGAGGCACGGTTCGGGGAACCATCGAACTCGTCGAGCGGCTCCAGGGTCGGATCGTCGGCCTTGCCTTCCTGGTGGAGTTGCTTTCCCTGGGGGGCCGTGACCGCCTCCAGGGCTACAAGACGACCAGCGTCATCCAGTACTGATCGACGGACTGCCAAGGTGAATCACCCGGGCCACGGCGTCGAACCCGGCGATCCGGAGGACGCCGAAACTGCCTCCCAGTCCGGCTCGGCTGCCGAGTGGGGAATGGCCGGTCTGGCCGAGCGGGCTCTCCCCGTCGCGGGAGCGGCATCGCCCCAGCTGGCGAAGAACGCGAGCCACAAGTGACCACCGGCGCGCTCGCTCGGCGTGATCGCCGGTCGATCGTCGCGATTGAGACGGACGATCGGGCGATGCTCCGGACATTCCTCGAGACCGATCGCCTGTTCGCCGCCTACGCCTTGTGCGACCTGGACGACCGCGAGTTCCAGCGGACGCGCTGGGGAGTCGCGCTCGCGGACGGAGATCCCATCGCCGTCGTCCTGCAGTACGCGGGATATTCGCCGCAGCCGATCTTCGTCATGGGTGACAACGCCGGGATCAAGTCAATCCTCCAGGGCGTGATCAGGCCGCGGACCGCCTTCGTCGCCGCGCGGTCCGAGCAGATACCGGCCGTCGCCGACTCGTACCGCGTGGAGCCGGGGCCTGAGATGCTCAGGATGTGGACCGATCGCGTCCACTTCCGCCCATACCCCGCCGACGTGCAGAGGCTCCTGCCCGTCGAGATCGGCGAGCTCAACCGGCTGTATCAGCTGGGCTTCGCGTCGTGGCTGCCGGCCAGCGCGATCGCCGACGGCCTCTACTACGGCATTCGTGTGGGCGGCAGGCTGGTCTCCGCGGCCGGAACCCACGTCATCAGCCCGGCCGCGCGTCTGGCGGTCGTCGGCAATGTCATGACGCACACGGACTTCCGAGGCCGCGGCTACGCTTCCGCGGTCACAGGCGCCGTGACAGCCGAGTTGCTGCGCTTCTGCGACTATGTCGTCCTGAACGTCAGGGCCGACAACCCGCCCGCCCTGGCGGCCTATCGGCGTCTGGGCTTCATGGTCCATACCATCTTCGAAGAGCGCCTTATCCATCGTAGCGAACCTGTTTGGAGCGGCTGGACGGGCACGTTCCGCCGCGTCTTCGCGTTCCGCAAGGAGTCCTGAACCACGATGACGAGCAACGTTCGAGAAAGCGCGTCGGACCCGACGCGCCGGCTTCCGGGCCACGATGTAACCGATCTTGCACTCGCCGCCGAGGGCGTTCGTCGGATCGAATGGGCCGAGCGCGAGATGCCGGTCCTGCGCCTCATCCGCGAGCGATTCGCGAGGGAGAAGCCGCTCGCCGGCCTGCGAGTGGCCGCCTGCCTGCATGTGACCACCGAGACGGCGAACCTGGTCCGGGCGCTCGATGCCGGCGGCGCGGAAGTCGCGCTGTGTGCCTCGAATCCGCTTTCGACCCAGGACGATGTCGCGGCCGCGCTCGTCGTCGAATATGGCATCTCCACTTTTGCTCGCCACGGCGCCGACCGCGACATGTATTACCGGCATCTCAACGCGGCCGCGGATTGCCGCCCGCAAATGACCATGGACGATGGCTGCGACCTGGTCACGCTGATCCACCAGGAACGACGAGACCAGCTGGCCGAGATCGTGGCCGGCACCGAAGAGACCACGACGGGTGTCATCCGGCTGCGCGCCATGGCTGCCGACGGCGCCCTCGGCTACCCGGTCGTGGCCGTGAACGAGGCGCTGACCAAGCATCTCTTCGACAACCGCTACGGTACCGGCCAGTCCACCCTGGACGGCGTTCTGCGAGCGACCAACCTGCTGATCGCCGGACGCCACGTTGTCGTGGCGGGGTACGGCTGGTGCGGCAAGGGGATCGCGTCGCGCTTCCGCGGCATGGGCGCCCAGGTCGCGGTCGTCGAGGTGGACCAGGTCCGCGCGCTCGAGGCGCTCATGGACGGCAACCTGGTCATGACCATCGCCGACGCCGCTCCGTGGGGCGACATCTTCATCACCGCAACCGGCGATATCCACGTCATCCGGGCCGAGCACTTCAAGGCCATGCACGACGGCGCAGTCATGGCCAACTCGGGCCACTTCGACGTCGAGATCGACCTGCCCGCGCTCGTGGAGCTGGCGGGTGGGCGCGTGCGCGAAGTCCGCGACAACGTGGTCGAGTACACCGTCGGCGATCGTCGGATCCACGTCCTGGCCGAGGGGCGCCTCGTCAATCTGAGCGCGGCCGAGGGCCATCCGGCAGCGGTCATGGACATGAGCTTCGCCAACCAGGCCCTCTGCGCGGAGTGGCTGCGCGGCCATTCAGCCGAGCTCGCCAAGGGCGTATTCGACGTGCCGGAGTCGATAGACCAGGAGGTCGCGCGCCTCAAGCTCGCGGCCATGGGGATCGTCCTCGATCCGCTGACCCCCGAGCAGGCTGAATACATGACCTCCTGGCAGCACGGCACCTGACGGTCTGGCGGCCAACAAGGTAGCCGCCTCGCGGGCGGTCCAGGCCTTCGTTGTCGCCTGCGCTCCTCGCTCACGCACCCTCAGGTGCGCTCGCTCCGGTGCTCGGCTCCGCCTCGCTCTGAACCGCCGGCTCGTCGATGTGCAGTTCGGCGGGCTGTCCAGCGCTTCGTTGTCGCCTGCGCTCCTCGCTCACGCACCCTCAGGTGCGCTCGCTCCGGTGCTCGGGCTCCGCCTCGGCCTGAACCGCCGGCTCGGCGATGTGCAGTTCGGCGGGCGGTCCAGGCCTTCGTTGGGCACTGCGCTCCTCGCTCACGCACCTTCGAGACCGGCAGCGGGTGTTGGTTAGTAGTGGTAACCGATACCTCCTTCGAGGCGTAGAAGGTGTCACAGGACCCTGGCAGGCTGTCGGTATAAGCAGAGCCAGTGACCACAACCAAGGGCGGCTACCGTGGTGTGCTGTTAGGTGACCGCGCGTCCTGGCGACGCGATCTGGTAAGCAAGGCGGTCCATACCGCAACGCCCAGGGCAATGGTCAAGACCGCTACCGGCTCGACAAGCGGAGCGAACAGGAAGAGCAACGGAAGCGACTGAAGGTTCTCGATGATGACCCGCGCCGTAGTGGTGATGGGATCACAGGGCGATACGATCCCGGCGGCGCTCACGGCCCAGCAGGCGACCTCTTGACCGAGAAGTGCGGGAAGAAGAGTTGCCCCCGTGATAGCGACCGTCAGTGCAAGAACGAACGTGAACATGCCTCCGGCGATGATGTTGCGCCGCACCAACAGACCGCCGATGGGTCCGGCCACCAGGGCTGACAGGAAGACGCCGCCGCCGGCCGCAGTCCACTGAACAAGCGTGGAAGCAGGCAGTCCGGCACTGATGTGTTCGTCACGTAAGCCCACGCCCATGGTCAATGCCACGAGCGGCCAGGCAACGAGAGCGAGCAGAAGCGCCAGCACCGTCGGCTGCGCCCAGATTGGAATGATCGCGATCAGCGTCTGCCTGACACTCATGATCGAGCCGTGCCGACTCGTTGTGCTCTAGTCACGCGGATGCGCCCCTGCTTTGGTTCCAAGACGCCCCCGGCTCACTTCGGGGGTTAGAGCCTATCAAGGGCGTGAGCGGCTGACAGTCGGCGAGCCGACACCCGCGCCGACCAATCATCGCCGATTCTCATTGGGGCAGACGCCAAGCTGCCGCTGGGGTTGGAGACCACTATCTAACCAACACCCGCTCCTCGCTCACGCACCTTCCAGTCCGGCAGCAAGTGGACCTCAGTCGTGGCGTGGCAACATGACGTCGGGTTCCCATGCCTGCCACGGTAGCGCCGGCAGAGGCCCTGCGGTCGCGGCCTTCCCTCGGTGAACCCGCGCCGCTCTCCGCACCTTCTTCGGGTCGGCCAAGTGAGAATTCAGGAGATGGTCCGGAGGCTCGGCCAGAGCGTGGTCCAAGGCGCGCGCAAGCCTGTGCACACCGAGACATCCTTTCCCTGTTCGCTGTTGTCGATGCCGAGCCCGTTGTCGATGTGGGCGACGACATGACAGCCGACGAAGAACTGGCTCCAGTCGGTGGGGCGCCATTCACCCACGTGAACCACGACCGTGAGGTTAGGGGGCGGGGGTCCCCAGTCCCAGAACGAGTTGTGGCCCGAGTAGACCGGCGGCAGCCCCGTGCCCAGCAACAAGAGTGGGCTCGCCTCGCTGTAGTCGTTGGTCAGGATCACTGCGTGCGCTCGCTGGTCCGCGGGCAATGCGGCCTCCACGTTCTCCACCGTCGCGACGAACTGCGGCCAGCCGACCTCGTTCGCGATGTCTGGGACAGTCGTCGGAAGCGACGACTTGGCATACGTGGCCAACGGCAGGATCGGCAGGGTCAGGTAGGCGATCAGGGCACCGGAGAACACGGCTGCCGTCCCGAAGCTCCCGGCCTTCAGGCGGAAGTGGCCACGCGCGAGCCAGCGGTCCAGAGGAATTGCGCCGGCCGCCATGAACACAGCTGCGATACCGATCACGTAGTAGGCCTTGCCGCCACTGACCACGACAAGCAAGAGCGCGACGATGGCGGCGATGCCAATCGGACGCCACGGAGCCGCTGCCTTTGCCCGGAGGACCCAGACGAGACCCGCGGCGGTCACCGGAAACAGGAGCGGGCCGGAAAAGAGCCAGAGCAGCGGCACGATCTGGCCGCGGTTGTCGTCGGCGTATTGAGAGATAGCATGCGCCATCGTGATCTGAGGCCAACCGTTCGTCGCCTGCCAGACGAGGTTCGGCGCCCAGATCAGGAGCGCGATTCCGATCGCCG
>Ga0209638_1002427_pt1 | contig 11435 bp, 10 predicted proteins | sample BarGraNGADG00211_FD_184490 | JGI IMG/M metagenome (GOLD analysis project Ga0209638, IMG submission 184490) | Arctic peat soil microbial communities from Barrow, Alaska - Barrow Graham LP Ref core NGADG0002-211 (SPAdes) (version 2) | ecosystem: Environmental > Terrestrial > Soil > Wetlands > Peat... | reverse complement strand
CAGACGCTGACCGGGCTGCAGCATCGTCCATGGCCGAGATCCCACGGGCCCGCGGCGGAGTCCCTTCGCCGCCAGCCGGCCGTGCGCTACCGATGCCGCTCGCCATGGCATACAGTGTGCCTGCAACGTGAGACCCTTCAGAGCACACGGATGTGACAAGACGTGGCCTTCCAGTTCTCGGGATTGACCCTTATCTACGCCGTTGCCTCAGCCGTGTGCGTACTCGCCGCATTCTTCGCGTTCCGGATCCGGCGCGCCCCCGGCGGCTGGTGGCTCTTCCTCATGGCCGTCGCGACCGCGGTGTGGTCGCTGGCCGACGCGTTCGACTATTCAGCGGTCACGCTCGCAGGGCACGTGACCGCGGCGCAGCTCGCCTACTTCGGGTCCGCCGCCCCCGTGTTGTTCCTGTTGTTCGCGCTCCAGTACTCGGGCCGCGTGCGAGGATCGATGGGGTGGCGCACGGCCGTCCTCTTCGTCGTCCCGTTCGTCAGCATCGTCGCCGCCTTCACGAACCGGTTCCACCACCTGTTGTGGCCCGGCTTCACGGTGCTGGTCGGACGCCCGAGTATCGTCGTCTATCAGCACGGTCCGGTGTTCTGGGTCGTGACGCTGTACTCACTCGCGCTCGCGCTCGTGGCGACGCTGCTGCTCGTGGACACGGCGGTGAAGGCGCACGGCGTCTACCGCACGCAGGGTGCGGCCATCATCGTCGGGGCGCTCTTCCCATGGGTCGGCGGCGTCGTCTACCTGGCGGCTCCGGGCTGGCTCGTCGGGCTCGATCCAGCGCTCACGTTCACCGTCACCGGCGCCACCCTCGCATGGGCGATCTGGCATCTGCGGTTGCTCGATCTGGTGCTGGTCCCGCGCGAGGTGATCGTCGAACAGATGGCCGACGGCCTGATCGTGCTCGACAGTGTCGGCCGGATCCTCGAGATCAACCCCGCGGCCGTACGTCTGCTGGACCTTGCGGTCATGCCGGCGCCCGGGACTCCCGCCCTCGACGTCTTCTCCGACTGGTCGCAGCGGGGCAAGGATGCCGTGACCGCCGTGTACGAGCAACGGGCGTCCACCCTCGCATCGCCGGCCGGAACCCTCCTTCGAGTCGAGCGTTCCCGGCTCGAAGGAGGCAGTGAGGGGCAGGCACGCGACCTGTTCCTCCTGCGCGACATCACCGGACAGATCGAGGCGGAGCAGGCGTTGCAGGCCGCCTACGTCGATCTCCAAGTGCGGATGGATGAGATCCAGAAGTTGCACGAGGAGCTCCAGGAGCAGGCGACTCGCGACCCGCTGACCGGTCTCCACAACCGTCGCTATCTGGCGGAGGAACTCGACCGGGAGCTGAGCCGTGCTGCCCGGGACCGGAGCCCGGTGAGCGTCATCATGTTCGACGTGGACCACTTCAAGGACATCAACGACTCCTACGGTCACTCGGCGGGAGACGCAATGCTCCGGGCCGTCGCCGTCGAACTGCTGGTGGGGACGCGGCGCGGCGACATCGCCTGCCGGTATGGCGGGGACGAGTTCGTCGTTGTCCTTCCCGACACCGGCGCCGTGGTCGCACTCGCCCGGGCCGAAGGTTGGCGGGCGCGCCTGTCCCAGGTCATGGCTGCCGCGGGGGTCGAGCGCGTGAACGTGACGGTGTCCCTCGGTGTGGCGACATTCCCCGCGCATGGGACGACGATGGACGCGCTCGTGAGCGCCGCCGACCGTGCGGTCTACGTCTCGAAGGAGGCCGGCCGCGACCGAGTTAGCGTCGCCGTCTGCGCATCGGAGACCGATGGGTGCGGGACGGTCCTCTGAGCCTGAGTGACGGACCCGTAGGACGAGCCCCGGGTCGCCGGGTACCGGTCGCGAACCTGACCCTATCGTCCCGCCCTGTGGCGGCCGATACATCTCATCGTAGAGCCCGAGAGCCGCGTCTCCGCTCGACTCCTCGGGTCGCGCCGGATGGGCACGCGATTCGCTTTGATGAGGATCCCGGGCACCTCCAGCGGCGGCGTTCGAGGCCCCGCTCGAGGATGATCGGACCGTCCCGCCTGATGGAGGCTTGATGTCGAGCACGTCGCACGTCGCACGACGCTCAGTCCTCGCCATAGCCGGCTGGGCCGTCGTAGTGGCCGCGCTTCTTTCCGCGCCCGCTCTGTCGTTGGCCGCCGGCGCGCCGTCGCGTCCCGCGACCAAGGGCATCAGCCTCTTCGCGAAGTCGCCCGCAGCCGTCCGCGCCGACACAGCACGCTTCCTGCAGACCCTTCGAGCCGGCGGCGCCTTCGCCGACTGGCGCGGAGCGACGGTGTCACAGATCGTCCCCGTCCAAGGGCCCGACGGGAGTGTCGCAGTCTTCGTCGTCACGCTGACGGCGGGTGGCCGCTACGCGGGCTACGCGACGATCGACGCACTGCCGTCGCTGAACCCCGTGCTCGCGTTCTCGCGCAACCCGGCCCCGGTGTTCTCGTCGGACTCCGCCGCACAGGCGAGGGTGGGCACAGCGAAGGGCGCCCCGCGCGTGAAGCGCCAGGTCTACACGGGACCGCTGTCCTACGGCGTCGAGACGGTCGCCGCGACCGGCGTGACCGAGACCGTGCCGACTGGCGCACTGATGCAGGCGACGTCGTCAGAGGCCGTCCGGGGACCGCCGGTCTCGACGGCCGGTGCGGTTGCGGTCTCGTCGATCGGTACCGCCTACAAGATGATCGCGAACATGCCGGACTACGACCAGTTCTCGTACAACTACACATCGTCGGAGTACAACGCCGGCACCATTCCCGCGGCAACAGGGACGTACGCTTCATCTCCCTACCTGAATGCCGGCGGCTACTACAGCGGTTGCGCGCCGACTGCCGCGGGCGACGTGATCGGGTACTGGGCGTCTGCATACCCGAAGCTCCTGACGGACAAGACCCCGGCTCGGGGTGGGGCCGCATGGCAGAAGCTCGTCAACGACCTCCACGTCTACTTCCACTGCAAGGACGTCGACGGCGGCGGCTCGACCTACAGCAATGATGTCGCGCTGGGCCTCACCCGCTACGCCCAAGGCGTCGGCGGCTATTCGTTCAGTTCGAACGACACGAACAACTTCAGCTGGACCGCGTACACGGGCGAGATCGACGCGAACAGGCCCGTCGTCCTCATGTTCCAGAATCTGAACGTCACTGCCCCGAAAGCCTTCCCGTACGGCAGTCACGCCATCACGGGCGTCGGCTACGATCACACGCCGGGCAGCGTCTCATCCGAGTACATGATCGTCCATGACAACTGGCCGGCGTACACGTCCGACGACGTCTATGTGCAGTTCTCGGGGCCGAACGCGACCTACGACAGCCGCGAGATGGTCACGTTCGTGCCGGCGGCAGCGCCCGCGGCTCCCGCGAACGACGCATTCGATTCCGCGCAAGCGCTGTCCGGCTCGAGCGGATCCGTCACGGGGACGAGCGTCGGGGCGACGAAGGAGAGCGGCGAGCCGAGCCATGCCGCGGGTCAGGGCACCGCCAGCGTCTGGTACCGCTGGACCGCATCGACCACCGGTACGTTGACGGTGGACACCTTCGGCAGCGGCTTCGACACGGCGCTGGCCGCGTACTCGGGTACGTCCGTTTCGGCGCTGACCGCTGTCGCCTCCAACAACGACGCGGCCGGTCACGGCACCCAGAGCAGGATCGCTTTCGGTGTCACCGCGGGCACGACCTATCGCATCGCGGTCGACGGGTGGGCGGCCGGAGTCTCGGGTGCCGTGAACCTCGACTGGACCTTCGCCGCACCCCCCGTCCTCCCGGACATCGTGACCGCGACGATCGACTCCGCATCTCCCAGCCCGGCGGACCAGGGTGGCGCCGTGACCTTCTCCGGTCACGCGACCGACTCGTTGGGCCACGCCATCACCGCCTACGAGTGGACATCGAGCGTCGACGGGGTCCTCTCGACGAGCCCGTCGTTCTCCACCGCGGCACTCTCTCCGGGGTCCCACACCATCGGCTTCCGCGCGATGTGCGCGAGCGACACGTGGTCCGCGCAGCAGACCGTGATGCTGTCGGTCACGGGACTTCCGAGCGCTCCGGCCAACGACGTCTTCGATGACGCGCAGCCGCTCTCCGGCACCTCCGGCACAGTCTCAGGCACGAACGTCGGCGCCACCAAGCAGGTCGGGGAGCCGGAACATGCAGGGGACCTCGGCGGAGCGAGCGTGTGGTACGAGTGGACCGCGCCCGCGACCGGGATGCTCTCGATCGACACCTCGGGCAGCGACTTCGGAACCGACCTGGCGGCCTACACCGGTTCGTCGGTGTCCGGGCTCAGCGCGCGCGCCTCGGCTGCGAGCGACGTCCTGACGAACGCGAGCAGGATCGACTTCAGCGTGGTCGCAGGCACGACGTACCGCATCGCGGTCGACGGTCACGGAGGTGCGTCCGGCGGCGTGCAGCTGCATTGGTCGTTCCGCCCGCCGAGCCCGAGCTCGATCACGGTACGCCTGGACCACACCTCCTTGACCAGGTACCACTACGTAACCATCACCGGCACCTTCAGGCCCGCGGCAGCGGGGGAGTCGGTGCGTGTCGAGATCCTGAAGCCCGGATCGCACACGTGGCTGCGGGTCAATCGGACGACGGACTCGAAGGGCTCTTGGACCTCGCTGCGCTATAAGGTGCTCCTCAAGGGCACCTACCGCGTGCGGACCCGGTTCCTGGGCGATGCGCGCTATACCGCTTCAACGTCCGTCTACGCGCGTCTCGTGGTCCGCTAGACGCGTTCGCGCTCAGTTCACCGAGATGAGCGAGTCCGTCGGCGCGTAGGCGTCGGTCATGACCGGCACGTCCGACGTCTCGACAGCAGTCGTGTAGAGGTCGTTCGCCATCTCCGCGAACCCGGAAACCTGCACGCGCCCGTCCACGCGCGCGCGTACGCGGGCGAGCAGCTCCGGTCCCGTCACGTCCGTGTCGGTGGCCAACACGATGAGGTTCTGGCGCTGGGTCGGGTCGTTGCCCTGACCGACGTTCACGCGGAACACCCATAGATGCGTCCACACCGAGCCGACCGTCTTGTAGAGGCTGCGGAAGAGCTTGCTGCGGTCGCCCTCGAGCGCGCTGATCACGTTGTAGGCCACCACACCATCGGGGGCCATGCGCGCCTTGGTCTCGCGGAAGAACTCCTGGGTCGTGAGGTGGAACGGCAGCGCGTCGGCGTAGTAGGCGTCCATGACGACGATGTCCCAGGTGCCGGTCGCGGTCTGGACGAAGCGACGGGCGTCCTGCGCGTAGACGCGGGAGCGCGAGTCAACGGGGAGCCCGAAGTACTTCTTCGCGACGTCGACGACCGCCGGGTCGATCTCGACGCTGTCGACGGTCACCTCCGGATAGTCATGGTGGAAGCGCTTGGTGACGGCGCCGCCGCCGAGGCCGAGTACGAGCACCCGCGTCGCGTCGGGCTTGACCGCCAGCGAGAGCTGCATGTAGTCGGGATAGCGCACCCCGCTGGTCAGCCCGTCGGACATGTCGATCGCCGACTGCCTGGTGGCGTCGAAGCGGAGGTTGCGGGTCGTGCCGCCCTCGGTGACGGTGATGCGGTGGTACTGGGTGTCCTGCCGGAACAGGACCGTCTCGCCGAAGGCGTTGACCGCCGGCGCGGGTGCGATCTTCCACAGCACCCAGCCTCCGACCGACAAGCCGGCCACGACGAGCACGACCGTCACGGCCGTCGAGAAGCGGTCGATCTTCGCGGCCGTGCGCAGGCGACCGGCCGAGGCGTCCTCGGGCTGCTGGTGCGGCGCGTACAGCAGCGGCAGCAGCATCGCGGCGAACGCAGCGCCGAAGAGCGTGAACCCGATCGCGACGACCAACGGCTCGAGCGACAGGAGCGGGATGAGCCAGAACGACGTGGCCAACGTGCCGATGATGCTGCCGCCCGTCGAGATGGACGAAAGCGATCCGGACGCGCGCCCGATGTGCGCCATGCCCTTGGAGGCGGCGAGGCGCAGGCCCAGCGGCGTGACCATCGCCATGAACAGCGAGGGGGCGAAGAAGATGAGCGCGGACGCGGCGAGCGAGCCGGCACGCGGGCCCAGGTTCGCGGCCCACGGCAGCGCGATGCTCGCGACGGCAGGGGCGAGGCACGTGAGCAGCCCGCCCGCGGCGATCACCGGCGCCAGCGTCTTCGAGGCACCGAAACGGTCTGCGAGGTGCCCGCCCAGCCAGTAGCCGAGGCTCAAGGCGACCATCACCGAGGAGATGACGCTGCCCCACACGAAGATCGAGTTGCCGAGGGCGGGCGCCAGGACGCGCGCGGCGACCATCTCCAGCGCCATCAGCGCGGCGCCGCACACGAACACGATCGCGTTGAGCACGCGGCCCCCCGGTCGGCTGTCAGGCCAGCGGCATCTCGTAGATGCGCCAGCGCTTGTACTCGTGTCCGCCCATCGCCACCGACGGCCGGATCACCATGTCGTTGTCCTCGAGCAGCAGCGACGGTTCGCCTTGGCGGTAGCCGTGGGCCGCGCCGTACTCGTAGAGCTCCTGGAACAGTACCGCATCGACGCCGAGGCGGCGCCACTGCGGGCGGATGCCGAAGAACATCAGCCGAACGCGTGGGATGTGCCGGCGCATGATCAGCAGGCGGGCGAGGCGCACGGCGTCCGAATCGCCGTACCACTTCCACCGCGGTCGCAGGGCCCAGTTCGGGTCGGGGATGGCGCCGAACACGGCGACCGGCTCTCCATCGATGTAGGCGAAGCGCACGAGCCCCGGGTCGACGATGGGCTTGAGCGTCTCAGCGAGCGCGTCGGCTTCCTCATCGGTGAGCGGGAGGAACCCCCAGTTCGCCGACCAGGCCTCGTTGTAGAGACGCACGATCAGCTTGACCTCTTCGGCGAAGTGCTCCATGTCGGCGCAGCGTGTCTCGATGTGGTCGCGCTTGCGAACAGCCGCAGCGAGGCGCTCGATGCGCTCGCGGGGCACGTCGTCGAAGTCGATCACGTAGGCGACGTAGTCCTTCACCTTGGCCAGGCCGTATCCCTCGAGCAAGGTGCCGTAGTACGGCGGGTTGTGCGTGAGCTCGACGGTGGGGTCGAACTCGAAGCCCTCCACGAGCACGCCCTGGCGCTCGTGCGTGGCGTTCGAGTACTCGCCCGGTCCGCGCATCGCCTTCATCCCGCGCTCGGTGAGCCACGCGCGCGCCGCATCCAGGAGTGCGGCTGCCGCCTCGCCGTCGTCCTCGACCTCGAAGAAGCCGAAGAAGCCGATCTTCGAGCCGTAGTGGTCGTTGAAGCGGCGGTTGACCGAGGCCGCCACGCGGCCGACGGTGCGGCCGTCGCGCCTGGCCAGGAAGTGGGTCACCTCGGCGCTCGCGTGGTAGGGATGCTCGGCGGTCAGCAGCCCCTTGGCTCCGAGCAGGCGGTTGCCGAGCAGGTCCATCGTGAGTGGCGGGGTCCAGTGGGGGTCGCCGCGATACAGGCGCCACGGCAGCAGCGCGAACTCCTTGATGCGGGCGTCACCGAGTCCGAACTGCTCGATCGACACCGCTGCGTCGCCCACGGCCGCCCCCCTGGTTGGTGGTCCGCTCCGAAGCGTATCACCGGGACGGGCGACGCGACGCTCAGTCGGTCGTCCGGAGGACGTGCCTTGCCCCGGTCCGGGGCGTGGTCACATTCAACAGCCGGGCTCTCCCGGATGGCCGCAGCACGACTGCCGCTTCGAGATCTTGATCCACGTGTTGCCGGCGAGGAGCTTGAGTTTGCGCTCGAGCGGCATCGGCTTGCGAAGGTTGGCCATGAAAGCTGCATTGCTCGGAGCGGTGTTCGCGCACATGGCGTGTCTCCTGCGGCCCTGGGGTACATTCCCGTCGAGTCGAATGTGCCCGAATGTGGCGATCAAGCTCCGAACCGACCGGGGGACACCCATGAGCACCCAGCCGCCGATCCTCGTCTACTGCCGCTCCTGGTGCGGGGACTGCAACCGCGCCCTGCGCTGGCTCGACGAGATGGGCTACGAGTACGACTTCATCGACATCGACGAGGACCAGGAAGCGCGGGCCCGCTGCATCCAGCTGGCCGGCAAGGTCATCACGCCGACCTTCGAGATCGGCGACACCTGCATCGTGAACTTCGACCCGCGGGCGTTGGCCGAGGTCCTAGGCGTGCCGGGGGCGTAGTCACTCGTCGTCGCAGGTGCCTAGAGCGTCCTCGACCATGCACACCGCGGCCAGCTCCGCCGTCTCGCCGACGAAGTACCGGTCGCGCATGTACAGCGAGAGGCGCACGAGGCCTATCAGCACCGGTACCTCGATCAGCGGCCCGATGACCGCTGCGAGCGCTGCGCCGCTCTTGAGACCGAACACCGCCACCGCGACCGCGATCGCCAGCTCGAAGTTGTTGCTCGACGCCGTCAACGCGATCGTGACGGTCTTCTTGTAGTCGCCGGTCATCTTGCGGAGCAACCAGAACGCGAGCAGGAACATGATCGCGAAGTAGGCGAGCAGCGGCACCGCGATGCGGGCGACGTCGAGCGGGATCCGCACGATCATCTGTCCCTTGAGCGAGAACATCACCACGATCGTGAAGAGCAGCGCCACCAGCGTCACCGGCGAGATGCGCGGGACGACCTCCCGGGTGTACCACTCCAGGCCTTTCGCGCGGACCATCAGTGTCCGGAACGTGAAGCCGGCGAGGAACGGGATCCCCAGGTAGATGAAGACGCTGGTCGCGATCTGCGCGATCGTCACGGGCACCAGGGTCGCCTTCAAGCCGATCATCGGCGGCAGCACGGTGAGCAGGAACCACGCGTAGACGCTGTAGAAGAACACCTGCATGAGGGCGTTGAAGGCGACGAGACCCGCGGCGTACTCCGTGTCACCTTTCGCAAGATCGTTCCAGACGATGACCATTGCGATGCACGGGGCGATGCCGATGAGAACCAGACCTGCGAAGTACTCGGGGTAGTCGCGCATGAAGACGACGGCCAGGACGAACATGACCGCGGGAGCGACCACCCAGTTGAGCAGGACCGCCAGTCCGAAGACCTTCTTGTCCCGGAACACGTCGCCGAGCTCCTCGTAGCGGACCTTCGCCAAGGGCGGGAACATCATGACGATCAACCCCACGGCGATGGGCAGGTTGGTCGTCGACCCCTTGAGAGATAGCGAATCGATGAAGGTCGAGACGGCGGGGAACGCCCATCCGACGCTGACGCCGACGGCCATCGCGAGGAAGATCCAGAGGGTGAGATAGCGGTCGAGGAAGCTGAGGCGTTTGGTGACGGATTCGGCGGCCACGGCGGGCGCCCCTTTCCTCGGAGTGACGGGTCGTTCAGGCACGGCGGAGCGCGTCTATGAGTGTATCGGGGAGTCCGGCGCGCCGCATCGCGTCGACGGTCCCGTCGATATCGTAGGCGACCCGATGCACACGCACACTCAGTGAGGTGCCCATGGCGTCCGCAGGTCCCGCAGCCGTGTCGTCCGGCGCCGAGACCTCGACCTCACCCGGCGTGCCGATGACGACCTCGACCCAGCACGCACGCGGGTCGCCGTCCTTCGGTTTGCCGACGGACCCTGAGTTCACGTAGTGAACGGGGCGGCCGTCTCCGCCGGTCAGTGCGCGATGGTAGGGGACGTGCACGTGCCCGACGCACACGACGTCCGCATCCGCCTCGTCGGCAAGCCGTGCGAGCAGCTTGTCCGTCCGGTCGGGCAGCAGGTACTCGTTCAGGCGGCGCGGAGAGCCGTGCGTGAGCAGGATGCGGGCGGCGCCCTCCTCGAGGCGCAGCTCGCGCGGCAATGCCGCCAGCCACGCGGCGCGCTCGTCGTCGATCGCACCGTCGGTGAAGGCGTAGGACGCCGCGCCGTCCGCGCGCGCCTGCGCCGTCGCGTAGTAGCAGCCGCACTCACCGCGGCGTGCACCGACCCCGTCGTCGTAGTTGCCGAGCGCGGCGGGTATGCCGAGGCCACGGACACGGTCGACGACACCTGCAGGGTCGGGGCCGTAGCCTACGAGGTCGCCGAGGCAGTAGCGCTCCTCGACACCGGCGGCCGCGACGTCCGCCAGAGCCGCGTCGAGGGCGGCGAGGTTGCCATGGATGTCGGAGAAGAGCGAGATGCGCCGCACGGTCGGCCCTCCTTGACTAGTTCGATGTTGGTCGAACTATACTGTGGACGCGACCGAAGAGGCAACGCCCACGCGAGGATGTAACGATGAAGAAACGACTGTCGGCCAAGCCGCTGCTCTATCCGATGCCCACGCCTCTGATCGCCGCCGCGCACGAGGGCGAGCGCGGGCTGTTCACCGCAGCGTGGATCGGCATGGTCTCGGGCACGCCCCCGACCATCGGCATAGCCATCCGCTCGACGCGCAACACGCTGCGCCTTATCGAGGCGAGCGGGGAGTTCACCGTCAACGTCCCACGGGTCGGGATGGAGGCCGCGGTCGACTTCTGCGGCATCACTTCGGGTCGCGACACGGACAAGTTCAGTGCCGCCGGGCTGACAGCCGAGCCCGCCTCGATCGTGTCGGCGCCTCTGGTGGCCGAGTGCCCCTTCAACATCGAGTGCCGCGTCGTCGAGATCCACCCCATGGGAGAGTACCGGCTCGTGATGGGCGAGATCGTCGAGACGCACGCCGACGAGGGGATACTCACTCCCGACGGGAAGATGGTCGACGTCGGCCTGCTCGACCCCCTGGTCTACATCCCGGGCACACGAGAGTACCGCGGCCTCGGCCCGAAGCTCGCCGACGCGTACAGCGTGGGCCTGCCGTTGAAGGAGAAGGCGTGAGCGACACCGGGAGCTGTGGCTGCGCCGAGCCGTGCGAGCCGTGCGGCTGCGTCGCGCCCGCGGTCGCGCCCGGGGCGCCGGAGGACACCGCGCTCGACGCTGCCTTCAAGGCGCTGGCGTCCGGTCCGCGCCGTGCGCTGCTGCGCATCGTCGCCGCCAGCACGTCGGCGGACGGGGAGTGCTGCCCGGCCGAGGTCTGCGCATGCACGCTTTCCGACGCGCTCGGGCTCGCGCCGTCGACGATCTCGCACCACATGGCGGCGCTCGTCAAGGCCGGTCTCGTGACGGCGACGAAGCGGGGACTGTGGGTCTACTACCGTCTCGAGCGGGGCGCGCTCGCGCGTGTCGCCGGAGAGCTGACAGCCCTGTAGGGGGTGGTCGTCGTGTGGCGTGACCGTGTCGAGGCGGGTCGCGAACTGGCGGAGGAGCTGGCACGTCGCGGGTACTCGGGACGCACCGACGTCACGGTGCTCGGCGTGCCGCGCGGTGGCGTCGAGGTCGCGCGCGAGGTTGCCGACCGCCTGGGCGCACCGCTGGACGTCGTGGTCGTCCGAAAGGTCGGCGCGCCGGGCGCACCCGAGTTCGCCGCGGGAGCGGTCGATGTCGACGGCGCGGTCCACGCCAATCCCGACGCCCGGGTCTCCCGCGGGTGGCTGGAGCGCGCGGCGATCCCCGAGCATGCCGAGGCG
>Ga0209638_1002424_pt1 | contig 11445 bp, 9 predicted proteins | sample BarGraNGADG00211_FD_184490 | JGI IMG/M metagenome (GOLD analysis project Ga0209638, IMG submission 184490) | Arctic peat soil microbial communities from Barrow, Alaska - Barrow Graham LP Ref core NGADG0002-211 (SPAdes) (version 2) | ecosystem: Environmental > Terrestrial > Soil > Wetlands > Peat... | reverse complement strand
TTATTATAGCGCGGCGAACCGTCTTACCCCAATGCATTCCAGAGAGATGGAAACACGGCCAGTGCGCGTCCCGGTCCTGACAATGCTCTGGAATATTGGTGAAGATATCTCTAAACTATTTGGCATGGGGCTTGAGGGGGTGGCACCAGGTCCGATAGACCGCTTGATTAAACGGGAGAGGACGAGCCTTGCGCGAGGAGACGTCAGCCCGACTCGTGCCGAGACAGACGTATTGAGAGCAGTACCGTGCACATCTTGTTCACAATAGACAGAACCTGAACCGATTATGCCACCCGTGCTGGCCCAGCACCAATGGACCCAGTAACTGTATGACGAACGGCAAGAAGGAGGAGCTACAGTGGAGAGCAACTACATCGCCTACGATTTCTTGAAGAGCTTCGATCGAATCGACGACATTCTCAGCGGAAGTGATACCGACTACAACGATGCCAACTCAATTCCGGCACGATCGCAACTGACGTTCATGAATGGGTTCTATGTCAATTGCTCGGCGCTGTTTATCGACATCCGCAAGTCCTCTGAACTTGCGGGCAAGTACAAGAGGCCGACTTTGGCGAAACTATACAGGGCATATGTATCCGAGTGTGTTGCTGTAGTAAGCGGCAGCGAGTTGTGTGCAGAGGTCAGCATAGTTGGAGACTGTGTTTCTGGGGTGTTCGATACCCCGTACAAAGCCGATATCGACGAGGTGTTTAGCTTCGCTGCAAGACTGGCATCACTGGTCAAGACACTAAACCACAAACTTCGAATGCACAGTATCGGTCCAATTGCTGTTGGCATCGGGGTCGCCTATGGCCGAGCCCTCATGGCAAAAGCAGGGTACAGCGGGAGTCAGATCAACGACGTTGTCTGGATCGGAGAGGTAGTAAACAAGGCATCGCACCTCGCTGCCTATGCCAATAGCACGTGGCAGGACAAGGAGGTTATGGTATCGCGAGTATTCTACGACAACCTAAATGACAAGAACAAGGGGCTTCTCGAACTGAACACCGATCGGGACTGCTACCAGGGCAGCGTTGTCAACTTGGCCATGGAGGACTGGTACAACGCAAACTGCAAGGACTAGCGACATCGATCGGGCTGCCGCTAGGCAGCTACCCCGTCAATCAGGTAATCTGGTCGTCACTCCGCAGCTGCGATGTATATCAGCACCGTCAAGCTAGGAATTCCTATTCTTGACCCACACACATACGGCGACACCTATTGGAGGAGTTAAGGCTCCCAGAATCAGTAGCCTGACAGCAACTGTGAAGTAGCCATATTTTCGAACAGCAATCCTGGAGTTGGTGATGACTTGGCCGGCAAGATCGGCGCATAGGCGATTCTCCGGCGCATTAGTCAGTGCGAGTGACGCTGTAAGTGCCGCAAGATATGAGTGGCGGTCGTATTGCGCGATATCTCCATAGAACCACAAGTTGTCCCGCTCGCGGATTGCCCCTGGCTTCTCTTGAGAAGGACGACTCTGCGGGAGAAACGACACAAGAGTCACCAACAGACTCAACACCATGAAGCCGATGGCGTCGTACAGATACCATAGCAGCAGGCACGACATACAGCGACCCAGCACCATGCTGACGATTGCCAGCGCAAGACCGCTATCGAGAGCGAGCAGAGCACCATTTTTCGCTTCTGCAAAGGCGACCCAACTGTTGACGTTGGCCGAGATGTCCTTCAGTTGCTCCATGAGATCGGTTTCTTTCATGCTGGTTCACCATCTAGGGCAAGAATGCCGGTGCAGTACTGTTCTCCATGCTCTTGGCACCACCTGTTCTTGAGCGAATGTGCCACATCAAAGTCGAAGCGGTTGTCTCCAGACAAATCTACGTCAGTCCAGAGCTCTCTCTTCGTACCATCGGGACATCCACAGGAGAGCCGAACGAGGTCGTCCAACACTACACTGAAGAATCTGTCGGACACAAGTATCTCACCATCAACTGAGACAGACGCAAGTTTCGCAGCCATGTTTACTGGCTTGCCTGCCCACACCTCATTCTGACGGTCGGTGCGACCTCCAGCCCGCCTGAAACCGATGCGATGCACGAGCAAAGTCCCTTGGTCAATCCCGATGTGCGTCCCAACTTCGACACCGGCATCGCGACTGACCACGGCGGTGAAGTCTTTCTCGGCGAACGTCCTGAAGGTAATAGCTGCCGCTATTGCGTGATATGGCTTGTCTCTGTCAAATAGGCCAAATGCTCCGTCACCTCGAACGTCTATGTACGCCGCCCCGAACTCATTCAGCAATTCTACCGCCGTTTGCGTAAACAGTTGATATGCCTTCGCCACTAAGTTTTCGCTCGAGTTGGCGCACAGTCCAGTCGAGTTCTTCATGTCGATGTACACGCAAATAACGTCTGGTATGTGGAGCCAGTGTTTCTTGTTGTCCAGTGGGATGTAGTCTGGCTCTGGGATGTCATTCTGATTCGTGATCGTTCTGGCTTCTCCATAGAGCTTGACTTGAGCATCGATAATCGCTCGGAATTGTTGGGGCAGCTGTTCTTCTGTGATGTTGCTCATGTGCTCTCCTCCTTGAATCGACCTTCCACCTTTAAATAACGTTCTACTGTGCTAGTGTATTCTGTCAAGTTGATGTGGGTAATAGTTTGCCTACTACACAAATCGACTATTCTATAAATGATTGACACAAGCAAGCCAGAACCTCAGCTCAATCTGAAGGGGGCAGAGAATGGCAGAAACGGTTTTCATACTAGGTGCAGGAGCCTCCAAAGAGGCAGGCGCTCCTGTCATGAGCGAATTCGTTAGAACGATTGAGGATCTCGATGAATCGCAGATCCCGGAGGACCTACGACCAGTACGGGAGAGTCTGCTCCAAGCTGCTCGATCTATGGGGGACATGGTATCCCGCATAGCCTTCACGCCCACGAACATTGAAGACCTGTTGGGCGTCGTGGAGATGGCCGAAATGACAGGAGGACTCAATTGCCGTCCTGGTCTAAACATCGACAGCCTTCGTGGTGGATTGAGGCGACTCATCGCCCACACACTCGAGTCCAGCATCAACTTCCCTGTTTCGGGATCAGGAGAGATGGAACGTCATATCGAGGCACCAGACTCATATGCGGCACTGGCTAGCTTGGTGTCGAAAAGCGCCCCTCGGCACAAACCGGCAATCATCACGCTGAACTACGACTGCGCACTTGACTATGCGCTTGAGGATCGGGGCCTGGGGGTCAACTATGGTCTTTCAAACAGCGGGGATGGTGCGAGACTGCTGAAGCTCCACGGGTCCACCAACTGGACTCGATGCCCTCAGTGCAAAGAGGTTGTGACGGTCTCCGTTAGGTCAATCTTCCCAGGTACCATCCGAAACCCGTGGCTGAGCGATTCTGACAACAGGGAACCGGTGAAACTGGCAGTCTCGCACCAGATGGCGTCGAAGAAGTGCCCAAAATGCCAAGCCCCACTGACTGAAGATCCATTCATCTGTGCACCGACTTGGAACAAGATGGCCGCCAAGGACTGGATCCTTGCAGCCACATGGCGAGGCGCTGCAGCTGAACTTGCGGAGGCGGCGAACATCTTCGTCATGGGATACTCCATGCCCAAGACGGACCAAGTGTTCCAGGCGTTGCTGGCGAACGGACTGTCAGGACAGGATCATCCCTTAATCAGGCGATTCTGGGTATTCGACCCCGAGGAACAGATGAAAAATCGCTACCACGAAATCTTGGGCCCCTTCATTGAAAGGGTGTTTCACTTTGAGACTATGCGTTTCAGTGAGGCGCTTAGGTTTGTCACGCACGAAGTATGGGACAAGGAGGGTTGGCTGAAGCAGTAGATTCTCTGCCGGAGCCGACACCTGTTTTGTTGGAGGGGGACACATGCGAAAGACGGCGAACCCGAGCAACAAGGACATTGAGCAGTACGAGCACACGGACAAGGAACGGGCAAACAATCCACCGGCAGGTCTGGTCACCACGGAACCCGAGGAGCCTGCCAAGAAGTATGCATACGACCCACATATCGACCCGGCGCTGCAGTTCGATTCACAGCGCAGCCAAGTCGAGACAATCATCGACAACGGACTTGCCGCGCAGACGGTTGAGGAAGCGAGGGCTGCTCTCGATGAGCTGAAGCGCCACCAGGAACCCTACCTCAATTGGGCAGGGAAGGCAGAGCATACGTCATTCGACGTACCCACTGTCTCGCTTCATGTTCACGAGCGCATTGACTCACGCACCATCATTGAGGCTGTACGGAGTCGAAGGCAGACAGAGCAGGACGAGTCGCTGTTTGCCTCCTCGTCGGAGAACCCTCCTCTGAGAGAAGCGGTTGAGTTCTACAAACACCGGCACGGGTGGTCCAACCGTCTAGTTGCTGGCGACTCTCTCCTGGTCATGAACTCCCTGCTACAGAAGGAAGGAATGGCCGGCCAGGTCCAGATGATCTATATCGATCCGCCTTATGGTATTACGTATAGGTCTAACTTCCAGCCGTTCGTCAACAAGCGCAACGTGACGGATGGCAAGGACGAGGACTTGACGCAAGAGCCCGAGATGATCAAAGCCTTTCGTGACACGTGGGAATTGGGTATTCACTCATATCTCTCGTATCTGCGGGACCGTCTCCTTCTGGCTCGTGAATTGCTTACGGAATCGGGCAGCGTCTTCGTACAGATCTCAGACGAAAACGTTCATCTGGTCCGGCTGGTACTGGACGAGGTTTTCGATCACCCAAACTTCGTGAGCATGATTGCGTACACAACTACAGGCGGTTTTGCCTCCAAGACACTGAGCCGTGCAGGCGACTACATGCTCTGGTACGCGAAAAGCATCGCAACGCTGAAGTACCGACCGTTGTTCTCAGCGAAGGCACCGATCGGAGATGATTCGAAGTCCAAGTACGACCAACTACAACTTCCGGATGCCCAACGAAGACCCTTGTCGCCCAGCGAGAAAAGCGGTGACGAGACCCCCGTCATGGGCTCACGCGTATTTCGGGTCGATCATATAGATAGTCAAGGCACCTCCGCACAAACTGGTCCTACTCCTTTTCTCTACGAGGGGCACGAGTATCTGCCACCAGTTGGCAACCACTGGAAGGCGAGCTACCCAACAGGCATGGAACGACTCGGTAAGGCTGGCAGGATCGTTCCTTCGACTAACCAGCTGGGGTATGTACGCTACTTCGACGACTTCGCCGTACAACCACTTCACAACCTCTGGGTCGACATTGGTGGCAGTGTTCAGAGCCGTACCGATCGCAAAATATACGTGGTTCAGACTGGGGCGTCTCTGATTGAGCGTTGTATGCTCATGACGACGGATCCGGGAGACTTGGTCCTCGATCCCACGTGTGGTTCTGGCACTAGCGCGTTCGTTGCCGAACAGTGGGGCAGGCGATGGATCACCTGCGACACATCGCGAGTTGCTACCACGCTAGCCAAGCAACGCCTGATGACTGCTTCTTTCGACTACTACGACCTTGCACAACCACAGGAGGGCATCGGCAGCGGACTCAAGTACAAGACGGTCCCGCACATCACACTGAAGTCCATTGCCAACAATCCTCAGATCGACCGCATCTACGAAGAGCAGCACTCAGCCATCGAGAATGCTCTGGCTGCACTCAACAAGGCAGCAGGTACAGCATTCAAGGAGTGGGAAGTACCGCGCGAACCTGCGCAAAAGTGGCCAGGAAAGGTTCGCGAGTCTCTTGCCCTCTTCTGGACCTGTCGAACCAAGATGCAGACGGCGCTGGATGCTGCCATCCAGCGGTCTGCCGAACAGGAAACCCTGTACGACCAGCCGCTCATTGACAGGTCGCGTGTCCGTGTTACTGGACCCTTCACAGTGGAGGCAGTCCCCGCACCTACCGTGAAGTCGCCGGACACCATTGGTCCAGACGAACGCCTGAAGATGGTTGACAACGGCATTGCCCGGATGGGTGAAACGCAACGCCAGGCAGAGTGGCGTGACCAACTGCTCAAGACAGGCATTCGTGGCAAGAGCGGTCAGTACGTACTGTTCTCGCGACTTGAACCGCTCCCTGGTACGCGTTTCCTGCAGGTTGACGGTGAAACCAGACCGAACGATCGCGGCGCTGCAAATATTCGTGAGGGAGCTGCCGAAGGAGGGCAACGCGTCGTCGTCTGCTTCGGACCCGAGCATGCGCCCCTTGGCAAGAATCTCGTCGAGCACGCCATTCTGGAAGCCCAGAAGTTGGCCCCCCGCCCAGGCATGGTGGTCTTTGCGGCATTCCAGTTTGACCCTGAGGCAGCACGTGACATCGACGAAACTAACTGGCCGGGCGTCACCCTTCTCAAGGTGCAGATGAACCCCGACCTGCTGACTGAGGACTTGAAAAAGAAACGCACTAGTGACGACAGCTTCTGGCTCATTGGCCAACCTGACGTGCACCTGACAACGATCAAGGATGGCAAGGACAAAGGCAAGCTGCGCATCGAGGTGAATGGCTTTGACTACTACAACACCCGTACGGGCAAGATCGAATCCGGCGGTTCGGATCGCATTGCGATGTGGATGCTGGACCCCGACTATGATGGCCGCAGTCTCTTCCCCCGCCAGGTCTTCTTCCCTATGGCAGGCGACAACGAGGGGTGGTCGAGGCTGGCCCGTACGCTCAGGGCGCAAGTCGACCCGGATCTGATCGAGCGCTATCGCGGAACAGTCTCGCTTCCATTTGAACCCGGCGAACACAAGTGTGCGGCCGTCAAGATCGTGGATGACAGAGGAATTGAGAGTCTGCGCTTGCTGGAGATCAAGTAATGGCGCAATCCTTCATTGACCAGCTGATTATCAACTCTCCCTACGAGGAGCCGAAAGAACACTGGCTGTACGACCATCAGACGAAGTTATTCTCACGCGTTTCAGGTAGACGACCAGCTGGATACATCCGTGCGTCCGCCACGTCGAAGACGTTCGATGACCCCGGTGAATTCCACGAAATACGGCTCGTCAATGCCATTCGCCCACGTATCAAGGAGTGGCGCGACCAGGGATATCCAGGTGTCACGAGTGTGACGCGTTCCCTCCTGGAACACTGGTGCAACACCGAACTACGTGAGAAGCGCTTCTTCTTCTGCCAGCTGGAAGCGATCGAAACGCTCATCTGGTTGCGTGAGGCTCCAGAGAGCGCCCGAGTGGGTATCGACGTCCCATCGGATGGTGGCGCATTTCAGCGTCTGTGTTCCAAGATGGCCACGGGCTCAGGGAAGACGATCGTCATGGCGATGCTTATTGCGTGGCAGGTTCTCAACAAAGTGACGTACCCCCAGGACTCAAGGTTCTCCAAGTACGTGTTGATTGTCGCACCGGGACTGACTGTCCGTGAACGGTTGCAGGTTCTCATGCCTACCGGTCCTGGCAACTACTACGAGGAGTTTGAGATTGTCCCAGTCGGTTTGCGGGAACGTCTGCGCGAGGCGCGCGTCCGCATCCGAAACTGGCAGGCACTCGACTGGGAGTCTGCTGAGCAGTTAGTCAAGAAGAGGTCGGTCGACAAGCGGGGCCCGAAGAGCGATGAGGCGTATGTGCGTGAGGTGCTGGGAGAAATCGCTGCCGGACGCAACATCGTGGTCATCAACGACGAGGCCCACCACGCCTGGCGTGTCAACACTGCGGCTCAGGCCAAGAGTGTCAACAAGGACGAACTTGAGCAGGCTACCAAATGGATCGGCGGACTGGACCGCATCCAGCGTGCCCGTGGCATCCTCACTTGCTTTGACTTCTCGGCAACCCCCTTCTCTCCTAGTGGCAAGCAGAACTCGGAGGAAGCACTCTACAGTTGGATCGTGAGCGATTTCGGGCTCAACGACGCTATCGAGTCCGGACTGGTCAAAACCCCACGTGTTGTCATTCGCGACGACGGCATCCCAGACGCTACCACCTACCGATCCAAGCTCTATCACATCTACCCCAATGTGGCCGACGACTTGAATCGCAAAGCCGAGCCGCAAGAACCGCTCCCCACGCTTGTCACCCAGGCCTACTACCTGTTGGCGAAGGACTGGCTGGAGACGCGACGCCGATGGCAATCCACCGGTTACCCGACGCCTCCGGTCATGATTACCGTCGCCAATCGTACTGAGACTGCCGCACGCATCGAACATGCTTTTCAGAACGACCTGGTGCTGATTCCCGAGATCTGTAGCGCGGACAAGATGCTCCGCATCGACAGCGCGGTGCTCAATCAGGCCGAGAGCCAAGCGGTAATGGTGGACACCGAGACCAGTACCTTGGATGAAGAAGATAAGGAAGAGCGTCCCACGCTCACCAGGAAGCAGCAAGCCGAGTGGCTGCGGGAGCAGGTCAATACGGTGGGACAACCCGGGAAACCAGGTGAACAGATCCAGAACGTCATCTCCGTCGGCATGCTGTCCGAGGGCTGGGACGCTCGCACTGTCACGCACATCATGGGGTTGCGAGCGTTTTCAAGTCAGCTGCTATGTGAGCAGGTCGTAGGCCGTGGGTTGAGACGAACGTCCTACGATGTGAGCCCTGAGTCAGGATTGTTCGAGCCTGAATACGTTAACATCTTCGGTATCCCGTTCTCGTTCTTGCCACACGAATCGGATGACAGCATCGCACCACCTCCACCCAGTCCCAAGGCACGCGTCGAGGTCATGCCCGAGCGCCGAGCATTTGAGATCACATGGCCGAATGTTATTCGCGTAGACCACGTCCTGCGACCCGAACTGACGCTGGACTTGCACGAGGTTGATCCCATCTCTCTCGACGCATCCATGGTACCGACCATCGTGGAACTGGCTCCTGTCATCGACGGCAAGCCCGATGTGACAAGATTGACGGAAATCGACTTGCGCGGACTTGCCGATCAATTCCGTCTTCAGAAGATCATCTTTACGGTAGCGGCCCAGGTTTTCGAGCAACTGCGGCCCGAGGACTGGCGAGGCAACAGACAGTACTTGCTGGCACAGGTCATTCGCATCGTCGAGCGATTCCTCGACTCGGACCGCATCATTCTCGAGCCGGACTTGTTCAGAACCAGCGACGCCCACAGGCGCATCCTTCTGGCGGTCAATATGAGCCTCATAGTCAATCATATCTGGCAGGCGATTCGCTTCCAGAACGCCGAGAATGTCGTCCCGGTTTTCGATCCACCGGAACACCCGTTGCGCTCCACCGCCGACATGCCGACCTGGTACACAGGCAAACCATGCCATCCAACAGCACGCTCGCAGATCAACCTCTGTGTCTACGATAGTGCATGGGAGGCAAGCGAAGCGTTCAAGTTGGACCATGACGAGCACGTGGTGGCCTGGTCGAAGAATGATCATCTCGGGTTCGAAGTGTCCTACCTGTATCAAGGGGTTGTTCACAAGTATCGCCCCGACTACTTGATCCGGTTGGCAAACGAGTCGATGCTCGTGCTCGAAGTCAAGGGTCAGCTGACCGAGCAGGATAAGGCAAAACACGCAGCACTGGACGAATGGGTCAAGGCTGTCAATGGACATGGCGGCTTGGGATCCTGGCGCTGGGCTGTCTCATTCAACCCGGCAGATTTGGAAGGGCTTCTTGCACAGCAGTGACAGCCGCATTGCGGAATCGATCAAGAACAGTCAGACATCTATTCAAGGAGGGAATATGCCAGTTAAGCACACGCACGTAGTACCTGACCCTAATGGTGGCTGGAACATCAAGCAGGACAACGCCCAGAGAGCATCCAAGCACACAGACACGAAGGCAGAAGCGGAGAAGGCTGCACGCGAGATCAGCCGAAACCAGGGAACGGAACTCGTGATCCACAACTTGGATGGGAAGATATCACAGTCAGACAGTCATGGGAACGACCCGTGTCCGCCAGAGGACAAGAAGTAATGTCGTCGTCAGTGACACTGGAACTTCAGGTGCCTATCCAGCAATTTGAACAATGAAGGGCACAAAGAAACCGAGTCCTGTCATCGTGAGGGATGGCGTCGGCGGTGATCAACAAGTGATGTGCCCAATCTGTTCATGTAATCAAGATGTGCAGATTCCGGACCAGATCCTGGAGCATGTGGAAAACGTGGTCATTTTTGCTGGCGCTGGCGTCAGCACGGAGCACCTCAACCTCATGGGGGGCTCCTGGAGTCTGTATTCGGACATAGCAGACTCTCTCGGTATCGTGAACTGTACTCTTCCATTCCCAGCCTTGATGCAGAAGTATGAAGACACCCACGACCGCAAAGCACTTATCAGGAGCGTGAGACAGCGGCTCGACTACGTCGAGCGGTGGCCGAGCTTGCTCAACGAGGCCACCTCTTTTCATCACGAACTGTCGGTTACTCCATGCCTGCAAACGGTAATAACGACCAATTGGGACGACTACTTCGAACGCTGTGCCCGCATGACTCCTTTCGTCTACGACAGCGACATGGCCTTCTGGGACGAGGTACCAAGGAAGGTTCTCAAGATCCATGGCACCGCATCAAACCTAGGAACGCTTGTACTGACGTCGAATGACTACGCCAAACGCGGCGATGAGCTGGCCCATGGGGTTATTGGGGCTCAACTGCGTCTGCTGCTTGCACAGAGCGTTGTCATATTCGCGGGGTACTCTCTTCGTGATCCCGATCTCCTCCAAATATGGGATGACGTGTGCCGTGGCATTGCACCATTCAGTCAACCCGCGTACGTCGTCACTCCAGACACTGCCGATGATCACAGGTGGCAACAACTGGGACTCACGCCAATTCATACTGGAGGTGCGCATTTCATCCGTCTATTGCGCAGGGCAGTTGCAGAGAAAGGCTGCATGTTCTCTGAATCGTATTTCGCACACTTCCTCGTTTGGGGTGAATCCGTACGACAGAAACACCTGCTTACGGCCGACCGATTCCCAATGGACAAGAACCCACTGGTGGTTTACTGTCTATCCTATCAGGACGGTCTTCTGGACGCCGTCGATTACCTTAGCCGTCAAGTGACGGCCGGCTATTCCCTCTGCAAACAGAAGGTGTCCCAAGCCGCACTCACATATGAGGACTTCGCTCGCAGAATGAGATCGCACGGTAACTACTTCGACTCAGCCTATGTACGCGGGTATTTGAATGGGCTGATAGCCTGTCTGTTCGAGCCACAGGAACGTCGTCTTGTTCCCTGCTACTATGACGGAGTGCAACGGGCTGAAATCTCAACGGTCAGAGAACTGGCAGTCGCCCTCCACGTCACTTATTCCAACGGCAATCGACGGGCAAAAGCGGCCAGACTGGCGGTCAGCCGCGTCGTATTGACACAAGGCAAAGACATGGTCTTTCAGCATTCTCCATCGTTTTCGTTTCCCGCAGACGACATAGTGTAGTTACGACTGAGATAGGACCCTTCCCTCGTCAAACACGTGACGGTGTTCGGCACGGGCTTCGAGGGGAACAAGGAGATGGCGGTGGGGATCATGAAGGACCTGCTGGCACAACGGAGAATCCCAGTGATGAGCAAGCACTAT
>Ga0209638_1002423_pt1 | contig 11450 bp, 9 predicted proteins | sample BarGraNGADG00211_FD_184490 | JGI IMG/M metagenome (GOLD analysis project Ga0209638, IMG submission 184490) | Arctic peat soil microbial communities from Barrow, Alaska - Barrow Graham LP Ref core NGADG0002-211 (SPAdes) (version 2) | ecosystem: Environmental > Terrestrial > Soil > Wetlands > Peat... | reverse complement strand
TTCTTCACTGAGCCCTCCTGAGATTTTTTCGACCCGAACGCCGGGACGCGATGATGCTAATACGCCTGAACCCCGTTTGCTAGACGCACAGAAGCTAAGACTCCGCGCCGCTGGGACGGTTAGGTAATGCCGTCAACGGGCCCGGGCTGTGGCCTCTGCCACGAGCGCTTCGGCCGCCGCGACGATGCCGGCCCGCTCCTCATCGGTCGCCCGTGCGACCCGCGCGGCGACGAGCTCCTCGCAGCGCTCGAGCACCGCGGGCCACGACTCGGGATCCTCCCCGCGCCTCTCGAGAAGGTCCTTGAGCCAGCGGCGCCCGTATTCGGCGTGGAGCGTCTCATCGGCCCAGTCGAACTCCATGTCGGTCTCGCTCGTCGTGTCTCCCAGCGCGTGGAAGGAGGCCGCGCGCTCACGCTTGCGGCCGATGTTCTTGGTCTCGAAGTAGCCGAGCATCCCGAGGCGGTAGAGGGGATCCTGTCCGGCGCAGGCTTCGTAGATGTAGCCGCCGAGCGGGATCCGCTCCGCCGGGAGGCCCCACGCCTCGAGCCGGCGCTTGCCCATCAGCATGTGGCGGGCCTCGTCGTACGTCCAGCGGCCCGCGTCGCGGATCCACTCCCAGCCGAGCTCCGGGGCGAGCCCGTGGAGGATCGCGCCGGCGGTGTCGACCGCCCAGACCTCGTTCAGGTGGCTGACGGCGGAGCGGACCTGGAGCGCGACGCCTTCGCCGTAGGGAGAGCCCGGGACGATGGCGTCGGGCCAGTAGAAGCTCGAAGAGAGGTATGCGTCGTCGCGGGCCGGCTGCTCGGCGAGGCGGAACGGCGTGCCCGCGGGCGGCTCGAGCGTCTCGAGCGCCTCGACGAGCTCCGCAGCCCATGCTCCCGGCTCTCGGTCGCCGAGCACGGCATCGCCGAGCACCACGGCCTGCTCCTCCGTGTCGCGGAGCGCCTGGACTGCGATGCGATACGACGGTCCGTCGTCGAGCTCATCCGTGGCAGCGAGGAAACCGCCGAGGCGTTGCGCATAGTCGAGCAGCAGGGCGCCGGACAGGCCTTCGAGGAACGCGTCCGCGTCTGGCGCGTCGATTCCGGCCTCGACCACACGGATGAGCGGGGCGTCGCCGCCCTCCTCGAGGAAGCGGTTCGGGTAGCGGAGCTCGAACACGCGCTCACGGAACGCATCGGCGGCGAGGGTCTGTTGCCACGCCGCGCGGGCGAGATTCGCCTTCGTCTCGAGGCTCGGCGTCGCCGGGATCCAGCCGCCGCACGCGAGCGCGAGTGCACGCGAGATGTAGTGGAAGCGCGTCAGGGTCTGGGCGGTGTCGACTCGCTCGCGCAGCTCCCGCGTGGGAGGCAGAGCCCTCAACGCAGGATGTCCAGGAAGAGCTCGAGAAAGCCCTGCGTGTCGAAGTCCGTGACGAGGGTGCAGTTCGGCTCCTTGCGGGCAACGCCGAGCTCGTCGATCGAGCTGAAGCCGCGGGTCAGCTCACCCTGCGTCTCGACGTCGACGAACACCTCCCGAGTCGCCCGCATGAGCGAGGGCTCGACGATCGCCGCCGCCACCATCGAGTCGGGGTGGGTGGTGCCGGGCACGCCCATCGAGCGCTCGAACTCCTCCGCCTTGCGCGTGACCTGTCGATAGAAGCGTGCGAGCGGCGAGTCGACTCGCTCGATGCGCGCAAGGTCGTCGTCGAAGAACACCCCGTGCGAGAGCGTCAGCGTCCAGGTGAAGAGCGTGATCGGGAAGCCCGCCTTGAAGACAATCTTCGCCGCCTCCGGATCGACGTAGAAGTTGAACTCCGCCGCCGGCGTGACGTTGCCGACGCCGCCGCCCATGATCCAGAGCCGCTTCACCTTCGTTGCAATCGACGGGTCGCGCGTGACCGCTGTCGCGATGTTCGTCAGCGGCGCCTGGGCGAGGAGGTTCAGCTCACCGGGCGACTCGTTGATCCGGCGCACGAGCTCGTCGACGGCGTGCGCGTGCTCGGGGCGTTGCGTGGCTTTCGGAAAGAACGAGTCGCCCATCCCGTCCTCCCCGTGGACATACGCCGCGTCGACCCAATCGGCGACGAGCGGCTTCGGGCAACCCGGGTACACGGGAACGCTCTTGCCGGCCTGCTCGACCGTATAGAGCGCGTTCTCGACCTGCTGGTCGAAGTGGACGTTGCCGTTGCAGATCGTGATCGCGTCGAGCTGCGCGTTTGGATGCAGCAGCCCGATGAGAAGCGACGTGACGTCGTCGCCTGCGGTGTCCGTGTCGACGATCAGCCGCTCGCTCATGCAGATACCGCCGTCAGGCGCGCCTCGAGTTGCGCGCGCGTCGGGAGACCGGGGACGACGCCGGGATGCTCCACCATGTGCGCGCCGGCGGCGCAGCCCCAGCACACTGCGTCTCGATCGGAGAGCCCTTCGGCGAGGGCGACGGCGAAGGCGGATGTGAATGCGTCGCCTGCGCCGGTCGTGTCGACGACGACGGCCGGGAACGCCGGCACGCGTTCGTCACCGACTTGCGCACCCTGTTCGCCGAGCGTCAGCACGAGCGTTCCGCGCGCGCCGCTCACCGCCTCGGCCTCGGTCTCGTTCGGCGTCAGGTAGTCGACGTCGGGGGCGATCGTGTGGGCGGGCGCGGGCGCAGGATTGAGAATCGTGCGCACACCGGCGCGGCGCGCGACCTCGAGCGCGTACAACGCAGTGTCGAGCGGGATCTCGAGCTGGACGACGCACACGTCTGCTGCGGCGATCCGATCTGCGAACGCGTCGACGTGCGCGCGCGAGAGCTGTTCGAGCGCTCCCGGCACGACGACGATGCGGTTCTCGCCGGAGCGCTCGACGAAGATCGGCGCGCACATCGTGGCCGCAGTGGCGAGCACGGCCTCGGCTCGCACGCCCTCCTCCTGCCAGAGCGCGAGCGCGTCGTGGCCGAACGCGTCGTCGCCGATCGCGGTAAGGAAGTCGACCTCCGCCCCGAGCCGGGCGCAGCCGACCGCCTGGTTCGAGCCTTTGCCGCCGTGGTCGCGGCGGAACGCGCGCCCGATCACGGTCTCCCCCGCGTCCGGCACGCGGTCGAGCTCGACCGTCAAGCCGACCCCGTAGCTTCCGACGATCGCGACTCGTGCCACGTGGCCAATCTACTGTCCCGGCGAGACACGTAGGTGACAGGCACCGGACGTGAGGGCTGCGGACACGTCCGCGAGAGGCGGACCGACCTACTCGGTTGTGGCGTACGCGTGGTACTCGGCCGCGTCGACGAGGACGCGGCGGGGCTTCGAGCCTTCGTAGCCGCTGATGATGCCGCGGCGCTCGAGCATGTCGATGAGCCGGCCTGCCCTCGTGTAGCCGACGCGGAGGCGGCGCTGGATCATCGAGACGGATGCGGTTTGCGTCGTGACGACGATCTCGATCGCCTTGTCGAGCAGCGGATCGTCGTCGGGATCGAAGTCACCGTGTGCGCCGTCGTCGGCGTCCGGGTCGACGAACACCTCCGGCAGCTCGAGATAGGCCTCGTCGAGCTCCTGCTCGCGCTGCTTCGTCTGCTCGACGACGAGCGCGATCTCTTCCTCGGAGACGTAGGCGCCCTGCACACGCTGGACGCGCGACGTGCCGAGCGGCTTGAACAGCATGTCGCCCTGGCCGAGCAGGGACTCGGCGCCGCCGTGATCGAGGATCACGCGCGAGTCCGTCATCGACGACACCGCAAACGCGATGCGCGACGGCACGTTCGCCTTGATCATGCCGGTGATCACGTCGACGGACGGCCGCTGGGTTGCAAGCAGGAGATGGATCCCGACCGCGCGCGACTTCTGCGCGAGCCGGATGACCGCGTCTTCGACGGCCTGCGGCGCGATCATCATCAGGTCGGCAAGCTCGTCGATCACGACGAGCAGGTACGGGATCGTCGGCTCGCCGCGCTGGCGGAATGCCCGGTTCGCCTCGTTGAGGTTGCGCGCGCGGACGGAAGCGAGCCGCTCGTAGCGGCGCTCCATCTCGGCCACGCAGTTCGCGAGTACGGCGCTCGCCTCCTTCGGGCTCGAGACGACGGGCGTCAGGAGGTGCGGTACGGACTCGTAGTGGTTGAGCTCGATCCGCTTCGGATCGATGAGGATCATCCGCATCTCGTCGGGTGTCGCGCGCAGCAGGATCGACGTGAGCATGGCGTTGATGCAGCCCGACTTGCCCGACCCCGTCGTCCCGGCGATCAGCAGGTGCGGCATGCGCGCGAGATCCGTCCACACGGCGGCGCCGGAGATGTCCTTGCCGAGCCAGACCGAGAGCGGGCTCGCCGTCGCGGGCAGGTCGTCGAAGATGTCGCCGAGCGTGACGAGGTTCGGCGAGAGGTTCGGCACCTCGACGCCGACTGCCTGCTTGCCTGGAATCGGCGCGAGGATGCGGATCTCGGTCGTCGCGAGCGCATACGAGAGGTCGTCCTTCAGCGCGGCCACCTTCGCAACCTTCGTGCCCGGAGCGAGCTGGAGCTCATAACGTGTCACGCGCGGCCCTGAGATCTGCCCGATGACGTTCGCGTCGACGCCGAAGTGCGAGAGCGTCTGCACGAGCAGGTCGGCGATCCGCGCCGCGGTCTCCTCCGACGCGGCCTCCTTCACGGGTGAGGTGCGCAGGACGTCACGGTCGGGCAGCTTGTACTCCGCGTGCTCCGCCGTCATGTCGTCGAACAGCGTCGGTGGATCCTCGACGAGCTTCGCGTGCTGGCCGGTGAACGGTGCAGGCTCGGTGCTGAACATCGGCGCGAGCGCATACGGCACTGCCGGCTCTTGGCCGACGACATCGGGATACGCCTCCACCGCGTCGACGAGCGGCTTCTTTACGCGCTTCGCGGGAGCGGCAGCGATACCGGCAGTGAGCGCCGGCTCGTCCCAGCTGTCGACCGGCCCGCTACGCGCGCGACGGGCGGCGCGCGACGCAGTTGCGACGTCACGCACCCGGTGATGCGAGCGCCGGAGGATCGCGCCGAGGGAAGCGCCGGAGAGAAGCAGTGCGCCCACGAGCAGCAGCAATGCTCCGAGAATCGTCGCGCCGGTGGCGCCGACGGCGACGCCGACCGCGCCACCGAGCACCTTGCCGAGGTAGCCGCCCTGGTCCCGGCCGAGCATGATCATCAACCCGCCGGCGAGGACGCCGAGTCCCAACCGGAATGGGCGCACGTCGACGAGGGCGCTGCGGGCGACCATCAGGCCGCCGACGGCGACCAGCGCGACCGGCAGCCCCCACGCTGCCCCACCGATCAGGGCGTGGAAGCCGTCGACGAGCGCGCCGCCGACATAGCCGCCGTTCCAGCCGACATAGAGGACGCTGCCCAGAAAGAGCCCGAGCGCGACGAAGCCGAGGCCCCACACCTCAGGACGATTGACGCTTCGCTGTCTCGCGGCCTTCGGCGCGGCCTTCTTCCTCCCGGTGGACGGCTTGCGACGCAGCGTGCTCTTGCGCTTGGAGCGCGGCATGAAGGCCCTGTTCGCGCGCGTCGGGCGCGCTCCTTCTCCCGAAGGTCTCCAATCAGGCGAGAGAGCCGATTCGCTCGACGAGCAGCTCGAGGAAGCGCTCCGCGTCCACGTCGATGCCCGCGTGGGCGTTCCGGGGGGCGTCCTGGAGGACGAGCCAGCGATCGACGACCGTCCGGCCGTCGCAGTGCTGCGAGGCCGTCTCGATCGCGATGTTGCAATTCAGCGTCGTGACCAGCGTCGGATCGATCACCTGGGCGACGGCAAGCGCGTCGTGGATGGGCGACCCGTCGAAGCCGTAGCGCGCCTCGTGGAACCGCTGGAAGAAGTCCGACAGCTCGGCCACGACCCGGCCCGCCGCGCCGGTGTCGCGCAGGCGATCCGCGTGCGCCCGCGTGAAGAGCGCCTTGTGCGTGATGTCGAGCCCGATCATCGTGACCGGGATCCCGCTCCCGAACACCGCCGCCGCGGCCTCCGGATCGACGAACGCGTTGAACTCCGCGGCCGGCGTGGTGTTGCCCTCGGCGATCGCGCCGCCCATCCAGACGATCCGCTCGAGCCTGTCGCAGACGTCGGGATGACGCTCGAGCATCAGCGCGACGTTCGTCAGCGGTCCCGTCGCGACGAGCACGACCCCGGGCTCGATCAGCTCCGCCAGGAAGTCGGCAGCGTGCGCAGCGACGACCGTCGTCGTCGGCTCCGGGAGCGACGGGCCGTCGAGACCGCTCTCGCCGTGCACGTTGGCCGCAACGCGCAGCGTCCGGCAGAGCGGCGCGTCCGCGCCTGCAGCCACCGGGATGTCGGTGCGCCCGGCGAGCTCGAGCACCTTGAGGGCGTTGCGTGTGGTCTTTTCGAGCGTCTGATTGCCGGCGACGGTCGTGATGCCGCGCACCTCGACCTCGGGCGAGGCGAGCGCGAGCAGGATCGCGATCGCGTCGTCGTGGCCGGGATCGCAGTCGATGACGATGGGCGTGCTCACAGGAACGCGTCGACCTCCTCTGCTGTCGGGAGCGATGTCTGCGCGCCGAAGCGCGACGCGGCGATTGCGCCCGCCACGCAGGCACGTCGCAGTGCCTCGTCCCGCGCTCGCCCTTCGAGCAGCGAGACGACGAAGCATGCGGTGAACGCATCACCGGCAGCCGTACCGTCCACGGCCTCGACCGAAGGCGGCGTCGCGCGCGCGACCTCCTTCCCGTCCTCGAGCAGGATTGCGCCCTCGGCGCCGAGCGTGACGGCGATCACACCGTTGCGGTTGGGCAGTGCATCGAGCTCGTAGTGGTTCACGATCGTCAGGTCGGCCGCGGGAATTCGCTCCGGATCGTGCGCCGGAGCGGCATTGAGAAAGAATTCGGCAGGCGCAGTGAGGGATGCCTCCTGCACGGTTTCGAGCGGAATCTCGAGCTGGCAGAGCACCGCATCGGCGTCGGGAAGCGAGAGGTCCTCGGGACGAAGGTCGAGGTTCGCACCCGGCGCGACGACGATCACGTTCTCGCCGGCGGCGTCGACGGTGATCAGCGCGACGCCGGTGGTGCCGCTCGAGCGCTTCAGCCTGTCGAGCCCGACCCCCGCGGCCTGCAGGCCGGCCAGCGCCTCGGCCGCGATCTCGTCGTTCCCGACGCAGCCGATCAGCGTCACGACGGCGCCGAGCCGGGCTGCGGCGACGGCCTGATTCGCGCCTTTGCCTCCGGGGATCCGGCTGAACGTCGCGCCGGTCACGGTCTCCCCGGGCCGCGGCAGCCGCTCGGCACGGGCGACGAGGTCGAGATTGATCGACCCGACGACTGTGAGACGCGGCGCTGGCACGCGAGCGAGCTTAGAGGCTACGAGATTGCGAGCGCGCGCAGGTCGTCGAGCGCGCGGCCGAGCAGGTTCTCGCGCAGGTCGAACAGGCCTGCCCACAGCGAGGAGACGTCGGGCGTCGCGTCGATGCGCGCCGAGGCGCTGAGCCCTTCGAGCGCACGAACGAGCACGGCGAGCTCGAGATATGCCTGCGCGACACGCTCGGGCATCACGTTCACACCCGCGCGGGAGAGAACCGGCTCCCAATCGACGAGCTCGGCGGCGCCCGGCCCTCCGTACCACGAGCGTCCCTCCGCCACGTCCGCTTCGAGCTCGAGCAGGTAGCGCTGCAGCGGCTCCTCGAGGCCGGCGAGCGCCGTCTCGATGCGGTCGGCCGCGTGCCGCAGCGCCGCCTGGCGGGCTCCCGGCGTCGCGGGCTGGGCGTCGCCCCGCGCCCACCGCTCGAGCAGGCGGCAGAAGGAGAGCGCCGAGGCCTCGCAGGCCCCGAGCTGTGCGATCAGCCGCAACGCCGTCGGCTGCTCGATCGCATGCTCCTCCAGGACGTCGGCCCACGTGGGCTCGTACCGGAGCTCTGAGCTCATCAGATGGTTGCTGCCATCAAACCTCGACGAGGACGGGCAGGATCATCGGCCGGCGCCGCGTCCGGTCGTACACGATGCCGCCCAGCGCGTCGTGCAGATGCTCCTGGAGCAACTTGATCTCGGTCACGTCGTCACGGAGGAGATCGCCGATCACACGGCCCGCTTCTGCGCGCAACTCGTCGAGCAGCGACTCTGCACCGTCGCCGAACCCGCGTGCGATCAGCTCGGGCGGTGCGGTCAGCGCGGCGGAGCCGTTCCCCTGCGCGAGCGTCGCGACGACGATCAGTACGCCGTCCTCCGACAAGCGCCGGCGGTCGCGAAGCGCGACGTCGTGCACGTCCCCCACTCCGAGGCCGTCGACGAACGTCATGCCCGCCTGCACCTTGTCGATGATGCGGCAGCCGTTCTCCGAGAGCTCGACGACGCTGCCGTTCTCGGCGAGGATGATGCCCTCTTCCGGCACGCCGCTTTCGCGCGCGAGCTGGGCGTGAGCGGCGAGCATGCGGAACTCACCGTGCACGGGCATCACGGCCTTCGGCCGGAGCAGAGCAAGGACGGTGCGCAGCTCGTCGGCACGGCCGTGCCCGGAGACGTGCACGGGCGCGTTGTCCTCGTGCAGCACCTCGGCGCCCGACTTCGCCAGGCGGTTGATCGAGTCGTGCACGCGCAGCTCGTTGCCCGGGATCGGCTTCGCGGAGATGATCACGGTGTCACCCGCCTCGACCATCACCTGAGGATGATCGTTGTAGGCGATGCGCGTCATTGCGGACATCGGCTCGCCCTGGCTGCCCGTGCAGAGGATCAGCTGCTGCTCGGGCGGAAGCTCGGCGATCTCCTTCGGACGGAGGATGACGTCCTCCGGAATGTCCATGTAGCCGAGGTTGCGCGCGATGTTCGAGTTCTTCTTCATCGAGCGGCCGACGAACGAGACCTTGCGTCCGCACTCGATGCCGACGTCGACCGCCTGCTGCATCCGGTGCACGTTCGACGCGAACGACGCGACGAGGATCCGGCCCGTGCGGCTCGGGAAGATCTGGGCGAACGCCTCGCCGACGACCTTCTCGGATTGCGTCACGCCCGGGCGCTCGGCGTTCGTCGAGTCGCCGAGCAAGAGGTCGACGCCGCGGTTGCCGATCTCGGCGAGCTTGCCGACGTCGGTGCGCTGGCCGTCGACGGGCGTGTGGTCGATCTTGTAATCGCCGGTGTGGACGATGCGGCCGCCCGGCGTCTCCAGCACGACCGCCGCGGCATCCGGGATCGAATGGGCCATGCGGATGAATTCGATCCGGAACGGGCCGAGATCGAACGGCTCGTCGCCGGGCGCAGCCTCGCGCAGGTCGGCTTCGCGCAGCAGGCCGTGCTCGTCGAGCTTCGACTTGACGAGCCCGAGCGTCAGGCGCGTCGCGACGATGACGGGGATCTTGACCTCACGCATCAGGTACGGCAGCGAGCCGACGTGGTCCTCGTGGCCGTGCGTGAGCACGACGCCCCGGATCATCGACTCGCGCTCACGCAAGTACGTGAAGTCCGGCAGCACGAGGTCGACGCCGAGATGCTCGTCGCGCGGGAAGGCGAGGCCCGCGTCGACGATCACGATCGATCCGTCCGCCTCGTAGGCGGTCATGTTCTTCCCGACTTCGCCGAGCCCGCCGAGCGGGATGATGTGGCAGACACCCATATGCGCCTGCAGTGTAGTTGCGGGCTAGGTTCGGGCCGGTTCGAGCACGCCTGCGCGCTCGAGGCACGAGCGGACCGCGTCGAGCTCCTGCTCCGTCGGCTCGACCATCGGGAGCCGGTAGCCGCCCAGGTCGTGGCCGAGCAGGTTCATCGCCGCTTTGATCGGAATCGGATTCGTCGTGATCTTGAGCAGGTCGAAGGCAGGCTGCATCGCCTCGTTCAGGCTCTTAGCTCCTTCCTCGTCTCCCGCTCTCCAGCGGCGCAGCATCTCCTTCGTCTGATCTCCCCAGACATGCGTGTGGACGCAGATGCCGCCGACGCTGCCGAGGGCGAGAAACGGGAAGATGAGGTTGTCGTCGCCCGCGTAGAGATCGAGACCGAGCCCGGGAATGAGGCGCGCCTCGTCGAGATCGTCATGCGCCTGCTTGACGGCGCGGACGTTCGGGATCTTCGCAAGCTGCGCCATCGTCTCCGGCTCGATGTTGACGACGACGCGGCTCGGGATGTTGTAGACGATCACCGGCTTGTCCGTCGCCGCGGCAACCTCCTGGAAGTGCCGGACGATCGCCCGCTGCGGTGGCTTGTTGTAGTACGGCGTGACGACGAGGACGGCGTCGACGCCCGTCTCGTGCGCCAGCTCCGTCAGGTGCACCGAGTGGCCCGTGTCGTTCGTACCGGTGCCGGCGATGACCGTCGCGCGGTCCCCGACCGCATCGAGGGCGGCGGCGAAGAGCTCGAGCTTCTCCTCGTCCCGGAGCGTCGGGCTCTCCCCCGTCGTCCCGGCGACGACGAGCCCGTCGGAGCCGTGATCGACGAGATGCGTCGCCAGCTCGCGGAACTTCGCGATGTTGACGGAGCCGTCCGGATGGAACGGCGTCAGGATCGCCGTCAGGACCTCGCCGAGCACAGCCAAAGTCTACGGCAGTACGGCATCGACAACGTGGATCTCGTTGCTATGCAGGCTGTTCCGGCCTGATCAAGCCGTTCACGCAACCTCGAAAAGCCGCTGATTTGGTCTCTTGCTAGACAGAAGTTGTTCGCATGCTGTTCGCACGGACCGCCTCGTCCGCGAGATGAGTCTGCGGTCGCAGAGCGTCCAAAACGTTGCTGTTCTCGGTGGAGATGCTCGGAATCGCTGCTGAGGTTGCACGCGTGCGCGACCCACGGAACGGCCAAAGCGGCCGGCTGGCTTAGCGTTCGGTGATGCTGTCTGCGTCGCCGCTCGACGTCTTCGCCCACGGTTCACCGTCACGAAGCCTGCGCTCCGCGCGCAGCCAATTCTTCTCGTCGGGTAATACTCCGAGGGGTATTCCGGCGTCTCCTCCATCCCGCCGGATCGCCTGAGGATGGAGAAGTTACGAATTGCCGTGGCGCATCGGAGGAGGCCCGGGAACAGGGGCCTCCTCCGACAAGGTGATCTCGACCGGGTCGGTCGGGAGCCTTCGGCTGCACGACCTCGGCACGATCAACGCCCGTTGAACGGCCGTGGTGAGCGTCAGCAGTGGAGTTGTTGCAGCACGGCCTTGGCTGCTGGCGAGTTGAGATTCGCCCCGGTGATAGTGAGAGTCGGCAGGGCGGTCATCTTCGTGGTGGGCTTGCCCTCTAGCGCGGCGATTGCCTGCTTTACGCCGACCTGGCCGATCTTGCGGGCCTGCTGGGCGACGATCGCCTGGACGTATTTGGCCCGGAGCTCCTTGACCATGAGGGGGGACGCGTCGAAGCCGACGACTTTGACCTGGCCGAGCTTGCCGGCCGCGCGGAGTGCGGTAACGGTGCCTTCGGCTCCGAAGTCGGTCGTTGTGAAGATACCGGCGAGATCCGGGGTCTTCGCGAGCGTCGCGGAGATGATCGAAGCCGACTTGTCGGCCGCCTGGCCGCCGTACTGCTTGCCCACGACGATCAGGCCGAGCTTCTTCGCCTGGTAGACGAAGCCCTTGCCGCGG
>Ga0209638_1002419_pt1 | contig 11459 bp, 14 predicted proteins | sample BarGraNGADG00211_FD_184490 | JGI IMG/M metagenome (GOLD analysis project Ga0209638, IMG submission 184490) | Arctic peat soil microbial communities from Barrow, Alaska - Barrow Graham LP Ref core NGADG0002-211 (SPAdes) (version 2) | ecosystem: Environmental > Terrestrial > Soil > Wetlands > Peat... | reverse complement strand
CGTATCGGCCTCGTCTTCGCGTTCGTGGCGACGATCCTCTTCTCAGCGCGCGACAACATCGTCCGCTGGCTCTCGCGTGACACGGTCGTGCCGCCCGCCGTCGCTGCGGCGGCCGCGCTGCTCGGCGGTTCGTTGCTCCTCGCCGTGTTGCTCGTGCCGCGGCTGCGTACGCGCCCGACGCTGCAGCAGGTCCTGCCGTTCCTCGGCGTCGGCGTGCTCTTCGGGCTCTCGTACGTCTCGCTCTTCGAGGCGTACTACCGCGGCCGTGTCACCGTCGTCTCGCCGCTCGTCGCGACCGAGTCGCTCTGGGGCGTCTTCCTCTCGATCGTCTTCATCCGGCACCGCGAGCTCGTCAGCCGCCGGCTCGTCGCCGGCGCGCTGCTCGTCGTTGCCGGCGGCGTGCTGATCGGCGTGTTCCGGTGAGGGGGCCCGCGGCTGACCGCGGGCCCCGTCGACTGCCTGTCTAGTTGCCGAACGAGTTGACGGACACGCCCGGTGTCTTCACGGCCGGGTGGTGCTCGTCGTGCCGGACGCCCACGGTCGTCGTGCCGGAGCACGACGCGCCGTTGCTGTCGGTCACGGTGAAGGCGATCGTGTAGACGCGCCCATCACCATGCGGATCACGCCACGCACGGAGGAAGAAGACCGGCCCGAAGCCGCGCACGGCGTCGGGGACGAGCAGCGGCAGGTGTGTCCATAGGCCGCCCGGCTCATTTACGATCTGCTATGCTCAGGCTTAGATTTTCTCACTAGGAGGGACAAAACAGCATGGCAAAGACACTAGGCATCGACCTCGGGACGACAAACTCGTGCATGGCAGTGCTCGAGGGCGGCGAGGCCACGGTCATCCCGAACGCCGAAGGCGGGCGCACGACACCGTCCGTCGTGGGGTTCACGAAGGACGGCCAGCGGCTCGTCGGCGCTCCGGCGCGGCGGCAGCAGGTCACGAACCCCGAGAACACGATCTTCTCGATCAAGCGCTTCATGGGGCGCAAGTTCTCCGAGGTCTCGGAGGAGATGACCATGATCCCGTACGAGGTCTTCCAGGGCCCGAACGGGGACGTGCGCGTGAAGGCGGCGGGCAAGGACTACGCCCCGCCGGAGATCAGCGCGATGATCCTGCAGAAGCTGAAGGCCGATGCCGAGGCGTATCTGGGCGAGTCGGTGACCGACGCGGTGATCACCGTGCCGGCGTACTTCAACAACGCGCAGCGCGAGGCGACGAAGGATGCCGGCAAGGTCGCCGGCCTCAACGTCCTGCGCATCATCAACGAGCCGACTGCGGCCTCGCTCGCGTACGGGCTCGACAAGGAAGGCGACCAGACGATCCTCGTCTTCGACCTCGGCGGCGGCACGTTCGACGTGTCGGTGCTCGACCTCGGCGAGGGCGTCTTCGAGGTCAAGTCGACCGCGGGTGACAACCACCTCGGCGGCGACAACTTCGACAAGACGGTCGTCGACTGGATGGTCGCGGAGTTCAAGAAGGACCAGGGCATCGACCTCTCGGTCGACAAGATGGCGCTTCAGCGCCTCTACGAGGCGGCAGAGAAGGCGAAGATCGAGCTGTCGTCGACGATGACGACGCAGATCAACCTGCCGTTCATCACCGCGACCCAGGACGGGCCGAAGCACCTCGACCTGCAGCTCACCCGGGCGAAGCTCGAGGAGATCACGGCCGACCTGCTCGAGCGCACCGTCGGCCCGACGAAGCAGGCGCTCAAGGACGCCGGCCTCGACGCGTCGAAGATCGACCACGTCGTGCTCGTCGGCGGCATGACCCGCATGCCTGCGGTGCAGGACAAGGTCAAGCAGATCGTCGGCAAGGACCCGCACAAGGGCGTCAACCCGGACGAGGTCGTCGCCGTCGGCGCCGCGCTTCAGGCGGGCGTGCTCAAGGGCGAGGTCAAGGACATCCTCCTGCTCGACGTCACGCCGCTGTCGCTCGGCATCGAGACCAAGGGCGGTGTCATGACGAAGCTCATCGAGCGCAACACGACGATCCCGACGAAGAAGTCGGAGACGTTCACGACCGCGGAGGACAACCAGCCGTCGGTCGAGGTGCACGTGCTCCAGGGCGAGTCGGAGATGGCGACGTACAACAAGACCCTCGGCAAGTTCCAGCTCGTCGGCATCCCGCCGGCGCCGCGTGGCATGCCGCAGGTCGAGGTCACGTTCGACATCGACGCGAACGGGATCATCAACGTCTCGGCGAAGGACCACGGCACGGGCAACGTGCAGCAGATCCAGATTCAGGGCGGCTCGGGTCTTTCCGAGACCGAGGTGCAGGAGATGATCCACAACGCGGAGGCGCACGCCGACGAGGCGCGCAAGCTCCGCGAGACCGTCGACGCGAAGAACAACGCGGAGACGCTCGCGTACCAGACGGAGCGCTCGCTCAAGGAGCACCGCGACAAGCTCGACGAGTCCGACGCGTCGACGATCGACGGCCGGATCATGGAGCTGCGCCAGGCGCTCGAGGGCGACGACGTCGCGGACATCCGTGCGAAGACGGAGGCGCTGCAGGAGGCCTCGCACAAGCTCGCCGAGGCGGTCTACGCCCAGGCGACCGCGCAGGCACAGGCGTCCGGCGGCAACGGCGCGACGACTCCTGACGACGAGGTCGTCGAGGAGGGCGAGTACGAGGTCGTCGACGAAGAGGCGAAGACGCCGTAATGACGGACGAGACTCACGTCCAGCCAGAGGACACGAAGCTCGACGACCAGGGCGATGATGGTTTTGCCGCCCTGGTCGCCGAGCGCGACGAGGCGATCGACCGCTGGAAGCGGACGGCCGCCGACTTCGACAACTTCCGCAAGCGCGCGACGCGCGAGCGGGAGGAATACATCACGCTCGCGAACGAGCGGCTCGTGAAGGAGCTGCTGCCGATCCTCGACGACCTCGAGCGTGCGCTCGTCGCGGCGACGGAGCACGAGGAGGTGGCGCTCGAAGACGGCGTCCGGCTCGTCCACCAGTCGCTCGAGAGTCTCCTCGCGCGGCAGGGCATCCGGGAGATCGACGCCACGGGCATGTTCGACCCCCACGTGCACGAGGCGCTGCTGTCGCAGCCCTCCGACGCCGCGGAGGGCTCCGTGATCGACGTCGTCCAGAAGGGATACACGCTGGGCGACCGCGTCGTGCGGCCCGCCCGCGTCGTCGTCGCGGCGCCCCAGAACGGGAGCGATGGCTAAGACCCTCTACGACACGCTCGGCGTCGCGAAGAACGCGTCGCAGGACGAGCTCAAGAAGGCGTACCGCAAGCTCGCCCGTGAGTTCCATCCCGACAAGAACGCGGGCGACAAGGATGCGGAAGAGCGCTTCAAGGAAGTGCAGACGGCGTACGACGTCCTCTCGGATGCGGAGAAGCGGAAGCAATACGACCGCTTCGGCGCGCAAAACGGGCGCGCGGGCGCGGGAGGACAGAACGTCGACTTCGGCAACGTCGACTTCGGCAACATCGACCTCGGCGACCTGTTCGGCGGCATCTTCGGCGGACGTGCCGGCGGCAGCGCCGGAGCCCAGCGTCGGCAAGCACTGCGCGGCAACGACGTCGAGGCCGTGGTGCACCTCTCCTTCGAGGACTCGCTCAAGGGCTTCGAGGCGAAGATCCCCGTGGAGCTGACGGTCGCCTGCCGCGAGTGCGGCGGCACCGGCGCGCAGCCGGGGACAGCTCCCGTCATCTGCCCGGAGTGCAACGGCCGCGGCGTGAAGGCCGAGAGCCAGGGGCTCTTCGCCCTCTCGCAGCCGTGCCCGCGCTGCCGCGGCAACGGCACCGTCATCGAGCAGCCGTGCAAGATCTGCCACGGCTCGGGGCGCGAGCGCAGGCTCAAGACGTACACCGTGAAGATCAAGCCCGGCGTCAAGGACGGCACGCGCATCCGCCTGAAGGGCAAGGGCGAGGCCGGCGAGCACGGCGGGCCCGCAGGCGACCTGATCGTCGTCACGCACGTCGCCGACTCGCCCACGTACGAGCGGCGCGGCGACGACCTGATCGTCGAGGTGCCGGTGTCGTACGCCAGCGCGGCGCTCGGCGACAAGGTCGAGGTGCCGACGCCCGACGGCGCCGTGTCGCTGAAGATCCCCGCCGGCTCCGAAGACGGCAAGCTCCTGCGCATCAAGGGCCGCGGCGCGCCGCGCCTGCACGGCTCCGGCAAGGGCGACGTGCTTGCACGCGTCCGTATCCAGGTGCCGAAGCGGATGAACAAGCAGGAGCGCGAGCTGCTCGAGCAGCTCAAGAAGGTGGGCGGCTAATGAGCGGCGCACTCACGATCGTCGTGATCGCGCTTGGTCTCGGCTTCACCGTCTACACGATCGCGAACGGCGTTGCGGGCCAGGGCAATCGTCGCGGCGCTCCGCCACTGCTGCGCGGCCTGTTTCTCGTCTGGCTCGCGATCTCCCTTGCCACGTTCGTGTTGATCTGGCTGGGCGGATTCCAGCACGGCGACCGGATCGTGCTCTTGGTCGTCTTCGGGATCCTCGCCGCGCTCGCAGCACTCGATCACGGCGTTGCGCGCATGCGGAGGGCGGGCTGATGAACGACCGCCCGATGTACATGATCAGCGTCGCCGCAGAGCTCGCGAACATGCATCCGCAGACGCTGCGCACGTACGAGGCGAAGGGGCTCGTGCGGCCGAAGCGCACGCCGGGCGGCACGCGCCTCTACTCGGAGGCCGACGTCGAGCGGCTGCGGATCGTCCAGCGGCTGACGACGGAGGTCGGCCTCAATCTCGCGGGCGTCGAGCTCGTGCTGCAGCTCGAGGACGAGCTGCGTCGCGCACACACCCAGATCGAGCAGCTGCAGCAGCGGATGCGCGACGAGGTTCAGAGAGTGCACAAGGAATATCGCCGCGACCTGGTGCTCTACCGCCAGGAGCGGCACCCGGAAAGAAGGGCGTGACGTGGATTTCAACAAGCTGACGATCAAGGCCCAGGAGGCAGTCGCCGCCGCACAGGAGCTGGCGCGCCGGACGGGCAACCCCGAGCTCTATCCCGACCATCTGCTGCTCGCGCTGCTCGACCAGGAGCTGCCGCGGCAGCTCGTGCCGGACCCGGACTCGCTCCGCGCCGAGGCCGAAGCGCGTCTCGCGCAGAAGCCGCGCATCGACGGAGCGCAGCAGCAGCCGCAGGTATCCGCGCAGCTCAACCGCATGCTCGACCAGGCGTTCGACGAGGCGAAGCGCATGGAGGACGACTACGTCGCCTCCGAGCACCTGCTGCTCGCACTCGACGTCACTCCGCGGAAGCAGCTCGAAGCGAAGATCGCCGCGGTGCGTGGGGGCCGGCGCGTCACGTCGCAGGATCCCGAGGGCACGTACAACGCGCTCGCAAAGTTCGGCCGTGATCTCACCGAGGCGGCGGAGGACGGCAAGCTCGATCCGGTGATCGGCCGCGACGAGGAGATCCGCCGCGTCATGCAGGTGCTGTCACGACGCACGAAGAACAACCCTGTGCTGATCGGAGAGCCCGGCACCGGCAAGACCGCGATCGTCGAGGGGCTCGCGCAGCGCATCGTCGCCGGCGACGTCCCCGAAGGCCTCAAGGGCAAGCGCGTGTGGGCGCTCGACATCGGTGCGCTGCTCGCGGGCTCGAAGTACCGCGGCGAGTTCGAAGAGCGGCTGAAGGCCGTGCTCGAGGAGATCAAGAACGCCGAGGGCAAGCTGATCCTCTTCATCGACGAGCTGCACACGATCGTCGGCGCGGGCGCCGCCGAAGGCGCGGTCGACGCCGCCAACCTGCTGAAGCCGATGCTCGCACGCGGGGAGCTGCGCTGTGTCGGCGCGACGACCCTCGACGAGTACCGCAAGCACATCGAGAAGGACGCCGCGCTCGAGCGCCGGTTCCAGCCGGTCTTCGTCGGCGAGCCGTCGGTCGCCGACACGATCGCGATTCTGCGCGGCTTGAAGGAGCGCTACGAAGCGCATCACGGCGTTCGCATTCGCGACGCCGCGCTCGTCGCCGCGGCCGTGCTCTCGCACCGCTACATCGCCGACCGCTTCCTGCCCGACAAGGCGATCGACCTCGTCGACGAGGCCGCGTCGCGCCTGCGCATGGAGATCGACTCGTCGCCGATCGAGCTCGACGAAGCCGACCGGCGCGTGCGCCAGCTCGAGATCGAGCTCGCCGCGATGGCGAACGAGTCGAAGGACGTGCGCGAGCCGATCGAGCGTGAGCTCGCCGACGCGAAGGAAGCGCGCGACGCGCTCGCCGCACGCTGGGCGCAGGAGAAGGGCGCCCTCGAGCGCGTGAAAGAGATCACGAAGCGCATCGACGAGCTGAAGATGGAGGCGGAGCGTGCCGAGCGGCAGGGCGAGCTGCAGCGCGTCGCGGAGATCCGCTACGGCGAGCTGCCCGCGCTCGAGCAGGAGCTCACCGAGCGCGACGGCGCGACTCCAGGCGCGAGAGACCCGATGGTCAAGGAAGAGGTCGACCAGGACGACATCGCCGCCGTCGTCGCCCGCTGGACCGGCATCCCCGTGTCGCGGCTCCTCGAGGGCGAGACCGAGAAGCTCATCCACATGGAGGAGCGGCTGCACCAGCGCGTCGTCGGCCAGGACGAAGCCGTCGAGGCCGTCGCAAACGCGTTGCGCCGCGCGCGCACCGGCCTGCAGGATCCCGACCGGCCGATCGGCTCGTTCGTCTTCCTCGGCCCGACCGGCGTCGGCAAGACCGAGCTCGCCCGGGCTCTCGCCGAGTTCATGTTCGACGACGAGAAGGCGATGGTGCGGCTCGACATGTCGGAGTACCAGGAGCGGCACACCGTGTCGCGCCTCGTCGGCGCGCCGCCCGGCTACATCGGCTACGACGAGGGCGGCCAGCTCACCGAGGCCGTGCGACGGCGCCCGTACTCGGTCGTACTCCTCGACGAGATCGAGAAGGCGCACGCCGAGGTCTTCGACGTCCTGCTGCAGGTGCTCGACGAGGGTCGCCTCACCGACGGCCAGGGCCGCACGGTCGACTTCCGCAACACGGTGCTGATCATGACGTCGAACATCCGGAGCGCCGGGGCGCTGCGCGATCACTTCCGCCCCGAGTTCCTGAACCGCGTCGACGAGATCGTCGAGTTCAAGGCGCTGTCGCGCGAGCAGATCGCCGTGATCGTCGAGCACCAGCTCGCGCGCCTGCGCGAGCGGCTCGCCGAGCGGCGGATCGCGATCGAGCTGACCGACGCCGCCAAGGAAACGCTCGCGGAGGCGGGTTGGGATCCGGCCTACGGCGCCCGGCCCCTGAAGCGTGCGATCCAGCGTCTCGTCGAGAACCCGCTGGCTCTCCGGCTCCTCGAGGGCGAGTTCGCCGACGGCGACACGATCCGCATCGAGGCCCACGACGGCGAGATCGTGTTCGAGAAGGCCTCGGCGCCTGCCGCCGTGGCAGCTGTCTAGGACGACATCGTCAGAGGGTCCAGGCCCGGGGCCGCGCCGCCGATACAACTCGTATGCGGCGAGGTAGCGTCATCGGGCCGGCCAAGACGGCGTGCCTCGCGCTTGCCTCTGTGGCGGCCGCTCTCTCCGCATCTCCGGTGCTGCTCGCCCGCGCCCAGCTGTTCGTCTCCCATACGCGGACCGCGATTGCAGACGCGATCGCCGGGCCGCAGTTCACCGACGCGGCGTTCTCACTCGACCAGTACCACTCGCTTGCGGGCACCTACGACGGCGCGGCCGTCGATGGACGGCGGATCACGGTGCGCTGGGCGACCGGCAAGACGTATTGCATCGAGGGCGTCAGCCAGGGCGGCGCAATCGAGCACCTCCTCGGGCCGAACGGGCAGGTCGCGCCCGGCCGCTGCCCGTACGTCGCCTTCTAGGGCGGGCAAACCGTCCGGGCCGCTCGGACGAATGTCTCACGTAGAGCCCTTGACAGGAGGTAGAGATCGTGAGGAAGCTCGTTCTGTTGCTCGTCGCCGTGGGCGTGCTCAGCGTCACGGCAGCGTCGCTCGCCGCAACGCGCGGCGCGGGATGGTCGGCCAAGCTGAACGCCACACAGGAGGTCCCGAAGCAGGCCGTGAAAGCCCCGGCGGCGCACGGCTCGTTCACGTCGACCGTGAGCGGCAATACGTTGAAGTGGAAGCTGACCTTCTCGAAGCTCAGTGGCCCGGCGAGCGCCGCGCACATCCACGTCGGCGCCATGGGAGCCGCGGGCAACGTGATCGTGCCGCTCTGTGGCCCGTGCAAGAGCGGCGCGTCGGGCAGTGCAAAGCTGACCGCTGTGCTGAAGAAGGACTTCACGAAGCATCTGCTCTACGTGAACGTCCACACCGCGAAGAACCCCAACGGGGAGATCCGCGGACAGCTCGGGGGCTAGCCCCCTGCCGGTCGGAGCGGCGCCTTGCGGTCGGCGCCGCTCCGCTACCGTCACCTCCGTGCTTCTCGTCGTTGCCGCCAGTGAGCGTGAGCTCGCGTTCGTCCGCGGCGCAGAGACGCTCTGCTGCGGCGTCGGGCCGGTCGACGCGGCGATCCGCACCGCGCGGGCACTCGCCGAGCAGGACGTCGCCGCAGTCCTCCACATCGGCATCGCCGGCTCGCGGACGATCGAGGCTCCCGCGCTCGTGCTCGGCTCGGAAGCCGTCTACTGCGACGTGATCGACGAGGGCTCGGCGTGGCCGCGTGTCGAGCGCATCGCGCCGGACGCCGCTCTGCTCGCCGCGGTGCGTGAAGCGCTGCCCGAAGCCTACGTCGCGGCGATCTCAACGACCGGCAGGATCGGCGGTGGCACCGACGTGGAGGCGATGGAGGGCTTCGGCGTCCTCCGCGCGGCGCAGCTTGCGGGCGTCGCAGCGGTCGAGCTGCGCGCGATCTCGAACGCGGTGAACGAGCCGGACCGGGCGAAGTGGCGCGTCGACGAAGCGTTCGCGCTGCTGGCCGATGCCGTCGCGCGGCTCGTTCCGGTGCTCGGCTAAGCGGCCGGGCCGAGGCCGGTAACGCCGCCTCCTGCCGTTGACCCCGCGCCGTCGAACGGGTGGCAGCCATGGTCGCGGCTCCAATCAGACGGGGAGCCCGCGGGCTAGATCCCGGTAGTGCTCCTCGTCAGATACCGCCCGGGGTCTAGATGGTTGATGCCACGGCAGCGTGGGTCTGTGGCCTGAGCCACCATCCAGGCGGGCGGGGTCGTGGCATCAACCATCTAACCCGCGGGCGGCGGCGCGTCGACGACGTCGTCGACGAAGGTGGCGTTGCCGTGGACGGCAGGCGCTCCGTACGCGAAGAAGAGGAGCTCCTCGTCGCCCTCGTTACGCACCTGCATCGGCGTGCCGGAGTGAACCGCGACGAGGCCGCCCGGCGCGACGTCGATGCGCTGCGGCGGGTCCTCGAGCAGGATCGTCAGCGTCCCCCGCAACGGGACGAACACTTCTTCCTGATCCGGGTCGATGTGACGCCTGCCGCGGGTGTGCGGCGGATAACGCCACATGCGTGCGCGGGACTGGGTGAGCTTGGCGGGTTCGGTGATCGGCGCCTGTTGCCGCGGCTCGGTGCCGTCGGCCGCTTCGCGCTTCTCCCACTGGAGGTCATCCGCCTGTACGACGTCGAAGGGCATGGGCCGACGATACCCTCCGGCGCGATGGCCAGGCCGACCTACCCGCGCGCGAGCGAGCCGCTACCCGCGGCGCTCCCTCCGGCCGAGCGCACCGTCGGCCAGCTCGTCGCCGAGTCGATCCGCTTCTACGGCGACCATTTCCGGCGCTCGTTGCTGCTCGGGATCGCACCGGCCGTGCTCGTCGTCGTCGGTACGCACGTGTCGAAGCACCTCTTGTACGTCCTGACGCCGACCCTCACGGGAGCGCTCGTGAGTGCGGCCTACGTCGGCGCCTGCGTGCTGGTGCTCGAGCGGCGTCCGCCGAACCGCCGGCTCGTGCTCGCGTGGCTCATCGGCTGGCTCGTCTTCGTGCCGGTGCCCTTCCTGGTCGTCGCGTTCATCCTGCCGGCGCTCGCCTGGCTGGCGGCGGTCGGGCTCGTCGTGCCCGTGCTCGTCCTCGACGACATCGGCCCTCGCGCGGCGCTCGCCCGTGCGTGGCGGCTCGCACGCGCGGACTACGTGCACGCGCTCGGCTCGCTCGCCACACTTGCGATCGTCGTGCTGCTCACGCAGGGCATGCTCGCGTTCCTGCTGCGCGGATCGGGCGGAACGGCGCTCTCCACCGCGTTCTTCCTCGCGAACGTCGTCATCTCGCCGCTGCTCTTCATCGGCTCCGCCCTGCTCTACGTAGACCAAGCGGCGCGGGGGCCGGGCACGGGGGAAACATCATGATCCCGTGCCCGGCCCCCGAATGTCTGATTGGGCAAGCCTGTCGGCGCCGGGTCCAGTAGGTTCCCGCGGATGCCGATCTACATTCTTCTCTCGCGCCTCTCCCAGCAGGGCGTGGCGACGCTGAAGGCGAATCCCGCCCGGCTGCTCGAGGTGAACCGCGACGTCGAGGAGCTCGGCGCGCGTGTGCTGCACCAGTGGGCGACGCTCGGCGAGTTCGACTTCGTGAACGTCATCGAGGCGCCCGACACGGCGACGGTCGCTCGTGTCTCGATCGCGCTCGGCGCGCGTGGCTCGACGAAGATCGAGACGCTGCCGGCGCTGACGATCGACGAGCTCGTCGCGACGCTTACCTAAGCGGGCCGCGCAGCGGCCCATTCCGTCGCCAACCTGGTCGCAACCGCGCCGTCCCGTCGGCACGCGCGCACCAGCCCGTACGCGGTTGATTCAAGACCAGGTTGCAGCCGTTGGTCTTGGTTCGTGGCGCGGCGCAGCCGCTACACAGCAGGCGCTACGTGGTGGCCGCGGCGACGCGGCGGATGGTGACGCCCCACGCCTTGCCCGACGCGAACAGCGCGTCCGGGTCGACCTCGTTGCGCCAGCCGAGGAAGTGCGGCTTCGGGTCGTCGGTCGTGCTGCCGTAGACGGCGGGATAGACCTTCAGCTTCTTGTAGTCGTGCTTCTTGCGTGACGCCTCGTCGGCGAGGCGCTCGGCCTCATCGGCTGCAGGCCCTTCCATGTAACCGCGCGGCATGCATTCAGAGTAGCGCCGATACGCTCAGGCTGTGCGAACTGCTCTCGCCGTCCGCGGTCTCGAAAAACGCTACGGGCCCGTCCAGGCTCTGAAGGGCGTCGACCTCGACGTCGGCGAGGGCGAGCTCTTCGGATTGCTCGGTCCGAACGGCGCCGGCAAGTCGACGCTCGTGAAGATCGCGGTCGGCCTCGTGCGACAGACAAAAGGCGACGCAGAGGTGGCGGGAGCGCGAGCCGGCTCGCGTGCCGCGCGCGGGTCGCTCGGGTATCTCGCAGAGCTTTTCCGCTTCCCGGGCTGGTACAGCGCGAACGAGGTGCTCGAGCTGCACCAGCGGCTTGCCGGCTCGCGCGGGGGAACCGCCGAGCGCCGGCGGCTGCTCGAGCTCGTCGCGCTCTCCGAGGCCGCCGATCGCCGCGTCGACGGCATGTCGAAGGGCATGCAGCAGCGGCTCGGCATCGCTCAGGCGCTCGTC
>Ga0209638_1002418_pt1 | contig 11460 bp, 11 predicted proteins | sample BarGraNGADG00211_FD_184490 | JGI IMG/M metagenome (GOLD analysis project Ga0209638, IMG submission 184490) | Arctic peat soil microbial communities from Barrow, Alaska - Barrow Graham LP Ref core NGADG0002-211 (SPAdes) (version 2) | ecosystem: Environmental > Terrestrial > Soil > Wetlands > Peat... | reverse complement strand
GCGCTGGATCGTCTTGGGCTCCTTGAGCTTCACCGCGACCTGGATGTTGAGCACGTTGTAGATCTGCGCCTGCACCCTGCGCTGGAAGCGCTCCAGGTCGCCCATGGTCTCGGCGAAGATGTCCTCCCCGACCTCCACCCACACCTCGATGACGTCGAGGTAACCCTTGCGGTGCACGACGATCTGGTAGTGCGGCTCGATCTCGGGGATGCTCATCAGCACCTCTTCGATCTGGCTGGGGAACACGTTGACGCCGCGGATGATCAGCATGTCGTCGCTGCGGCCGATGGGCTTGCTCATGCGGGCGGAAGTACGGCCGCACGCGCACGGTTCGGAGGTGAGGCTGCAGAGGTCACGCGTGCGATAGCGGATCAGCGGCTGCGCCTCGCGCGACAGCGTGGTGAACACCAGCTCGCCGACCTCGCCTTCGGGCAGCGGGCGCAGCGTCTCCCGGTCGATGATCTCGGCCATATAGTGGTCTTCGTTGATGTGCATGCCGGCCTTGCAGAGGCACTCGAAGGCGACCCCGGGGCCGCCCATCTCGGAGAGCCCGTAGATGTCGAGGGCGTCGATGCCGAGGGCCGCCTCGATCTGCAGGCGCAGCTCGTTGGTCCAGGGCTCGGCGCCGTGGAAGCCGACGCGGATCGGCAGGTCTTCAGGGCGCAGCCCGCGATCGCGGGCGGCGTCGCCGAGGTACATCGCGTACGAGGGTGTGCAGCTGAGCGCCGTCGCGCCGAAGTCGCGCATGACCTTGAGCTGGCGCTCGGTGTTGCCGCCCGAGATGGGCACGACGGTGCAGCCCAGGCGCTCGGCGCCGAAGTGCAGGCCGAGCCCGCCGGTGAAGAGCCCGTAGCCGTAGGCGTTCTGCAGCAGGTCGCCGGGCTTGACGCCGCCGGCGGCCAGCGTGCGGGCGATGAGGTCACCCCAGGTGTCGATGTCAGCGCGTGTATACCCGACGGTGGTCGAGTTGCCGGTCGTACCCGAGCTGGCGTGGACGCGCACGATCTGGTCGCGGGGCCGCGCGAACATGCCGAACGGGTAGTGGTCGCGCAGGTCGATCTTGGTGGTGAAGGGCAGGCCGACGACGTCGCCGTGGCAGCCCACGTCGCCGGGCTTCAGGCCTGCTTCGTCGAGCTTCTTGCGGTAGAAGGGCACGTTCGCGTAGGCGTTCTCGAGCATCGCGCGCAGCCGCTCGATCTGCAGCTCGCCGAGCTGGGGGCTCGGCAGCGACTCGGCGGCAGGCTCCCACATGAGGCCGCCGGCGTTGTCTGCCGCCAGGCGCTCGGGGGAAGGCGCGGTCACAGGGCCCGCACCTCCTCGTCGGTGAGCAGCGTCACCTTGTCCGCAAGCAGTTCGATGGCGCGGTCGATGTCGCGCACCGCGAAGCAGATGTTCTGAAACGAGATGCTGTACAGGTAGTCGATGGACGCTCCGGCTTCGGCCACCTGGTCGAGCACCCGGGCGAGGCCGCCGGCCTCGTCGCGGACCCTCACGCAGATCACCTGCGAGAAGTGCGTCGTGAAGCCGGCGTCGTGAAGCAGCGTCCGCGCTCTGTCGGGGTCGGTGACGATGAGCCTTACGATGCCGTACTCGGCGGCCTCCGTCGTGGAGAACCCGCGGATGTTGATGCCCGCGGCGCCGAGCAGATCCGCGACCTCCGCGAGGCGCCCACTGCGATTCTCGAGAAACACGGTGAGCTGCGTGACCTTCACGGCCCGACCTCCTCGTTGCTGACGGCGCCGCGCCCGAGGGCGAACGCCCGCTCGTTGACTTCCAGGATCTTGGCCGGCACAGCCGCCGCCAGACCGCGCTGCCACGACGCGGCGGCGAACGGCAGCACCGTGCTCGCCGCGCCGAGCAGCGCGACGTTGACCGCGCGCAGGGTGCCGGCCTCGCGCGCCAGCGCCTCGGCGTCGACGGCGATGAGTCTCACGCCGCGGGCGGCGGCGGCGGCCGGCAGGTCGCCGGGGTACTCTTCCTCGCGACGCAGCACGCTGCCGGGCATGATGCGCGTGGTGGCGGCGCAGACCAGCGTGCCCTGGGGCGCCAGCAGGCCGAGGCCGCGGTGGCCTTCCAGCAGTTCCGTCGCGATCACCACATCGGCGTGGCGCGCGACGGGCGACCACACGTTCTCGCCGAAGCGCACGGTGCTCAGTACGCTGCCTCCGCGCTGCGCCATGCCCTTGACCTCGCTCGCCTTGACGTCCAGGCCCTCGGCGGAGGCCGTCTCGGCGAGGATCCCCGCCGCCAGCAGGATGCCCTGGCCGCCGACGCCAACGAGGGAGACGGTGGTGGTACCGTTCATCGGGCGCCGGCGTAGCTCAGGGCGCCTCGCCGGCAGACCTCGATGCAGAGGCCGCAGCCGGTGCAGACGTCGGTGACGGCCACCGCGTCCTCGCCGGGGGCCAGCGCCGGACAGCCGATGTCCAGACAAAGGCCGCAGAGGTTGCAGCGCTCGTCGTCGACGACGATCTCGCCGGCCTTTTCGCGCACCATGAGCACGCACGGGGCGAGGGCCACGATGACGCCCAGCCCGGGCGCGTCCAGCTCGGCCTTGATGGCCGCGTCGAGGACGCGGTAGTCGTTGGCGTCGACGGTGCTGCAGCGCACGCCGATGCCCTCGCACAGCTTCTGGATGTCGACCGCCGGACCCTGGCTGCGGTCCGGCCGCAGACCCGTGCCCGGGTGGCCTTGATGCCCGGTCATGGCGGTGGTGCGGTTGTCCAGCACGATCACCAGCCCGTCGGCCTCGTTGTAGTAGGCGTCGATGAGAGGCGTGATGCCGCTGTGGAAGAACGTGGAATCGCCGATCACGGCGGCGGCGGCCTTGCGCTCCAGGGCTTTGTTGAAGCCGGCCATCATGCCGATGCTGGCGCCCATACAGAGGCAGCTGTCGAGCGCGAGCAGGGGCGGCAGCGCGCCCAGCGTGTAGCAGCCGATGTCGCCCATGGGCACCAGCTTGTGACGCCGCAGAGCAGTGAAGACCGAGCGGTGCGTGCAGCCCGGGCAGAGCACGGGCGGGCGCACCGGCAGACCGGCGGCGGGCTGCGGCGGATCGGCGAGGCGAGGCACCGGCGGAAAGACCGGGCGCCGGCGCCGTGGCGGCCGGCGTGAGAGAAACGGCTCGAGGGCGCGGAAGACGATGTCCTGGTCGAGCTCGCCGTCCGCGGGGATCGCCTCTTTGCCCACCACCGGCAGGCCGAGCGCGCGGACCTGCTCCTCGATGAACGGGTCGAGCTCCTCGACCACGGCGACGCGCGACACCTGCTGAAACAGCCGCGCGACCTTGCGATAGGGCAGAGGGTGCGACATGCCTAGCTTGAGGAACCACGCTTTGGGGAACGCCTCGCGGGCGTAGGTATAAGCGACGCCCGAGGCGATGATGCCGACGTCGGCGGTGCCGGCCTCGAGCACGTTGAGCGGCGACTCCTCGGCGCGAGCACGCAGCTTCTGGAGACGTTCGAGCACGAGCCGGTTACGAAGGCGCGCGTACTGCGGCACCATCACGTATTTGCTGATGTCGCGCGCGTAGTCGCGCGGCTCGAACTCGACGGGCACGCGCGGGATGACCTGCCCGCGGCCGTGGGAGAGCCGCGTGGTGGAGCGCAGAAGCACCGGCGTGTCGAACTCCTCCGACAGGGCGAAGGCCTCGGCGACGAAGTCGTAGGCCTCCTGGCTGTCGGACGGCTCGAGCATGGGCACCTTGGCGAACTTGGCGTAGGCGCGGTTGTCCTGCTCGTTCTGCGAGGAGTGCATGCCGGGGTCGTCGGCGCTCACGATGACCAGTCCCCCGTTGACGCCGGTGAGCGAGAGGGTCAGGAACGGATCGGCCGCCACGTTGAGGCCCACGTGCTTCATGGTCACGATGGTGCGCACGCCGGCGAGCGAAGCCCCCACGGCGGTCTCGAGGGCAACCTTCTCGTTGACGCACCACTGGGCGTGGATGCCTTCGAGGCGGGCGGCCGTCTCGAGGATCTCGGTGGACGGCGTGCCCGGGTAGCCGCAGGCGAAACCGGCCCCAGCGCGCTCGGCGCCGTGGGCGATGGCTTCGTTCCCAGAGAAGAAGAGAGTCCGTTCCACGGGGCAACGATTATAGCCGACGCCGCCAGCCACGCCAGCGAGGCCCCAACCCCAACCCTTAAGTCGACCTTGAAGGATTCGCGAAAATGAGCAAGAATACTGGCGGCATGCAGCGCGTACCTCATCCGCCACGCATGACCCGGACGGCGCCACTGTGAGCCGTCCGCCTCGCAGACGCCGGAGCCCGGCACTTCTGCGAGGCCGCTTCCGCACCCTCTTCTTCGCCCTCCTCGCCATCGCCGCTCTGGCGCTCGGTCACGGGGAGGCCGCCGTGCCCGCGCTGATGGGCGTGGTGCTCGGCACGTACTCCGTCCAGGTGGCGCGGACACGCCACGAGGATCTGGCGCACACGTTCGCCGTCCTCGACTGGCTGTTGCTCGGCTGCACCCTCGTGTTCTCCGGCGGCGCCGAGAGCTGGCTTCTGGGCACCGTGCCGGTGCTCGCCATGGGTCAGCTGGCCGGCGCGCCGCGCAAGGAGTGGCCCTATCTGCTCGCGCCGACCCTCCTGCTGCTCGTCCTCCTCGCCATCGCCGATCCGTCGCTGGGCGGCAGCCGCGCCGGCGGGGTCGCCAAGGTCGTCGTGCTCGCCGCCGGCGGCTGGGTCGCGGCAACGCGCCTGAAGAGGGCGCCGGCCCGCCGGCGGCGGCCGGCCCGGGTCGACGAGACCAGCGGCTTCTACACCGGCGAGCGCCTCGAGGAGCTGCTCAGCGCGAGCATGGACGCGGCGCTCGCCGAGCATCGGCCGCTGAGCGTCGTGTGCCTGCGCCTGGAGCACTTCCAGGACTGCCGCGACTTCCTCGGGCCGGAGCGCAGCGAGCAGCTCGTGCGTGGCGTCGCACGGCGCATCGAGCGCCGCCTGGCGGCCGACGACCGGGCCTTTCGCGTGCGCGCCGACTCGTTCGTGCTCGTTCTGGCCGGCCGCCCTCTGGCCGAGGCTCGCGGGCTCGCCGACGAGGTCGCCCACGACGTCAGCTCCAATCTGATCGCCGGGCGCCGGCAGACGCTGGCCGCCGGCGCTTCGTCCTTCCCCACCATCCGCCGCCTCCCGGACCTCCTGGCAGCGGCGCGCGACGAGGCACGGTCGCCCGACAAGAGCCGGGACGCCGCCCCGGCGGCGGTCACGCTGGCGGCCGCGCAGTGACGCGGCGGCCCTGGCGAGGGCCGCGTCTTGCTACCTACCACCCGCCTCGCTAGTCTTCGCGTGTGGAGATCGACGTCGCCAACGAGCAGGTCCCCGAAGGGGTCGCCGTGCGCGTGCGGGTGCGGCTGTCGGGGCGCGAGACCAGCCGGCTCTTCCTCAGCGGCGACACGCTGATCCAGCTCCCGCTCGACGGTGCGCTCACCGCCTACGAGGGTTCGCCGATCCCACGCACGAGTATTTTCCTCAGCGAGCTGGTCGGCCTCGCCGACGGCCTCTCGCGCGTGTTCGCGGGCGGCGCCGCAGCCGACGCCTTCGCCCGTGTCGTCCGCAGCCAACTCGACACAGCTTTGGAGGCACTGTGAGCGACCAGGCCGACTCCCTCGTCACCAGACTGGCTCCGTACCGCGAGACGCCGGGCATCGTCGCCGCCCTTCTCATCTCGCACGACGGCTTCGTGGTGGCCGCCGACGCCGAGCCCGGCTTCGCCGCGGACGCCGTCGCCGCCCAGGTGGCCGGCGCCATCGACATGGGCGCGCGCCTGGCCGGCGAGCTCGGCCAGCCGGAGGCGAAGTACATCTCCCTCGAGTTCGACACGCTCAACGTGGTGCTGGCGCCCTTCGGGGACGAGCTCCTGCTCGCTCTCGTGGGCGAGCCCAGTGCCCTGATCTGCGAGTACCGGCTCAACACGACCGACGACTGACCGCGCCGGCCGGCGGCGCGCGGCGCCGGCCGGACCTACGACAGAAGGGATCTCTCATGGAAGATGCGGTCGAACAACTGGACAAACTGGCGCGGAACGTCGGCGAGTGCACCCGCTGCGAGGAGCTCGTCGCCTGCCGTCTCCGCGCCGTCCCCGGAGGCGGTCACCCGCACTGCGCGGTGATGGTCGTCTCCCTCAGCCCCGACCCTGCCGATGAGAAGGCCGGTCTCCCCGCCGGCTCCACGCTGGTCGACGGCCTGGCCGAGTTCATGCCGGTCCTGGCCGCGAGCGCCGACAAGGTCTACTTCACCACGCTCATGAAGTGCGTGCCGCGCACCGCCTGCGACCTGCGCGCCCCTCGGAGGAAAGAGCAGGACGACTGCTACCCGTTCCTGTCCAAAGAGCTCACCATCACGACGCCGCACTACGTCCTTCCCGTGGGCGAGGAGACGACGCGCTACCTGCTCGGCAAGCTGTTCAAGGACCTGCCGTACAAGAAGGGCGACTCCCTCGAGCTGCGCCTCTTCGACAATCCCGCGTTCAAGATCGTCCCGGTGGCCACGCCCGACGAGCTGCGCGAGCGCGACGCCAAAGCGCGCAAGGAGTACGTCGAGCGGCTGCACGCGCTGGCGCGGGTGATGGGGCTCTGAGGCAGTCCTCGCGCTAGTCCGGCCCGCGACGGGGCCCTTCGGGCCGCGGCCCGCTCAATACCGCTTCGCCGATTAGTCCGCTACCGCCCGCCGAGCTCGCGCCCGGCCGCGGCGATGACCTCGTCCATCCGGTCGGCGGCGCCGGCCGGCAGAGGCTTGGGCCGGGGGCCGGCGAGGATCTCCTCGACACGGCCGCGACGGCGCGCTCGAGCGCGCCGTGCTTCGCGATGCTCCAGGCGTCGTACGGCTCGCGCAGCATCAGCTGCGGCATGTAGAGCTCGCCCGAGCACATGTGCTGCCGGGTCTGCTTCGCCTTGAGAAAGTGACCGCCGGGCCCGACGTCGGCGACGACGTCCAGCATCTGGTGGTCGCCGTCGACGGTCAGCCCGGCGCGCACCCGCCGGCACTGCCTGAAGAGCTCACAGTCCAGCAGGATGTTGGGCAGCGAGGGCGTCTTCGACCAGCCGCGGCGGGATCTTGACCAGCCCGCTGCCCGCGTGGACATCGGCGCCGGCCTCGGCCAGCAGCCTCTGGGCCCGCCGGTCGGGAAAGACGACGCCAACGCGCTCGAGGACGCGCAGGCTTGCGGCGTGGATCGCGTCGAGCTCGGCGGAGGGCGGCAGGTCGATACGGGGGGATCACGGGGCGGTTCCTCCTCGTGGGCAGCGCGTGGCGACGGCCGTCAGGGCACGACCACGTGCAGGGAGCGGGGCACGACCCGGCAGGTGAGCGGCAGCTTGCCCGCCATCTCGCCGTCGGTCTGGACGAGCACTTCCTTGCCTTCTTCGACTGTGACGATCTCGGCTGCTTCAGTGCGGAAGTACTCGACCTTCGGGTGCTTGATGTGCGCGTTGATGAGCGCGGCGGACCAGTACCAGATGGTGCTCAGGAACGACTTGTCCTTGAGCACGCAGACGTCCAGCAGCCCGTCGCGCATGTCGGCCAGCGGCGTGATGCCGAAGCCGCCCCCGTAGTTGGACGAGTTGCCGAACACCGCGAAGTACCCTTCGACGGTGCGCTCCGCGGTCGTGACGCGGATGAGCGGCTCCTCTTTGGTGAGGTAGTTGGCGAGACCTTGCACCGCGAAGGCCGCCTCCTTGAAGGCTTTCTTCAGGACCGGGTTGAGCGACGCCACCACGGCGGCGTCCATCCCGACGCCGGCCATAAGCCCGAAGTAGCGATCGCCGGCGAGGCCCAGATCGATCCACGAGACGGTGCCCACTTCGAGGAGCTTCACGGCGTCGGGGGGCTCCAACGGAATGCCGAGCTCCATGGCCAGCACGTTGACCGTGCCCGTGGGCACGATGGCCAGCGGCACCTCGGCGCCGGCGAGCCCGTTGATGGTCTCGTTGACGGTGCCGTCGCCGCCGATGGCGCAGACGAGGTCGAGCCCCTGCTGCACGGCCTCGCGGGCGAAGCGCGTGGCGTCGCCCACGCCCGCGGTCTCGCGTTCCTCGACGTCGTAGCCGAGGCCGCGCAGGGAGTCGAGGATCAGCGGCAGGTCGCGGCGGTACTCGCCGCCGCCTGAGTGCGAATTGAAGATCGCCATGAGATGCCGGCCGACGTCGCGCATCAGAGTGGCTCCGGGAGGCCGCCGGCAAGGCGCAGGGTGGCGGCGTAGCCGGCCTCCCGCGCCGTCACGGCGGCCTGGTCGAAGGCCCACCCGACCTCTTCCGGACGGTGGGCGTCCGAACCGAACGTCAGCGGGATGCCGAGAGCGCGGGCCTCGGCGAGAAGCCCGGGCGCCGGGTAGGCTTCGCCGACCGGCTTGCGCAGCCCGGCGGTGTTGAGCTCCAGGGCGGCGCCGGCCTGCCGTACCGCGCGGAGCGCCCGCGACGCGGCCGCCGTCACGGCCTCCGCGTCATCAGGCCGGTGGCCGAACTTCTTGGCTTGATCGAGATGCCCGATGACGTGGAAGAGGCCGGTGGCCGCGGCGCGCTCCACGTTCTCGAGGCTCTCGAGGTGCATACGGTCGATGCCATAGCCCTGCACCCGATCGCGGGACGCAGGGTGGTCGAAGGCGAAGCGCTCGCCGACGATGTGCACCGACCCGATGACATAGTCGAAGGGATACTCGCCGAGGACGCGCGCCGTGTCGTCGAGCGTCTCCTCGATGTAGTCGGCCTCGATGCCGACCAGGATGCGGAGGTCTGCGGCGTACTCCCGCGCGAGGGCCTGCACCAGCGAGACGTAGCCGTCGAGCTCGTCGAGCTCCATGGACCAGTCGTCGCCCGGGATCCCGTGGCCGGGCTGCCAGCCACCGAGGAACGGCAGGTGATCGGCGAAGCCCATCTCGGACATGCCCAAGCCGATGGCGCGCTCGACGTACTCGCGCGGCTCGCCCTCGGCGTGGCGGCAAAGGCGCGTGTGGATGTGATAGTCGGCGATCATGCTCCAGCCTCGTGGCGACAAGCTTACACCTCAGGCTCTCCGCGGGGCGCGGCGGCGCGGCCGCCGGGCCAGGACGAAGCCGAGGCCCATGCCGCTCAGAAAGCCCCCGACGTGCGCGAAGAACGCCACGCCCACATCAGGATGGCGGAACGTCAGCACGCCCTCCACGGCCTGCAACGCGAACCAGACGCCGAGCAGGATCCAGGCCGGCACCGAGACCACGGGGAAGATGACACCCAGCGTGAAGACGCTCAGCACCCGGGCGCGCGGATACAGCACGAGATAGGCGCCGAGCACGCCGGCGACGGCGCCGCTCGCGCCGATCATAGGAGCCGTGGACCCGGGGTCGGTGAGCACCTGGGTGGCGGTGGCCACGAGGCCGCAGGCGAGGTAGAAGCCGAGGAACCGCACGCGCCCGAGAGCGTCTTCGACGTTGTTGCCGAAGATCCACAGGTACAGCATGTTGAAGATCAGGTGGAGCCAGCCGCCGTGGATGAACATGCTGGTGAAGAGCGTCGCCCACCACGGCACGAGGTCGGCTGGCGGCACGTCAAGGCCGTGAGCCAGCTCGAAGGGCGTGGCGCCGGCCTTGGCGTAGAAGCCGCCGAGCGTCATGCCGTAGCGCGGCAGCGTGAGCTCGAAGGCGAACACCGCGACGTTGAGCAGGATTACGACCAGCGTCACCGCCGCGAAACGGCGCGTCGGGACGTCGTCGTACAGCGGTATCAAGGCGGACCGCGGCCGCGGGAGCCTGTCAGGCGGTGACCCGGCAGGCGCACACCTTGAACTCGGGGATCTTGGCCATGGGGTCGCGGGCGGTGTTGGTGAGCATGTTGGCCGGCGACTCCCAGAAGTGGAAGGGCACGAACACGGTGCCCCGGCGCACGCGCGCGGTGACGTTGGCCGGGATGCTGATGACGCCGCGCCGCGTCTCCACGCTGACCGCGGCGCCGTCGGTGACGCCGAGCCGCGCCGCGTCGTCCGGGTGGATCTCGGCGAACCCCGTGGGCACGAGCTCGTTGAGGCCGTCGGAGCGCCGCGTCATGGTGCCGGTGTGGTAGTGCTCGAGCATGCGGCCCGTAGTGAGCGTGAGCGGGTAGTCGCCACCCGCCACCTCCGCCGGCGGCTCGTAGGCGACCGGGAAGAACTTGCCCTTGCCGCGCGTGAACTGGCCGATATGCAGGATGGGCGTGCCGGGATGCGTCGTGTCGGGGCACGGCCAGCAGAGGCCGCCCTCGGCATCGAGGCGCTCGTAGGTGACCCCGGCGTACGAGGGCGTAAGCGCGTCGATCTCCGCCATGATGTCCGCGGGGTGCGCGTAGTCCCAACCGCCGGCGCCGCCGAGCCGGCGCGCAAGCTCGGCGATGATCGCCCAGTCCGCGCGCGCCTCGCCCGGGCTCGGCACGGCGGCGCGCACGCGCTGCACCTTGCGCTCGGTGTTGGTGAACGTGCCGTCCTTCTCGGCGAAGCTCGCGGCCGGCAGCACCACGTCGGCGAGCTCGGCCGTCTCGCTGAGGAAGATGTCTTGCACCACGAGGAAGTCGAGGCCCTTGAGCGACTCCACCACGTGCTGCTGGTCGGGGTCCGAGAGCACGGGGTTCTCGCCCATCACGAAGAGGCCGCGCAGCGTGCCGGCGTGCATCGCGTCGAAGGCCTCCGTGACCGTCAGACCGGGCTTGTCGGCAAGATCGACGCCCCACGCCTCCGAGAACCGCTTCTGGGCGGCCGGATCGCCGACGGCCTGATACCCGGTGTAGACGTCGGGCAGCGCGCCCATGTCGCAGGCCCCCTGCACGTTGTTCTGGCCGCGCAGGGGGTTCACGCCCGTGCCGCGGCGGCCGAGATTGCCGGTGAGCAGAGCCAGGTTGCTCAGCGCGAGCACGTGCTCGGTGCCGTGTGAGTGCTGCGTGATGCCCATCGAGTAGAAGATGGCGCCCTTGGCGGCGGACCCGAAGATCCTCGCTGCCTCACGCAGCTTCTCGGCCGGCACGCCGGAGATCTCTTCGACCAACTCCGGTGTGTAGCTCGCCAGAACCCCGGGCAGCTCGTCGAAGCCCTCGGTGCGGGCGGCGATGAACTCCTTGTCGGCCAGGCCCTCTTCGAGGATCACGTGCATGAGGCCGTTGACGACGGCCACGTTGGTTCCCGGCAGCAGCTGCAGATGGATGTCGGCGCGGCGCGCCATGTCGATGCGCCGCGGGTCAACGACGATGAGCTTGGCGCCCTTGCGCAGGGCCTTCTTGATGTGCAGCGCGCCGATGGGGTGCGCCTCGCTCGTGTTCGAGCCGATGATGAGGATGGCGTCGGCCTCTTCGAGGTCCTTGAACGAGTTGGTCATCGCGCCGCTCCCCAGCGACTGGCCCAGGCCGGTCACGGTGCTCGCGTGGCAGAGCCGCGCACAGTGGTCGACGTTGTGCGTGCCGAGCACGGCGCGCACGAACTTCTGGAACACGTAGTTCTCTTCGTTGGTGCAGCGCGCCGACGAGAAGCCGGCGAGC
>Ga0209638_1002417_pt1 | contig 11460 bp, 11 predicted proteins | sample BarGraNGADG00211_FD_184490 | JGI IMG/M metagenome (GOLD analysis project Ga0209638, IMG submission 184490) | Arctic peat soil microbial communities from Barrow, Alaska - Barrow Graham LP Ref core NGADG0002-211 (SPAdes) (version 2) | ecosystem: Environmental > Terrestrial > Soil > Wetlands > Peat... | reverse complement strand
GCGAGCGCCACCGTGACGCTGGCGCTCCATCGGGATGCCGGTAGGGTGGCCGCCCGGATGCCCCGAAGGAGCCTCCGCAGCGCGCCCTGTGCGCGAGGACAGCGACGAAGGGGTAGCCGGGTGGCCACCCGGCAGCGGGATGCCGACCGCGGTCTGTCCGCAGCCGGCCTCGGCGTCGGCCATCTGCTGCTCGTCGATCGTGCCGGGCTCGTCGGGAGCGAACTCCTCTTCGAGCTCCAGGTCGGGTCGCGCGTCGGAGTTGCCTACGTTGTCAGCCATGGTCCACAGGTCCTTAGAGGTCGGTGTCGGTGGTCGGGGAGGCCGCCCGGGTCAGCTCCAGCACGATGCCGGTGCGGGACGGGCAGTGGATGCGGTAGGTCTCCGGCTCGCCCGGCTCCCACGACGGGAATCCGAGTGCCGAGCGCCACAGATACGGTTCGAGAGCGGCGGCAGCCGCGTGGCACAGTCCGTCCGGACGCGCGTAGGGATCGCGATACTCGAAGACGTCGCCGACCTCGTGGCGGCAGCGACCGGTCTTCTCGATGACGCGGACGCTGAGCGGGCCCGCGGCGTCCCATGCCTCGCCGTTCGGATGCGTCATGTCCTAGCCTTCCGCCAGCCAGCGAGCGGCGTCCTTGGCGTGGTAGGTGAGGATGAGGTCGGCGCCCGCGCGCTTGAGTCCGGTGAGGGTCTCGAGCACGACGCGCTTCTCGTCGATCCAGCCGTTCGCGGCGGCGGCCTTCACCATCGCGTACTCGCCCGACACGTTGTAGGCGGCCGTCGGCATGCCGAAGGTCTCCTTGATGCGCCAGATGATGTCCATGTACGCGAGCGCCGGCTTGACCATGACCAGGTCGGCGCCCTCGTCGATGTCGAGCTCGGTCTCGCGGATGGCCTCGTCGCCGTTGGCGGGGTCCATCTGGTACCCCGAGCGGTCGCCGAACGCCGGCGCGCTGTCGGCGGCGTCGCGGAACGGGCCGTAGTAGCCCGACGCATACTTCGCCGAGTAGGCCATGATCGGGATGTCGCTGTAGCCCTCGGCGTCGAGCGCCGCGCGGATGGCCGCGACCCGGCCGTCCATCATGTCGGACGGGGCGACCATGTCGGCGCCCGCTTCGGCATGGCTGACCGCCGTCATGGCGAGCATCTCGAGCGTCACGTCGTTGATGACGCAGCCGCTGTCGTCCAGCGCGCCGCAGTGGCCGTGCGAGGTGTACTCGCACATGCACACGTCGGCGATGACGTAGAGGTCGGGAGCGACCTCCTTGAGGCGACGGATGGCCTGCTGCACGATGCCGTCCTCGGCGAACGCGCCGGAGCCGGCCTCGTCCTTGGTCTCGGGCAGCCCGAAGAGGATGACGGCAGGGATCTTGAGGGCGAGCAGCTCGGCGGCCTCCGCCTCGAGCTGGTCGATCGAGAGCTGGAACACGCCCGGCATCGAGGAGACCTCGTCGCGCAGGCCGGTGCCCGGCTTCACGAAGAGCGGGTAGATCAGGTCGCCGGCGTCGAGCATGGTCTCGCGGACCATGCGACGGATCTGCGGGTTGGCGCGAAGCCGACGCATACGAACGCTCGGAAACTGCATAGTCGTCACTCCCCTGATCGACGGTCGGACCGTGAAGGCACCCTGGAGATGAATCGAGGCGCAACCGGCAAGCGGGTGCGCCTCGACATCGATTGCTTGGTGGAGACGACCGGAGTCGAACCGGCGACCTCTGCCGTGCGAAGGCAGCGCTCTCCCAACTGAGCCACGTCCCCGTACATACCCGCCGCCATGCGGCAGGGCTTGAATACTATGCCCAGCGTACCCCCGTTTGTCAACGCGCGGACGGCGCCCGAGGAGGCCCCTGTGAGCGTGGACCGGGTCCCGGCGGCGCTCACCGAGCGCCCCCGGCGAAGTGGATCGCGAGGGCGGTGGCCACCGACTTGGACGTCGAGGACGCCGCCTCGGTATCGACACGGATGCCGAGCTCGCGGAGCGCTCCGGTCGTGACGGGACCGATGCTGACGACGACGGTGCGGGCGAGGATCCTCGCCTCGTCGAGCCCGGCGCGGCGCACGACCTCCACGAACCGGCGCGCGGTGCCGCCGCTCGCGAAGACGATGGCATCCGCTCCCCCGGCCGCAACACGGTCCAGCACATCGGCGGGCGGTGTCGCGGTCACCAGGCGGTAGACCGCCACGACATCGACGACCGCGCCCACCGCGCGCAGCCTGTCGGGAAGGACTTCGCGGGCCTCGGCGGCGCGGGCGACGAGCACGTGCTCCCCCGCCTGCAGCCCCGCTTCGAGCAGGGCCGCGACAAGGCCCTCGGCCCGGAACCGCTCCGGGACGACCGCGGGCTCCAGCCCGAAATCGCGCAGGTGGTCGGCGGTCGCGCTGCCGACCACGGCGAAGCGTGCGTCGCGAAGGTCGGCGAGCCGCAGCCCGTGCCGGCGCATGCGAGCGTCCAGGCGGTCGATCCCGTTGACGGACGTCAGCACGATCCAGTCGTAGTCGCCGATGCTCTCGATGGCCGCGTCCGCGGGCGCCCAGTCCTCGGGCTCCGCGATCTCGATCACGGGCAGCGAGAGGACCTCCGCGCCGAGCTCCACCAGGAGCGTGGAGAGGGCGGAGGACTGTTCGGCCGAGCGGGTGACGACGACAGACCGGCCGCTCAGCGGCAGGTCGACGCCTCGCTCACTCCCGGCGTCCACGCGGCGGCCCTCAGGTCTCGAGCCGGGCGTCGATGGCCGGGACGTCGGCGACGGAGACGTCGCGGATCTCGGCGAGGATCTCGGCCGCGCCCAGGTCCAGCAGGCGCGCGACCATCTTCCGTCCGAGGCCCTCGGGGTCGGTGGCCACGCCCTCCATGTGGTCGCGGAGGATCCTCTTGCCGTCGACGGACCCGACGACGGCGTCCATGACGAGCAGGCCGTCCTCGAGGCGAGCGTACGCGCCGATCGGCACCTGACACCCGCCCTCGAGCGTGCTCATGACGACGCGCTCGGCGCCGACGCAGATCATCGTGTCGGCGTCGGCGAGCTGGCGGCAGACGTCCGCCATGAACTCGTCGGACTCGCGGATCTCGACGCCGATGGCGCCCTGGCCGACGGCCGAGACCATCTGCGCGTTCGGGATGTAGTGGGTGATGCGGTCGGCCCAGCCCATGCGCGTGATGCCGGCCGCCGCGAGGATGACGGCGTCGACCTCGCCCGTCTCCGCCTTGCGCATGCGGGTGTCGAGGTTGCCGCGCACATCCACGATCTCGACGTCGGGGCGCAGCGCGCGCACCTGCGCGACCCGGCGCAGCGAGCTGGTGCCCACGCGGCCGCCCTCGGGCAGCGTCGCGAGCGTGTAGCCGGCACCGGAGACGATGGCGTCACGAGGGTCGACGCGCTTCGGCATCGCAGCGATCACGAGCCCCTCCGGCAGCGCCGTCGGCACGTCCTTCATCGAGTGGACCGCCAGGTCGACCGTGCCGGCCTCGAGCTCCACCTCGATCTCCTTGGTGAACAGCCCCTTGCCGCCGACCTTGGCCAGCGGGACGTCCAAGATCTTGTCGCCGGTGGTCTTGATGATCTTGATCTCGACCGGCAGTCCCGCGATCTCGGCCACGCGGGCGCCGATGTACTCGGACTGCCACAGGGCGAGCTTGCTGCCCCGGGTCCCGATCGTGAGGTGGGTCCGCTCAGCAGCCAACGGTGTCTCCTTCGTCGTCTTTGGGTGCGGGCTCGCCCCGGCGCAGCAGCGCGCGCAGCCCGCGTACACGGTGCAGCGTCTCGTGGTCGGAGTCCAGGCCGTAGAGCCGCCGGGCCGCCTCCACGAGCACGTATCCGTCCTTCTCGGTCGCCGCCGACTTGAGCACGGCGGTCGGCGCGTGGAGCATCTTGTTCACGATCGCATGCGACATCATCTCGATCGTGGATATCTCGGCCTCGGACAGCCCGCCCAGACGCTTGACGGCCTTGGCGAGTTCGTCCTGGCGCATGGACTCGGTGCCGGTGCGGATCGCGGCGATGGTCGGCTCGACCGACAGCGACTCGATCCACGCCTCGAACGTCGCGATCTCCTCCTCGATGATCACCTCGGCGCGGCGCGCCTCGCGCATGCGCTCCTCGAGGTTGGAGTTCACCACGCCGTTGAGGTCGTCGATGTCGTAGACGAAGGCGTTGGAGAGGTCGTTGACCTGGGGGTCGACGTCGCGCGGCAGCGCGATGTCGATGAGGAACAGCGGGGAGCGCCGCCCCTTCATGACCGCGGCCACCTCGTGCTTGCCGATCACGTAACCGGGCGCGGAGGTGGACGAGATGACGATGTCGGCCTCGCGCATGCGCTCGAAGAGCTGGTCGTACGGGATCGCGGTGCCCTCGAACTTGTCGGCCAGCTCGACCGCGCGCTCGTAGGTGCGGTTGGCGACGAGCACCGAGCGCACGCCCTGGCTGACCAGGTGCTTCGCCGTCAGCTCGCTCATCTTGCCGGCACCGACCACGAGGATCGTGCGCCCCTCGAGCGTGTCGAAGACCTTCTTCGCAAGCTCGACGGCGGCGTAGCTGATCGACACGGCGCTCTCGCCGATGGCCGTCTCGGTGCGGACGCGCTTCCCGACCTCGAACGACTGACGGAACATCCGGTGGAAGAGGCGCTGGGAGGCGCCCGACTCGCAGGAGAGGTCGTAGGCCTCCTTCACCTGATGGAGGACCTGGGCCTCGCCCACGACCATCGAGTCGAGCGAGGAGACCACCCGGAACAGGTGCTTCACGACCGCGTGGCCCTCGACGACGTAGAGGTAGCGCGCCAGCTCGTGACGATCGAGGTCGTGGAAGTCGCACAGGAAGTCGATGACCGCGTCCGTGCCGGCCTCGGTGGCCGACACCGCGTAGACCTCGGTGCGGTTGCAGGTCGAGAGGATGACCGCCTCGGCTATCTCATCGGTCCGGGTGAGCGCCGACAGCGCCTGCGGCTGGACGTGAGCCGGGAAGGTGAGCTTCTCGCGGATCTCGATCGGCGCGGTCTTATGCGAAAGACCGACGAGGGTCAGGTGCATACGCTCGGTGTACTTCCTTCACGGAGCCGGTGTCCGGATCGGCCGGACATTGGACAAAGGGTCGCCCCCGCCGGAGCGATGCGTGTTGTTCAGGCAAGCGATGCCCGGCGGGGGCGGTGTCGTCCACGTTGAATACGCATCTCGCTTTGAGCTTGCCTGAACGCCGAGAATGGTACCACCCGCGCTCCGGCGGCGGCAACGCGAGCGGACGTGCGGAGGGTCGGCACCCCGCTATGCGGGATCGGCGGCGGGCGGCTCCATCGCGGCCGCGTGCTCCTCGAGCAGGTCGTCCGCGGACACGTCCTCCCCCGCCTTGATGCGGTCGAGCAGATCGGACGCGTCGATCGAGTCGAACAGCGGCTTCAGGCCGGCGTCACTCACGCCGTAGCGTTCGATCGCCCGCGTGCGAACGGTGCCGAGGAGCGCGACGTACACGCCCCACTCCGGCCCGTAGGTCGCCGCGATCTCGCGACGTACGCGGCGGTTCGCCGCGGGCGCGATCCCCCCGGTCGAGATCGCGATCTGGAGCTGACCGCGGCGCACGACCGAGGGAACGGTGAAGTCGCTCGCGCCGGCGTCCGCGAGGACGTTCAGCAACGTGCCGCGGGTCTTGGCCTCCTCGCGGATGGCCGCCGCGATCTCCGGGGAGTCCGCGGCGCTCACGGCGAGGAAGGCCCCCGCGAGGTCGCCGCGCACGTAGCCGCGCGGCTCGACCGTCAACGCACCGGAGGCCTCGAGCTCGAGTAGCGAAGGCGAGACATCGGGGGTGATCACGACGACATCCGCACCGTGGGCGGCCATCGCTGCCGCGGAGCGCTCGGCGGCCCGAGTGCCGCCGATGACGATGACGAGCCGGCCGGTCAGGTCGAGCAGGACGGGATAGCGGTCGCCGGACACGGCGGGCTCACACCCCCGAGATGGCGAACACGTGGAAGCCCACCGGCACCGTGCGCGCGAGGATCGCCAGCGCGATCACCAGCACCACGCCGACGAGCGCGACGCGGGCCGCGGCGCGAGCCGAGATGCCCCGCCCGTACTGGAGGTAGAGGTAGACGCCGAAGACGACCCACACGATGCCGGAGAGCATGACGCGCGGATCGGCCCACCAGCCCGCCTGGTCGGTCTCGACCGCGCGCAGGATGCCGAGCAGCAGGCCGCCGGTGTACACCGGGAAAGCGAACGCGATCGCGCGGCGCGCGACCAGGTCGGTCTGCGCGAGCGACGGCAGCCGCTTGAACAGCGTGGACGTGCGGTGGCTCTTCAGCTGCGCCTCGAGGCCGAGGTAGGCGGCCGAGGCCGCAGCGCCGATCGCGAAGCCGGCGTTGCCGAAGACGATCAGCACCACGTGCACCGCGACCCGCCAGTTCTCCAGCAGAGCGAGCTCGCCCGGCGCGATGTGACCGGTCGGCGCCCCAGCGCCCATGAGCTGAGCGACGACGAGCGCGAGCAGAGCGATGGGGACGAGCACCGTCCCGTAGACCTTGATCTTGATGAGATGCTCGACGATGAAGTAGACGAGCACGAGCGCCCACGCCGCGAGCACGAGCGAGTAGGGCCCCACGAGCCGCGAGCCCTCGGCCGAGCTCGAGTGCAGGCCGATCGACGCCGTCAGGCACAAGAACCCGAACCCCGTCAGGAACGACGCGTACCACGAGAACGTGGCCCGCTTCGAGAGGAAGAAGTAGGCATAGGCGACCGTGGCGCCCGCGAGCGCCGCCAGACTCAGCCACATCGTCAGAACATCGAACCGCACCATCAGCGGCACTACTCCCCTTCACGGACGGCCGGAAAGGCCGCTTCCGTCAGACGTCGAGGGTCACCCGCGCTTGGAGAACGCTTCCTCGACGAGCGCCAACTGCCTCTCGAGCTTGCCGACCCGCGACATCACGGCCGCGACGTAGATCATCAGGCCCAGCCACAGGACGCCGTAGGCGCCGAGCACATAGGGCAGCGACGGCACGACCAACTGGTAGATCTGCTGAAGGACAGGATCCATAGCGTTTGCGTCCCTTCCTAGTCCTCGAGCGTGGCCTTGAGCACTTCGATGCGCTCGCGGACCCGCTCCTCACGATAGCGGAGTTGGTAGATCACGTAGCCGAAACAGAGCATGCCGACCATGCCGAGCAGGAAGGCCGTGAGCTGCCACGCGTCGAGCCCGCCGCCGAGGCGCAGGATGACCGGGTGCTGGCTCGACGGCACGAGCCGGGTGATCGCGAACGAGATCGGCGCGTCGAGGAACGCCAGTATGCCGAATGCCGAGGCGTAGACCGCGCGCTTCTCCTCGTCCTCGACGCTGGCCCGCAGCACGAAGTAGCCGATGACGAGCAGCAACATGATCAGGTAGGTCGTCAGGCGCGGCTCCCACACCCACCACGCGTTCCACTCGACGCGGGTCCACAGGTCGCCGGTGAGCATCGTCAACAGCGTGAAGATGAGCGTGACCTCGGTCGCGATGCGCGCCTTCGTGTCGAAGACGCGGTCGCGGGTCATGAGGAACTTCACGCCATAGAAGGCGGTGAAGAAGAACACCACGAAGCTGGTGATGGCCACCGGCACGTGGAAGTAGAAGATCTTCTGGCTGAACAGGATCGGGTTCGCGAACAGCTTGCCGCCGATGTTCACGCCCGCGATGTCCAGCGACATGTTCGAGATGACCGGCGCCGCGATGAAGAATGCGATCACCAGGTCGGCGAACGTGAGCACGCCGGCCGCGACCAGTGCGAACAGTGTGAGCTTCTTGCGGTCCACCGGCGCTCCCTCCTAGACGTGCTGCGTGCGGGCCTTCTGTCGCCGTGCCCCTCCGTAGAAGGTCAGGCGCCGATGACGAACTCGTAGAGCCCGTAGGCTGCGAGCAGCATTATCGCATCGTATCCCCCGGCGAGCGCCAGGTCGCGCCAGAACTCGGTCACGTAGCCCGTGCCGCCGAGCACGGCGGCCGACGTCGCGCCCACCGCCGCGAGCAGCAGCGGGTACATGATCGGCACGAAGAGCACCGCGAGGATGAAGTCGCGCCCGCGGGTGTTGACCGAGATCGTGGCGAGCAGCGTGCCGACGCCGGCGATGCCGATCGCTCCGACGAGCAGCGAGAGCGGGATCATCCACCACGCGCCGCCCAGGGGGCGGTTCGCGAGGAACATCACGAAGAACAGCGGCATCGTGACCACCTGCACGATCAGCAGGAAGATCAGGTTGCCCACCGCCTTGGCGAAGAAGATGACCGGACGGTCGACGGGCGACAGCAGCAGCGCCTCGAGGCAGCCCTGGTCCTTCTCGTGCACCAGCGAGCGGTTGAGACCCAGCATCGAGGTGAAGACGAACGAGAGCCACAGCAGTCCGGAGGCGATGAGGCGCACGTCGAAGCCCGAGCCCGACTGCGACAGCGCGATCTGGTAGATGACGAGCGTGAGCACCGTGTACAGGATCATCGAGGTGAGCATCTCGAAGGTGCGCAGCTCCATCACGATGTCCTTGCGCAGGATCGCGACGAACTGCCTCCACGAGTTGCTCCGGACGGGCGCGGGCGACGTCGCCATCACGCCACCCCCAGCCCGACGGTGGCCCGGTACTCCGCGGCGAAGGTCTCGTCGTCGATGGACTCCTTCTCGTCGAAGCGCACGACACGGCCCTTCGCGAGGATCAGGGCGTGGCTGCACAGCTCGAGGCCCTTGCCGAGGTCGTGGCTGACCATGACGAACGTGTGCTGGGTGCGGATCTGCGCGATGAGGTTGTCGAGGATGTCCATGGCGTGCGGGTCGAGACCCGAGTAGGGCTCGTCGAGGAAGAGCACATCGGGACGGTGGAGCAGGGCCCGCGCGATCGAGAGGCGCTGGAGCATGCCGCGCGAGAACGTGCGCACCAGGTCGAAACGGCGGTGCAGCAGCTCGACGGAGTCGAGCAGCTCCTTCACGCGGGACTCGGGATCCTCCACGCCGTACATCTCGGAGAAGAACAGCAGGTTCTCCTCGGCCGAGAGGTCGGGGTAGAGCAGCGCGTTGTGGCTGATCAGCCCGATGCGGCCTCGCAGTTCGACGGCGTCCTTGACCACGTCGAGGCCGAGCACCTTGGCGGTGCCGGACGAAGGGCTCTGCAGCGTGGTGAGCGTGCGCAGCAACGTCGTCTTGCCGGCGCCGTTCGGCCCGAAGATCGACAGGAACGCGCCCGCCGGCAGTTCGAAGTCGACGCGGTCGAGGGCCTTGCGGGGTCCGAAGATCCGCGTCAGGCCCTCGACCTCGAGCGCTGGTGTGTCGGTATGCGTCACGTGGTGGCCCGCTGCCCCTACTTCTTCTTCTTCTTGGCCGGGACGGGCACGGCGACGAGGTCGCGCTCGGGCTTCGGCCATGCGGCGATGGCGGTGCCGAAGATCATGATCACGAACCCGACCCACGCCCACGAGATCATCGGGTTGATCTTGACCTCGAACGTCAGGCCGGTCGTGTCAGCGTACTGGAGCGCGACGAACACGTCGCGCAGCAGGCCCACGTCGACCGCTGCGTTCGTCCGGGTCCCCTGCTCGCCGCGGTTCGCCATCTGCAGCTGGGAGGGTGCGAGCTTCGCGATGACGCGGCCGTTCTGCATCAGGTCCAGCTTGACGGCCTGCACGATGTCGCCGTTGGCGAGCGTCTGCGACGTGAAGTCCTGGTAGACGAGGTCGTACGGACCGACGGAGGCCTTGGAGCCCGGCGTCTGCTGCAGCGTGATGACCTGGGTCTTCACGTACATCGTCGATCCGATGAGTCCGATGAGGACGATGCCGACGCCGAGGTGCGTCAGGTACCCGCCCGACTGCGTGCGCGACTTGAACAGGATGTGGAAGAACGACGTGACCGGGCTCTCCCCGCGTGAGGCCGCGCGCTTGCGGCTGCCGTCCACGAACAGGTAGGCCGGCAGGCCGATGGCGAGCGCGGCCACGAGCAGGCCGAGGACCGACTCGATGTGGTCGACCGGGCCCTGGACGCTCGCCAGTCCGGGCAGGCCGTTGGTCGGCCCCATGTAGTTCGGCAGCATGAAGAACGCCCAGATCGCGAGCAGGCCCGCACCGAGGACGGCCGCGATGCCCAGCGGCCACCGCGCCCGCTTCCAGAAGACCTCGGGGTCGGTGACGCCCCACGACAGGATCGGGCACAGCGCCATCAGCAACACGTAGAGGATGCCGAGGGGGCGCGCCAGCAGATCGAAGGTGGCCGGCGAGAACGTGGGACCCTTGACGACCTTCGGGACCACGATCCCGGTCGAGACCAACGTATCGTTCGAGATCGTTCCTGAGACGACGAGCGGGCTGCCGTCGGTCACGCCCTGGGGCAGTGCGCCCTGGACGGTGACGGGCAGGGAGTCGGCCGAGTTGTCCTGCGTGACCTCGGTCGTCAACGTGAAGGTCTGCAGGCCTTGGGTGGCGACGATGCTGCCGGGCAGGAGATAGCCCGTCACGCTGACCGGCGCGGTCGTCGGGGCCTGAAGGACGTCGGCGATCGCCGAGCCGCCCGGGGTCCAGACGTTGAGCGCGGGCGAGAGCGTGAGACCCGCCACGAGCAGCGCGGCGAAGAGCATCAGCACGTTGCTGGTGTAGTAGGAGGTCTCCTTCGAGACCAGCGCCTGGATCTCGTCGTTGTCCTTGAACTCCTTGCGGCGCCACCACAGGGCGCCGGCAGGGACCAGGATGCCGAGGGTCATCATGCCGAGGAACCACCACAGCGACAGCGGGTCCTTGCCGAAGGCGTGGACCGACTGGATGATGCCGCTGCGCGTGATGAACGTGCCCAGCAACACCAGCACGAAGGAGACCGCCGACATCATGACGGCCCACTTCTTGAACCCGCCGCGGCGACGGTAGACCGTGAAGGAGTGCAGCAAGGCGACGCCGGTCAGCCACGGCAGCAGCGAGGCGTTCTCCACCGGGTCCCATGCCCAGAAGCCGCCCCAGCCGAGCACGACGTACGCCCAGATGGCGCCGAGGCCGATACCGATGCCGAGCGACAGCCATGAGAAGACGGTGACGCGGTCGACGATCTCGACCCAGCGCTTGGAGGAGTCGCCGACGAACACGGCGGCGAGCGCGAACGCGAACGGGACCGCGAGCCCCGCGTAGCCGACGAACAGCGTCGGAGGATGCAGGATCATCGCCCAGTGCTGCAGCAGCGGGTTCATGCCTGCGGTCGCATACTGGCCGACCAGCTTGCCCGCCTGCACGGCTCCCTCAGGGGTGACCTTGAACGGATTGTTGGACTCGAAGAACAACGCGACCAGGAAGAAGATCTGCACGAAGTTGAGGATCGCCATGGCGATGTTCGACAGTGCGTCCGTGACGGAGATGCGCTTCCACGCCATGTACGCGACGAAGGCGGACAGCAGCCACGCCCAGAAGAGCAGCGAACCCTCGCGCCCCGCCCACAGGGCCGAGATGTTGTACAGCCACGCGAGGCCGGAGACGTCGGTCGAAT
>Ga0209638_1002415_pt1 | contig 11470 bp, 6 predicted proteins | sample BarGraNGADG00211_FD_184490 | JGI IMG/M metagenome (GOLD analysis project Ga0209638, IMG submission 184490) | Arctic peat soil microbial communities from Barrow, Alaska - Barrow Graham LP Ref core NGADG0002-211 (SPAdes) (version 2) | ecosystem: Environmental > Terrestrial > Soil > Wetlands > Peat... | reverse complement strand
TGCTCGTAGAAGACGCAGTAGTAGTAGAACTCAAATCGATCGAACAGATCTTGCGTATCCATTCGGCCCAACTATTGACATATTTGAGAGCGTCCCATAAGCAAGTCGGTCTATTGATCAACTTCAATGTTCTGGTTCTTAAGGACGGCATCAAGAGAATAGTTAACGACTACACCGAGTTCAATAGAGGGCCCCGCTGATGCCAACCGAATTTCCTGGTTTTCTCTGCGCTTTCCTCTGCGTTCTCTGCGTCTCTGCGTTGAAAAACATTTTGCATGACAGAGGCTCCCAATAATGCTACAGCGCTTCCTGGACCCGGCCACGCTCGCCTCCATCTCCAGCCTCGACCTGGTGGCCAAGACCGTGGTCGATGGCTTCGTCGCCGGCCTCCACCGCTCCCCGGACTTCGGCTTCTCCCAGGAGTTTGCCGAGTACCGCGCCTACGCCGAGGGAGACGACCTCCGCCACGTCGATTGGAACGTCTTTGCCCGTACCGACCGCTGCTTCCTGAAGCGCTACAAGGGTGAGACCAATACCCAACTGCTCCTCCTGCTGGACACTTCAGCCTCCATGGGCTTCGGGTCCGCCAGCGTCACCAAGCTCGACTACGCCCGCTTCGTCGCGGCATCCCTGTGCTACATGGCCCACGGCCAGCGCGATGCCGCCGGCCTGATCGTCTTCGATGAGGACGTGAAAAACTACGTCGCGCCTTCCACCCGCCAGGGACAGCTCTTCCGCCTGCTGCACGCCATCGAGAAGGCCGAACCGGGCACGCACACCGATTTCACCAAGCCGTTCGTCCATTTCCAGAATTTCCTGCATCGCCGCGGCATCGTCATCGTCATGTCCGATTTCTATGAGGACCCCGAGGTCATCGTCAAGACCGTCGAGCCCCTGCGCTACCACGGCAACGAAGTCATCCTGTTCCATCTGCTCGACCCGCAGGAGCTCAAACCCACGTTCCGCGAGCCCGTGCTCCTTTACGATCTCGAAGAGACCACCAAATCGCTCGAAGTGTCGCCGGAGTATGCGCACAACGAGTACCGGCACAAGATCGATGCTCACATCGAAGCGCTCCGTTCGAAAGCCCGCGGGTCGGGCATGGACTACTTTCTGATGGATACCGGGCGGCCTCTGGACGAGGGGCTGCGCGAGTATCTGCAAGTTCGTAAGGGGCGCTTGTAAATCGATGGGATTCTTTACGCCATGGTTTCTCGCCGGCGCGGTGGCCGTAGGGCTCCCGGTCTGGCTTCACCTGTTGCGCAAACATAAGACCACGCCTCTGCCGTTCAGCTCGCTGATGTTCTTCGAGAAGCGGACGCAGAGTTCCATCAAGCACCGCCGCCTGCGCTACCTGCTGCTGTTCGCGGCGCGCGCCCTGCTGGTGTTGCTCCTGGTGCTGGCCTTTGCGCATCCTTATATGCGTCAGACCGTGCTGGCCTCCAAGCGCACCGGCGAAGTCACCGTGCTGGCGGTGGACAATTCCCTCAGCATGCGCGCGGGAACCCGGCTTTCGCAGGCCAAGTCGGCGGCCAAATCGGCGATCGGCGGGTTGCGCTTGGGACAACGCGCCCAGGTGCTGGCCTTCGGATCGCGTGTGCAGGTGATGAGCGAAGTCACCGACGATCGCTCTTCCCTGAACGCCGCCGTGGATTCCATCGAGCCGGGCGACACCCGCACCTCCTTCGCGGAACTTTCGCGCTCCCTGCGCTCCATCGCGCAATCCTTGAAGCTGCCCCTGGCCGTGGAACTCTACTCGGACATGCAGCAGAGCGGCTGGCCGGCCAACTTCAACGATCTGCGGCTGAGCGCCGCGGTGCAACTCAATCCGCACGGCATCGACGCCAAGGAAACGCCTAACTTCGCGGTGGAGAACGTGGTGGCGCCGCGCCGTGTATACGACGCCAAACATGCGCGGGTGCTGGCCACGGTGGTGGGCTTCGGCAACAAGAAAGCGACGCGCAGCGTTTCCCTCGTGCTCAACGGGCGCGTCACCGAGACCAAGCAGGTGGAGGTGCCGGAGAACGGGCGCGCCACCGTCGAATTCCTCTCCCTCGATGTGCCTTACGGGCGCAATAAGGGCGAAGTGCGCATCGATACCGCCGACACCCTGACGGCCGACGATAGCTTCTATTTTTCGGTGGAACGCAGCGACCCGCGCCATGCCCTGTTCGTCCAGGAATCGGCGGGCAGCCGCGGACTGCTCTTCTTCAAGGCGGCGCTCGATGCCGCCGGCCAATCGGCCTTCGAGATCGATCCCGCCACGGTGGATCAGGTGGCCAACGTGGCGCCGGGCAAGTACGCCTTCGTCGTGCTCAGCGATATCGGCGCGGTCCCCCCCACCTTCGAAAACGCGCTGCGCGACTATGTGCGCGGCGGCGGCAGCGTGTGGATCGCGCTCGGACACCTTTCCGTGGGCCGCGGCAAGGTGCCGGTCACCGGCGACGCCATTCAGGAGGCGCGCTACGCCGGCCGCGAGGGCGAGCGCTTCCAGACCGCGGCGTGGCTGGATGCCGGACATCCTTCGATTCTGAAAGACGACCGGTGGGAAGGCGTCAAGTTCTACCAGGCCATTCATGTGGCCCCGGGCAATGCGCGCGTGGCGGCCCGGTTGAGCGACCAGGCGCCGCTATTGATTGATTCTCAGTTAGGTGAAGGCCACGTCCTCACGTTCGCTTCCGCCTTCGATAACGTGGCCAACGATTTTCCCATCCACGCCTCCTTCGTGCCCTTCATCGAACAGACGGCGCGCTACCTGGGACGCTTGGATGCCGGTCCGGCCTCCGTGCTGGTGGGCGGGTTCGCCGAACTGCGCGATTCCAAGGAAAAGGGCGCCGCGGTCGACGTGCTGGACCCCAAGGGCGAGCGCGCGCTTTCGCTCGATGAGGCCACCAAGGCGCAGAACATCCAGTTCACCATGGCCGGCTTCTACGATATCCGCCGGCCCAACGGGCGCAACGAACTGGTGGCGGTGAATGCAGACCGGCATGAGAGCGATCTCGCGCCCGTGTCCCAGGACAGTCTCACTTTGTGGCGGAATACAGCCCAAGGGACCGCGGGCGGGGGAAGCACTTCCGGCGACGAACGGAAGCCCGTGTCATTATGGTGGTATGTCATGCTGGCAGTGCTGCTGCTGGCATTGGCCGAATCCTTGCTGGGGAATCAACATCTTTCGGTGGATAAAGAGGCGGCGGTATGAAACCTTTGGATCGCTTGGGTGAGTATCTGGGAGCCATCGAACGGCGGCTCCGTCTCATCGCCCTGACGCGCGGCATCGCGGTGACGGTCGGCTGTGCGCTGGCGCTCACCATCGTGGCCGTGCTGGTCATCAACCAGTTCGCCTTCTCTGGCGGGAGCGTCATCGGCGCGCGGGTGTTCCTGTTCCTTGGCCTGGCCTTCGCCATCGCGGCGGCGATCGTCATACCCGTAATCCGTCTTAACCGGCGCAACGCGGCGCGGCGCGCGGAGGCGCGCTACCCGCAGTTCGAAGAACGCCTGCTGACTTTCACCGAGCGCATCGTACAGAATCCCGGCGATCCGTTTCTGGAACTGCTGGCCGACGACACCCTCCGGGTGGCGCAGCAGGCCGAACCCAAAAACGTGGCCAAGAGCGCCTGGATCTACAGCTTCTCCTCGGCCGCCGTGGCTGCCGCGCTGGCCCTCATCTGGCTCGCCACCTCCGGTCCGGGCTTCCTGGGCTACGGCACGTCGCTGTTGTGGGCGGGGCTGCCCAAGGGCGCCACCAAGCCGTTCTATTCCATCCTGGTGGATCCGGGCAACCGCACGGTCCGCAAACGCAGCGACCAGTTGATCACCGCGCACCTCACCGGCTTCTCCGCGCCCAAGGTGCGCTTCTTCGCCAAGTACTCCAGCGCCTCCCAGTGGGAGCAGGCCGAGATGGGCACGGAACCGGGCGGCACGGCCTACCAATTCCTCATCGCCGGCGTGCCGGAGAACCTCGAGTATTACGTCGAGGCCGGCGGCGTCAAGAGCAGCACGTATAAGCTGAGCGTGGTAGATCTGCCTGGCGTCAAGAAGATTCGCGTCACCTATCATTACCCCTCGTGGCTGGGCCTCAAGGACGAAGTGGAAGATCCGGGCGGCGATCTGCGCGCCGTGGAAGGCACCAAGGCCGATGTCGCGATTACCACCGATAAGCCGCTGGCCAGCGGCGTTCTGATGATGGACGACGGCTCGAAACTCACCCTGCGCAACGGGCCGGACGGCCTCTTAACGGCTACCGTGCCCATCCTCAAGGACGGTCAGTTTCACATCGCGGCGCTGGAAGGCGGCGAAGACGTGCGCCTCAGCGAGGACTACTTCATCGAGGCGCAGCGCGACAAGCCGCCGGAGATCAAGATGACCCGGCCGGGGCGCGATTTCAAGGCATCGCCCATCGAAGAGGTCACCGTGCAAGTGGAGGCCAAGGACGATTTCGGCCTCAAGAACGTCGAGCTGCACTACTCCGTGAACGGCGCGCCGGAAAAGACCGTCGCCATGGCGGCGGGCGGCAAGACCGCCACCGGCACCAGCACCATCGCACTGGAAGATTTCAAAGTGGAACCGGGCGACGTGGTCAGCATGTACGCCGTGGCCAAGGACGCGCGTGCCAAGACCAGCACCGACATCTACTTCATCGAGGTGCAGCCGTTCGAGCGCAACTACACGCAATCCCAGCAGGCGGGCGGCGATGGTGGCGGCGGTGGCGAAGAGGATCAGAACCAGATTTCCAAACGGCAGAAGGAAATCATCGCGGCCACATGGAATCAGCTCAAGGGCGCGGGCGCCAAGGGCACCGACGCCGAAAACGCCGCGTTCCTGGCCGGCGTGCAAAGCAAACTGCGCGATCAGGCCAAGTCGCTGGCCGACCGCATGAAGGCCCGCCAGTTGACCGAGGCGGGCGATTCCTTCAAGAGTTTCGTCAAGGATATGGAAACCGCGGTGGAGGCCATGGGTCCCGCCTCGGAGAAGTTGAAGGCCGCCAAGTGGCAGGACGCGCTCCCTCCCGAACAGAAGGCGCTGCAATACCTGATGCGCGCCGAGGCCACGTCGCGCGATATCCAGGTGGCGTTCGGCAACCAGCGCAATGGCGGCGGTGGCGGCGGTGGCGCCGGCGCGCGCGACATGGAAGGCCTCTTCGATCTCGAACTCGATACCGAAAAAAATCAGTACGAGAGCAATAAGTCGCAATCGTCCAGCCAGCAACAGCAGCAGCAGCAGATCGATGAGGCGCTGCAAAAGCTGCAACAACTCTCCAAGCGGCAGCAGGAACTGGCCGAGCAACAGAAAAAAGGCCAGCAGCAGACCTCCCAGCAGCGCTGGCAGCAGGAGATGCTGCGGCGCGAAGCCGAGCAATTGCAGCGGCAACTGGAAGAGATGACCAAGGGCAACCAGAGCCAGCAGTTGAGCCGTAATCAGCAGGGTCAGCAAGGACAACAGGGCCAGCAAGGACAACAGGGCCAGCAGGGACAACAGGGGCAACAAGGGCAACAGGGCCAGCAGGGACAACAGGGGCAACAAGGGCAACAGGGCCAGCAAGGACAACAGGGCCAGCAGGGACAACAGGGGCAACAAGGGCAACAGGGCCAGCAAGGCCAGCAGGGGCAGCAGCAATCGGCGCAGCAACGCGCACTGCAGCAGCAACAGCAGCAGCAGAACAGCGTTCGCGGCGCCAGTCCGGAGCAGATGCGCCAGATGCTGGAACGTCTGAATCAGGCCATGGACGACATGCGCGGCGCCGCTTCTTCCCAGCAGGCGGGAACCCCGCAGGGCGAAGCGCAGGCGCGCCGCGCCGCCGAGCGTTTGAAGGAAGCCGAGCAGATGCTCTCCGGCATGCGCAGCAAGCAATCCACCAACCAGGTGGAAGACCTCGCGCGCCAAGCCGAAGAGTTGGCCCGCCGCCAGCAGGCCTTCGAAGGCCAGATGCGCAAGGCGTTCGGCCCGCAGAGCCCTGGCATGACGCGCGAACAGGCCAACCAGCTCGCCGGCGAAAAAGAAGGCGAGATCCAGGACCTCAAACGCCTGGAGCAGGGCATGCAGTCTGCCGTCCGCGACCTGCAAAACACCCAGCGCAAGGCCGCCACCAAGATGCGCGAAGCCCTCGGCGAATTGCAGCAGGCCGAGATCGAGCGCGATATGCAGCGCAATGCCGATTGGATCCGCCGCGGCATGGGCGGCTACGCCGTCATGTCGGAAGCCACCATCACGCAGGGCATCAACGAACTCAAGGAGCAGTTGAAGCAGGTCCAGCAGGCCGTGGGCCCTGGAACGAAGGACGGCAAGGGCGGCCAGGACGACAAGCTCACCGAGGCCGCGCTCGGACAGGTGGAGCGCCTCCGCCAGCAACTGGAGCAGATGAATGCGCAGCGCGGACAGCAGGGTCAAAACGGCCAACGCGGCCAGCAATCCCTACAGCGCGGCCAGCCAGGGCAACAGGGGCAACAAGGGGGCCAGCAGCAGGGCCAGGGCCAACAGGGTCAGCAGGGTGGCCAGCAACAAGGGCAGCAAGGGCAACAGGGACAACAAGGTCAGCAGGGACAGCAGGGTCAGCAGGGACAACAGGGCCAGCAAGGCCAACGCGGACAGGGTCAGCAGGGACAACAGGGTCAGCAAGGCGGTCAACAGGGCGGCGGCCAGCAAGGTGGCCAGATGCAGCAGGGCGGCGGCGGACCCACCAACGGCGGCGGAGGCTATCGCGCCGGCACCTATAATGGCAACCCGAACGGCGGTCCCTGGTACGGCAACGGCGATCCGCGCAACGGCCTGCAACCGGTGAACCCCCAGGATTTCCAGAACAACTACACCCAGACACTAGGGACCCTCCGCCAGCTCGAGCAGCAGGCGCAGGGCAACGATCCCGCCATGGTCAAGGATCTGCAAGACCTGATCCGCGACATGCAGCGCCTCAATCCCAACACCTACGCCAACGATCCGCTGCTCGCCGAGCGCATACAGTCCACCCTGATGGGCGGCATCCAGCAGGTCGAAATGGAACTCCGCCGCAAGGTGGAAGACGCCAACGGTACCGGCAGCGTGCGCAGTCCCGGTGGCGAGAAGGTGCCGCAGGGCTACCAGGACAAGGTCGCCGATTACTACCGCAAGCTCAGCAAGGGCAAATAACTATCCGAATCCTGCTCACGGTCGCGACTCCAATCTGAGCCGCGACCGGGGTACCCTCCGGGTCGGGAGCGTTTGCCGCCGGCGTGCGTAAGCCTCTTACTACGATGTCGTGCACCCGGCCGTTTTTACCGCCTCTCTCCGGAATGTTTTTGGTGGCATTATAGAGACATGCCGAAGCCTCTGGCTGCCGAAGGGTTCTCGCTGGCCATCGAGTACTACCGGGAAGAGGACGGGCGCTGGCTGGCCGATATTGCGGCGCTCCCAGGCGTGACGGCGTACGGCCGCACCAAGAAGCAGGCCACCGCGGCCGTCCAGGCGCTGGCACTGCGCCTGATCGCCGACCGTCTGGAGCACGGCGAAGCCCACCAAGATTCTGCCCATGCTGGGCACACTTTGGCAGAGATGAAGCTGACTTGGATGGCGCGAAGCGGGTCCAGGGGGACCCGCGCGGACCAGGGGGTCCGCCCCACAATTTCTGCCGCAAACGGTAGCTGAATTGCTGCGAATCACCAAGTGCCGCCCGGCCGCGGGCCGCGCTGCCCGCCCCGTGGTCGCCTCCTGTTGCGCTTCAGGGTCCAAATATGGTAATCTCTATGTATATTCAGAGGATTAATCCCTACCAACTTTAGGTGATTATGGCAACAACCATTGTAGAAGCCCTATCTCAGCGGGAAATGCTTGAGAATCAATATGATAAAACCGTACGGGAAGAGATCGAAACTTTCCGAGTCAAGGCAATGGCCTTCCTGGCTGGGGAGATTGCCGAGGCTGACTTCCGTCCATTTCGCCTGAAACACGGCATCTACGGACAGCGGCAAGCCGGCGTCCAGATGGTGCGCTGCAAAATCCCCGGCGGGTTACTCACCGCTCTCCAGGTGGGTCAATTGGCGCGGGTTGCCGACGAGTTCGGCGGAGGACGCGGCCATCTCACCACGCGGCAGAACATCCAGTATCACTTCGTCCCGCTCCACCGCGTCGCCGATCTGATGCACCTCCTGGCCGATGTCGGGCTCACCAACCGTGAGGCCTGCTACAACACCGTCCGCAACGTGACCACCTGCGCCTGGGCCGGCATCGCGCAGGACGAAATCTTCGACGTTCGCCCCTACGCCCAGCGCCTCGCCTACGCCTTCCTGCGCAAGGACCTCACCGGCAACCTGCCGCGCAAATTCAAATTCGCCTTCGACGGCTGCGGTCACCAGGATTGCATCCAGGGCGCCATCAACGATGTCGGCCTCCGCGCCGTGATTCGCGACGGCAAACGCGGCTTCCGCATGATCATCGGCGGTGGACTGGGACCCCTGCCGACCGAGGCCCAGTTGTTCGACGAGTTCATCCCCGAAGAGCGCCTGCTCAACTGGTGCGAAGCCGTCATCCGGGTCTTCAATCAGTACGGCAACCGCAAGAACAAGAACACCGCGCGCATGAAGTTCGTGATGCGCGACCGCGGCCTCGCCTGGATGAAAGAGCAGATCGCCAAAGAGTACGACGATATCGTGACGAACGGCGGTATCGAGTGGCCCGCGATGGTGCCCGAGGGCTTCGGCGGATACGAGTCCCACCCGCAACCGCTCGGCAACGGCGCCCTGCTCCCGGTGGTCAACCAGCCTGCTTCGGGCGACGCCGCCTACGACGCCTGGCTCGAAAGCAACGTGAAAGAGCAGAAGCAGACCGGGTACGCCGCCGTCACCGTCACCGTCGATCAGGGCAACCTGACCGGCGATCAGTTGCGCGGCCTGGCGAGTCTCTCGGCAACCGCCGGCGACGGCCTGTTGCGCACCGCGATTAACCAGAACGTCGTCCTCGCGTTCCTTCCACTGGCGCGCCTGCCGCGGGTCTATGCCGCATTGGGCGATCTCGGCCTCGGCGCCGGCGGCGCCGGCCAGATCGAAGACGTGATCACTTGCCCGGGAGCCTACACCTGCAATCTCGGCATCACCAAGACCATGAACCTGGGCGCCGCCCTCCAGGAGACGGTCCGGCAGTACGACGACCCGCGCGTGCGCCGCCTCACCATCAAGGCCAGCGGTTGCCCGAATGCCTGCGGCCATCACTGGATCGCCGATTTCGGCTTCTACGGCAACGCCCGCAAGATCGGCGGCCGCGAGATTCCCTACTACCAGATGCTGCTCGGCGGCGGGTATGACGAACAGGGCATCATGCGCTTCGGCCTCGCCGTGCAATCGATTCCCGCGCGCCTGGGACCCGAAGCCGTAGAGCGCGTGATCGCCCACTTCCAGGCCAACCGCCTCGACGGCGAGAGCTTCCGCGACTACGTCCTGCGCCACAAGATCGAGACCTTCCGCGAACTCACCAGTGACCTGGCCAAGCCCGCCGAACTCTTCCCCGAGATCTACCAGGACTGGGGCGATACCGAAGCCTACTCCCTGAAACTAGGCCGCGGCGAGTGCGCCGTCTGAACTGACGTAAGTTGCTCACGACGCCCGCGGCGTCTCAACGAATGATGAAACCGCTCCCGACCCAGAGGGTACCACGGTCGCGGCTCCGATCAGAGCCGCGACCGTGAGGGAGCGGTTGTCTCGGAGAGGGCGAACGTCTATTTTCGAGCAAGGCTCCGCGGCCAGCCGTTCGCGTGGCGCGTGTTATCGTGCCAGTAGATGGCAAAGATCTCTCGCGTACTGCTCAGCGTCACCGACAAGACCGGCATCCTCGAATTCGCCTCCGCCCTCGCCGCCATGGGCGCTGAACTCATTTCCACCGGCGGCACGGCGCGCCTGATTCGCGACGCCGGCATCCCCGTCGCCGATGTCAGCGACGTGACCGGGTTTCCCGAGATGCTGGATGGCCGCGTCAAGACCATGCACCCCAGCGTCGCCGGCGGCATCCTTGCCATGCGCGACAACCCCGAACACATGGCGGCGATCCAAGCTCACGGCATCGTCCCCATCGACATGGTGGTGGTCAACCTCTACCGTTTCGAGGAAGTGGCCGCCAAGGCCGGTGCACCCCTCGCGGAACTCATCGAGAACATCGACATCGGCGGGCCCACCATGCTGCGCGCCGCCGCCAAGAACTACCAGGACGTCGCCGTGGTGACCGGGCCCGAAGATTACCCCTCCGTCATCGAGGAGATGCGTGCGTCGGGCGGCGAACTCTCCCTGGGTACCAGGTGGCGGCTCGCCAAAAAAGTCTTCCGCACCACCGCCGGCTACGATTCCGCCATCAGCGCGCGCCTGGAACAGGTGGACGCGGCCGGCCCCTTACCGCGCGACCTCGCCATCCGCGCGCCCAAACTGATGGACCTCCGCTACGGCGAGAACCCCCATCAGGCCGCCGCGCTGTACGGGCGGCCCGGCCAGGGAATCGCCGGCGCCGCGCAACTCCACGGCAAGGAACTCAGCTACAACAACCTGGTGGACCTGGACGCTGCCTGGCAACTGGTCAACGAGTTCGAGCGCCCCGCCGTGGCCATCGTCAAGCACACCAATCCCTGCGGCTGCGCCGAGCAGGATACGCTCGTCGGGGCGTATCGCAAGGCGTTCGAAGCCGATCCGGTATCGGCCTACGGCGGCGTCATCGGCATCAATCGCCCCATCGATGAGGAGACCGCGCGCGAGATCGCCAAGACTTTCATCGAGGCCATCGCGGCGCCCGATTACTCGGCCGAAGCGGTTGCCGTCCTGGCCGCCAAAAAGAATCTGCGCCTCATGCGCGTGGCCCCCGGCGCCGATCTCCAGGTTGTGGAATTGGCCGTGAAATCGATTTCCGGCGGATACCTGGCGCAGACCGCCGACTCGGCAAGGTTGGACCGCGCCGCGGCCGTCGTCAAGACGCAGCGCGCGCCTTCCGAGGCGGAATGGGCCGCCCTCGAGTTCGCCTGCAAGGTGGCCAAGCACGTCAAGTCGAACGCCATCGTCTACGCCCGCGCCGGGCAGACCGTGGGGGTCGGCGCCGGCCAGATGAGCCGCGTGGATTCGGTCAAACTCGGCGCCACGAAGGCCGTGCTGCCGGTCGCCGGAACGGTGGTCGCCTCCGACGCCTTTTTCCCCTTTGCCGATGGCGTCGAGGCAGCCGTCCAGAACGGCGCCACCGCCTTCATTCAGCCCGGCGGGAGCGTGCGCGATGCCGAAGTGGTGGCGGCGGCGGACCGCTTGGGCGTCGCCATGGTCTTCACCGGCGTCCGCCACTTCAGGCACTAAACCGGGGACAAAACCGGGGACGGACGGAACGTTTTCCGATTTCTCTTGGGAAAACCAGAAAACGTCCCGTCTGGCCCCACGTTCTGTCCCCACGTTCTCGCCGATGGCGTCGAGGCAGCCGCCCAGAACGGCGCCACTGCCTTCGTTCAGGGCGGCGGGAGCGTGTGTGCGATGCCGAAGTAGTGGCGGCG
>Ga0209638_1002413_pt1 | contig 11476 bp, 8 predicted proteins | sample BarGraNGADG00211_FD_184490 | JGI IMG/M metagenome (GOLD analysis project Ga0209638, IMG submission 184490) | Arctic peat soil microbial communities from Barrow, Alaska - Barrow Graham LP Ref core NGADG0002-211 (SPAdes) (version 2) | ecosystem: Environmental > Terrestrial > Soil > Wetlands > Peat... | reverse complement strand
GGGAAAACCGGGGACAGACGGAACGTTTTCCGGATTACGCGCGTGGCTCGCCATGGTGGGAAAATCGGGGGGAACCCGGAAAACCGGGGCCAAAAACCGGGGACAGACGGAACGTTTTCCGGATTACGCGCGTGGCTCGCCACGAAACATACGTCTGCACACCGAGGCGCGACCGTCAGGGAGCGGTTTGGCACTTTTTTGTGCGAGCCTCAGCAGTGCCCGAGAAAATCGGAAAACGTTCCGTCTGTCCCCGGGTTTTGTCCCCCGGTTTTAGACGCGGAGTTCGTACCCTAGGTCGCGCATGCGGTCGATGATGGTGGCGCGGATGGCGGCGATCTCGTCGGAGGAAAGAGTGCGCTGCGGTGAGCCGACGGTCAGGCGGAAGGAGACGCTCTTGGTGCCTTCGCCGAGCGGCGGACCCGCATATTGGCGCACGAATTGAATGGACTCCATTAGCGGGCCGGCGAAACCGGCGATGGCGGCTTCCAGCTTGCCCGCAAGCTCGCGCGACGGGGCGATCACCGATAGGTCGAAGGCGCTCGACGGATAGCGGCGGATGGGCGTGTACTTCGTCCGGTCGGCGAGTAGCGACTCCACCAGGCGCAGATCGAGATCGAGGATCGCGGCGCGGCCGGTCTCGACGAACCTGGGGTGCAGTTCGAAGAGGCGTCCGGCCACCGCGCCTTTCCACTGGATCGCGGCGGCGCGCGCGGGATGCTCGTAGCCGCGGGCTTCGGCGGGGACGGTCCGCGCGCCGGGCAGCAGGCATTCGGCGACGCGCTTGAGCTCGAAGATGCCGCCGGCATTGGGGTCGTAGAGCGTGCGGTCGTAGAGCGCGGCCACGAGGTGCGGAATTTCCTCCGGAAGTCCTGGCTCCCGCCGGTGGATCTCTAAGCCAATTTCGAACAACCGGAAGCTCTCCCGGTGCTTGGCGTTGTCGGTGACGTTCTTCCAGATGCCCGGCAACAGCGACGCGCGCATCAATTCCTGATTGCTGGCGATGGGGTTGGTGACGCGGATGTGCGCCGCGGGGTCGAACCCAAAGGCGCGTACCGATGCCTCGCTCAGAAAGCTGTAGTTGTAGACTTCGGTGAAACCGTTATCCACGAAAAGATTGCGCACCTCATGTTGGAAGCGGCGCGACGGATTGCCGGGCGGCACGGCGGCGGGTACGAGCGGCGCTTTGGGCGCGATGGAATCGTAGCCCACCATGCGGCCCACCTCTTCCACCAGATCGTCCTTAATGGCAATGTCCTTGGTGGCGCGCCAACTGGGGACGGTCACCGAGAAGACGCCGGGCTCGGGTTCGGTAACGCCGAACGCCAGGCTCTCCAGAATACGCCGCACCTCGGTGGGCTCCGTCGCCCGGCCCAACTTGCGCTCGAGCCACGCCAATGAGAGTTCGATCGCTGGCGGCGCCGTCATCTCGCGCATCCGATCGGCGAGACCGCCCACCAGGCGGATGCCCGGCGAAATCTCCCGCAGCAGTTCGACGGCACGCGCCAGGCCGCGGACCGTGTTCACCGGATCCTGCGCCTTTTCGAAGCGCATGCTGGCGTCGGTGCGCAGCTTGATGGCAGACGAAGTCTTGCGAATCGACGACGCCTGGAAATTGGCGCTTTCCAGCACCACGCGCGTGGTTTTGGCGCTGATCGCGCTATCGGCGCCGCCGATCACGCCGGCGAGCGCGATGGCGCCTGCCGCATCGGCGATCGCCAGGTTCGAAGGGTCGAGCGTGTAGGCCTCGCCGTTGAGCGCGCGGAAGGCTTCGCCGGGCTTCGCCGGACGGATGAAAATGGTGTCCCCGTGCAGCAGGTCCGCGTCGAAGGCGTGCATGGGCTGCGCCAGTTCGGCCATGACGAAGTTCGTCATGTCGACGATGTTGTTGATCGGGTTGATGCCGATGGCGGTGAGCCGGTATTGCAGCCATAACGGCGAGGGCTGCACGGTGACGTTTTCGAAAACCAGCGCGCTATACCGCGGGCAGAGATCGAGATCTTCGATTCTTATCGTGACAGCGGCGGGACCTTGCGGCAGAAGATCGAGACTGGCGGGGTCGATGAGTTCCAACCCGAGGATGGCGGCGACCTCGCGCGCCATGCCGTAGTGGCCCCAGAGATCGGGGCGATGCGTGATGCTCTTGTTATCGATCTCAATGATGGAATCGGGCGCGCAGCCGTCGAGCGTGCCGAGTTCGACAATGCCGGCGTGATCGCGGTTGATGCCGAGTTCGGCGCCAGAGGCCAGCATGCCGTCGCTCTCCACGCCGTGGACCACTTTCTTCTCGAGGGGGACGTAGGCCGTCAGCAGGCCGGGACGGCAGTTGGGCGCGCCGCAGACCACGGTCTTCCTGCCGAGCGGGCCGGCATCGACGACGGCCTTCACGTTGTGGCTGCCGGCAATCGGCTCCACCGATTCGACGCGCGCCACGCAGGCCTCGGCCAGTAGCGCGCCGGTTTCCTCGATGCCCTCGCACTCGGCGGTCTTCATGGTGATCAGCCGTTCGAGCGGCCCGGCGGCCTCGGTCAGTCCGGGGACGAATTGGCGAATCCAGTTGTAGGAGAATTTCACGGTTAGAACTGCTCCAGGAAGCGGAGATCGCCGCCTTGCAGGTGGCGGATATCGTCGATGCCATACCTCATCATGACGAGGCGCGTGAGGCCGAGACCGAAAGCGAAACCGCCCCACTCGCCGGGATCGATGCCGCTGGTGCGCAGGACGTTGGGGTTGACCAGGCCGCAGGGCAGCAGTTCCACCCACCCGCTGTGCTTGCAGACGGCGCACCCGGGGCCGCCGCAAATCAGGCACTGGATATCGAGTTCGAAACCCGGCTCGACGAAGGGAAAGTAGCCCGGACGAAGGCGCACCATAACGTCGCGCTGGAAGATCGCGGTGAGCAGCGTCTTCATGAAGTAGAGCAGGTGCGCCACCGAAACGTCGCGATCGATCATCATGCCTTCGAGCTGGTAAAAGGTGTGCTCGTGGCTGGCATCCACGCTTTCGTTGCGGAAAACGCGGCCGGGGGCGATCATGCGCAGGGGCGGGCCCAGGCGCTCCATGCCGCGCACCTGCACCGGCGAGGTGTGGGTACGGAGCAGATTGCCGCCATCCAGCCAGAAGGTGTCCTGCATGTCGCGCGCCGGGTGGTCGGGCGGGATGTTCAGGGCGTCGAAGTTGTAGTATTCGGTTTCGACTTCGGGGCCGTCCAGCACGGTGAAACCGAGCGAGACGAAGAGGTCCTCGAGTTCCCGCTGGATGCGCGTGATGGGGTGCAGGTGGCCGCGGCGCGGGCCGGGCGCGGGCAAGGTGAGATCCACCCACTCGGCGTCGAGGCGCGCGCGCAGGGCGGCGTCGTCGAACTGCGCCTTCCTGGCCTCGAGTGCGGCTTCGAGCTGCTGCTTGGCGGCGTTGAGCACTTGCCCGATGCGTTTGCGCTCTTCGGGCGAGAGTTTGCCCATGCCCTGGCTGATTTCGGCGAGCGCGCCTTTGCGGCCCACGGCGTCCACGCGGACCGCTTCGAGAGCCTCGGGGGACGCGGCGGAAGCGATGCGCGCGAGGGAACGGGACGCCAGTTCCTGGATGGATTCGTCAAGCATGTTGTGGAAGTTTTTATTGTAGCAAGGGGCCGTTCGCGCCGAATCGCGGATAATAGAGGCATGGCACTCCAGTTCACCTCTTCTCACCTGGAAGATTCCCTTTCGCTTTTTCGTTATTACAAGAAACTGGCCGAAGACGCGATGGCGCAGGTCGCCGATGGGGAACTCACCGTCACGCTGGACGGCGAGATGAATTCCATCGCACTCATCGTCAAACACATGGCGGGCAACATGCGGTCGCGATGGACGGATTTCCTGACCACCGACGGCGAGAAGCCGCTCCGCCAGCGGGACAGCGAGTTCGTCGAGCCCCCGGCCACGCGCGCGGAGCTGATGCAGTTGTGGGAGGAAGGTTGGGATTGCGTGTGGCGCGCGCTGGGTCCGTTGAGCGAGATCGATCTGGTACGCACGGTGACCATCCGCGGCGAGAATCACTCGGTGATGCAGGCCATCAACCGGCAACTGGCGCACTATCCCTACCACGTCGGGCAGATCGTCATGCTGGCCAAGCATTTTCGCGGCGAGCAGTGGAAATCGCTGAGCGTACCCAGGAACCGATCGGCGGAATTCAACCAGAAGGATTCGGCAGAAAAATCTGTCGGTGAGTTCCGGCTCGGGCAGCTTGCCAAGTGAGTGATATAGGGCCAGTTCGGTGACTCGGAAGGTTCGGAACCCGTAGGATTTTCCGATAGTGACTTTTGCTTTGTTGTGCAGGCCCTCAATTACACCGCTGGAAAACTCTTTCCGGGCGCGAAGCGAGCGCCAGAAATTCGGGTCAACCCCAACCTCCCGGCCTTCCCCCCTCCCGCTTTCCGCTATCCTCATCCTATATGCGGACCCTTCTCCTTCTCCTCCTCGCCACCACGCCCCTGGTGGCTGATGACAAGAGCGCGCTCCTCCAAACCATGGACGCGCACGCCGCCCACTACGGCGACGTCTCGCGAAAAATCTGGGAGTTCGCCGAGGTCGGCTTCAAGGAAAACCAAAGCGCCGCGCTCCTCAAGAGCGAACTGCGTACGGCGGGATTCTCCCTCGTCGATAACGTGGCCGGCATGCCGACGGCGTTCACCGCCACCTGGGGCCAGGGTAAGCCGGTGATCGCCATCATGGGCGAGTACGATGCCTTGCCCGGTCTCTCGCAGGAGGACACCCCGGTCCGCAAACCCCGCGTCGAGGGCGGACCCGGACATGGCTGTGGCCACAACCTGCTGGGCGCGGCGTCGCTGTTCGCCGCCGTCACCCTCAAGCAATGGCTCGCCGCCAACAAAATTGCCGGCACCATCCGCTTCTACGGCACGCCCGCCGAAGAAGGCGGAGACGGCAAGCTGTATATGATTCGCGCCGGCGTGTTCCAGGATGTGGACACCGTGCTGAGCTGGCATCCCGCCGATCAGAACGGCGCGGTGCTGAAGAGTTCGCTGGCCATCATTTCCGCCAAGTTTCGCTTCTTTGGAAAACCCGCGCATGCGGCAGCCGCGCCGGACGCCGGCCGTTCCGCGCTCGATGGCCTGATGATTATGGCCAACGCCCTCGAGTTCATGCGCGAGCACGTGCCGGATTCCACCCGCATACACTACATCGTCACCAACGGCGGTTCGGCTCCCAACATCGTCCCCGACTATTCCGAAATGTTCCTTTACGCCCGCCACCCCAGCATGCCCACGCTCGACGGAATCTGGGAGCGCGTCATCAAGTGCGCTCAGGCCGGAGCCCTGGCCAGCGAGACCCGCATGGAGATGGAACTGATCAACAGCTCTTACAACACCCTGCCGAATGACGCTCTGGCCGCGCTCGTCGACAAGAACATGCGCTTGGTGGGCGGCGTGACGTACACCCGCGAAGAGCAGGCGTTCGCCGAAACCATCCGCCAAACGCTCCCCGATCGTACCCGGCCCATCGGCAGTCAGGAGACCATCGAGCCTCCGGTTGAAGGCAAGGGCGAGGCCTCCACCGATGCGGGCGACGTCAGTTGGACTCTGCCGATGGCGCAGATCGTGGCGGCCACGTTTGTTCCGGGCGTGCCGGCGCACAGTTGGCAGTCGGCCGCCTGCGCCGGCATGAGCATCGGCCGCAAGGGCATGGTGGTGGCCGCCAAATCGCTCGTGCTGACCGCCGTCGATCTCTTCACCGACCCCAAACAGGTAGCAGCGGCCAAGGCCAGCTTCGAAAAACGCCGCGCCGGTTTTGAGTACCGCTCCCGCATTCCCGCCGGTCAGAAACCGCCGCTGACCTACCGCGACAACAAGTTATGAAGGGCTACAACGCGCGTTACGTCTGGATGATATCCGCCGTGGCCGCGTTGGGCGGCCTGCTGTTCGGCTACGACTTTGTGGTGATCGGCGGGGCCAAGCCGTTCTACGAGCGCTGCTTCCAACTCAACAGCGAGCATTTGGTGGGTTGGGCCAACAGTTGTGCCCTGCTCGGCTGCCTGCTCGGGTCCATCGCGGCAGGTGGCCTGAGCGAGCGCCTCGGCCGCAAGAAACTCCTCATCCTGTCCGCGTTTCTGTTCGCCACCTCCTCTGTGCTGACCGGATGGGCGCCCGTGTTCGCGTGGTTCGTGGTGTGGCGCATCGTGGGCGGCGTGGCTATCGGCATGGCCTCCAATGTTTCGCCGATGTACATAGCGGAGATCAGTCCCGCGGCCTGGCGCGGGCGGCTGGTGTCGCTCAATCAGTTGACCATCGTGGTGGGGATTCTGGGTGCGCAGATCGTCAACTGGCTGATCGCGCAACCGGTGCCGGATTCTGCCACCGACCAGATGATCCGCGATTCCTGGAACGGTCAATTGGGCTGGCGGTGGATGTTCACCGCCGTTGCCGTGCCTTCGGTCGTCTTTTTCGTGAGCGCGTTCTTCGTGCCGGAAAGCCCGCGCTGGCTGGTCAAGAAGGGACGCAGCGAGCTTGCCCGCCGCGTGCTGGCGCGCATCGGCGGGCGTGCGTATGCCGATGCCGCCGTGGCCGAGATCGGCGGCAGCATCGGCGCCGAAACGCGCGTCCGGTTTGCCGAACTGCTCACGCCGGGTATGCTACGCATTCTCGGCATCGGCGTTGCCCTGGCCGTGCTCCAGCAGTGGAGCGGTATCAACGTGATCTTCAATTACGCCGAGGAGATCTACCGCGGCGCGGGCTACAGCGTCAGCGGCATCCTGTTCAACATCGTGATCACCGGGGCCATCAACCTGGCGTTCACCTTTGTCGCGCTCGGCTTCGTCGACCGCATTGGCCGCCGCGCCCTGATGCTGGCGGGCTGCGCCGGAATCGCCGTGTCGCACACCCTGCTCGGCCTGGCGTTTCACTTCGGACTGAAGGGCATCCCGGTGCTGGTGCTCACGCTGTGCACCATCGGCTGCTTTGCGATGTCGCTGGGGCCCGTGACCTGGGTGCTGATTTCGGAGATCTTCCCCAACCGCGTGCGCGGGCTGGCGGTTTCCGTTGCGGTTTCGGCGCTGTGGATCGCCTGCTTCGTGCTGACCTTTACGTTCCCGGTGCTCAATCGGGCGCTGGGAGCGGCCGGCACTTTCTGGCTCTACGCCGCCATCTGCTTCGCCGGTTTCGTATTCGTCAAGCGGTGTGTTCCCGAGACCAAGGGCCGCAGCCTCGAAGAGATCGAGCACGATCTCACCGCACCCAGATGACGCTGTTGATCCGATGAAACAACTGGTTGGCAGGCGGAAGCGCCTGCCCCACAAACGTGGGACAGACGCTTTCGTCTGTCAACCCGGCGATCTCAGGTCTCCGTCTCTACCTCGAAACGGTAGCCCACGTCCCGAATCGTCTGTAGATAAATGGGATTATGCGGGTCCGCCTCGATCTTCGCGCGTAATGTGGTCACGCAGCGATCGATGCTGCGCGGCGTCACCATCACCGAGTTGCCCCACACCGCATTCAGAATATCGTTGCGCGCCAGCGCCCTCCCCGGGTGCGCGGCGAAATGCGCCAGCAGCCGGAATTCCTTGGCGGTCAGTTCGACCTCCCGCCCACCGCGGAACAGCTTGTGCGCCGTCAGGTCCAATACAAACTCGCCGAACCGCGTGACGCCATCCTGCCCCGATTTCCGCCGGCGCAGAAAGGCGTTCACGCGCGCCACCAGTTCGCGCACCTTGAACGGCTTGGCGACATAATCGTCGGCGCCGAGATTCAGCCCCAGCACGATGTCCTCTTCCTGCCCCTTGGCGGTCAGCATGACGATCGGCATATCGAGCCCCTGCTGGCGAACCGCGCGGCAAATCTCGTACCCGTTCACCTTGGGCAGCATAATATCGAGCAGGATTAAATCCGGCTGCGCCGAGAGCGCCAGTTTCAGCCCGCTCTCGCCATCGGCGGCGGTCAGCACCTCGCAGCCTTTGGCGGTGAACGTGTCTTTCAAGCCGCGCAACATCGCCGGCTCGTCTTCCACAATCAGTATGCGGTTCCCGTTCATGGCAGCTCCACCGAAAACGTGCTGCCCCGGCCCGGCTCGCTCTCCACCTGTACCGTGCCACCGTGCGCACGCACAATAAACTCCACGATACTCAATCCCAACCCGCAGCCGCCCGACTCGCGCGCCAGCCGTTGGTCCACCTGGTAGAAGCGACGAAAGATTTTTTGCGTTCGCGTGGGGCGATGCCGATGCCGTTATCCCGCACCGCGAAGACCACGTGCCCGTTCCGCGGGAAGGCCTTGAGGACGATGTGTTTTTCGCCCGGCGTGTACTTGCACGCATTGTCCAGCAGGTTGAGGAGTACGGTAGTGAGCGCGTCTTCGTCGGCGCGCACCGGCGGCAGTCCGGGCGCCAGATCGACCTCCACGGGAAAGCGGCTCTGCACCGCTTCGATGGCGCCCCGCACCACCCGTTCGGGTTGGGTCGCGCGGAAATCGAACTTCTGCCGGTTGCGCTCCAACCGGGAGAAGGTCAGGAAGTTCTCGATCAGGCGGCTCAAGCGCGCATTCTCGCGCGCGATCAGCTCCAGGTATTCGCGCGTCCTGGTGGCATCGGGAGCCTCGTCATCGAGCAGCGTGTCTACCAATAGCCGCATGGATGCCAGCGGCGTGCGCAACTCGTGCGACACCGCCGCCGCCAGGTCCGTCTTCAGCCGCGCCGCCTGCCACTGCCGCCGCACGGCCCCACCGGCGACCAGCGCGGTGATCGCTACCACGGCAATCGCCAGCATGCCGATCCACACGTAGGATGCGGTCTGCCGCCGCGCTAGCTCGTCCACCGCCTGGTCCGCCGCGGGCAACAGCGAGATCTGCCAGCCCGGAAGCCGCGATCCGGCGGGCAGCGATTCGGCGCCGGCCGGCGCGGCGCGGCCCGGAGGTGTCACGGCGAGCGCGACCTTGCGCTCGCTGCCCAAGGACCGCATGGCGGCAAGCACGGTGGTGGTGCGGTAGAGGGCGATCACTCGTCCGCCAGCTACGCTGAACTTCCAGATGTCCGGTGCGCCGCTCGCCTCCAGCGCCGCTTCCCCGGCCTGAGTGCGCCCGGTTTCGAGAAATTGCGCGGCGAGGCGCTCCGCCGCGTAGGTGGGGAAGTCCGCGGATCCGCGCAGTTCGTCCATCAGGTACAGACGCTGCGCCGCGGGCATGGGGGTGGCGGCGTAATCGTTGACCAGAGCGGCCAGGCGCTGCACGTTTTGCCGGGAATCGAGGCGAATGGCCAGCAGCAATTCATCGGCGGCGATCACGCGGCCGGCGAGGTCAATCGCTCCCTTACGGTCGCGGCTCAGATCGGAGCCGCGACCGGGGTACCCACCTGGGGTCGGGAGCGTTTTGCCGCTCGTCTTGGCGCCAAACTCCTCCTCCACGGCGCGGATGGCGGCGGCCTTGTCGCCGGAGCGCACGAGACAACGAATGCGCGCTTGGGCGGCGCGCGCCGCGAGCGCGGGGTCGCGCTCCGCCTTGGCGATCGCCGCCCACGACGCGGCTGCCATGGATGCATCGCGCCAGCTTTCGAGGGTCTGTGCCGCCATCCAATCGGCGCGGCCGGCCGCCGGGTCGGCGGCGATTGCGCCGGTGACGGACGGATACGGCGCGCGGCCCATCACTACCGCCGAATCCGCCAGTCCGAGTTTCACCACGCGCTCGAAGACCGCCGGCGCCGAGCCCTCGCGCGTCTCCCGTTCCAGGTCTGACGCGCGCAAGGCCCAGTAAGCGTCCACCCGATCGCGCAGCAGGGCCAATTGTCCGCGGTAGGCCTCCGATAGTGTACGCCGCGAGGCATCGCGCTGATTGTTGACCGCCACGTTCATGAACCAGAGCACGCAGGCGGTGGGCGTCAGCACACCGATCAGAAGGAAGAGCGGCGCGAGCCAACGTCCACCGCCGAGTTGGGTCCCGATTCGCACGGCGCGCTCTTAGGGAACCTTCACGGTGGCCAGCACGGGGTCGAACTCCCAGCGGAAGACGGCAAAGTCGGAGGACGATCGAGCCGCGCTGATCAGCACAGACGTACTCTCCGTTCGAATCCACACGTAGTAAAGGGTGATCGACCTGCCCCCGTCCGACGTATCCACCACGCAGCGCAGGGCCTGCTGCCCGCCGATCTCGAACGCTTCCACGCTCTCCGGCCGCACGGTCTCCCCGTTCCCTTTGGTCCCGTCGGCCATCGACTTTTGGAGCGCCTGGGCGATTTCCGCCTTGGGAGTGTACAGTTTTCTCACTGTGACATTGACGTTCTGATGGTTGTCATCCGGATTGTGAATCGACGCCATGCTCTCCGCGCCTTGCCACATCCAAGGGAAAAAGGGGGAAGTATCGGGATTCCGCCACCCGGCCGTCGTCGCGAACGCCAGGACCGAGTCCAGAACGTTGGTGGACCACACCTTGACCAGTTCGGCTTCCACGTTGCCCGATTGAAACTTCACCAGCGGCCTCGCGCCCTCCACGCCGATCCAAAAAGTCTGCCCGATTCCGCGCATCGCCACTTTGTAGCAGTTGAATTTCCCCGCCGTGGTTTGCACTGCGTCGATTCCGGTTACGGCAATTTCGACCGGGCTCTTCACCTTCGATGCCAGGGCAAAGGGCTGAGTGTTCAGAGTGGTCTTAAATCCCGGGGCCAGCGGCAGACGGCGCATCAGAAACACGGATTGCTCAATATCGATGGCCGGACCGGATATCGCCGCCGCCGTCGGGTCGCCGAGATCGTCGTTGGAATGTAGCTCGGGCTTGGCGAGCGGCCGCTGGCTGTCCCGATCCACGTCGACTTGTGCCCAGCGGTTGGTATTCTTGGCAGTCAGCTCCCAACGCAGGACCACCGCCTGCGGATTGTCTGGCCGGCCGGCTCTCTTAGGCCGCGGATCGACCGAGTAGTGCAGGTACTCGCCGGTGAAGACGCCATCCCGCTTGATGTTCAACTGGCTGCCTTCGAATTCGCCCCAGGGCGCCGGGAGCAGGGTGTCGCCGTCCGGCACCAGCTTGCGCGCTTTAGTCGCCAAGTCCGGCTGGTCGGAAAAATTGCGCGCGAGCAGATCGAGTTCCTTGCGCGCCGCCGCGCGGTCCCCCTTTTGCAGCATGCAGACTACAAGCTGGTACTGCGCCTGCGCCGCGAGTACCTTATTAGCCGCGGGCGATGCGGCCACCTGGCGGAAAATCTGGATGGCAGAATCCACGTCCCCCACGGTTTCCTGGGCGTGAATGCCTTTTTGAAGCAGGTCCGCGGCCGATTGGGCATTGGCCGGCGCGCCAATCAGGAGCACCACCACCACTGCCGCGACGAAATGTTGGTTGGTCATGACTTGAAGTTACAAGCCCAATGTTACCGAATTGTTACCCCGATGTCCTTTTTCGCGCGGTGGGACAGACGGAGCGCCGAAATAAACCGGCATGCAATCGGGAATGAAAGAGTCCTACAGGAAAGGAGCAGCGAATCCATCCTGACCCCGAGTCTTGCGGGGCGCATCGTGA
>Ga0209638_1002412_pt1 | contig 11477 bp, 8 predicted proteins | sample BarGraNGADG00211_FD_184490 | JGI IMG/M metagenome (GOLD analysis project Ga0209638, IMG submission 184490) | Arctic peat soil microbial communities from Barrow, Alaska - Barrow Graham LP Ref core NGADG0002-211 (SPAdes) (version 2) | ecosystem: Environmental > Terrestrial > Soil > Wetlands > Peat... | reverse complement strand
CGAGCAGCACCTGCGCGGCCGAGCCGGCGGTCATCGGCAGCAGCGCCCCGACCGGCACGGTGTCGCGCAGTCCGCTGCCCCGCTCGGCCGTCGCGACGCAGACCCGACCCCGGCCCCGGCGGAGGTAGAGCTGAGCGCTTTCCCCGGTGGCGTCGCGCAGTCGCGCCAGCACCGGACCCGCTCGGGTCACCAACGCCCCGGAGCCATCACCGGTGGCCAGCCGCAACAGGTGCGGGCCGGGCACCCACCGTCCGTCGGCGTCGCGGGCGAGTAGTGCATGGGTCTCCAGGGCGCAGGCCAGGCGGTGGGCCGTCGCCCGAGACAGCCCGGTCCGCGCCGTCAGGGCCGCCAAGCCGACCGGCCCCTCGGATATCGCATCCAGTACGGCGACAGCCTTGTCCAACACGCCGACTCCGCTAGACTGGCCCACGTGCTGATACTGCCATCCCACATGGTGAGACGCCAGCGCTGGCGAAGCCCACCGTGGCGGATGGCGCGACGACTGCCGGTTCGCCGGCCGGGCAGGACGGAGGCGGCCATGGGTCGCACGCTGGCGGAGAAGGTCTGGGACGCGCACGTCGTACGCCGGGCCGAGGGCGAGCCCGACCTGCTCTACGTCGACCTGCACCTCGTCCACGAGGTCACCAGCCCGCAGGCCTTCGAAGGACTGCGACTGGCCGGCCGGCGGGTACGTCGCCCTGACCTCGCCATCGCCACCGAGGACCACAACGTCCCGACCACCGACATCGGTCGGCCGATCGCCGACCCGGTCTCCCGCACGCAGGTGGAGACGCTGCGCCGCAACTGCGCGGAGTTCGGCATCCGGCTGCACTCGATGGGCGACGCCAACCAGGGCATCGTGCACGTCATCGGCCCGCAGCTCGGACTGACCCAGCCGGGGATGACGGCGGTCTGCGGGGACTCGCACACCAGTACCCACGGCGCCTTCGGGGCGCTGGCCTTCGGCATCGGTACCAGCGAGGTCGAGCACGTGCTGGCCACCCAGACCCTTCCGCTGGCGCGGCCGAAAACGATGGCGGTCACGGTGGAGGGCGACCTCCCGCCGGGCGCCACGGCCAAGGATCTCGTGCTGGCGGTCATCGCCCGGATCGGCACCGGGGGCGGTCAAGGCCACGTCATCGAGTACCGCGGCTCGGCCGTGCGGGCGCTGTCGATGGAAGGCCGGATGACGGTCTGCAACATGTCGATCGAAGCCGGCGCGCGCGCCGGCATGGTGGCCCCAGATGAGACGACGTTCGCCTACCTGCAGGGCCGCCCGCATGCGCCCAAAGACGCCGACTGGGACGACGCGGTGGCCTACTGGCGGTCGTTGCGCACCGATGACGACGCCACGTTTGACACCGAGGTGCGGCTGGACGCGGCCGACATCACGCCGTACGTCACCTGGGGCACCAACCCGGCACAAGGCGTGCCGCTGGGCGCCAACGTCCCGGACCCGGCTGCGATGATCGACGCCGCGGCCCGGGAGGCGGCGGAGCGGGCGCTGGCCTACATGGGGTTGCGCGCCGGCACGCCGATGCGCGAGGTCACCGTGGACACGGTCTTCATCGGCTCCTGCACCAACGGCCGGATCGAGGACCTGCGGGCGGCGGCCGAGGTGCTGCGCGACCAACGGGTCGCCGACGGGGTGCGGGTGCTGGTCGTACCGGGCTCCATGGCGGTCAAGGCGCAGGCCGAGTCCGAAGGGTTGGACGCGGTGTTCACTGCCGCCGGCGCGCAGTGGCGCAGTGCCGGCTGCTCGATGTGCCTGGGCATGAATCCGGACACGATGGCCGCCGGGGAGCGTTCGGCGTCGACCTCCAACCGCAACTTCGAAGGCCGTCAGGGCCGGGGCAGCCGGACGCATCTGGTCTCGCCCGCGGTGGCCGCCGCGACCGCGGTTGCCGGCCACCTCGCCGCCCCAACCGACCTGAAGGGCTGAGCGCCATGGAACCGTTCGTCACCACCATCGGCCGCGCCGTACCGCTGCGTCGTAGCGACGTCGACACCGACCAGATCATCCCGAGCGACTGGCTCAAGCGAGTGGAGCGCACCGGCTTCGGGGCCGGGCTGTTCGCCGAGTGGCGCACCGATCCGGGCTTCGTGTTCAACGATGACCGGTACGCCGGCGCGACGGTTCTGCTGGCTGGCCCCAACTTCGGCACCGGCTCGTCTCGCGAGCATGCGGTGTGGGCGCTGACCGACTACGGTCTCCGGGTCGTCATCTCCGCGCGCTTTGCCGACATCTTCCGCGGCAACGCGCTCAAGGGCGGCCTGCTGCCGGTGCAGCTGCCGGCCGAGACGGTCGAACGGCTGATGCACCTGGTTGAGACGGATCCGGCCACCGCCGTGACCGTGGATCTCGGTGCCCGGCAGGTGCGAGCCGGTGACCTCGTCGCCGACTTCGCCCTCGACGACTACACCCGCTGGCGGTTGATGGAGGGCCTCGACGACATCGGCCTGACCTTGCGGCACGAGCCGGACATCGCGGCGTACGAGGCCGACCGACCCGGTTGGCTGCCGGTCACCACCCCGGCCTGACCCACGGACGTGGGCGACGACGCCCGGGAAGCCCGGCAGCGTCGAGGAATCTCGATGACCACGCTCGCCAAGTCCGACCCAAACCGGGCCGGTCGGCGACCCGACGCGCTACTCGCCGACCTCGGCCACGGCCGGTACGGCGGGTGAATGTGCCGTCGCCGCAACGGGTTCCGTGCCGGCAATGAGTAGACAGCGGCAATCTGCGGGCTCACAGTAGGAACAGGGCAACGAAAGTTCTTGGCCGAATAGGTCGACGACACTTCAGAAAAACGCTGGCCGGTTGTTGTGAAACTGGCAAGATCCCCTTACCGTGCCAAAAGTCGAAGCAACAGGCCTCGACCGGCTCTCGAAAGGACGCCCGTGAACAAGGCCCAGCTGATCGACGCCATTACCGAACGGATCGACAGTGACCGGAAGGCCGCCGGCTCCGCGGTCGAGGCGGTGGTCGACACCATCACCAGGGCCGTCGCCAAGGGAGAAAAGGTTGCGATCGCCGGCTTCGGCGTCTTCGAGCGGCAGAATCGGGCAGCGCGTACGGCGCGTAATCCCGCCACCGGGGCGACGGTGAAGGTGAAGAAGACCGCGGTGCCGAAGTTCCGGCCCGGCAAGGGCTTCAAGGATGTCGTCAGCGGAGCCAAGAAGCTGCCGAAGACGGCGCCCGCGGCGGGGCGGACCGCGCGGACCGCGCGGGGCGCTGCTGGCACCGCGGCGGTCGGCACCGCTCGGGCCACCAAGTCGGTGCAGGGCACAGCCGAGAGCGCAGCCCGGGCGGCCACGACGCGGCGGACTGCTGCCAAGACCGCACCCGCGACCGGTTCTCGCCGAGCAGCTACCGCGACCGGCGGCGATGCGGCGACGAAGACCCCCCGGTCGTCCAGTCGGGCCGCCGGAACGGCGAAGACGGCGGCTGCCATGTCGACCGCAGGCAGCCCGCCAGCCCGCAAGTCCACGGCGAGCAAGGCCACGGCGAGCAAGGGCACGGCGAGCAAGGGCACGGCGAGCAAGGCCGCGGCGAGCCAGGCCACGGCGAGCCAGGCGGGGGGCGCCGCAGCGACCAGGGCAGCCGCCGGCCGCGGCTCCGGTGGGACAACGGCACGCCGGACCGCGGCGAAGAAGGCCTGACCGAACTCCTCAGGCAAGGTTCGGCGAGGCGACCAGCAGACTCGGGAAGTACTCCGCGTCGATCAGCGTGCTGCCGGCGAAGGACAGTGCCCACATGCTGCCCTTGCGCGCCGCCGGTCGAGAGCCGGTGTCCACTCCGTCTCGAGCGGCCAGCGTGACGATGATGTCGGGAATGACGCCGCCCTGGCTGCACACCACGACCGGGGAGCCCGCTTCGGCGAGTTCGCCCACCCGGCGGACCGCGTTGTCCGGGTGTGCGGCGTGCGCGTCCTCTTCCCAGGTCGGGTCGATCTCTACCGGTACGCCGATGGAGCCGGCCAGTGGCGCCACCGTGTCGACGCAGCGGCTGGGGTCGCCTGATATCACTCGCTGCGGACGGAAGCACGGCGCCACGGTGCAGACACCTTGGGCCTGGGCCTGTCCGGTTGCGTCCAGGGGCCGCAGCCGGTCCGGCCCTAGCCAGGCCGACCGCTGTCCGGCCCGGCCATGCCGGACCAGCAGCACCGTCGTCGTTCGGTAAGGCCGGGCCAACAGCCGCTGCAGCGGCGCGCGGTCGTGGTCGTAGCTGAGCGCAGCCGCCGCCTCCGCCGGCGAGAGCCATTGCATCTGGTCCACCTCGGCGCACGGCGCGAACCGACCGCTCTGCGCCCGCATCGCCCAGTAGCGCACCACCTTCGTGGCAACCGCGCCGTCAACGGTGACGGGATAGCGCAATTCGCCGAGTGGCCGCCCGGCCATCGCCGTGATCCCGGTCTCCTCGGCGACCTCGCGCACACCGCCGACAATGGGCTGCTCCGCCGGCAACAGCTTGCCCTTGGGCAGCGACCAGTCGTCGTACTTCGGGCGGTGCACCAGCGCAACCTCGATGCTCGCTGCTGCACTGCCCGCCGTGTCCGGTGCGACTGAACCGCCCGACTCCAGCGCAGCGCCCGCGTCCCGCCACAACACCCCGCCGGCGGCCGGTACCACCCGCCACCTGTCCCGGTCAGCCATCCGTGGCCCGCTCGGTGGTTCGAGTCATCAACAGGCGCTGATAGTCCGCGAGCGTCGTGCCCTCGCCGGTCCGCTGCATCCAGCAGCCGTCGTGGTCCAGCTCCCATGCGACGACCTCGGCGGACATCGCCAGGTTCAGGAAGTTCTGCAGCTGGGTCCGGACACTCGCGTCCTTGACCTGCACCAGGGTCTCCACCCGGCGGTCGAGGTTGCGGTGCATCAGGTCGGCACTGCCCAACCACATCTCCGGCGATCCGTCGCCGTCGAACCACAGCACCCGGGAGTGCTCCAAGAATCGGCCGACGATCGAGCGAACCCGGATGGACTCCGACAGGCCCGGGACTCCAGGCCGCAGGGTGCAGATGCCGCGGATCAGCAGGTCCACCGGGACTCCGGCGCGCGATGCCCGGTACAGGGCGTCGATGACCGCCTCGTCGACGAGGCTGTTCAGCTTGAACATGATCCGCGCGGGGCTCCCGGCGGTGGCATGCTCGATCTCCCGCTCGATCCGCTCCACGATGCCGGCGCGGATGCCGTGCGGGGCTACCAACAACGTGCGGTACGTCGTCTGTCGGGAGTAGCCGGTCAGGGCGTTGAACAGGTCGGTCAGGTCCGCACCGACCTCGGGGTCGGCCGTCAACAACCCCAGGTCCTCGTACAGCCGGGCCGTCTTGGGGTTGTAGTTGCCCGTTCCGAGGTGGGCGTATCGGCGCAGCCGACCACCTTCCCGCCGTACGACGAGAGCGGTCTTGCAGTGCGTCTTCAGCCCGACCAGGCCGTAGACCACATGACAGCCGGCACGCTCCAGTACCCGCGCCCAGGCGATGTTCGCCTGCTCGTCGAAGCGAGCTTTGATCTCGACCAGGACGACGACCTGCTTGCCGGCCTCGGCAGCGTCGATCAGCGCGTCCACCACCGGCGAGTCGCCCGAGGTGCGGTAGAGCGTCTGCTTGATGGCCAGCACGTGCGGGTCGGCGGCGGCCTGCTCGATGAAGCGCTGGGTACTGGTGGCAAAGGAGTCGTAGGGGTGGTGCACCAACACGTCGCCATCCCGCAGGGCGGCGAACATGTCCGTCGGCGCTTCCCCTTCCACAAACCGCGGATGGGTCGCGGGGACGAACGGCTCGTCCTTGAGGTCGGGTCGATCCAGCGCATAGAGCGCCCACAGGGTCGACAGGTCGAGCATCCCCGGGACGCGCTGTACGTCGGCGTCCCCGACCTCGAGCTCGCGCATCAGCAGCTCGAGCACCAGGGGCGTCATCGTCTTGGCGACCTCGAGCCGGACCGCCGGACCGAACCGGCGGCGGGCCAGCTCTCGTTCCAGCGCTTGGAGCAGGTCCTCGTCGCGGTCCTCCTCGACCTCGACGTCGGCGTTGCGGGTCACCCGGAAGAAATGGTGCTCGCGGACCTCCATGCCGGGGAAGAGCTGGGGCAGGTGAGCGCCGATGATCTGCTCCAGCGGCACGAACACGTCCCCGTCCAGGTGCATGAACCGCGGCACGTTGTTCGGAACCTTGATCCGGGCAAAGTGCTCGACCACCGACCCGGGCGCGCGGACGACCACCGCCAGGTTGAGCGAGAGTCCGCTGATGTAGGGAAAGGGGTGCGCCGGGTCGACCGCCAGCGGCGTGAGCACCGGGAACACCTGGTCGCGGAAATAGCCGTGCAGGTGTGCCTGCTGCGCGTCGGTCAGCTCGTCCCACAACTGGATCCGGACGCCGGCGGCCGCCAGCGCCGGCTCCACTTCGTCGATCCAGCAGCGGCCGTGCTTCTCCACCAGGTCCCGGGTCTTGCCGGAGATCATCGCCAGCGTCTCCCGGGGCGTCATCCCGTCGGCGGAGCGGACCGACAGACCCGTGCTCTGCCGGCGCTTGAGCCCGGCCACCCGCACCATGAAGAACTCGTCGAGATTGCTGGCGAAGATGGCGAGGAACTTCAGCCGCTCCAGCAACGGGGCCGCGCGGTCCTGGGCCAGCGCCAGCACGCGGGTGTTGAAGTCCAACCAGGAGATCTCGCGGTTGAGGAAGCGGTCGTCCGGCATCGCCGTACCGATGTGCCGCGGGCGGGGCGGGGGGACGCGGACATCTGGCTCGGTCGGTTCGACTTCGACGCTCATACCCGTTACTCCCGCCTGCCGCCTGTGCTCATGCTGTCAGGGTTACGAGAGTCATCAGGGTGATCACGCTGTCCGGGTCGCTGTCCGGGTCGCTGTCCGGGCCGCTGCCGGTCGCTGTCGGCCGTCTCCAGCCGGACCCGCTGGCCGATCTGGAACCGGCGCAGCCCGGAGGCCACGAACGCGCCGGACCGAACGAGACGTCCCGGCCGTCGTCGAGCAGCACCCGGCCGGCTCCGGTGGCGGCCGCGAACTCGCGCACGGTGCCCTGCACGCAGCGAGGCTACGACGCCAGCGCGCCCAGCACCGCAGCGACGTGCCGGCCCAGCCCCAGCGCGCGGGCGGCGATGAGATCCGCCGGCGTGTCGACGTCGCGGCGCAGTGTCGCCAGGGCGGCACTGTCGCCGGCGAACGGGCCGGTCAGCAGGTCGACCGCGCCGGTGGCCAGGTGTCGGGCACGGGAGCGCTCGCCGTAGCGGGGCCGCAGGGCGGTCCCCACCGCGGCCGTCAGCAGCGTCGTCCCGTCGCCGGCGACATCGGGGACGAGAGCCCTCGGGTAGGCAGCCGCGGCGGCCAGCGCGGCCGCCAGCTCGGCCGGCCGCAGGGCTGGCAGATCGGCCGAGATCGCCGCCACGCCGCAGCCCGGCTGTACCGCCAGGGCGCGTCCGGCGCCGAAGGCCAACGCCTGGTTGAGTCCCGCACCCGGCTGGTCGGCGACCACGACAGCGCCGAGCCGGCGGAGAGCCGCCGCGGCGCGCGGCTCGTTGGTCACCACCACGACCAGGCGAACGCCCGTCGCGATCGCCGCGGCCACCGTGTCTGCGGCCATCGCCACCACCAGCGCGGCATGCTGGTCGGCGGGTACGGCGGTCCGCAGCCGCGACTTGGCGATCGTCAGCCGCTTGACCGGTACGACGATCGACCAGCCCTCCGGGGACTTCAGCGCGGCGGTCACCGCCCGCATCCTCGCAGAGCGGGCGACCGCTCGACGACGGCTGCCTCGGTGAAGCACGTCAGATCAGATCAGATGCCCGCGTAGTGGTTCGTTGACTCGTGGGCGGATGCGCGCGACCGGGTGGTCCGAAGCGATGAGCTCGGGGGCCTTGCCGGGTGGTCAGCGTGAGCAGCTACCGGAGATCGTGGCCAGGGCGCAGGTTTCCTGAAGCGGCACTAGAAACGCCCGAACCGGCCATGCGCACAGGTCGCGGGTGCCGTGTCGACCGCCGCGCTGGCCAAGGAGCTCGCCTGCGCCCGGGCAGGTCGGTGGCGCCCCCGTCGGGGTCGAGCACGCCGTCGAGCACCAACGCGCCGGCGAACGTGCCGGCGTGCTCGGGTGCGACTTCGAGGTCCGCCAGCCCACCGAGCGCACTCTGAAGGACTACCGACATCGTCGCAAGGAGACTTGGTCGAGGCCGCCCGGCACGCCGACCCGGCCCGGCTGCGGGCGGTGCGACTCGACCGACCCGGCGGCGCAGGCCCGCATCACTCCAGGGGGCGAGACAGGTTGCGACGTACGACACGGATCAGCTGCCCCAGTCCCAGCACGCTGACGCCAGCGGTCAGGGCCGCCCCCAGGCCAGCGACCAGGGCGGCCCGCTCCGGAAACAACCCGGCGGTCCAGAGCGAGCCGGCCGTCAGAATTATCCGGGTCGGGCGCTCCCCCACCGTGACCACGCCGATCTCGGCCATTCCGGCGATGCCGGCCCGCGCCCGGGTGTACTCCAGCAGCCCGAGCGCGGCACCGGCCGCCGCGACCGCCGGTCCCGGCGCGCCCAGCCGCCACAGCGCCAGCAGGTAGGCGCCATCGGCCAACCGGTCCACCACCGAGTCGAGCACCATTCCCCATCGCGTCGCCCGGTCGGTCAGTACGGCAACGCAGCCGTCCAGGTTGTCCAGCCACCCGGAGACCACCACCACGGGCACCGCCGCCAACGGCCACCGACCACCGGGCAGCACCAGCGCGACCACGACCATCGCCGCCCACAGTCCCCAGATGGTGATGACGTCGGGCGCGACCCCGCGGACGGCCAACGGACGACCCAACCGGTAGACGCCGGCCAGCCAACCGCCGACCAGGCGCGAACCGCCCGGGTCGTAGCCGCCGTGCAGCGTGGACCAGCGGTCGAAGAAGCCCGCCAGGTCCGGAACCGGGGCGGCTGGTCGCCGAACCGTACTGACTGCCCAGCCCACCAGCAGCACCGCCGCAACGGTCAGCCCGATCACGACCCACTGGACCGTCCGCACCAGCATCGCCAGTTCAGCCGCAGGCTGCGGTGGTGCCTCGCCGGAGCCGCATCTGCACAAGGTAGCGGCGGCGTGCTTTAGCCGATCACGACGCACGATGGTCCAACCAGCCGATCGGTTGCCCTCGGGTCGGCGGCGGGTGCGGTTGGCGGGCGGCGAGCAACCTGCTTCAGCTGTGGTGGTACCGCGCCTGCAGGATGACGATGTCCTCGCCGTCCACCAGGTAGACCAGTCGATGCTCCTCGCTGATCCGGCGGGACCAGCTGCCAGCAAAGGCAGGCCGCATTTTCGGCGCGGTACCAGTTCGCCCGGTGGCAACGTCCACCGGAGGGTTATGGACGCATCAGACCCGCGCGGGCAACCGGAGCCGCTGGTAGATCTCCCGGGTCGCCGTCGACCGGTTCAACGTGTAGAAGTGCAGGCCCGGCGCCCCGCCAGTGAGGAGTCGTTCGCACAGATCCGTCGCCACTTCCACGCCGATCTCGCGCACCGCCACCGGGTCGTCCTCCACCGCGCACAGCCGTTCGGCCAGCTCCGCCGGAAAGGCGGCGCCGGACAGCTCGGCCATCCGAGTGATCTGGCGGACATTGGTCACCGGCATGACGCCGGGCACCAGCGGAACCCGGCACCCCAGCGACCACGCCGCGTCCCGCAGCCGGAAGTAGTCGTCGGCGTCGAAGAAGAACTGAGTCACGGCAAACTCCGCCCCGGCCGCCACCTTGCGAGCGAGGAAGCGGGCGTCGGTCGCCAAGTCCGGCGACTCCGGATGGCCTTCCGGGAAAGCGGCCACCCCCACGCTGAACTTCCCGAGCGACCGAACCAGGCGGACCAGGTCCTCGGCGTGCGCCAGGCCGTCGGGTGCGGCCTCCCAACCGGCCTCCCAACGCGCGCCGACTCCCCCGGGCGGGTCGCCCCGCAGCGCGAGGATGGCCCGGACACCGGCGTCGGCGTACTGCCCGATCACTCGGCGTACCTCGGCGCGCGTCGCCGCCACGCAGGTGAGGTGGCCCAGCGGGGTCAGCGTGGTCTCGGTGGCGATTCGCTCGGTCATCCGGATGGTGCGATCCCGGGTGGAGCCGCCGGCCCCATAGGTCACCGAGACGAACGTGGGCTGCAGCGCCTCGAGCTCCCGCAGCGCCTGCCAGAGCACGCGCTCGCCCCCGTCGGTCTTCGGCGGGAAGAACTCGAAGGAGTACGACGGGGTGCCGTCGGCAAGCAGCTCGCCGACGGTGCGATGCCGCTTGGGCAGGACGCTCTCGGCCGCTTCCATGTCTGGATCAGGCTACCGGGCGACGGGATTGGCCGCCGGCGCTTCCCCCGCGCGGGTTGCGACCGGCTGCCCGATACTGACCAAGGCACTCAACCGATGTCACTCAACTCACTGGCCAGGTCAGCTGTGCCACCGTCCCGGGGAGCGAGAAGTGACCGCCGTCGCCGGCAACCCGCTGGACCGCCACGACGTCCACGAACGGGTCCGCAAGGCCCTGTCGACGTTCCTGTCGGCCCAACTGCCGCGACTCGACGCCGTGAGCGATGAGCTGGGGCCGGTCCATGATGCCCTCGCCGAGTTCTTGCTCGACGGCGGCAAGAGGTTGCGGCCGGCGTTCTGCTTCTGGGGGTGGCGGGCGGCCGGCGGGGAGGACTCCGACGAGATCGTCACCGCGGCGGCCTGCTTGGAGCTGCTGCACGCCTGCGCCTTGATCCACGACGACGTGATGGACGGCTCGGACACCCGCCGCGGTCGTCCCGCCGTGCACCGGCGGTTCGCGACCCTGCACCGAGGCAGCGGCTGGCAGGGCGACGGTGAGGGGTTCGGCCGGTCGGCGGCCATCCTGCTTGGCGATCTGTGCCTGATCTGGGCGGACGAGATGCTGGTCACCAGCGGTCTGCCGGCGGAGTCCCTGGTCCGCGGCCAGCGGGTCTACGACCAGATGCGGGTCGAGTTGATGGCCGGCCAGTACCTCGACCTGCTCGAGCAGGTGCTCGGCGGCCCGTCGATCGCCCGCGCGCTGCGGGTCGCTCGGTACAAGAGCGCCAAGTACACGATTGAGGGTCCGCTGCACCTCGGCGCCGTGCTGGCCGGCGCCGGTCCGGACGTGCTGGCCAGTTTCACCGCGTACGGCGTGCCGCTGGGCGAGGCTTTCCAGCTGCGCGACGACGTGCTCGGTGTCTTCGGCGACCCGGCCGAGACCGGCAAACCCGCGGGTGACGACCTCCGCGAGGGCAAGCGGACGGCGCTGGTGGCCGCCGCCGCGGAGCGCGCGAACCCGCGGCAGGCCGCGGTGCTGCGCCGGCACTTGGGCGACCCCCGCCTGGACCCCACCGGCGTGACGGCATTGCGCGAGGTCATCACCCGGACCGGCGCCCTCGCAGACGTCGAATGCATGATCGCGCAGCGCACCGACGAGGCCCGGACCGCCCTGGCGATGGCCCCGATCACCGAGGAGGCTCGCATCGTGCTCGG
>Ga0209638_1002406_pt1 | contig 11501 bp, 21 predicted proteins | sample BarGraNGADG00211_FD_184490 | JGI IMG/M metagenome (GOLD analysis project Ga0209638, IMG submission 184490) | Arctic peat soil microbial communities from Barrow, Alaska - Barrow Graham LP Ref core NGADG0002-211 (SPAdes) (version 2) | ecosystem: Environmental > Terrestrial > Soil > Wetlands > Peat... | reverse complement strand
GGCGGTGTGGGCGCCCGGGGCAGGACGCAAGTGGTGCAGCTTCAGGGTGTTGGCCGTCGGAGCCGCTGCGTCCTTCGCCGGAGCCTTGCGAGCTGGCGAAGCCTTCGCGGCCACAGCCTTCTCAGCGGCGACCTTCGCGGTCGCAGCCTTGACGGGCGCCTTCTTGGCAGGAGCCTTCTCAGCGGCGACCTTCGCGGTCGCAGCCTTGGCGGGCGCCTTCTTGGCAGGAGTCTTCTCGGCGACGACCTTCGCGGTCGCAGCCTTCTTGGCAGGAGCCTTCTCAGCGGCGACCTTCGCGGTCGCAGCCTTGACGGGCGCCTTCTTGGCAGGAGCCTTCTCAGCGGCGACCTTCGCGGTCGCAGCCTTGACGGGCGCCTTCTTGGCAGAAGCCTTCTCGGCGGTCACGTCGTCCTTCTTCTCGGCCATGGTCACTCGACCTTCTCTACGGCGACGAGGTGCGCCACCGTCGCGACCATGCCACGGATCTCGGGCCGGTCCTCCTTGACGACTACGTCGCCAATTCGGTGCAGGCCGAGGGTCCGCAGCGTCTCGCGCTGGTTCTGCTTACCGCCGATGCCAGACCTGGTCTGGGTCACTTTGAGACGGGCCATCACGCACTCGCCCCCGCCGCTTGAGCCCGCAGCAACGCGGCCGGAGCCACGTCCTCGACCGGGAGACCGCGGCGCGCAGCCACGGCCTGCGGAAGCTCGAGGGCCCGCAACGCGGCGACGGTGGCGTGCACCACGTTGATCGCGTTGTCGGAGCCGAGGGACTTCGTCAGCACATCGTGGATTCCGGCGCACTCGAGGACCGCGCGAACCGGGCCGCCGGCGATGACACCGGTACCAGGCGCGGCGGGACGCAAGAAGACGACACCGGCTGCGGCCTCACCCTGGATCGGGTGCGGGATGGTGCCCTGGATGCGCGGGACCTTGAAGAAGCTCTTCTTGGCTTCCTCGACGCCCTTGGCAATCGCGGCCGGCACCTCCTTGGCCTTCCCGTAGCCGACGCCGACGGTGCCGTCGCCATCGCCCACCACGACGAGCGCCGTGAAGCTGAATCGACGACCGCCCTTGACGACCTTCGCCACCCGGTTGATGGCGACTACCCGCTCGACGAACGCGGACTTCTCAGGGACGTCGCCGCGACGGTTGTCGCGCTCGCGACGGTCCCGCCGCTCTCCGCCACCCGCCGGCGCGCCGGCCGTGGTGCGCTGCTGTGCAGCCATCAGTGAATCCTTTGCTTCTGTACGGACGTGAGTCGTGGGGTCTGAGCCATCACAGGGCCAGACCGCCCTCGCGGGCACCTTCGGCCACCGCCGCAACCCGGCCGTGGTACTTGTTGCCGCCGCGATCGAACACGACGGAGTCGATGCCGGCAGCTTTGGCGCGCTCAGCGACGAGCTCGCCGACCTTGCGGGCCTTCACGGTCTTGTCACCGGTCAGCGCGCGCAGGTCGGCCTCGAGCGTCGAGGCCGAGACGAGCGTGCGGCCAACGGTGTCGTCGACCACTTGCGCCACGATGTGCCGGGCCGAGCGCGTCACCACGAGGCGCGGACGCTCCGTCGTACCGGAGACCTTCTTGCGAAGCCGAACATGACGACGGGTCCGGGCGATTGTCTTGCCGCGTCCCTTGATTATCAGAGCCATCGGTTACTTACCAGCCTTTCCGACCTTGCGGCGGACCTGCTCGCCGGCGTACCGAACACCCTTGCCCTTGTACGGCTCGGGCTTGCGGATCTTGCGGATGTTCGCAGCGACCTCGCCCACCTGCTGCTTGTCGATGCCACTGACCGAGAACTTGGTCGGGCCCTCCACGGTGAACGTGATGCCTGCCGGGGCGGGCACCGCGACCGAGTGCGAGAAGCCGAGGGCGAACTCGAGATCCGAGCCCTTGGCCGTCACGCGATACCCGGTTCCGACGATCTCGAGCTTCTTCACGTAGCCCTCCGTGACGCCGGTGACGAGGTTCGCCAACAGGGTCCGGGTGAGGCCGTGCAGTGAACGGGACGCGCGCTCGTCGTTCGGACGGGTCACCACGATGGCGCCCACCTCGTCGCGCTTGACCTCGATGGGCGACGGGATGGTGTGCTCGAGGGTCCCCTTCGGGCCCTTGACCGTCACCACTGGACCGTCGATCGTGACCTCCACACCGGCCGGGACCGGGACGGGGACTTTGCCGATACGGGACATGGCTATCTCCTTTCCGTCTCGGTTACCAGACGAAGGCGAGGACTTCCCCGCCGACGCCCTTCTTTGCGGCCTGTCGGTCGGTCAGGAGGCCCGAGGAGGTGGACAGGATCGCCACTCCGAGACCGCCGAGAACCCTGGGCAGGTTGGTGGACTTGGCATACACACGCAGACCTGGCTTCGAGATGCGGCGTATCCCCGCGAGCGAGCGCTCTCGGTTCGGGCCGAACTTCAGCTCGATGGTGAGGTACTTGCCCACCGGGGCGTCCTCCACCTTCCAGCTGGCCACGTAGCCTTCAGCCTTCAGGATCTCCGCAATGTGCGACTTCAGCTTCGAATACGGCATGGTGACCGTGTCGTGGTAAGCCGAGTTCGCATTGCGCAGACGCGTCAGCATGTCTGCAATCGGGTCGGTCATTGTCATCGGGCTTCTGCCCTTCCTCACCGAGGTTTCCCGCTCCGGCCGCTCGCGCGACGTCGGAGGAGACCTGCGGCGTAGTTGTTACCAGCTGCTCTTGGTCACGCCGGGAAGCTCGCCGCGGTGTGCCATCTCGCGAAGGCAGATGCGGCAGAGCCCAAACTTGCGGTACACCGAGTGCGGACGTCCGCACTTCTGGCACCGCGTATAGCCACGGGAGCTGAACTTGGGCGTTCGGCTCGCCTTGACGACTAGGCCTGTCTTCGCCACGTCAGTTCTCCTTGAACGGGAAGCCGAGACGGCGGAGCAGGGAGCGGCCCTCGTCGTCGGTGGTGGCCGTGGTCACAACGGTGATGTCCATCCCGCGGACCCGGTCGATCTTGTCCTGGTCGATCTCGTAGAACATCGACTGCTCGGTGAGACCGAAGGTGTAGTTCCCGCGGCCGTCGAAGTGCTTCGGCGACAGACCACGGAAGTCACGGATGCGCGGCAGTGCGACCGACAGCAAGCGGTCCAGGAACTCCCACATCCGGTCGCCGCGCAGCGTCACGTGCGCGCCGATCGGCATGCCTTCGCGCAGCTTGAACTGCGCGATCGACTTGCGGGACTTGGTGACCTGCGGCTTCTGACCGGTGATGGCGGCGAGGTCGCGGATCGCTCCGTCGATGAGCTTGGTGTCGCGAGCCGCCTCGCCGACACCCATGTTCACCACGATCTTGGTCAGGCGCGGGACCTCGTTGATGTTCGTGTGACCGAACTCCTCGCGCAGCGCCGGTACGATCTCGCTCGCGTAGCGGGCCTTGAGCCGCGCCCTGGCTGGGGTCTCAGTACTCATCAGACGTCCTTACCGGAGCGCTTCGCGACGCGGACCCGGGTGTCCCGGTCGCGCCCGTCGCGCTCGATCGTCTCGATGCGGTAGCCGACCCGGGTGCCCTTCTTGGACTCCGGGTCGACGAGCATCACGTTGCTGACGTGGATCGGTGCCTCGACCGTCTCGATCCCACCGGTGCGGACACCGCGGGTGGTCTGGCTGACCTTGACGTGCTTGGTCGCGCGCTGCACGCCCTCGACCACGAGCCGGTCGGAGTCCTTGAGGACTTCGAGCACGCGCCCCTGCTTGCCACGGTCACGACCCGCGATGACGACGACGAGGTCACCCTTCTTGATCTTCGCCATCTCAGACCACCTCCGGAGCCAGCGAGATGATCTTCATGAACTTGCGGTCGCGCAGCTCGCGGCCGACCGGGCCGAAGATGCGCGTGCCGCGCGGCTCGCCGTCACTCTTGAGGATCACGGCCGCGTTCTCGTCGAACCGGATGTACGAGCCGTCCGGACGGCGACGCTCCTTAGTGGTGCGAACGACGACCGCCTTGACGACTTCGCCCTTCTTGACTGCGCCACCCGGGATCGCGTCCTTGACGGCAGCGACGATCACGTCGCCGATGCCGGCGTAGCGGCGGCCGGAACCGCCGAGAACGCGGATGCAGAGGATCTCCTTGGCACCCGTGTTGTCGGCGACTCGAAGCCGCGACTCCTGCTGGATCATTTCCTGAACTCCTGTCGTCGAGCCGGTTCTCGCGAACGAGCCTGGCCGAACGGATACGGTCTGTCACCGGGCTTGAGCAGCGGAGCCGATCGCTGCCCGGTGGGGCTGTGGTGTGGACTACTTGGCCTTCTCGACGATCTCGACCAGGCGCCAGCGCTTGGACGCCGACAACGGGCGGGTCTCCATGATGAGGACCAGGTCGCCGATGCCGGCCGCGTTGGCCTCGTCGTGCACCTTCACCTTGCTGGTGCGGCGCATGACCTTGCCGTAGAGGGGGTGCTTGACCCGGTCCTCGACGGCGACCACGACGGTCTTGTCCATCTTGTCGCCGACCACGTAGCCGCGCCGCGTCTTGCGGTGCGAACGGTGCCCCGCGACGACGGCCTCGGCCGTCGGGACGTCAGATGTCGTCTTGCTCATAGTTGACCTCTCGCTCACTGTGCCGACTCGCTCGGAGCCGTACGGATGCCGAGCTCGCGCTCACGCAGGATCGTGTAGATTCGCGCGATGTCGCGGCGCACGGCCTTGAGGCGCCCGTGGCTCTCCAGCTGGCCGGTGGCCGACTGGAACCGGAGGTTGAAGAGCTCCTCCTTGGCCTTGCGGAGCTCAGCCTGCAGTCGGTCGTCGTCGAACGCGTCCAGGTCGCTCGGAGCCAAGTCCTTGGTACCGATAGCCATTACGCTTCACCACCCTCGCGCCGCATGAAGCGGCACTTCATCGGGAGCTTGTGCATCGCACGTCGGATGGCCTCACGGGCCAACGGCTCGTCGACGCCGGCGAGCTCGAACATGACACGGCCGGGCTTGACGTTTGCGATCCACCACTCGGGGGAACCCTTGCCGGAACCCATCCGGGTCTCCGCCGGCTTCTTGGTCAACGGCCGGTCGGGGTAGACGTTGATCCAGACCTTGCCACCACGCTTGATGTGGCGGGTCATGGCGATACGGGCTGCCTCGATCTGCCGGTTGGTGACGTAGGCAGGCTCGAGAGCCTGGATGCCGAAGTCGCCGAAAGCGATCGTCGTGCCACCGCTGGCTGCGCCATGGCGCCCCGGGTGGTGCTGCTTGCGGTGCTTGAGCCTGCGCGGGACCAGCATCGCTCAGGCCTCCGTTCCGGTCTCAGGGGCGGCCGAGACCTCCGCGGGCTGCTCAGCAGCCGCGGTGTCCGGAGCGCCGGGACGGTCGTTGCGACGCGGACCACGTGCAGCCGGACGCTCGACGCGAGGACCACGGGGGCCGCGGGGGCCTGCCGTCGCCTGCTCGCGAGCGAACTCCTTCTCGGTCATGTCGCCCTTGTAGATCCACACCTTCACGCCGATCCGGCCGAAAGTGGTGCGGGCTTCGAAGAAGCCGTAGTCGATGTTCGCGCGCAGCGTGTGCAGGGGGACGCGACCCTCGCGGTAGAACTCGCTCCGGCTCATCTCCGCGCCACCGAGGCGGCCCGAGCACTGGACCCGGATCCCCTTGGCACCCGCGCGCTGGGCGGACTGCATGCCCTTGCGCATGGCGCGACGGAACGAGACGCGGCTGGCAAGCTGCTCGGCGATGCCCTGGGCGACCAGCTGCGAGTCGATCTCGGCGTTCTTGACCTCGAGGATGTTCAGCTGCACCTGCTTGCCCGTGAGCTTCTCGAGGTCGCCGCGGATGCGGTCGGCCTCAGCGCCACGGCGCCCGATGACGATACCCGGGCGGGCGGTGTAGATGTCGACGCGAACGCGGTCGCGCGTGCGTTCGATCTCGACCTTGGAGATGCCGGCCCGCTCGAGGCCGGTGGCCATGAGCTTGCGGATCTCGACGTCCTCACGCACGTAGTCGCGGTAACGCTGTCCCACCTTGGTGGAGTCCGCGAACCACCGAGAACGGTGATCCGTGGTGATCCCCAGTCGGTACCCGTGCGGGTTGACCTTCTGTCCCACTATCGGGTCCTTCCCTTCGTGATCTCCTTCGGAGCGACCACCACGGTGATGTGGCTGGTGCGCTTGAGGATCTGGTTGGCCCGACCCTGCGCCCGCGGACGGAACCGCTTGAGCGTGGGGCCTTCGTCGACAAACGCCTCAGAGACGACGAGCTCCTGCTCGTTGAACGCCTCGCTCGCGCGGTCCGCCTTCACCCGGGCGTTGGCGATCGCGCTCTCGACCACCTTGAGGATGGTTTCGCTCGCGGCCTGGGGTGCAAACTTCAGCACCGCCACGGCCTCGCTCGCTTGCTTGCCACGGATGAGGTCCACGACGCGTCGGGCCTTCTGGGGCGTGACACGGACGAACCGCGCCTGCGCCTTGGCTTCCATCGCTGTCCTGCCTTCTTCTCTCGTCTGTTCCTGGGATGACCGGGTTCATCGCCGCGTCAGCGGCGACGGCCCTTGCGGTCGTCCTTCTCGTGGCCGCGGAAGGTCCGCGTGGGGGCGAACTCGCCCAGCTTGTGGCCGACCATCGACTCGGTGACGAACACCGGGACGTGCTTGCGGCCGTCGTGCACGGCAAGGGTGTGACCAAGGAAGTCGGGGGTGATGACCGACCGACGGGACCAGGTCTTGATGACGGTCTTGGTCCCCTTCTCGTTCTGGGCATCCACCTTCTTCTGAAGGTGGTCGTCCACGAAGGGGCCCTTCTTGAGGCTGCGTGGCATCTGTCAGGCTCCTATCAGCGCTTCTTGCCGGTACGACGACGACGCACGATGAGCTTGTCGCTGTCCTTGTTCGGGTGCCGGGTCCGGCCCTCCGCCTGTCCCCACGGGCTGACCGGGTGGCGACCACCGGAGGTCTTGCCCTCGCCACCGCCGTGCGGGTGGTCGATCGGGTTCATGGCGACGCCGCGGACGGTCGGGCGCTTTCCCTTCCAGCGCATCCGCCCGGCCTTGCCCCAGTTGATGTTCGACTGCTCGGCGTTGCCGACCTCACCGATGGTCGCGCGGCAGCGCAGGTCGACGTTGCGGATCTCGCCGGACGGCATCCGCAGCTGAGCGAGCGGGCCATCCTTCGCGACGAGTTGCACCGAGGCACCGGCCGACCGCGCGATCTTGGCGCCGCCACCGGGCTTGAGCTCGATCGCGTGGATCGTCGTGCCGACCGGGATGTTGCGCAGCGGCAGGCTGTTGCCCGGCTTGATGTCCGCGCTCGGACCGTTCTCGATCCGGTCGCCCTGGCTGAGCTTCGTCGGCGCGAGGATGTAGCGCTTCTCGCCGTCGGCGTAGTGCAGCAGCGCGATGCGCGCCGTGCGGTTCGGGTCGTACTCGATGTGCGCGACCTTGGCCGGCACGCCGTCCTTGTCGTGCCGACGGAAGTCGATCACGCGGAAGGCGCGCTTGTGCCCACCGCCCTGGTGGCGGACGGTGATGCGGCCGGCGCTGTTGCGTCCGCCGTTCTTGGGCAGCGGGCGGACCAGCGACTTCTCCGGCTCGGAGCGCGTGATCTCGACGAAGTCGGCAACGCTCGAGCCACGACGGCCCGGAGTCGTCGGCTTGTACTTACGGATTCCCATGGAGGTCAGTCCTCAATCTGCTCTCGTCGCCCGGCCTCAGCCGACCGGTCCGCCGAAGATGTCGATGGTGCCTTCACGCAGCGTCACGATCGCGCGCTTGGTGTCCTTGCGCTTACCCAAACCGGACTTCGTCCGGCGAACCTTGCCCTTGCGGTTGATGGTGTTGACCGAGGCGACCTTGACCTTGAAGACCTGCTCCACAGCGATCTTGATCTCGGTCTTGTTCGCCCGCGGGTCGACGATGAACGTGTACTTGCCCTCGTCGAGCAGCCCGTAGCTCTTCTCGGAGACAACCGGGGAGATCAGGATGTCGCGCGGGTTCTTGGCGATGACGCTCACTTGCCCTCCTCCTCGGCCTTGAGCTCGGCCGAGCTCGCCACGGCCTTCGTGGAACGGCCGACGGCCGGTCCAGCGAGGAACACGTCGAGCGCGGCCTGGGTGAACACCACGTCGTCGCTGATCAGGACGTCGTAGGTGTTCAGCTGGTCAGGGACGAGCAGGTGGACCTGCTCGGCGTTGCGGAGCGACTTCCAGGTCAGCTCGTCCTGACGGTCCACGATCACGAGCACGTGGCGCGAGCCGGCGATGCTCGAGAGGACCTCGAGGGCGTTCTTGGTGGACGGCGTGTCCCCGGGGACGAAGCTGCTCAGGACGTGCACGCGACCGGCGCGGGCCCGATCCGAGAGCGCGCCGCGCAGGGCGGCCACCTTCATCTTCTTCGGCGTCCGCTGCGAGTAGTCCCGCGGTGTCGGGCCGTGCACGACGCCACCACCGGTGAACTGCGGCGCGCGGATGGAGCCCTGACGGGCCCGGCCGGTGCCCTTCTGCTTGTACGGCTTCTTGCCACCACCGCGGACGTCGCCACGGTTCTTGGTGCTGTGGGTGCCCTGTCGCGCGGCGGCGAGCTGGGCCACGACGACCTGGTGGATGAGCGGCACGTTCGTCTGGACGTCGAACACCTCGGCCGGCAGCTCGGTGGTCCCGGCCTTCTTGCCTTCGGCGTCGATCACGTCGACGGTCAGCGTGTCAGCCATGATGAGCTCACGCTCCCTTCACGGCGGTGCGCACGAGGACGACGCCGCCCTTGGGACCCGGAACGGCGCCCTTGACGAGCACCAGGCCCTTCGCGGCATCGACCGCGTGAACGGTCAGGTTCTGGGTGGTCTGGCGCTCGTTGCCCATCCGGCCGGCCATCTTGACGCCCTTGAACACCCGGGAGGGGGTCGAGGCTGAGCCGATGGAGCCCGGCTTGCGGTGGTTGCGGTGCGCACCATGGGAGGCGCCGACGCCGTGGAAGCCGTGACGCTTCATCACACCCGCGAAGCCCTTGCCCTTGGTGGTGCCGGAGACGTCGATCAGCTGGCCGGCCTCGAAGGCCGCCGCGGTGATCTCCTGTCCGAGCGCGTACTCGGCCGTGTCCGCGATCCGGATCTCGGCCACGTGACGGCGGGGCGTGACCCCGGCCTTCTCGAAGTGGCCCTTGAGCGGCTGGGAGACCTTGCGCGGGTCGATCTGGCCGTAGGCGAGCTGAACCGCGGTGTAGCCGTCGGTCTCGACCGTGCGCACCTGGGTGACCACGTTGGTACCGACGGCGACGACGGTGACCGGGATGAGGCGACCGGCCTCGTCCCACACCTGCGTCATGCCGAGCTTGGTACCGAGCAGTGCGACCACGGGCACGGTCTGCTGGGGAAGCGTTGTCATGGTGAGCGTCCTTCGCAGCGTCAGAGCTTGATCTCGATGTTCACGTCTGCCGGCAGGTCGAGACGCATGAGCGAGTCGACGGCCTTGGGCGTGGGATCGATGATGTCGATGAGCCGCTTGTGGGTGCGCATCTCGAAGTGCTCGCGGCTGTCCTTGTACTTGTGCGGCGACCGGATGACGCAGAAGACGTTCTTCTCGGTCGGCAACGGCACCGGGCCCACGACCGTAGCGCCCGCGCGGGTCACCGTGTCGACGATCTTGCGCGCCGAGCTGTCGATGACTTCGTGGTCGTACGACTTGAGCCGGATGCGGATCTTCTGTCCCGCCATGGCGTCTTCTGACTCTCTCTCTCGTACCGCTGTCTGTCCGACCCCCGTGCTCGGGCGTGTCGCATCTCGCGACACACCGTCGCGCTGCGCACCGAAGTGATGCGAGGTCGATGGATGTCTGGCGGACCGCACCCGAGGGGCGCTGCTGGTCCTCATCGTCTGTCGTGCCTGACCGGGCGCGTTCTCACGCGTCACCCACGCAAGGCAACCCGGCAAGTGTGCCAGAGACCCGCGGCCCAGTCCAATCCGGTCCGGGCCGCTGACCCCGGGCGTCCACCGCCGGACCGCGCCGCGATCCGGGCCGCGTCCACACTCCGGAGTGGGTGCGTGCCGTGGGCCCGGACGCTTTCGCGGCCGGGCCCACGTTCACATCACTTCAGGATCTTGGTGACCTTGCCAGAGCCGACGGTGCGGCCACCCTCGCGGATGGCGAACCCGAGGCCCTCCTCCATGGCGATCGGCTGGATCAGCTCGACCGTCATCTCGGTGTTGTCACCCGGCATGACCATCTCGGTGCCCTCGGGCAGCGTGATGACGCCGGTGACGTCGGTGGTCCGGAAGTAGAACTGCGGACGGTAGTTCGAGTAGAACGGGTTGTGACGGCCGCCCTCGTCCTTGGCCAGGATGTAGACCTGGGCCGCGAACTGGGTGTGCGGCGTGATCGAGCCCGGCTTCACGACGACCTGGCCGCGCTCGACGTCCTCGCGCTTGGTGCCACGAAGGAGCAGACCGACGTTGTCGCCGGCCTGGCAGTAGTCGAGCAGCTTCCGGAACATCTCGACACCGGTGACGGTGGTCTTGATCGCCTTCTCGCGGATGCCGACGACCTCGACCTCCTCGTTCACCTTGAGCGTGCCGCGCTCGACACGACCCGTGACGACCGTGCCACGGCCGGTGATCGTGAAGACGTCCTCGATCGGCATCAGGAACGGCTTATCGTTCTCGCGGACCGGGTCGGGAACACTCTCGTCGACGGCGTCGAGCAGCTCCTCGATGGACTTGACCCACTTCGGGTCGCCCTCGAGCGCCTTCAACGCCGAGACGCGAATCACCGGGACGTTGTCGCCGTCGAAGCCCTGGGCGGAGAGGAGCTCGCGCACCTCGAGCTCGACGAGCTCGAGGATCTCCTCGTCGTCGACCATGTCGGCCTTGTTGAGGGCCACCAGCAGGTAGGGGACACCCACCTGACGGGCCAGCAGCACGTGCTCGCGGGTCTGCGCCATCGGACCGTCGTCGGCTCCGACCACCAGGATCGCGCCGTCCATCTGGGCGGCACCGGTGATCATGTTCTTGATGTAGTCCGCGTGACCGGGGGCGTCGACGTGCGCGTAGTGGCGCTTGTCGGTCTGGTACTCGACGTGCGCGATGTTGATCGTGATACCGCGCTGCCTCTCCTCAGGCGCCTTGTCGATCTCATCGAAAGACGTGTAAGGGTTCAGGTCGGGGTGCTTGTCGTGCAGCACCTTCGAGATCGCGGCGGTCAACGTCGTCTTGCCGTGGTCGACGTGACCGATGGTGCCGATGTTGACGTGCGGCTTGGTCCGCTCGAACTTGGCCTTTCCCACTGTGTCCTCCTGAGGACTTGGGTAGTTGTGCCGGACGGTGCAGGTCCTCGGACGGTCCTGCGGGTCGTGCGGGTCGCTACGGGTCGGTTATCTGATTCTGCGGGGTCGACCTGTGGGACTCACTCGCCCCGGGTCTTCTTGATGATCTCCTCGGCAACGCTCCGAGGAACCTCGGCGTAACTGTCGAACTGCATCGAGTAAACCGCACGGCCCTGGGTCTTGGATCGCAGGTCGCCGACATACCCGAACATCTCTGACAGCGGGACAAGAGCGCT
>Ga0209638_1002403_pt1 | contig 11508 bp, 9 predicted proteins | sample BarGraNGADG00211_FD_184490 | JGI IMG/M metagenome (GOLD analysis project Ga0209638, IMG submission 184490) | Arctic peat soil microbial communities from Barrow, Alaska - Barrow Graham LP Ref core NGADG0002-211 (SPAdes) (version 2) | ecosystem: Environmental > Terrestrial > Soil > Wetlands > Peat... | reverse complement strand
GGTGGTTGACTTCGACGATCTGATGGCGGAGCTCACTGGCTTCCTGTGGGATGATGGCAATTCCACCAAGAGCTGGGAGCGGCACAAGGTCACACAGGCCGAGGCCGAAGAGGTCTTCTTCAATCGCCCGGTTTTTCTGATGGACGCGAAGGCCGGCGCGGCCAAGCGTCGGTACAATGTTCTCGGACGGACCAACGGGGATCGCCTGCTCTCCGTGATCTTCACTGTGCGTCGCGGCTTGGTGCGGCCGATTTCTGCGCGCCCCATGAGCCGCAAGGAGCGAAGCGCGTATGCCCAAGTCCCGCACGAAAACCCGTAAGGCCATTCCGTCATTTCGCTCGGAAGAGGCGGAGCGAGAGTTTTGGGCCACGGCGGATTCGACCGACTACTTCGACTGGTCGACTGCGCGGCGGGCCGTCTTCCCGAATCTCAAGCCGTCGACCGCCACGATCTCCCTGCGGCTGCCGCAGGGTATGCTCGATGAGCTCAAGGTCCTCGCCAATCAGCGCGATGTCCCGTACCAGTCGCTGCTAAAAGTGTTTCTCGCCGAGCGCATTTCGGTGGAGCGTCGGCCCGCGCGCCGCAAGCTGCGACGCGCCAGTGCATAACGAATCGTTGCAGTTGGCAGGCATCTGCGGATGGCGCGTGCTCCGCACGCGCTTTTGTTGTGTTGCCTGCAACTGAACTCTGGCGTTCAGCCACACCCCTGGTTCTTGTGGATTTCTGAGTTCAGGGTGAATTTCCAACTATGGCGCGTCCAGCACTGCTCAGTGAGATCCTCCATCTGCCACCGGCCGAGCGGCTACGCTTGGTCGAGGACATTTGGGACAGCCTTGACGCATCGACGACGGATGTGCCTGTTCCCGAGTGGCATCGCGACGAGCTAGACCGGCGCTTGGCAGAGCCCGCAGAGCAAGCCACCGTGAGCGCGGACGAACTCAAGGCGCGTCTCCCCTGACGAGATTGTCGCCGCGCAGATTCGCGTTCACGCTGCGGTCTAGTCGAGATGTCGAAGACGTGTATCGGTGGTACGAATCCGAACGCGTGGGACTGGGTGTGGAGTTCCGGACGGAAAGCTCGATTGAAGTCCGTGCTTGTCTCCACCAGCGCCGAGATCCACCGAGGCAGGAGGCGCGCCAGCCGTAGGCGTGGCTCATCTATAACGTTCGGTTCTGAATCGAAGAGCGGTTTGCCAAATTTTCGTTTATGCCAGTCAGCAAAATTCTCGTCGCGGACGAACAGGAGATGTCATGCGAATCGTGAGTCACGGAGCGCGCCTTCTCGCGCTCTCCACCCTGAGCCTCGTCGCGGGCAGTGCGCCAGCGCGTCAACCCGCCGCGACGCCGTTCGATCTGGTGATCGAGAACGGTCACATCATTGACGGAACCGGCTCGCCGTGGTACGCGGCAGATGTCGGGATTCGCGCTGGAAGGATCGCCGCCATCGGTCATCTCGCCGGCGAGCCGGCGACACGCCGACTGGATGCCCGCGGCAAGGTGGTCTCACCGGGGTTCATCGACATGCTCGGCCAGTCGGAGCTGACCATCCTCGTGAACCCGCACCTGCCGTCAAAGATCTTTCAGGGAATCACCACTGAGATTACCGGGGAGGGCGGTTCGGTCGCGCCCCTGAATGACGCGATCATCGCCGCCGATCATGTGACATATGATCACTTCAAGATCACACCGGATTGGCGCACCGTCGAAGGGTATTTCGCGAGGCTGGAGAAGCAGGGACTGGGCATCAACTTCGCGACGTATGTTGGCGCGACCCAGGTGCGGCGCATGGTGCTTGGCGACGCCGACAAGCAACCGAGTGCGGCAGAGCTGGACCGCATGAGAGCGGAGGTACGTGCCGCGATGAAGGCCGGCGCCGTGGGCGTGTCGTCGTCGCTGCAATACGCGCCAGCGCCGTATGCGTCCACCGAAGAGCTGATCGCGCTGGCAAGCGAGGCGTCGAAGTACGGCGGCATCTACGCGACGCACATGCGATCGGAGGGCGCACATGTGTTCGAGGCGATCGACGAGGCCGTGCGCATCGGGCGCGAGGCAAAGATCCCGGTGGAGATCTGGCACCTCAAGGCGGCAGGCAAGCCGCAGTGGGGATTGATGCCGAAGATCGTAGCGAAGATCGACTCGGCACGGTCGAGCGGCGTCGACGTCGCCGCGGACACGTACGCCTACCCGGCCTGGTTCAACAGCACATCGGCGTTCATTCCTCCGTGGGCGCATGATGGCGGCGACAAGAAGATGCTGGAGCGGCTGAAGGACCCCGCGATGCGCGCGCGCATCCGGAACGACATGCTCACGCCGAATGCGTCGTGGGAAAACGAGTGGCAGGAGATCCCGGGGCCGGAGGCGATTGTCATCGCCGTAGTGGCGAATCAGCGCCTGCTGCCGCTGCAGGGAAAGACGCTGGCGCAGATCGCGAAGGAACGCGGGAAGGATCCCATCGAAACGCTGATGGATATTCTCGTCGAGGATGAAGGGTTCACGTCCAATGCCGTCTTTGGCATGTCGGAGCCGGACGTCGCACTCGCGCTTCAGCAATCGTGGACGTCGGCCGACAACGATTCGCAGGGCACGGCCCCTGACGGCATTCTCGGCAAGGAGCATCCGCATCCGCGCGCGTACGGCACGTTTCCACGCATTCTCCGGAAATACGTGCACGAGGAACACAAGCTCACGCTCGAGGACGCCATCCGGAAATTCACGGCGCTGCCGGCGCAGCGCATGCGCCTGACTGACCGCGGCGTGCTCAAGCAGGGAATGTGGGCCGATGTGGTTGTCTTTGACCCCGATTCCATTCGCGACGTCGCGACGTTCGAGAACCCCAATCAACTGTCGATCGGCATGCAGTACGTGCTTGTGAACGGCGTGCCTGTGATTGCCGACGGCAAGATGACCAACGCGCTGCCGGGGAAGGTCGTGCGCGGGGCGGGGTATCGCTCGGCGGCACGCAATTAGACGAGCGGCGCGCCTCTCGGGGTTATGAACCTCAACTCACCGAACCGCCGCACCCCGCGCCGCCCGCCGCCGCGCCGAGACGAGGATCCCGATCCCCACCAGGTTCATCGCCACGATCACGAGTGAGATCTTGAGCGCGAACGTCGCCACACTCTCCACCTTGATGATCGGGAACACCGAGAGCGCGATGTAGAGCAGCGTCATCAGCAGCCCCGACATCGACGCCACCTTCAACCAGAGCGGCGGCCGGGGCGTTACACCGCGCAGGCCGAAGATCGGGATGGCGAACATCACGACGTACGTCAGCGCGTAGAACATTCCGCTCGCGTTGAACAGCAGTTGAAAGGCCTCCGCCTGTCCGACGCCAACGTTGCTCAGCACCGCGAGCCCGAAGGAGCACGCGCCAACGAGGATGATCGAGTTCACCGGCGTCTGATACCTGGCGTGCAACCGGCTGAACCACGCCGGCAGCATTCTGTCCCACCCGGCGACCATCGGCAGGCGCGTCACGGCGGTGAAGCTGAAGCTCGCCTGCGCAACGCGCATCGCGAGTGTCATCAGGATCGCGATCGTCACCAGCGGTCCGGCGATGCCAAATGGACCGAAGCCGGCGCGGAGCACCTGCGGCAACGGCCCGATGAGGTCGATGTCGTTCGTCGGGATGTACGCGATGACGGTACTCGTCCCGAGCACGAACATGAGCGCGATGATGGGCGCGGCGATGAGCACCGATCGCCCGACGGATCGCGCGGGTGCCTTGGTCTCGCCCGCGAGGATGGCGATGTATTCGAATCCGCCGAGGGCGCCGAAGCCCATCTTGCCGAGGATGTTCAAGTTGTACAACGAGAACGACGGCATGCTCGTGCGAAACGGATGATACTCTTTGAGATGGCCGGTGAGCAGGCCGAGCACGGGCAGCAGGAACAAGGCGCCGAAGATGATGAGCATCATGATGCCGCCCGTGTTGTGCACCCACTTGCCCACGGACAATCCGATCGTGGACGCCACGACCATCAGGGAAAGGATCACGGCCGAGGACAGCGCCACGAACCAGGTGCTCGACGTCATCCAGGCCGCGCTCGGCCCCAACGCGTAGGAGAGGTACGTCGAGCACTGGAGGCCGATCTCCGACGTGAACACGATGACGTACAGCCAGAGATTCCACGCGAGCAAGAAGCCAATCGTCTGGTTGAAGCCGAGCTTCGCCCACTGGTACAATCCGCCCTCGAGCGGCATCAGCCGGTTCAGGTACATGACCACGGCGGCCGACGGCAGGTAGAAGAGCACGAGGGCGAGCAGCCAGAAGACGACGTGCGACGGCCCGAGCTTTCCGGCGACGCCGATCCACGTAAGGCCGACGATGAAGAGGATCTGCGTGAGCGTGAGGTCGCCGACGCCGAGTTCCTTTTTGAGCGACGCGCTGTGCGCCTCCACCCGCGCCTCGGCCTGCGCGAGCCCGGAGCCAGACGTCGGCTTCATGTGCGCGCCTCGCCGAGTATGTCCCAATACCGCGCCCACGCTTCGAGCCCCTCATGAAGCCGGTGCACGCGAAAGAACTCGTTCGGTGCGTGGTAGTCTTCGTCGGCCGTGGAGAAGGAGAAGAAGACAGTGTCCAACCCCATGTGGCGCTGGAACAATTCCGAGATGGGCACCGTGCCTCCCATGCGGACGATCAAGGGCCTGACGCCATAGACGGCGTGCAAGGCAACATCCGCAGCCTTTAGCGCGAAGTGGTCCGCGGCGATGTGGGCCGGACGCGCGCCGTGATCGGCGGGAGCGACGGACAACCGTGTGCCCGGCGGCACGTGGGCCTCGAGGTGACGCGTCACCAGCGCCACGACGTCGTCCGGATCCTGGTCCGATACCAGACGACAGGTGATCTTGGCGTGGGCTTCGCTCGGGATCACGGTCTTCTGGCCCGGCCCCTCATAACCTCCCCACATTCCGTTGACCTCGATGGTCGGACGCGTCCACTGGCGCTCCAGGGTCGTATATCCCGGCTCGCCGACGGCGGATGGCGCGCCGACCTGCGCGAGATACGTTCGTTCGTCGAACGGCAGGGCCGCGATCGCGGCGCGCTCCGCGGCTGTGAGCTCACGCACCCTGTCATAAAATCCAGTGACGGCGACGCGACCGTTCGGCTCGTGCAGTGTGGCGATCAGGCGCGCCATCGCATGCAACGGGTTGGCGACACCGCCGCCGTGTCGCCCCGAGTGCAGGTCCTTGGATGCGCCCGTTAGCACAAGCTCGAGCCCCGCAAGCCCGCGGCTCGACACCGTGAGCGATGGCTCGTCGATGCGCCACATCGCGCCGTCTGCCGACAGCACGACGTCGGCGGCGAGCAACTCCTTGTGCTGCTCGATGAATGCCTCCAGGTGGCGGCTGCCGATCTCCTCCTCTCCCTCGAACATGAACTTGACGTTGATCGGCAAGCCGCCAGCCACCGCGAAGAACGACTCGGCAACTTTGATCGGGATCAACATCGGTCCCTTGTCGTCGGAAACACCACGGGCATAGAGACGACCGTCGCGCACCGTTGGCGTAAATGGCGCGCTGTGCCACTTCTCCAATGGATCGGCCGGCTGCACGTCGTAATGACCGTATACCAACACGGTCAGCTTGCCGGGCGCGCCGAGCCATTCACCGTACACGACGGGATTGCCGGGCGTGGCGATCTCACGGACCGTGATCGGTCCAGCGGATGCGAGCGCTGTGGCAACCCACCGCGCCGCCGCCGCCATATCGGATGCGTGCGCGGGATCGGTGCTCACGCTCGGGATCGCGGCGAACTCGACGAGTTCGGTCAGGATGCGATCGTGATTCGCTTTGAGAGCGCTGAGCACATGCTCGATCGCCATCACTTTCCGCCGTCGATGGAGAGCACCTGGCCGGTGATCCAGTTGGCATGGTCCGAGGCGAAAAAGAGCACCCCGTTGGCGATGTCCTCGGGCGTGCCCAGCCGTTTGAGCGCGATATGCTCGATGAGCGCTCGCTGCCCGTCGGCGCCGTACGATTCCCATTGGCGCTCCGTCGCCGCGTTGGAGCGCACGAAGCCTGGCGCCACGTTGTTGACCGTGATGCCCCACGGTCCCAACTCGTGCGCCAATTGCCGAGTGAGGCCGATCTGCGCGGCCTTCGCTGACGCGTATGCCTGGATGCCGGTAAGACTGATTCCCAAGCCGGCGCCGCTCGAGATGTTGACGATGCGGCCACCGCGCACCGCCTTCATTCCTGGCGCAACAGCCTGTGCGAGGTAGAACGCGCCGGTGACGTTGACGTCGAAGATGCTCTGCCATTGATCCGGCGTCACGTCCTCGAGCGGACGGCCCACCTGACCCAGTACGCCGCCAGCGTTGTTCACGAGGATGTCCACGCGGCCCGTTATCACGCACGCATCGGCGACCACCGCGTCCACGGCGCGCTTGTCGCGCACGTCCATTTCGCGCGGGGTGCATGCTCCGCCGGATGCACGGCAGAGCTCTTGTGTCTCGAGCAGCTCGTCGCCGAGCACGTCGCAGGCCCATACGCTCGCGCCGCGTTGGGCGAACGCCAAGCTGATCGCACGACCGAAGCCGTGGGCGGCGCCGGTAACGATGGCTGTCTTGCCGCTGAAATCGATGGTCATTGCGGTTTGAAGAGGTTGAGTCCGGGCACGTCGCGAAAGTCCTTGACGTTCAGTGTCCACAATGCGGCGTTCCAGCGGATGGCGCACGCCGCGATGGCGAGATCCATCTCCCGGCCGCACGGGGCCCGCACCACTCGGTACAAGGCCGCCGCCGCCGCCGCCGCTTCTTCGGGGCCGAACGCGATCGCCGCGTCAGCGGGCCAGAGTGCTTCCTGCGCGGCCAACTCCTCGGGACGACGCGGACCGCGCTGCCATTCATACAGCACAAGGGTCGTGAGCGCCACCCGCTCGCCACTCTCGATCGTGCGGCGGAGCGCCGGCGCCGAGCGACGGCCACCGGCCAACGCGTCGATCAGGAGGACCGCAGAGGATTGCGGTTCTTTTGCGGTTCTTACAGTTCTTTGCGGTCCTCTGCGTCCTCGGCGGTGAATTGCTCTCAGCAAGTCGCGAGGACATCCAGAGTCTCGAGCGAAAGCGGGCGCACACCGTTCTCGATATCGTGAATGAGCTCGACGAGGCGAGTGGCAAGCGGTGTCGCGACGCCCGTTTCCTTGCCCAGCGTCACGACGATGCCGAGTTGCGCATCGACTTCGGTGCGTCGCTTCCGCACGGCGAGATCGCGCCATATGCCGCTGTGCGTCTTGGCCGAGCGACGGTTATGGGCGACGAGATCGTCGAGCGAGCGCGCCGCGGCGCCGGCCGGGGCCTCCGGCAGATACGCGGATGGATCGAACCCGTCGAACGACTCGGGCGTGACTTCGCGTGCTTTCGCGACGGCGAGAATCTCCCGCGCCAGCGCTACATATAGATGGCGGTACGCCGGCATCGCGAGCGCGTCGGCAATGGATTCGTTCGTGAGGGCCGTGGCGAAGAGCATCGCGCCGTAGGCCTCCTTGCCCCACAGGTAGCCCCAGATGTTCGGCGTGACGATAGCGCGATCGTCGAAGTCGAGCCAGTCATCGCGAATTGCCATGGCTCGCGGCGTGACGCGGCCGTCGATTTCACCGACGACCACCGCAGCGCGACTACCGTGCAGGATCACTCCCGGCTCCAGGTAGTCCGCGCCGAAGTTGACGAATGCCCCGACCGTTCGCTCTGGGCCGACGATGTCAGCGATGATAAGTTCGTTGAGCCCGTTCTGCGCCGAGATCACGCAACCCGTGGCGCTCAGGTGCGGAAGAAGCGCTCGCGCGGCCGTCTCGGTGTGATGCGCCTTGGTCGCGAGGATGATGGTGTCCCACTCCCCGCGTAACGTCGCCGGAGTGAAAGCGGGCACGCGTGCGGTGAACGCCGAGATGGGTCCGGTGATCCGGATTCCGGTGCCAGCAATGGCGGCGACGTGCTCGTCGACCGTATCGACCATGGTCACATCGTGACCGGCCCGCGCGAGGTGCGCCCCCATCGTGCCTCCGATCGCGCCCGCGCCCCAGATGAGACATCGCATGTTGTTCACTCCGCTAGGACGGGTTGCCCCACGAGCCCGCGAGCAACGCTCGCGTTTCCTCGACCGCTACCTGCCAGAGAGCGAGCATGTCCGCGTCGGACCGTTGATACAGGCCACCGTAGTTGCCGTCGCCGAGGTATCCACGCAGCGCGACCGGATCGAGCGCGCGCACCCGTGCGAGATCCACCATCGGCCGCTGCATCGCGGGAACTTCGACCGCGGGCAGCCGCGTCCATGGAAAGTTTTCCATCCACGACCCGTGCGACGCGACGGGATCGATCGCCTGCACCTTGGCCCACGTGAGCGGCGCGTTCCACCAGTTGTGGAAGAGCACTCGGCAGTGCGCGTGATCGGCGCCCCACTCCTGCGCGAACTGTTGCACGGCGTTGTTGCCGCCGTGGCCGTTGACGATCAGAATGCGGCGAAAGCCGCTACGCGCCATGCTGTCGAGGATGTCGCGCACGACGTGCAGGTGTGTCTCCACGCGGAGCGAGATGGACCCCGGGAACTCGCGGAAGTACGGCGTGACGCCGTACGCCACGACGGGGAACACCGGGACGCCGAGTGGCTCGGCGGCCTCCGCGGCGACGCGCTCCGGGAGGATGCAGTCCACGGTGAGTCGCAGATAGCTGTGCTGCTCCGTGCTGCCGAGCGGCAGCACGGCGCGGTCGTCGCGTCGCAGGTACTCCTCCACCTGCATCCAGTTCATGTCGATAATGCGCACGGTGACTCCCGTTCCGTTGGCAGACCTGGTGAGAACTTACGCGTTCGTCGCGTCGAGGGGGAGGACGTGGACTTGGACGAGGGTGCTAGCGCTTGCCGGTCCGAGCGCGCATTCTCCGTAGCCGACACGCGCCGGCGCAGTCCGCCACCATCCCGAGGCATCCACCATATGCACTGCCACTACTTTGCGCTTTCGCGCCGCGCGCGAGCCCGCGCCGCGATCCTCGCCGTCGGCGCCGCCACCGCGGCGTGCACGCCCCGCGCCAGTTCCTCCCCGATCGCGGGCGACTGGGACGCCTACTTGGCGAGCGGCTCGACCGCGCGCCAGGGCTTCGAGGGGTGGCGGCGCATGGGGTTTGCGCACTTTGCCACCGGCGACTCGGGGAATGTGGGCTCGATCCGCCGGCGCACCGGAGAGCCGATCCTCGAGGTCACCCACGTCGCGGTGCGGGCCGACTCGGTGGTGCTCAGCGGCGGTGGCGGCCAATCGATCAACGCCGCCTGGCACGGGGATACGCTCACGGGAGTGATGCTGTCGGGGGGCAAGCCGGCCGGCCGGCGGATTCGTCTCGTGCGGCGTGCCACGACATTCGTCGTGGAGCAGTCGTACGCACTGTGGGCCGGCGCCGTTTCCGATTCGCAGTACGCCGTCACCGAAGACACCCTGGTGTTCATGAAGACGCGTGACGGCGCGCGGCTCGCCAGCTACGTCGCGCGTCCCGTTGGCAACGGACCCTTCGGCGTCGTCCTCCAGCGCACGCCGTACACCCGCATTCTTCATCCGGCCGGCCGCTACTGGGCGTCGCGCGGGTACATCTTCGTCGCGCAACATGTGCGCGGCCGGGATGTGTCTGACGGCAAGGACTTCGGCGACTACGACACCGACGTGCGCGACGGGTACGACGCCGTCGAATGGGCGGCGAGGTTGCCTGGCGCCAACGGGCGTGTCGGGTTGATCGGACACTCCGACGAAGGGCGGCTCGCATGGTATGCCGCGGTCAGCGCCCCGCCGCATCTTGCGGCCATCGCGCCGTCCGCCGCAAGCGGCGACCCATGGCGCATCGTGCCCTACGAGGACATGGTGTTCTCGCCGATCAACGTGGCGTGGGCGTGCCTGATGCGCGCACGCACGTTGCAGAACATCAGCGATCTGGACATCGGCGCGGCGCTCACGCACCTGCCGCTGAGCGACTTGCCACAGCAGCTCGGCTGCGGCGACGTGCCGCTATGGGATCGATGGATCGCGCATCCAACGCTCGACGCGTACTGGCGCGCCCACGCCGTGACGACGAACATCGCGAAAGTGAAAGCGCCGGTGCTGCAGATCTCCGGATGGTACGATGATTCGCGCGGGCCGATCGACTATACCAATGCGCTGAACAAGGTGCCGGGGCATCCATTCATCCGGCTCGTCATGGGGCCGGGGGCACACAAGGGCGTGGACTATGTGGCCGGAGAATTCGGACCGCAGTCACGCGTCGAGACGCGGCGCCTTCAGCTTCGTTGGTTCGATCACTACCTGCTGGGGAAGGACAACGGCGTCGACCGCGAGCCGCCGGTTGACGTGTTCGTGTTCGGCGACAACGTGTGGCGAAAGGAAGCGGCGTGGCCGCTCGCCCGCGCGGTGAGCACCAGGTGGTACGTATCGTCCGGCGGCAAGGCGAATACGAGTGCGGGCGACGGCGTGCTCGATACCATTCCGCCGGCCGGAGCGGTGGCCGACACGTTCACCTACGACCCGGCGAATCCGACGCCTTACCTCATCGATTCGCGCGAGCTCGAGACGTCGCTCAATGAGGATTTCACGGCGCTCAACGCGTCGAGGCGCGACGCCCTGGTGTTCACGTCAAAGCCGCTCACGAAGCCCATCGAGGTGACCGGCCAGATGTCGGCCACGCTCTGGGCGGCGACCGACGCGAAGGACACCGACTGGAACGTGATGCTCCTCGACGTGTTTCCAGACGGACACGCAGAACGTGTGCAGGACGGTGTGGCGCGGGCGCGATTCCGCCAGGGATTCGACAGGGAAGTGCTGCTCACCCCCGGGAGCGTGGAGCGGTACGACATCGATCTGTGGTTCACGTCGCGCGTGTTCGAACCCGGCCACCGGCTCAGGGTGAGCGTCTCGTCGGCGTTGTTCCCAAAGTACGATCGCAACCTGAATACCGGCGGGAACAACGAGCGCGACAGCACGTTCGTGGTGGCGCATCAGCGGCTCGTGCACGATGCGGCGCATCCGTCGCAGGTGGTGTTGCCGGTGATACCACGGTAGAGAGTCGCGGCATCGTGCAGGGTGAAGCTGACGATATCCCGGCCGCGGGACTCGAGCACATGATTACTCTTTCCCAGCTTGTACGTTCGCCGGCATGATGGTCACCTTGACCGGCGCGTCGATCCGTTGCGCCATCTTGTCGAGGTATTTCCACCACGACTGCGGCGTCGGGAAGTCGCCGCTGTCGGTCCATCCCGCGCCGATGTAGTGCACCACTGGCTTGCCCGACGTCGCCTTGCTCACTGCCATGTAGTGACCGAACGCCTCCTTCCAGTCACTGACGGCAGCGCGCGGCAGCAGCACGGCGGTGCCCATCTCGCCATGTCCCCCGCTCTTCGGCGCGACCGGTCCCCATCCGGTGAGCCATGCCCATGCGTTGTTCTTGCTCATGGTGCCGACCATGCCGGGCCGCTTCACCGTGCCGATGACGTATGGGATGTCGCCGCCACTCGGCGTCGTGAAGATGCTCGTCGCGCGG
>Ga0209638_1002402_pt1 | contig 11509 bp, 10 predicted proteins | sample BarGraNGADG00211_FD_184490 | JGI IMG/M metagenome (GOLD analysis project Ga0209638, IMG submission 184490) | Arctic peat soil microbial communities from Barrow, Alaska - Barrow Graham LP Ref core NGADG0002-211 (SPAdes) (version 2) | ecosystem: Environmental > Terrestrial > Soil > Wetlands > Peat... | reverse complement strand
CGACCGGCTCGCCCTGGCCCAGCCGATGGGCCGCCAGCTCGTCGACCAAGCCCTCGCCGGCCGCGAGCTGCGGTGGGCCGAGGACCGCGTCACCGCGGCCCGCAGCGCCGCCGGCATCATCATCCAGGCGCCCACCGCCAGCTGGGAACGGGAGATCGCCGCGGTCGCCGACAGCACCGGACTCGACGAGAGCCTGCTGCGCACGGCCGTCGTCGACGCCCTCGACCCCGACACCGAGCCGCTGGGTCGACTCCGCGCCCGGGACCGGCGCGACGACCTCGACCGCGGACAGCACCTGCCACCCACCGCGGCCGACATCGCCGCGGTCAGCGCCTCCCCAGCTACCTCGGTCTACCGGCCGCAGCAACCGCCGGCCGACGCCGGCCGACGGCCGGCGGCGGTCGCGGCCGCCCGAGTTCGCGCCCGTCGCTGACCGCGTCCCGACCGCCGCTAGCTGATCGGCCCGCGGCCGCGGCCCTGCTCGGGTCCGGGCTGGCCGCGCCGGGCCGGATCGTCGTCCGGCCTGGTCCGGCCCGCAGGCGGGGGGTCAGCAGGGCAGTGGCATAAAGCGCGGTCGCCACCGCGATGATCGCGAAGCTGGCCGGGATCCGGGGGGCGGCGTAGGTGATGGTCACTCCGGCCCAGACCGAGGTGACGGCCAGACCGGCGGACAGCCACAGTCCCGTCCAGGGCCGGTCGGTGAGGTGCTGGGCGGCGGCGGCGGGCGCGGCGAGCAGCCCCAGCAGCAGGAGCGCGCCAATGACCTGGGTGGCTTCGGCGGCGGTGGCGCCGACGAGGGCGAGGAAAAGCGGGCCGAGCAGTCGGACCGGCACTCCGGCGGCGACGGCGACGGCGGGGTCGAGGGTGGCGAACATCAGCGGCCGGCCGATCAGCAGCAGGAGCGCGGTCAGCCCGACGGCGATGAGGGCGGCGGTGGCTGCGGCGCCCGCGCTGAGGCCGAAGATGCTGCCGAACAGCACGGTGACGTTGGCGGTGCTGTTGCCGGTGCTGGCATGGGTGGTGTAGTAGGCGAGGAAGAACACCCCGAGCCCGAGCACCCACGCGAAGATGGTGCCGATCGCGACGTCGTTGGCGGCGCCGCGGCCGCCGAGCAGGCCGAGGCCGAACCCGACGGCGATGGTGGCCGCGAACAGTCCCAGGCGCGGGTCGATGCCGGCGGCGAGGGCGGCGAGGGCGCCGGTGTAGGCGACGTGGCCGAGCGCGTCACCGGCGAAGACCTGCCCGCGCAACACCACGAAGTAGCCGGCCAGCCCGCAGACCGCGGCGACGGCCGTCCCGGCGACCAGTGCGTGCACGATGAACGGGTGGCTGAGCATGTGCGCCAGCCCGCTGGCCGGGTCGTGCCCGCCGGTCCGGAGGACACCGAGTGCCGCGAGGCCGCTCATGCCGGCATCCCTCGCGCGGCGGCGGAGGCCACGGCCGACCCCGGGCGGCGCCGCTGGCCGACGCGGTCGGCGGCGAGGCGCCATCCGGTGGCCAGCAGGTAGCCGGCGAAGGTGACGGTGGTGACCCAGAACCCGATCGGGTACGGGGAGTAGAACGCGACGGTCATCCCGACCCAGCTCGCGACCAGTGCGAACCCGACCGACAACCCGACGCCGAGGGCTGGGCGGGCGGTGAGCCGGTGCGCGGTGGCGGCCGGGGTGACCAGCAACGCGAAGACCAGCAGGCTGCCGGTGATCTGGCTGGTGCCGGCGGCGGCGACGGCGAGCATGAGCAGGAACAGCGCCCCGACCAGCCGGACCGGGACGCCCCGTGCGCCGGCAAGGTCCGGGTCGATCGAGGCGAACAGCAGCGGCCGGCCCAGGACCGCCAGCACGACCAGGCACGGCAGGGCGGCCAGCAGCAGGACCTGGACCTGGGTGCCGGTGACCCCGGAGATCGTGCCGAACAGCAGGTTGGTCAGCCCGGACAGGAACCCGTGGTAGAGGGAGACGAACAGGAACCCGCAGGCCAGCGCGAAGGCCTGCACGGTGCCGATCAGTGCGGACTCCTCGCCGAACCCGCCGAGCCCGCCGCGACGGGCCGAGGGCGGCAGTGCCGCGATCACCAGCGCGCTGGCGATGCAGGCCCCGTAGTAGCCCCAGCCGGTGGCGACCCCGAGCCAGATCGCAGCCGCCGCGCCGGGGAACCCGACCACGGCGAGGGTGTGGCCGGCGAAGCTCTGCCGGCGCAGCACCATCACCCAGCCGATCGCCCCGGCGACCACCGCAACCAGGGTGCCCGCCCGCAGCGCGTTGACCATGAACGGGAACGCCAGCATCTGCCGCACGTCTTCGACCAGGTCCCAGCTCAGGTGCGGCTGCATCAGCGCTCCCCGGTCCGGCTCACCGGCCCGGGCCGGGGTGATGGGCCGGGGCGTCGGGCTGGCCGACGACTACCAGCCGCCCGGCTCGGTCGCGCAGCACGTCGACCGGGGTGCCGTAGAGCGTGGTCAGCGTGTCGGAGGTGATCACCTCGGCGGGGCGGCCCATCACCGCTCCCCCGCGGGCGAGGTAGATGACCTGGTCGAGGTAGGGCAGGATCGGGTTCACGTCGTGGGCGACCATGAGCACCGCAACCCGCTGGGTGCGGCAGATGTCTTGGATCAGGGCGCTGATACCGGCCTGGCTGGGCACGTCCAGACTGTCGAGGGGCTCGTCGAGGATGAGCAGCTCGGGGCGGCGGATCAGGGCCTGGGCGATCAGTAGCCGTTGCTGCTCGCCGCCGGAGCACTGCCCGATCGGGCGCCGCGCGTAGGCGCCGGCCCCGACGAGGTCGATCACCTCGGCCAGCCGCTGGCCGGCTTGGCGGTGGTGGGCGGGCCGCAGCAGGCGGGACAGCAGCGGGACCGGGGTGCCCCACCGGTGCCCGTCGAGGCCGAGCCGGACGATGTCGATCCCGCGGATGCGGGTGTCGGCGTCGAAGGCGTGGCGCTGCGGCAGGTACCCGATCGCCCGGTTGCGCCGCCCGGCCGGCGCCCCCAGCACCGTCACCGTTCCCGTGGTGTGGCCGACCAACCCGAGGATCACCTTCAGCAGGGTCGACTTCCCGGCACCGTTGGGGCCGAGCAGGGCGACGAACTCACCCGGCCGCACCGTCAGCGTGACGTAGGAGAACACGCGATGCCCTCCCAGCCGCGCGGCGACGTCGGTCAACTCCACCGCCGGTGCGGGCAGCGCCGCGGCGGAGTCCGACACCGGCCCGACCGCGTCCACCCGGAGCTGCCCGGGGTTGCCGCTCATCTGCCGGTGGCCTGGTGCAGCGCGGCCTGCAGGGTGACCAGCTGCGCGGACTGCCAGTCCTGGAAGCTGGCCGTGGCCGGGGTCAGCGTCTCGGTGAGCGCGCTGACCGGGATGCCACGCTGCTTTGCGTCCGTGACCTGGGCGGCCACGTCCGGGGTGCTGTTCTGGCTGTTGAACACGTACACCTTGATGGCCCCGGTCGCGATCTGCTGGTCGATCGTCGCCTTGTCCGCGGGGGAGACGTCGGTGCCCTCGCTGATGGCCTTCAGGAAGCTCGGCGGGGTGATCAGGCTCAGCCCGAGCGCCGCCGCGAGCGGGGAGAAGATCGACTCGCTGGCCCCGACCGGCGTGCCCGCGTAGGTGGCCTTGATGTCGGAGATCAGCTGGTTGTAGCGCGCCAACCCCTGGGTGAGGAAGGTCTGCTTCTGGGCGTCGAAGTAGGCTGCGTCGGCCGGGTCGGCGGCCGTGTAGTCGGCGGTGATCTGATCGGCCACCGTGCGGACGTCGGGCGGGGAGTACCAGCGGTGCGGGTTGCCGCCGTCGGGCACGTGGACCAACTCGCCGACGTCGAGCACAACCCGGCCGGGGACCGGGTTGGCGGCCAGCAGCTTGTCCGCCCACGGGTCGTACCCGACGCCGTTTTTCACCACTACCTGCGCCCCGGCGATGGTGCGCGCGTCGGCCGGGGTGGGCTCGTAGTCGTGCGGGTCGGTGTCCGGGTTCGTGATCAGCGAGGTCTCTCGGACGTGCGTGCCGCCCAGCTGGGCGGCGATGCTGCCCCACGCGTTGGTCGTCGCCACGACGGTGATCACTGTGCCGCCGCTCGGCCGCCCGGAACCCGGTCTCGCCCCCGAGGACGTGGCGCAGGCGGTCAGTGCCAGCACCCCCGCCGACGTGGCGGCGACCGCCCCGACAACGAAGCGCCGCCGGGCGCGCCGCGGTCCCCGCGCCATCAAGCCGTTGGTCATCGCCAGTCCCCCTGGGTTGAGCGCACTGCAGTGCGGCGAGGGGTCCGACCGTCGGGACGTCGCTGACGAGCCAGGGCCGGCAGGCGCTGGTGTCGACCGAGTAGGCGACATCGACGACGCCAACAGGCAGCCCGCCCGGGAAGGTGGCGGGCACGAGCCGTGCGAAGCCGGATCCGACCCGGTACGGCTCCGGTACCGGAGCTCGCCGGCTTGCTACCAGCAGTCCCACAGGCCGATACGATCAACCGGGCAGCGAGTACCCCGATCCACCACCACCCCGTCTGCCTTTTGATCATGCCTGATCCTTCTCGTCGCCGTTAGTTCGACCACGAGTGGAGACCGTTGTGATCTCTATTGTCTAATGCGCATCTGTGCATGGAGGTCCCCATGGTCAGCGTCGAACCCGTCGAACCGCACGAGGATGTCGCCGCACACGATGCCGTTTCGGTCGACGACTACCAGCCCGCCAGCAACCTCCTGAGAGCACTGACGGCTCCTGTTCGACTCGCCTTAATCGACGTGCTGGCGGACGGGCCACGCTGCGTCCACGACCTTGTCGACACGCTCGGGATCGCTCAACCGCTCGTCAGCCAACACCTGAAAGTGCTGCGGGCGGCACGACTAGTCGGCACCAAGAGCCGAGGCCGTGAGGTCGTCTATCTACTCACCGACGCTCACGTCGCCCACATCGTCAGAGACGCCCTCCACCACGCCGCCGAGGAGAAGTAGATCCGGGTCGCTGTCAGCAAGGGTCGGGGCTTGAGCAACAACCGAACGGCCAGTGGCGTTAGCGGGCCGACGCGGGCGGAGTTACCGCCATCCACCGTTCCGATGCGGGTCAGCGGGGTTTGCGGCGGGCGGCGGGGTCGGCGTTGGCGGTGACCTGTGCGGAGGTCTGTTCGCCAAGCTGGACGTAGCGGCCGAGGCTGGCGAGGTGGGCGTGCCGGGATTTGGCCTGGAGTTCGGGGGCGGTGCGGCCGTCGACGGCCAGGTGCTGGAGGGCAGAATGCCTTGTCTCTGCACTCACCGTGTTCGGATGGGTTCGTGTAGCGATTGACCTGCTCTGGCGCATCATGCGTCTGCCACCCGCAGGACTTGGCCCGTGTGGCGATGCGGCGTTCTCTTGGTGACGCAGTTCACAGTTCACGCGGTGTCGCTCGCGGGGGCCGGTCAACTGCAGGGTCCTGTTGCGGGGGTGCGGACGGGCAGGCGGTGTACTCGTGTGGCTTGGTCGGCTTGCCGGCGGAGGCGGTGGATCTCCTCGTGTTGGGCGGCGATCCGGGCCAGTGCTTTGGTCTTGAAGGTGGTGAGGTCGGCGATCGTCTGATCTCGTCTCGCGAGTCGTGGTTTGAGGGTGGCGATCTCGTCTTTGAGTCGGTTGATCTGGGCGTCGCGCCGGTCGGGGTGGTCGCCGGCCTGGTGGCAGGCCTGGAGTCTGGTCTCGAACTCTTGGCGCAGGTGGGTGTAGGGCCGGGTTCCGTAGAATGCTGTGCGGTCCACGCCCGCCTCGCGGGCGAGGGTCTTGATGTCGCATCTCCCGTTGGGTGGGACCTCGCCGTTTAGGAGTTGGTCCATCACAGCCCGGATCCGGTTCTCGTGCTGCAGTCGTTGTTCGGCGGAGCGGCGCATGTCTACTGGTCCTTGCCCGGGTTGGAGGTGGCGGTGTCAATCTCGGCGAGCACCCGTTGGGCCCGCGTGTGGTCGTCGCGCAGACGTGCTCGCTCGGTCTTGCGGGTCGGCCCGAGGCTGTCGAGGAAGGTCTTGGTGGTCGCCGCGGCGGCGGCCCAGACGGGCCGGTGGCAGGGGTGGTGGGTCGCTTGCGGGCAGCGGGCCGAGTCGCACATCCCGGCCAGCGGCTTGTCCGCGGTGGGGGTGCCGGCCAGCTTGAGACACAGCGCCCGGGATGGATCGGTGAACCAGCAGTAGTTCGCGGTCGCCAGATGCAGGGTCTTGGCGCGTTTGGACAGCAGGTTGAGGACCTCGCGGTCGCCGTGTTGGATCTTGGGTGACGCTGCGGTATCGGGGTCCAGTCCGGAGTCGATCTGGGCGAAGAACGCGGTGAGTTCGCGGGCTCCGGGGCCGGCGGGCATGACGCCCTGCTGGTAGTTGCGGAACTCCGCCCAGACCAGGTCCAGGTTGCGTTCGCTCTCGTGCTTGTTGACCTCGGCCAGCAGTTCGGCTTGCGCGCCGCCGGGCCGCGAGGCGTAGCCCTCGGTGGTCGCGACGGAAACATGCTTGAGATGGATCTTGGTGGCGAGCAGTCCGTTGGGCCGGTAGGCCAGCTCGATCGCCAGGGTGCGGCGGAGCATCCTCGGCGTGACCAGGTCCCCGCCCGGGATGGGCGCCAGCCCGAGCCGGTGTCCGGCTGGACCGTTCACCCAGTTCCGGAACCATTGGTAACGGACGCCGAACGCGAACCGCCCGAACAGCAGGGCCCCGTCGCGTGGGTCGTCATGGAGCTGTTCGGCGAGTTCGACGGCTCGGATGACGGGCTCGATGACGACCCACTCGTCCTGCAGCCCGCCCAGCGGCTGACCTTTGACGATTCTGCTGGCCAGCCGGTATCGGGCCAGGCCGTGGCCCAGTTCCTGCGGCGGGCGGCGGCCTCCGACCTGCAGTTCCATGACTTCGCTGGAACGCATGCCCGAGACCGCCAGGATCACGATGATCGCGGCTGTCCGGAGGATGCCGACCAGGGCGTCCGCTTCATCGCGGTGCAGCGGGGTCGTCCAGGCCACAGGCTCGTCGCGGTCAGCCCGTGGCACGGTGTCCGCGTCGTGCCCGAAGGCCTTGGCTGTCCCCTCCTGAGCCAGGGCCACCTCGATCTGCGGGCGAAGACCGGGCAGCCACCTGGCGTCGAAACCCCAGTACCCGGCCTCACGGGCCAGGGCGTCCAGATTCACCCGCAGCAACGGATCGTCGGCAGCCCAGCCGTTGCCCAGCCGCTTGCGGACGATGAAGTCCATCAGCTCGGGCAACGGGTCGTGCTCTGCCCGGTGCCGGTCCAAGACGGGCGGCAGATGGGTGAGCGGATCCTTCTGCGAGGCCCGCTGGCCTGGCTGTAGAGGTGTCCTTGACCGCATCGTGGCCGTCCCGCGCAACTGCGCGGCGAGCTTGACCGCGTGCGGCCCGTGCGTGGTCACCAGGTAGAGCGCCGCGGCCAGCAGCGGCTGCAGGACCAGGTCCGTGACGGGCGGGGTCTTGTTCTCCGCTCGCCCGCTGCGCATCTGAGCGACGGCTGACGCCGAGGCACCTGCCCAGGGACGCAGGCTCGGGTCGAGCCGGTCGGTGGTGAACAGCTCCCCGTAGTTGAGCAGGTCGACCACCACCTGGGCGGCCCCGCGCCGGGTGGCCGGGCTGCGGTCGCCGATCACGACGCCGTTCTCGTCGCGGACGTGACGGCGATGCATCAGGTAGGCGGCGCAGCAGTCGTCGTCTACCTCGGCGAGCCTGGCGACGCCGCGCTGGGTGAGCCAGTTCAGCCATCGGGTGACCTCGTCGAGGCGACCCTTGGCAGTTCGCACGTGCAACGGTGTCCGGGCGGCCCTGGGCAAGGGTGCCACCGCCGGATGCCGCGGGGCCAGGAGCGCGAGGATGAGTTCCCGTGCGACCACCCGCCAGCGGGACTCGAGGATCGCCGTGAAGTCGAACCGTCTGTTGGCCAGCGGCATCTGGACGGGCAGACCGATCACGTCAGTGAAGTCCCACACCTCGTCTTCGAAGAGCGGACGGGCTGCTCCGGTGGGCAGAGCCAGGCCGGCCACGCCGCAGACGTCGAGGCCGGCGAAGACCGACTGCTGCGTGACAGCAGCCGCCGCTGCAGTGCTGAGGGTGGGGTTCATCGGGTGAGTTCCTCAGGGCGCAGGGGTAGCTCGTCGTCGTGGTCGCCGATCTGCAGGGTGGCCGCGGCCAGCACGGCGGGGTCGTAGCGGTCCAGGACCTGCCCGACCCGCTGGGAGTAGGGCCCGAACACGGCCATGAACTGGCCGTTCGGCAGCTGCTGCCATTGGCGGGAGAAGAAGCTCTTCAGCCGCAGCAGGTTCGGTGCGTGCCGCGGCGCGAACACGGCGAGGGGACACAGCAGACACACCCAGGGCCGGGCCGGGCACGGTTTGCCCTTGGGGCCGTGCAGTCCGGACAGTTGATCGGCGCAGGCCGCGGTGAACACGTCCCGTTGGCCGCCGACCAGCTCGTTGAGCACCCCCGCATCGAGCTGGAGCGAAGCGGCCAGTTCGGGATAGTCCCGCGCCAGGGCGACGGTCTGCTCGTCGGCGAGCACGATCGGGGGCCGGGCCCGCCGGGTCAGGTCGTGCTGGGCGTCCTCGATGATCGTGTCCACGGCGTCACGTTGGGCCGGCGTCGTGGCGCTCAGGTAGTGGTCGCCTTCCACCCGGGGACTGTGGTTGGGGTCGATCGTGGCCCGGCCGTTGCCCTTCCATGTGCTCCGCTCCCGCATCGACTCGTGCGTGGTGCGCAGCCGGTGCCGGTGCAGCTTGAGGGTGCGGCCGTTGTCGTCGACAACGCCGTGGCGGGCCAGCCACCGGTGGGTGACGTTCCGGTGAACCGGGCCCGCGATCACGCTGGAATGGCCGCGTTGGCGCACCCCGAGCCAGAGCTGGTCCCGTTCCGGCGCGGGGACGAAGCCGCGCAGCAGGCTGGAGTGCTCCAGCCACTGCTCCAACAGCCGGACCGCCCGCCTGGGCAGGGTCAGGCTCTCGGCCGAGGTGCGGCCCTTCACATACGACAACAGGATCGTGGCGTCCCCGGCCCAGTCGATGTCGCCCGTGGTCAGATCGTCGATACCGTCCGGGACGATGCCGGAGTAGACGCTGAACAGCAGCACGTAGGCGACGGTCACGTCCAGGTGCGGGAACAGCTCGCCCGCTACTTCCCGAAGGCCAGTCCGCCGTCGCGCCGTCTCGACGGAGATCTCCAGACGCGCCGCCAGATCGAAGACCGTCATCGGACCGGTCCGGGCCAGCAGCCAGCGCAGATTGTCCAGCTCGCAGCCCCCCGTCGCGGGGTCCTGCCCCCGTCCGGCCCCGGCCAAGGCGTCCCGGTGCGCTCGATAGGCAGTATCGACGGCCCGCTCGGCAGCCTGGGTGAGCCGGCCCCAGGCTGCCTCCGGGTAAGGCGGCAGCAGACGCCGGTACGGCTGCAGGTTGTAGGCACGTCCCTCGGCAAGCTCGCGCACCCCGGCGTCCAGCAGGCCGCCCGCCGCGGCGAAGCCCAGCAGCATCCGCCGGCTGCACGCCTCCCGCGCCGCGCCGGCCCCCATCCAGTACTCGGCCAGCTGTACTCGCCGAAGCCCTGCCGCCCCCGCGATAAACCCGTGTCCGGCCAGTGTCGCGGCCATGCCGCGCACCGCCCGGACGTAGTGGCGCACCGAACCCGCCGCGTCCACGCTGCCGTGCGGATGGACCAGCTCGGCCAGCCCCAACAACAGATCCCGCGCAAGCTGCGGGTTCGCGACATCCCGGAGCAGGAACTCGTCCCGGCGGCCGTCGCTGAACACGCAGGAGATGCCCAACGGGTTCTCCTGAACCGTCGCGGGCATCAGCTGCTCTCCTGCGGGTCGTCGTCGAACTCCGCGCCCGCTTCCCGTTCGGCGGTGTCGTCCTCCAGTAGGCCGCCGACGGCCCCGGCCCGCTCGTAGGCCTCCCGGTAGATGCGCGTGGTGTCCAGCCGCCGCAGGTACTTCTCTGTGGTCAGCACGCAGGAATGACCGAGAAGATCACGCAGCACCATCAGCGGGTCGGCCTTGGCCAGGTAGAACGCCAGCGCCGCGTCCGGACCGGTGTCGGCAACCAGACGGGCAGCCTGTGCGTAGTGGCCGCTGACCAGCTGTTCGAGGGTTCGGATCGAGAACGTGTGACGGAGCCGATGCGGATGAACGTTCGGGAACCGAGGCTCCCACCTGGCACGGATCCGCGTCGAAGCGCGCTCGAACACCGTCGGCCAGGCGGTGAACGGGCCACCGTCACCCCGGACCGCGAGCAGGCACGACCCGCCGCCGGGAGCGACCAGGCGTCGTCGCTCGTCCGGGGTCAGACAGTCCCACGCCCGACGGATCCCGTTGATCCGTCCTCCCCGCCCGTCCGGTTCGGTGACCCTCAACGGCTCGCCCCACCGTCCGGGCGGTCGCCACGGTGAGCCGTCCACGGTCGCGGCGCGGTCCAACTCGACGTACTGAGCGACCGCGGCCACAGCGTCGTAGCTGATCCAGGTTGTGCGGAACTTGCCCCCCTTGGTCACCCCCGCGGGCACCGGGAACGGGATCGGCGCGTCGGTGCGTCTGGCCGGCAGGACGGGGACCTCATAGACCAGCAGGTAGCTGAACTCCTGCAGCCGCAGGCCGGTGGCCAGCGCCAGTCCACCGACCGCGCTGTTGCGTGCCAGTTCCCTGCCCCGATAGCCGGCGTCGACTCCACCGTCAGGAGCCAGGCCTCGCAACGCATTCAAGAACAACTCGGCGAAGTCGCTGTCCAGATACTTGATCGTCACGTGTGGTTTCGGCGTGCGGCGCACCGCCAGGTTCACCCGCACCTGCCGGCCTGTGCCGTTGAACAGCGCCCGGGCAGTCCGATAGGTGAACGGTTCGGCCTCGGCGTGACCCTGCTCGATCGCCCACCGATAGAACAGCGACACGATGCTCATGTGCTGGCCCCACGTGGTCGCCACCAGCCGTGCCGCCACTGGCCCAGCGGCCCGATGCGCGGCGTACTTCCCGAGCGCCTGCTTCAACTGCTCACGCGAGTCGAACAGGCCAACCCCATGAACCGCCAGGAACTCCATCCACTCCTTCACCGCCCGGGCGTAGTACTCCCACGACTTCGGCGACGGTGCTCCGCTGGCAGGCAGCTCTCGAAGCCATCGATTCACCGCCACCGACGCTCGGGGAGCTCCCGGGCCGTCCTCGAAGAGAAGATCGTCATCGATCAGCACCGGCATCCGCTCAGGGATCAGCGGTCGATGCTCGACATCCCAGGACTCCCAGCCCCGGGACGAGAAGAAGGTCAAGAACATGAGCGCTGACCGTAGAAACACAACACGGGCCGGGGCAACACCCAAACCCGTCTCCCACCAGCAGTTCCCTGACTACCGCAACACGATCACAAAGCAGGGACAACTCGGCGCAGCTCTCGAACCTCCCGCTCGAGCTCGCCGAGCCGGGCGGCCTCCGCCGTCGTCGTGCCTGGCCGGGCGCCGGCGTCGACCTCGGCCTGGGTCACCCAACCGCGTAGCGTCTCCGGGTTGATCCCCAGCTGCTCACCGATCCGCCGGCACGCGCTGGGA
>Ga0209638_1002401_pt1 | contig 11510 bp, 9 predicted proteins | sample BarGraNGADG00211_FD_184490 | JGI IMG/M metagenome (GOLD analysis project Ga0209638, IMG submission 184490) | Arctic peat soil microbial communities from Barrow, Alaska - Barrow Graham LP Ref core NGADG0002-211 (SPAdes) (version 2) | ecosystem: Environmental > Terrestrial > Soil > Wetlands > Peat... | reverse complement strand
CTGGGTCGGACCGACGCTGCAGCGCTACCTGGATCCACCGGAGGACTGAGGCATGGCACCGACACCCTTGCGGGACCCGAGCCCGGGGAGCATAATTCCTCATATGGGGAATTTATCGCAGGGGCGCCACACCGCCGAGCACTCGAGCGCGATCGTCGCGCGCGGACTTGTGGTCCGCCGCGGGAAGAACGAGGTCCTGCACGGGCTCGACCTGGACGTGCCGAGCGGTCAGCTCGTCGGGTTGCTCGGTCCGAGCGGCAGCGGGAAGTCCACCCTGATGCGCGCCATCGTCGGGGTGCAGCTGGTCGAGAGCGGCACCATCACGGTCCTCGGCATGCCCGCGGGTGACCCGAGCCTGCGGCACCGGGTCGGTTACGTGACTCAAGCGCCGAGCGTGTACGCCGACCTCACCGTCGAGGAGAACCTCAAGTACTTCGCCTCCGTCCTCGGGACGGACGGCGACTCGGTGGCCCGCGCCATCGAAGCGGTCGACCTCACCCGGTACGCCAAGACCCGCGTCTCGCGGCTCTCCGGAGGCGAGACGTCCCGCGTCTCGCTCGCGGTCGCCCTCGTCGGTGATCCTGAGGTGCTGGTGCTCGACGAGCCGACCGTCGGCCTGGACCCGGTACTGCGCCGCGACCTGTGGGCGCTGTTCGCGCGGCTCGCGGCGGACGCGAGGACCGTGCTCGTCTCGAGCCACGTGATGGACGAGGCGACCCGCTGCGACCGCTTGCTGCTCCTCCGCAACGGTGACCTGCTCGCCGACGTGACGCTGCCGGAGCTGTTCGAACGCACCGGCGCGGACGACGCCGACCAGGCGTTCCTGACCCTGGTCGAGCGGACGGAGGTGGCCCGATGAACGTGCACCGCACCCTGGCGACCAGCGCGCGCGTGCTGCGCCAGCTACGGCACGACCCGCGCACCCTCGTGCTCCTGATGGGGCTTCCGTGCTTGCTGCTCTGGCTCATCGCGTGGATGTTCAACAACACCCGCGTCCTCGACCAGTTCGGACCCCTGTTGCTGGGGGTCTTCCCGCTGATCGTGATGTTCCTCGTGACGAGTGTCGCCACCCTGCGTGAGCGGAAGTCCGGGACCCTCGAGCGGCTGATGGCGAGTCCGCTCGGCAAGGTCGACTTCGTCCTGGGCTACGGGCTGGCCTTCGGGCTGGTCGCCACCATCCAGGCGGTCGTCGTGACCACGTTCTCGGTTGGCGCTCTGGGCATGGACATGCCCGGGCCGCTGTGGGCGATCATCATGGTCGCCGCGCTGGTGGCGTTGGTCGGGACCTCGCTCGGGCTCGTGGCCTCAGCCTTTGCGAGCACCGAGTTCCAGGCCGTCCAGATGATGCCGGCGATCATCTTCCCGCAGCTGATCCTGTGCGGACTGATCATCCCGCGCGACCAGATGCCGGCCGCGCTCGAGGCGATCTCGCGGGTCATGCCGCTCACCTACGGGGTGCAAGCGATGAAGGATCTGTCGATGAGCGGCGACCCGGGCCAGATCTGGTCGGAGGTGGCGGTGCTCGTCGCCTTCATCGTCGGCGCGATCGTTCTCGGCTCCCTGACGCTGCGGCGCCGGACGGTCTGACCCTCGGGCATTGTGTCCGCCGACGCTCGGGTCGGACGCGCAGGCGCCGATGGAGCCGCGGATTCGGTCGGGTCGCTAGGCTCCGGACTTGGGAGTCGGCACGCGGACGTGCGCGCTGGTGGCATCGCGAAAGAGGGCGAGATGACAGAAGACGCAACGGTCCGACGCACCCGCGTCGCCGTGCTCGGCGGCGGAGTGATGGGCGAGACGGTGCTCGCTTCGGTGCTCGCCGCGGGATGGGCACTCGACGACGTCGAGGTCGCTGAGCCGACCGCGACACGGGCGGCCGAGCTCGCCGCGACGCACGGTGTGCGTGTGGTCGGCACCGCGAGCGAGATCGTGGCTCACGCCGACGTCGTCGTGGTGGCCGTCAAGCCGAAGGACGTGGGTTCGGTCCTCGACGAGATCGCGCCACTGCTGGCCGACGGCGCAGTCGTCGCCACGGTAGCGGCGGGGCTGCCGGCGTCCTTCTACGAACAGCGTTTGCCCGCCGGCACGCCAGTCGTGCGGGTGATGCCGAACACACCAGCGATGATCGGCCAAGGCGCGACCGCGATCGCCGCAGGGACGCACGCCGCGTCGGCCGAGCTGGCGCTCATCGAACGGGTCCTGGCCGCGACCGGACTCGTGGTGCGGGTGCCGGAGAAGGCCCTGGACGCGGTCACCGCGATCTCGGGCTCCGGTCCCGCGTACGCCTTCTACCTCATCGACGCGATGGCCGAGGCCGGTGTGCTGCTCGGGCTGACCCGGGCGCTTGCGACACAACTTGCTGTCGCGACCGTTCAGGGCGCTGCTGCCCTGGTGGCGCAGACCGGTGAGCACCCAGCGGTCCTCCGCGAACGTGTGTCGTCGCCCGGCGGGACGACGGTTGTGGCGGTGCGGACGCTCGATCAGCACGGCGTGCGCGCCGCGGTGATCGCCGCTGCCGAGGCCTGTCGCGACCGGTCGGTCGAGATGGGCACCGAGCTCTCCGCCCAGCCCAAGGGCTAGGCGCGGCGTGCGAACGGAGCCCACGATGCATCGTCCACCCGCGATGAGTGACGTGGCGCAGGTCGCGGGGGTCTCGCACCAGACGGTCTCGAGGGTGCTCAACGGGCACCCGAGCGTGCGCGAGGCAACTCGCGAGCGCGTGCTCGCGGCGATCGTCGAGCTCGGATACCGGCGGAACACTGCCGCGCGCACGCTCGTGACGCGCCGCTCCGGAACCATTGGCGTCGTCACGCTGTCCGAGCCGGAGTTCGGTCCGACGTCGACGTTCATCGCCGTCGAGAGCGCGGCGCGTGAAGCGGGGTACTACGTGAGCTTCGCGACGCTGCCGCCGGCCCAGGCCGAAGGTGTCTCCCGCGTGCTCGAGCACTTCCTTTCGCAGGCCGTCGAAGGCGTCATCGTCATCGCGCCGCTGGCCTCGGTCAGTGACGCGCTGAGGCCATTCGCGGAGCAGGTGCCGGTCGTCACGATCGCCGCCGGAACGCCCGCCGGGCAGGCGTTCCATCCGATCAGCGTGGATCAGGTCCTCGGTGCGCGACTCGCCACCCGCCACCTGATCGAGCTCGGTCACCGCGAGGTCGTTCATCTCGCCGGGCCGCAGGACTGGCTGGATGCCCGTGAACGGACGATTGGTTGGCGGTCCGAACTGGCGGCGGCGGGGCTCACGGCGGGTGACCCGATCCCTGGCGACTGGACCGCGGCGCGGGGCTATGCCGTCGGACGGCGCCTGGTCGCCGAGGGTGTACCGAGCGCGGTCTTTGCTGCGAACGACCAGCTGGCCCTGGGCCTCCTGCGCGCGTTCGCCGACGCGCGGTTGTCGGTGCCACTGGACGTCTCGGTGGTCGGCTTCGACGACATCGCCGGCGCCGCGAACTTCATTCCGCCGCTCACGACGGTGCGCCAGGACTTCCTGACGCTGGGGCGTCGCTCGATAGCGATGCTGCTCTCGGCGATCGCCGGTGAGGATCTGGACCACACGCCGATCCCGCCGAGCCTTGTCGTCCGCTCCTCGACCGCGCCGCCCAGCTGACCCGAGCGAGGGGACCGCGACGCAGGCCTTCGACCGGCTTGCGGCGGCGCTGCTCGACGTGCGGTGGCGCCGCCGAAGCTGCTGCGATGCTGCCCAAGCTGCTGCGACGCTGCCCCACGTACCGGTCCGGAAAGTCGAGGTTGACAAACGGGATGTGAGCGCTAACATCGGTACCGACGACCGCGACGATGCGGTCTTCCGGCACCTCCGGGTGCGCCACTGCGATGACGTGGAGCGGAACTGATGACGCTTGCCGAAGCGCCCGCCGAGCGGCGCCCGGAGCTGGTTGTCGGAGTCGACTTCGGCACGTTGTCGGGTCGCGCGGTCGTCGTCCGGGTGTCCGACGGCGCGGAGCTCGGCTCGGCTGTCCATCCGTACTCCCACGCAGTGATGGACTGGGCGCTCACGGCTGGGCCTGCGGCTCTCGCCGGAGCCCCGATCGAGTTGCCGCCGGAGTGGGCCCTGCAGGACCCGCAGGACTACCTCGACGTCCTCAGGATCGCGGTGCCCGCCGCGCTCGAGGCCGCCCGCGCCGCTCATGGCGTCGAAGTGCAAGACGTGATCGGCATCGGCACCGACTTCACCGCCTGCACGATGGTCCCGACCACCGCGGACGGCACTCCATTGTGCTCGGTGAACGGGTTCGCGGATCGCCCGCACGCGTACGTCAAACTCTGGCGGCACCACGCCGCGCAGCCACAGGCCGACCGGATCAACGCCGTCGCCCACGCGCGTCATGAATCCTGGATCAACCGCTACGGCGGTCTCATCTCGAGCGAGTGGGAGTTCGCGAAGGGCCTGCAGCTCCTCGAGGAGGACCCCGAGGTCTACGCCGCGATGGGGCACTGGGTGGAGGCCGCGGACTGGATCGTCTGGCAGCTCTGCGGGCGCTATCTCCGCAACGCGTGCACCGCCGGCTACAAGGGCATCTACCAGGACGGTGCGTACCCGAGCCGGGACTTCCTCGCGGCCCTGAATCCGGACTTCGCGGGTTTCGTCGCCGAGAAGGTCGAGCACGAGATCGGCCAACTCGGGCAACCCGCGGGGATGCTGACCGCGCAGGCCGCGAGCTGGACCGGTCTGCCCGCGGGCATCGCGGTCGCCGTTGGCAACGTCGACGCGCATACCACGGCTCCCGCCGCCAACGCGGTCGAACCCGGTCAGATGGTCGCGATCATGGGCACCTCGACCTGTCATGTGATGAACAGCACCGAGCTGGCCGAGGTGCCCGGGATGTGCGGCGTGGTGGATGGCGGGCTCGTCGACGGCCTGTACGGCTACGAGGCGGGGCAGAGCGGCGTCGGCGACATCTTCGGCTGGTTCGTGGACACTGCCGTGCCGGCCGATGTCGTTGCGCAGGCCGAGAGGCGCGGGCTCGGCGTGCACGAGTACCTCACCGCGCTCGCCGCGGAGCAGAAGGTCGGCGAGCACGGCCTGATCGCGCTCGACTGGCACTCGGGGAATCGCTCGGTGCTGGTCGATCACGAGCTCAGCGGGGTCGTTGTCGGCCAGACCCTTGCGACACGCCCACAGGACACGTATCGCGCCTTGCTCGAGGCCACCGCCTTCGGCACCCGGACGATCGTCGAGGCGTTCCAGCGTTCCGGCGTCCCGGTGACCGAGCTGGTCGTCGCCGGTGGTCTGCTGAAGAACCGGCTGCTCATGCAGATCTACGCCGACGTGACGCGATTGCCGTTGTCCACGATCGGCTCGGACCAGGGTCCCGCGCTGGGTGCTGCGATCCACGCCGCGGTTGCTGCCGGCGCCTATCCCGATGTCCGTGCGGCCGCCCAGGTGATGGGCAAGCGCACTGTCGCCGCGTACACGCCGAACGAGGACGACGCGCGCATCTACGACGAGCTGTTCGCGGAGTACACCCTGCTGCACGACTACTTCGGCCGCGGCGCGAACGACGTCATGCACCGCCTCAAGGACTTGCGCCGGCGTGTCCTGACGGTCGGCCGACCCGCCGCGGTTCTCGCCGAGGTGACCTCGTGATCGATCCGGCCCAGTTCCCAGCGGAGGTGCGCGACGCGGTCGCGGTCGTCCGCGCGAACGTCGCCGCGCTCCATGCCGAACTTCCGCGCAACGGGCTCGTCGTCTGGACCGCTGGCAACGTCTCCGAGCGTGTGCCCGGCGCGAACCTGTTCGTCATCAAGCCTTCGGGCGTCTCCTACGACGAGCTCAGCCCCGAATCGATGGTGGTCTGCGACCTCGACGGCACTCTCGTCGACGGGACGCGCGCGCCGTCGTCGGACACCGCGGCGCACGCCTACGTCTACAGACACCTGCCCGAGGTGGGTGGAGTCGTGCATACCCACTCGACCTACGCGACGGCGTGGGCCGCGCGCGGTGAGCCCGTGCCGTGCGTGCTGACGATGATGGCCGACGAGTTCGGCGGGGAGATCCCGATCGGGCCGTTCGCGCTGATCGGGGACGACTCGATCGGGCGCGGCATCGTCGAGACGCTCCGCGGGTCGCGTTCGCGGGCGGTGCTGATGCGCAACCACGGTCCGTTCACGGTGGGCCGGGACGCTCGCGCGGCGGTCAAGGCCGCGGTCATGTGCGAAGAGGTGGCCCGCACCGTGCACATCGCGCGCCAGCTCGGCGAGCCGCTCGCGATCGACCAGCAGGACATCGACGCGCTGTACGCGCGCTACCAGAACGTCTACGGCCAGGGCGATGGCGCCGGCCGCGAGAAGGGGAGCACCGCATGAGCACGCCGTTCGCAGGCCGCGAGATCTGGTTCCTGACCGGGAGCCAGGACCTCTACGGCGAGGACACGCTGCGTCAGGTCGCCGAGCAGTCCCAGGCGATCGCCCGGGCGCTCGACGACGCGACCGCCGTGCCGGTCCGCGTGGTGTGGAAGCCGGTCCTGAAGGACTCCGCTGCGATCCGTCGGATGGCGCTCGAGGCCAACTCGGCCGACGCGTGCCTCGGTGTGATCGCCTGGATGCACACGTTCTCCCCGGCCAAGATGTGGATCGCGGGCCTCGACGCGCTGCGCACACCGTTGCTGCACCTGCACACGCAGGCCAACGTCGAGCTGCCGTGGGCGACGATCGACATGGACTTCATGAACCTCAACCAGGCCGCACACGGCGACCGGGAGTTCGGATACATCCAGACGCGGCTCGGGGTGCCGCGCAAGACGGTCGTCGGCCACGTGTCCAACCCCGTGGTCTCCCAGCGCATCGGTGACTGGGCCCGCGCGGCGGCCGGCTGGGCTGCGACGCACGAGCTCAAGCTCGCTCGCTTCGGCGACAACATGCGCAACGTCGCGGTGACCGAGGGCGACAAGACCGAGGCAGAGCTGCGATTCGGCGTCTCGGTCAACACGTGGGGTGTCAACGATCTGGTGGCGGCGGTCGACGAGGTCGCGGACTCGTCGGTCGACGCGCTCGTCGCCGAGTACGAGGACCTGTACGACGTCGCGCCGGAGCTGCGCAAGGGAGCCGAACGGCACGACTCGTTGCGCTACGGCGCTCGTCAGGAGCTCGGGCTGCTGGCGCTGCTCACGTCGCTCGGCGCAACGGCGTTCACGACGAACTTCGAGGACCTTGGCGCGCTGCGCCAGCTGCCGGGTCTCGCGGTCCAGCGGCTCATGTCGCAGGGCTACGGCTTCGGCGCGGAGGGCGACTGGAAGACGGCGGTCCTGGTCCGCGCGGCGAAGGTCATGGGCGAAGGGTTGCCGGGCGGCGCCTCGCTCATGGAGGACTACACCTATCACCTGGTGCCCGGTGCGGAGAAGATCCTCGGCGCGCACATGCTCGAGATCTGCCCGTCGCTCACGACGTCGAAGCCGTCGCTCGAGATCCACCCGCTCGGCATCGGCGGCAAGGAGGACCCGGTCCGTCTCGTCTTCGACACCGACTCCGGTCCCGGCGTCGTCGTGGCGCTCTCCGACATGCGCGACCGGTTCCGCCTCACGGCGAACGTGGTCGAGGTCGTCCCGCCCGACGCCGAGCTGCCCAACCTCCCGGTCGCCCGCGCCGTCTGGAGGCCGGCGCCCGACCTCGCGACTTCGGCGGAGGCGTGGCTGACGGCCGGCGCTGCCCACCACACCGTGCTGACCACGGCGATCGGTGTAGAGGTCTTCGCCGACTTCGCCGAGATCGCACGCACCGAGCTGCTCGTCATCGACGAGCGAACGACCATCCGTGACTTTGCACGTGAGGTCCGGTGGAACCAGGCGTACTACCGACTGGCCCAGGGTCTGTGACAGCCGACTGCATACGAGGCCGACGAACCCGAAGCGCGAGCATGCGCGGACACGCGCATGCTCGTTCGAAAACGCAAGGACAGCCGGGAGGTACATGTCGTGTGGCGAAAACGGTAGATGTGAGCGCTACCGTTGCGCGATCGAGCGTGTTGACTTGTGAAGTCGACAGTGCAAGGTTGCGGAGACGCAAGTTGTCTTGGATGACTTCCTGCTCGGCATGACGAGCGGGAACCTACCGGGTCGCCCCACCGGGCGCTCCGACCAGATCGGTATCTCAAAGAGGAGAGAGCATGAACACGAAGAAGTTCGCCGCGCTCGCGGCAGGCGTGGCGTTGGCCCTCGGGCTGGCCGCGTGTAGCGGAAGCGGTGCCGGCTCGGGCAGTACCGCATCGTCTAGCAAGGCGGCTGGCGGTCTGATCGGTGTCTCGATGCCGACCCAGACTTCCTCGCGCTGGATCGCGGACGGCAAGGCCGTCGAAGCCGGTCTCAAGGCGGCCGGGTATCAGGTCTCGCTGCAGTACGCGGGCGACGACATCCCGACCCAGTCCCAGCAGGTCGACCAGATGATCACTCAGGGCGCCAAGCTCCTGATCATCGCGGCGATCGACGGCACGGCGCTCTCGAGCCAGCTGCAGGCCGCTGCTGACAAGGGCATCAAGGTCATCGCGTACGACCGGCTGATCCGCGACTCGAAGAACGTGGACTTCTACGTCACGTTCGACAACTACAAGGTCGGCGTGCAGCAGGCCACCTCGCTCCTCGTGGGCCTGGGTCTGTTGAAGGCGGACGGTTCGAAGGGTGCCGCAACAGGTCCCTTCAACGTCGAGCTGTTCGCCGGCTCGCTGGACGACAACAACGCGGCCTTCTTCTGGAAGGGCGCGATCGACACGCTGCAGCCCTACCTCGACGCCAAAACCCTCGTGGTGAAGTCGGGTCAGATTAAGATCGAGCAGGCAGCGATCCTGCGTTGGCAGCAGGAGACGGCGCAGAAGCGCATGGAGGACCTCCTCACGGCGGCCTACTCCGACGGCTCCAAGGTCAATGGCGTGCTCTCCCCGTACGACGGTCTGTCCCGCGGCATCATCACTGCGCTGACCAATGCCGGCTACAGCGGTGCCACGTTCCCGATCGTGTCGGGTCAGGACTCCGAGATCGCCTCGGTCAAGCTGATCGCCGACGGCGTGCAGTTCTCGACCATCTTCAAGGACACCCGGAAGCTCGCGGCTCAGGCCATCGTCGTGGCCCAGGCCTTCCTGAAGGGCAGCACTCCCGAGGCGAACGACACCAAGTCGTACGACAACGGCGTCAAGATCGTCCCCTCGTTCCTGCTCCAGTCTGACGTCGTGTACAAGGACAACATTCAGAAGTTGCTGATCGACTCCAAGTACTGGACCGCTGCGCAGGTCGCCAGCGGCCAGGCCTGACACCGGCTTGACCCTCCGAGGTCAGTCCAACTGAGACCGATCGGTCCGGCATCGGGTGCCGCGAGCACCTGATGCCGGACTGGTCGACCCGATGCACCCGTGGTCCGTAAAGACAGAGGACGGCTGAGATCGAATGAACGACAACATTCTGGAGATGCGCTCCATCACGAAGACCTTCCCGGGGGTCAAGGCGCTCCAGGACGTCTCTATCGAGGTGCGCCGCGGCGAGATCCACGCGATCTGCGGTGAGAACGGCGCCGGCAAGTCCACCCTGATGAGGGTGTTGTCCGGGGTGCACCCCACTGGGACGTACGACGGGGAGATCGTCTTCGAGGGCGAGTCGGTCAGGTTCGGCTCGATCAACGACTCCGAGGACAAGGGAATCGTGATCATCCACCAGGAGCTGGCCCTGATCCCCTTCCTCTCGATCGCCGAGAACATCTTCCTGGGCAACGAACAGGCCACCCGCGGTCTGATCAACTGGAATCACACGAATGCCGAGGCAACCAAGCTCCTCGCTCGCGTGGGGCTCAAGGAGAACCCGACGACTCCGGTCGGCCAGCTCGGTGTGGGCAAGCAACAACTGGTCGAGATCGCCAAGGCGCTGTCCAAACGCGTCAAGCTGTTGATCCTGGACGAGCCGACCGCGGCGCTGAACGACAACGACTCCGCGCACCTGCTGGACCTGCTGCGGCAGCTGCAGGGCCAGAACATCACCTCGATCCTGATCACCCACAAGCTGAACGAGATCGCCGAGATCGCCGACTCGACCACGATCCTCCGAGATGGCAAGACCATTGAGACCATCGACATGCGCACCGAAGAGGTGAGCGTGAACCGCCTCATCAAGGGCATGGTCGGTCGCGACCTCGAGCACCGTTTCCCGCCGCACACCTCGAACATCGGCGAAGAGGTCCTGCGCATCGAGAACTGGACGGTGCACCACCCGACCCAGGCCGAGCGCATCGTCGTCGACGGCGCGAACCTGACCGTGCATGCCGGGGAGATCGTCGGAATGGCCGGCTTGATGGGGGCGGGTCGGACCGAGCTCGCCATGAGTGTGTTCGGTCGCAGCTACGGGCGGCACAGCTCTGGTCAGGTGTTCAAGCGGGGCACCGAGATCCACACGCACTCGGTCCCCCAGGCAATCGGGCACGGAATCGCCTATGCCACCGAGGATCGCAAGCGGTACGGGCTCAACCTGATCGAAGACGTCCGCCGCAACATCTCGGCGGCAGCGCTCGGCAAGGTCTCGAGCGGTGGCTGGATCAACGGCAACGAGGAGATCAAGGTCGCCGAGGAGTACCGCGCCAGCCTGAACATCAAGACACCCACCGTCATGTCGCTCGCCGGCAAGCTCTCCGGTGGGAACCAGCAGAAGGTCGTGCTGAGCAAGTGGATCTTCACCGATCCCGACGTGCTCATCCTCGACGAGCCGACGCGCGGCATCGACGTCGGTGCCAAGTACGAGATCTACACGATCATCAACCGGCTGGCCGACGCAGGGAAGGCCATCATCGTCATCTCCTCCGAGCTGCCCGAACTGCTCGGCACGTGTGACCGGATCTACACGCTCTCGGAGGGCCGGGTCACCGGCGTCGTGCCGAAGGCGGAAGCGACGCAGGAGCGTCTCATGGAACTCATGACCAAGGTAAAGGAACAGGCCTGATGACTGGGATCGTCAACCTCAGGGAACGTGTCACCCGGAACGTGCGGGACGTCGGCAGCTCCACCGTGATCGCCAACCTCAGGGAACTCTTCACCCGGAACTTGCGGCAGAGCGGTATCTACATCGCGTTCGTGCTGATCGTCGGGCTGTTCTCCATCCTCAGCCCGAACTTCCTCAGCCCGGGCAACATCACGAACATCATTCTGCAGTACTCCTACATCCTGATCCTCGCGATCGGCATGGTGATCGTGATCATCGCCGGGCACATCGACCTCTCGGTCGGTTCCGTCGTCGCGCTCACCGGCGCGGTATCGGCGGTGGTCGTCATCAAGGGTGGCCACCCCTGGTGGATGGGTGCGCTCGCGGCACTAGGTGTCGGTCTTCTGGTCGGGGTCTGGCAGGGCTTCTGGGTGGCGTTCGTCGGCATCCCGGCCTTTATCGTGACCCTCGCCGGCATGCTCCTGTTCCGCGGCCTGACGCTCAAGGTGCTCGGAAACGTCTCGCTGTCGCCCTTCCCGGCCGAGTACCAGAAGGTCGCCGGCGGGTTCCTCCTCAACGGTTTCTTCGGCGGTAACGGTGTCGACGTGTTCA